>FWPV01001400.1_pt1 | contig 67173 bp, 60 predicted proteins | sample 2228371 | NCBI WGS metagenome assembly FWPV01 (sample SAMEA103939776, study PRJEB20133) | metagenome
CGTCAAGCGTCCAGCAAGGACGCTTGCCACAGATGCGCACTCGCGCTTCTGCAGTATTGCTGTTGCCTTTTCAAACTGACAGTGGCTAAAAGCTGATCCCCCCAAAGCCCCCCCATTCTTCAGATTATCCCCATCCTCCGGTTTGTTCATATTTTCCTGCACTCCACAGCCAGCCCTTGACATTCCGGCCATTTGAGGGTATTCTATGCCTGCGATGGCCTGTCTATACCGGGGACAGTAGACAGACAGGCCCGCAGCGTCCGCCCAACGCTCGTTGCGCCGGGCAAATCCATGCTGTGGAGAGGAAGATGGCCCGCATCGAACGTTACCCCTATGCCGCCAAGGATTTCAAGACCGCCTACGCCAACACCAACTACCTGCAACCCCTGCGCGGTGAGGCCCTGGAGCGATTCTACGTGGACCGGGGCGTGCATTCCGAGCTGCGGGGCTTGCTGGGCGAGTTGCAGGCTGGCGTGCAGCAGGACCCCCGCAGCCACGCCAAGTTCCTGTTCGTGGGGCACACCGGCTGCGGCAAATCCACCGAGTTGAGCCGCCTGGTCAGCCTGATCACCATGCCGGAGGGCGATGACCGCCTGCTGCGCGACACGCTCCTGCCCATCCAATACTCTGTCAGCGAGGTGGTGGGCCTCTACAACATCGAGTTCGTGGACATCGCCCTGAGCATCGTGGTGGGCATCTACCGGGCCATGGAGGCCCTGGGCCACACAGTGGACGATACGCCGGTCCGGCGCGTCTACGACTGGCTTTACCAGGACGAGCAAAAGACCCGCACGACCAGCAAGGGCGCGGCCGGGCAGGTGGGGGCGGAGCTGGGCCTGCCCGGCCTCATCAAGCTCATTGACGTGCGGCTCAAAGGTGAGGGCGAGGTCCGGGAAGAGGTCCGCACCCGGGTCAAGAAATACATCCCAGAACTGATCCACCTCATCAACGGCGTGATGCGGGAGGTCATGGAGGTCACCGGCAAGAGCATCCTGCTCATCATTGATGATCTGGACAAGATCATGCCCCTGGAGAGCGCGCTGACCGTCTTTCGCGAGCACGCCAAGTCCCTCGCCGCCTTCGAGTGCTTTGCCATCTACACGGCCCCCATCTCCCTGCTCTACGACCCGGCCTCCAAGTACATCGCCCAGTATCTGGAAGTGCGCTACATGCCCATGTTCAAAGTTCGCACTAAGGAAGGGCAGCGCGAAGGCCCCCTGGGCACCGACGTGGCGATCCTGCGGGAGATCATCCATCGGCGCGTCCACCCCAGCCTCTTTGAGGAAGGGGTGGTGGATGAGGCCATTGATATGACCGGCGGCATCCTGCGCGAGCTGATCCGTATCGTGCGGGGGTGCTGCGTCTACTGTCAGGAATGGGACATCGGCCAGGTCACGCGCACCGTGCTGGAAAAGCAAAAGAATCTGCTCAAAGGCGAATATTACCGCATGTTGGTGCACGAGGATTATCAGACGTTGCGTCAGGTTCACCGCACCAAGTCCCGGGCCGACGTGAACATGAAGCACCTGGAATCCCTGTGCGTGCTCTACTATCCCAACGGCAAGGGCTGGTTCGACGTTCATCCCATCGTGCGCGAGCTGCTGGAGGAATGGGAGCACGAGGCCGCGACGCCCACACAACCGTGAGTCTCAGTAGATGGAAATTTGTGCTCCTCGGCGGTTTGCAACCGCCGACGCGAAGCGCGCGGGTCACAGACCCGCTTGGAGCAACTTTTTCCATCTACTGAGTCTGGCGAAGGTTCACAACCTTCGCCAGACTTCCATCTATGAGACACGCAGAGAAATGACGCTTGCCGACGTACACCGCCCCAACCCCTTCGAGACCCCGGACCGGGAAGACGAGTTCGCCACCCGCTACCCGGAGCAGGTGCGTGCCCTGCTGGCGACGCTGCGCCTGAGCCACCTGGGTGGCATCTTTATCGCTGAATGCGACGATCTGGAGTTGCGCAAGCGGCTGTTCACCTATTTCCGGGAACGCCTGGCCGACGAACAGATCTACCTCTACCCCTTCGAGGTCAGCGATACCGATCTGAACCTGGTGCGCACCCTGCGCGACCTGACCGATCAGGCCGGGTTCAAGACCCTGGAGCTGGTGGGCCGCTACAAACACATCGTGCTCTTTATCTATGGCCTGGAAAAGTATGACAAGGAGCAGCAGGCCCAGTTCCTGCACCTGCTGAACTTTTTGCGCGACGCCTTCACGCTCATCGAGCAGCCGGTGGTCATCTGGGCGCAGAGCGATTTCGTCACCCAGATGGCCCGGCAGGCCCCGGACTTTTGGAGCTGGAAAGGCGCGGTCTTTTCCTTCCCCTCGCCAGCGGACCGTGCGCCAGCGGCCCCGGTCCGCGCGCCCTTGCCCCGGACCAAGCTCCCGCCCCTGGCCCGCTACCTGCACGACGTCCTGGATGACCCAGAGTTCTTTGCCTGGCGCGACCTGTACCTGCCGCTCCGCGCCCGGCGGGTCGCGGAAGTCAAACGCTCGTTCGTGCGGCACACGTTCCTCCCGGAGGAACTGGCGGCCCTGGCGGCCCATTGCCCCACCCGGGAGTTTGCCGCCGGCGAGGTCCTGATCCGGGCTGGCGACCCCGGCACGGCAGCCTATGTGGTCACTGAGGGCACGCTGGAGGTCAGCCTCACGGATGGCAAGGGCACGGAGCTGCTCAGCGGCCAGATCGGGCCGGGCGATGTGGTAGGCGAGATCGCCCTGCTGGAACAACAGCCCCGCACGGCCACCGTGCGCGCGCTGAGCGCGGGCCAGGCCCTGGTCCTGGATCACGAGCGGCTGGCCGAATTGCAGGCGGCCGAGCCGATCCTGGTCAGCGTCCTGCACGATCTGGCACGCAAGCGGTTGGAAAGCCTGCAAAGGTTCTCCTCCCCACTGCGCTGGTTCGCCGCCGAGAGCCGCGAGCTGTTCCAACATCCCCCCCAGGGCGTGTTGACGATCCTGGCCCATGAGCCGCGCGTGGCGCTGCTGGGCGAGGCCGGCGCCGGCAAGACCACCGTGCTGCGCCGTTTCATGTTGGACCTGGCGGAGCAGGCCCAGGCGGACCTGGCCCACCCGGACGTGCGGCCCCTGGTCCCCATCTACGTCAAGCTCAGTCTGCTCGACGGTCATCGCACCATCGAGGAGCTGATCCTGGATACCTTGCACCACTATGGCATCTACCAGATTGATGATCCCGGCCAGGTCCTGGCGTTTCTGGCGGACCGCGGGCAGGCGGACGCGCAGCCCCCTCGCTTCGTCTTTCTGCTGGACGGCCTCAACGAGATGCCGGCCCGGCTCAGCGCCCGCCGTGCCCTGCGGGAGTTTCGCCACCGCTTCTTTGACCATCGGCTGATCGTCGCTTGCCGTACTCAGGATTATGTTCCCCTGCGGGGCTATCAAGTGGTCATCCTGCAGCGGCTGGATAGCGACGACATCGAAAAGTTCCTGCGCCGCTACCTGCCAGCGGAAAAGGCCCACGCCGTGTTGCGCGAGATGTATGCCGACGTGCAGTTGTTAGAGTTAGGCCAGAACCCGTTGGCGTTGTACATGTTCGCCCAGATCGCCAAAGACAGCCAGGAGGCCCTGCCCAAGAATCGGGGGGTCCTGCTCCAACGTTTTACCGATAACCTGTTGGAGCGCACGGACACGGAATGGTATCGCATCTTTGGACGGTCCAAATCCCAGGTGCCCCTGGCTGTTCGGCAGCAGGCGCTGGCCGAACTGGGCCTGTTGATGCAGGAAGAAGGCATCCAGACCCTGTCCCTGGACCGCTGCCTGGCCGTCTTTCGGGAGACTCTCTCCCATGTATCGCCCAGGGAACAGCACGCCGTGGCCGATGAGACGAATCACCTGACCCCCCAAGACATCCTGGCGGAGTGCATCCACAGCAGTCTCCTGCGCCTCTCCCCGGATCGTTCTCAGGTCGAGTTTCTCCATCAGGCGGTGCAAGAGTTCTTTGCCGCCCAGGGTCTGCGTCTCCGTCAGGCCGATGTGCGGCCCTATCTGACGGACCCCGATCAACGCCATCGGTGGGAGGGCGTGCTCGTCCTGTATTTCAGCATCGCGCCAGACAAAGCGCGGCTCCTGCGCGAGATCCTGCGGGACGGCGCCGACTATAACCACGTCCTGCTGGTCGCCGAATGCCTGACCAGCGTGGGCATGGACCCGGATATCCTGAATCAGGTGCGGCGGGCGTTGGAACCGGCCGAGGCCGGCCCCTTCTTGTTCGCCCAGGGACTGGCCTATCGTCGCCTGGGCCGCCTGCCGGAGGCCCTGACCCGGCTCCATGAGGCCGTGAAGCTCATGCCGGATTCCGCCCACGTCCACTACGATATGGGGTGCCTGTATCGCCAGATGAGCCAATACCAACGCGCGATCCAGGCATTGGAAGAAGCCCTCAAGCGAGACCCCTTTTTTGTGGACGCCTACAACCAGTTGGGCATCACCTACTATGCCCAGGCCCAATACGTCGAAGCCCTCACCGTGTTCCAGACCACGGTGCAACTGGAGCCGGATAACCCGTACCATTACTACAACCTGGGCCACGTGTACAAGATGCTGCGCCTCTATCATGAGGCCGCCGAAAGCTTCCAACAGGCGCTGGCCCTGAAACCCGACTATGAGGAAGCCCAGGCTCAGCGGGAGATACTGCAAAAGGCGTTGAGCACCGGGGCGCTGGACGTATTGGAACGCATCCCCCTCCTGAGCAAGCTGACCCTGGAACAGTTCTACCTGGTCTCCAGCCATTTGCAGGTGCAGGAGTATGAGCCGGGGCAGGTCATTTTCAGCCGGGGCGAGCTTGGCGAGACGTTCTACATCATTGATTCGGGGCAGGTGGATGTGTTGGCGCCTCATCCCAGCGGGGAGGACCGCGTGATCAACACCCTGTCGGCCGGGGACTTTTTTGGCGAGATCGCCTTGTTGCGGGCCACCCCGCGCACCGCCACGGTGGTCTCGCGCACCCGCACGCGCCTGCTGGCCCTGCGCCGGGCGGATTTTGACGCCATCACCCGCTACCCGGCCATCGCCACCAGCCTGGAGGAAACGTCCAGCCATCGCCTGCTCCAGGACCGGCACCGGGGTGGGCGCGAAACCCTGGAACGCTATCGCGATGAGCGTTACCTGGAGGAGCTGATCCAGCAAATGGAGGTCACCACCCTGGTGGCCGACATCCACGGCTCCACGGCGCTGACGCAGGCCATCGGCCCGGACCGGATGATGGTCTTTCTGGACGAGTTCCTGCTGGAGATGAGCAGCGCCATCGTGGAATACAACGGCGCGGTGGGCAAATCCCTGGGCGATTCGGTGATGGGCGTCTTTGGCTCCACGCGGGCGCACGAAGAGGTCGCGCCCAGTTACGGCGTGCGGGCCGTGTTGGCCGCCCTGGAGATGCGCCGCTCCTTCCTCCGCCTGCGGGAACGCTGGCAAAAGTTGACCCCGCAATTCTACGATGCCTTTGCGCACAGCGGCTTGGGCATTGGCCTGTGCACCGGCCAGGTGGCCCTGGGCACGGTGGGCATGGAACAGACCATGGTCGGGGAGCCGGTGAACGTGGCCGCGCATATGTCCAAGGTCGTGCAGCAGAGCCGCGCAGAGTGTGATGTGTATATGGACCACCGCACGCAGGTCATCATCTCCAACGCCTTTAGAGTGGAACGGGTCCACTTTACCGATGACACGGCGCCCGCGCCGGTCGTCTACCGCGTGATTGAGCACTCTTGATGGATGAACGGTCGGAGCTATACCCACAACGCATCCAGGCCCTGACCTCGTTGATCCAGGTCAGCCAGGCGCTTCACATGGCCCAGAACCTGGAGGAGGTGCTGGATCGGGTGCTGGAAGCCGGGGGAGCGGCGCCGGGCGAGCGTGCCGGCGCCGTCATCCTTCTGGACGAGACCACCCACACGCTGCGCATCGTAGCCAGCCAGGGGATCGCAGCGGAAACCGTGGCCGCGTTCCCAGACCCCGCGCGCGAGGGGGCCTACGCGGAGGCCATCCGCACCGGGCGCATCGTGGAGTTGCCTGACGGCGATCCGCTCCGGGGCAACGGGGCCGCCGGGGCGCCGCGCATCACCCACGTGGTGCCGCTGCGCATCGGGCAACGGGTCATTGGCCTCCTGGCCCTGGATACCCTGCCCGCCGATGACCAGGGCCGCGAATGGCTGCAAGCCCTGGCCGACGTCGCCGCTGGAGCCGTCCAGAAGACCTGGCTCCTGGAGCAGGCCCAACGTGAAGCACGCGAGAGCCAACGACTCGCCCATCTCGTGCGGGACCAGCTGCACAAATCCGCCCGGCTCTACGAGATCAGCACCCGTCTCCACGTCGCCCACGATCTGGAGCCTCTGCTGCACAGCGCCACCACGGGCATCGCCCAGGTCTTTGCCGCCGCCGCCGTCGAGATCACGCTCTTTGATGCGACGGGGAAGCTGGACTTGCGCGTGGCGACGGGCCTGCCCGACGACGTGCTGCAGGAGACCACGCCCCGGCCCGGCGGCAGCGTCCACACCATCTGGCGCACCGGCCAACCCCTCATCGTGAGCGATACCAACCTGGCTCCGACCATGATCCATCCCCGGCTGCGTCAGGCCGGCTTTCGTGCGCTCCTGGGCTTGCCTCTGCCCGGCCGGGAACGCATCCTGGGAGTCATTCGGTTCTTGTTTGACCAACCCCAACCCATGCTCTGGGACCAGGTGGATACCGTGGCGGTCTATGTCAACCAGATCGCCGTGGCTATCGAGAACGTGCGCCTGTACCACCGCCTGGAAGACCTGTTGATGGAGACCATCCGGGCGCTGGTCCATACCTTCGAGGCCAAAGATCAATACAGCGCCCGACACTCTGAAGAGGTCATGCGCTACGCCGTGGCGTTGGCCCGCGAGTTGGGCTTTGACGAAGCCCGATGCCGGGTGATCCAGTTCGGAGCGTTGCTCCACGACATCGGCAAGATCGGGGTAGGCGACCAGATCCTCCTGAAGGGATCGGTGTTGGACACCAACGAGTGGTTTCTGATGCGCACGCATCCCACCCTGGGGGCCGAGATCGTGCGGGGCATTCGCCCCTTGCGCGACGTGGTGGACATGGTGCGCCATCATCACGAGCGATTCGACGGCATGGGCTATCCCGATGGCCTGGCCGGCCATGCGATCCCGCTGGAAGCCCGCATCCTGGCGGTGGTGGATGCCTTTGAATCCATGACCTCCGACCGGGCCTACCGGCGGGCGCTCTCCGTGGACGAGGCCCTGGAACGCCTGGAGGCCGGCGCAGACCGGCAGTGGGATGGACGTATCGTGAAGGTTTGGTGCGACCTGGTCCGGCGCGAGGGGCAGAAACTCCTGGGCGTCAAATGGGATCTCCTGGTCAAAGAGAAACCCCCGCGTTCGCGTCCGGTGACCGTGCACCATCCTTCCATGGCCGAACGGTCCAGCACGGCCCACCTGCCCGGCGAAGAGATCGAGTCGGGGCCAGAAAACGTGCCTCGGCGAATGACGATATTGGACAATACCCGTGCCCGGAGGTGAGAGCCATGTGCGGTATCGTGGGTTATGTCGGTCCCGGCGACGCGGCGCGCGTCGTGGTGGAGGGCCTGCGGCGGCTGGAATATCGGGGCTATGATTCCGCCGGCCTGGCCGTGATCCAGGACGGCCAACTCGCTGTGCGCCGGGACGTGGGCAAGATTGACCGGCTGGAGCAACGGCTGGCCGAATCTCCCGTCCGGGGGACCATCGGCCTGGGGCACACTCGCTGGGCCACCCACGGCGTGCCCTGCGAGGCCAATGCCCATCCCCACCTCGATTGCACAGCCACCATCGTCGTCGTGCACAACGGCATCGTGGAGAACTATGCGCCGCTCAAGGAACAACTCATCGCGGCCGGGCACACCTTCCACTCCCAGACCGATACGGAGGTGATCGTCCATCTCATCGAGCAGTATATGGACCGGGAAGGCGCGTCGTTGACAGAAGCAACGCGCCGGGCCTTTGGCGCGCTCCAGGGCGCCCATGCGATCGTGGTCCTCAGCGCCCGGGAGCCGGATAAGCTCATCGCGGCCCGGATCGGCAACGCGGGCGGCGTGACGGTGGGCTATGGCGACCAGGAGATGTTCGTAGCCTCGGACATCCCGGCCCTCCTGCCGCATACCCGGCGCATGGCCTTCCTGGATAGCCGGGAGATGGCCGTGGTGACGCGCGATGGCGTCCGCTACCTCCGGCTGGACGGCACGCCGATGACCAAAGGGGTCCAGGAAATCCCCTGGGACCCCATCTCGGCGGCCAAAGGCGGCTACAAGCACTTTATGCTCAAGGAGATCCACGAGCAGGCCGTCACCGTCACCGATGCCATCCGCGAGCGCGTGGACTTTGACGCTCATCGCGTGCGGCTGCCGGAGTTGGACCCGCTGGCGGAAACCATGCGCCGGGCCGACAAGGTCTATAGCGTGGCCTGCGGCACGGCCTGGCACGCGGCCCTGGTGGGCAAGTTCATGATCGAACAACTGGCCCGGCTGCGGGTGGAGGTGGATTACGGCTCCGAGTTTCGCTACCGCCAGCCGATCCTGGACGACCGAACCCTGCTTCTGGCCGTGACCCAGAGCGGCGAGACGGTAGATACCCTGGCCGCGATGGAAGAGGCCCGCGAGCGGGGCGTCCCCACCATCGCCGTGGTCAACGTCATCGGCAGCCAGGCTGGCCGCCTGGCCGATGGGGCCATCTACATGCACGCGGGCCTGGAGATCGGCGTGGCGGCCACCAAAACCTTCACCTCGCAGATGGTATGCCAGTATCTCCTGGCCTTGTATCTGGCCCAGGTGCGGGGCACGTTGACGCCGGCCCAGATCGCCCCCTTGCTCCAGGACCTGGCCTCGTTGCCCAACCTGGTGGGCGAAATGCTGGCGGATACGGGCCTCTACGAAGAGCTGGCCGCCGGGTATTTCAAGCGGGAAAACTTTCTCTACCTGGGCCGGGGCGTGAACTATCCCATCGCCCTGGAAGGGGCCTTGAAGCTCAAAGAGATCTCGTACATCCACGCAGAAGGCTACCCGGCCGGCGAGATGAAACACGGCCCCATCGCCCTCATTGACGAACGGATGCCGGTGGTAGCTATCGCCTTGCAGGATCATGTATACGACAAGATGGTAGCCAACATCGAGCAGGTCAAGGCCCGGGGTGGGACGGTCATCGCCCTGGTCTCGCCGGGCGACGAATCCCTGGCCGCCCAGGCGGACCATGTGATCCACGTGCCGCGCACCTCGCCGCTGCTCACGCCGGTGCTGACCGCCCTGCCCATGCAGCTCCTGGCCTACCACATCGCCGTGCGCCGGGGCGCCGACGTGGACCAGCCCCGCAACCTGGCCAAAAGCGTGACGGTAGAGTGATCGCCCTCGCTGACTTGCTGACCGCCACAACCGCCCGGCTCAGCGGCCCGGCCCCGGCCCACGCCTTTGCCGGCTTTTGCTACGACTCGCGCCACGCCCGGCCCGGCGAGCTGTTCCTGGCCCTCAAGACCGAACGGGCCGACGGCCATGACTTTATCGCCGAGGCGGTGGCGGCCGGCGCCACGGGCGTCCTCTGCGAGCGTCCCCCAGACCCCCTGCCCCCTGGGATCGCCAGCCTGGTGGTGCCGGATACCCGGGCCGCCCTCCAATCGTGGGCCGCCCACGTCTTGCGCCGCTATGGAACCCAGGTCATCGGCGTCACCGGCAGCGCCGGCAAGACCATCACCAAAGAGGCCATCGCTGCCGTGTTGGATGGCCCCTATCGGGTGTTCAGGAATCCCGGCAACTATAATGACCTGCTCGGCCTGCCCATCGCCCTGGGACAGTTAAGACCAGACCACCAGGTGGCCGTGTTGGAGATGGCCTCCGACCACTGGGGCGAGATCGCGGCGTTGTGCCGCATCGCCCGGCCCCGCGTGGGCGTGGTCACCAGCATCGGCCCGGCGCACCTGGCCGATTTCGGCTCCCTGGACGCCATTGCCCGCGAAAAGGCCCATCTGATCTGGTCTTTGCCCGCCGATGGCGTGGCTGTCCTCAACGCCGACGACCCCTGGGTGCAGGGCATGAGGCCGCCATCCGGCGCGCGGGTCATCACATACGGCCAGCACGCGCAGGCCGACGTGCGCACCGGGCGCGTGCAGGTCCGGCCTGCCGGCCTGCGCTTTTTGGTATATGCCGCTGGCGCCCGGTGCTGGTTCGAGCTGCGACTGTTGGGCCGCCATCACGTCTACGCAGCCCTGGCCGCCGCCGCCGTGGGCCTGGCCTATGACCTGCGGCTGGACGACATCGCAGCCCGCCTGGCCGACCTGGAGCCGCTGCCCGGCCGCCTGCGCCCCCTGCCCGGTTGCGCCGGCGCCACCATCCTGGACGATACCTACAGCGCCTCGCTGCCGTCGGTGCTGGCCGCGCTGGAACTGCTGGAGCGTTACGGGCCGGGCCGGCGCATCGCCGTGCTGGGCGATCTGCTCGAATTGGGAGACCTGGAAGCCGAAGCCCTGCGTCAGGTCGGACGCCGGGTGGCCCGGGCCGCGGACCTGCTGGTGACCAAAGGCGTCCCGGCCGAGCGCATCGCCTGGGAGGCCCGGCGGGCCGGCATGACCGCCGACCGCGTGTTCATCACCTACACCGCGCCAGAGGCCGCCCGGCTGGTCCGCGAACGCCTGGCGCCGGGCGACACCGTCCTGGTCAAGGGAGACCGGTCCGCGCGGATGGAGCAGGTGGTGGAGCCACTCCTGGCCGAGCCGGCCCAGGCCGAGGCGCTGCTGGTGCGCCAGGACCCCGCCTGGAAGCGCGCGCCGGTCCTGTACCCGGAGGAACGCCCCACCTGGATCGAGGTGGACCTGGAGGCCATCGCCCATAACTGCGCGCGCATCAAAGCCCTGGTGGGGCCGGATGTGGCGGTGATGGCCGTGCTCAAGGCCAACGCCTACGGCCATGGGCTGGTGCCGGTGGCCCGCACCGTGCTCCGCCACGGCGCCACGATGCTGGGGGTGGCCGCGCTGAACGAGGCCGAGGCCCTGCGCCAGGCCGACATCGCCGCGCCCATCATGATCCTGGGCTACACCCCCGCCTGGCAGGCGCGGACCGTGGCCCGGCTGGGCCTGACGGCCGCCGTCTACTCCCTGGACGTGGCGCACGCCCTGAGTCGGGCCGGCGCCGCCCTGCACCGCCCGGTCAAAGCCCACGTCAAGGTGGACAGCGGCATGGGCCGCCTGGGGCTATTGCCGGACCAGGTGCTCGATTTCCTGCAAGCCACCCGTGACCTGCCGGGCCTGGAAGTTGAGGGCATTTTTACCCATTTCGCCACCGCCGACGAGGCCGATCAGACCCAGGCGCGCCGCCAACTCGCCACGTTCCAGGCCGTATTGCGCCAGGCCCAGGTTGCCGGGTTCACCTTCCGCCACGTCCACGCAGCCAACTCGGCTGCCACGCTCCGATGGCCCGAAGCGCATTTCACGATGGTCCGGCCCGGCCTGGCCCTCTATGGCCTACATCCGTCGGACGTGGTGCGCCTGCCGCCCGATTTTCGGCCGGCCCTCCGCTTCAAAACCCGCGTCGCCCAGGTCAAGGAACTGCCGCCAGGCCATTGCGTGAGCTATGGCTGCACCTTCTGGACTGAGCGCCCCACCACGGTCGCCGTATTGCCCGTGGGCTACGCCGACGGGTTCCGCCGCGCGCCGGCGAACTGGGGCCAGGTGCTCATCCGGGGCCAGCGCGTCCCCCTCATCGGCCGGGTGTGCATGGACCAGTGCATGGCCGACGTGACCGACGTGCCCGGCGTCCGCCAGGGCGATGAGGCCGTGCTCATCGGCGCGCAAGGCCCAGCGTGCATCACCGCAGAGGAGGTCGCCGCGTGCCTGGGGACCATCAACTACGAGGTGGTCAGCGGGTTGCTGGTGCGAGTGCCGCGCGTGTATTGAGCGCCGCGCGCCGATAAGACGACCCACCCCGGCGTCCCAGCCCCACTTGACAAATCATTCACCATCGAGTATAATATTAGTAATGAATACTAATATCAAAAACTATGTTGGGCAGGAGCCGGTATGGAGAACCTGGGGCAGACCCTGCACGCTGGCGGGTTGCGGCTGACGCGGCAACGCCAGGCGATCTTGGACATCTTGCAACACACGGACGAGCATCCAGATGCCACCTGGATCTACGAACAGGTGCGCCAGCGGATCGCCCACGTCAGCCTGGGCACGGTGTATCGCAACCTGAGCATCCTGGAAGACCAGGGGCTGGTCCGGGTGCTGCGTTACGGGCGGTTCCGGCGCTACGATGGCAACCTATCGCGGCACTATCACCTGGCCTGTCTGGGCTGCGGCGCCGTGTATGACGTGTCCCTGGCGTGGCAGGATGGCCTCAACCAACAGGTCGAGCAAGAGGGCTACCGAGTGACGGACCATCGGCTCGAGTTCTATGGCTATTGTCCCACGTGCCAGCACTGCGGTGAGCCTGCCGTCTCGCTGGGAGAAGGCCGCAAGGCAACGCCCATTGACGGTGTACCCGAGGGATGACCATGTGCCTGAGCCGGCCCGATCTGTGACCGCGACCGGGCGGGGCCGGGTGGTTCACCCTTGCCCCGGCCAGACACCTGTGCTATACTAGTTCTTGTCTGGAAACCCCATAAGTTGAGGGCCTTGTGCCCGTCTTTCCAGAAACTTCGCAAACGGCTTGTCCTCCCGCAGGTGGGGGGCATTCCGAAGGCCCGCATCTGCGGCCAGGCTCGACCCACAAAAAAGAAAGGAGCGACGACCATGAAGACCCTGCTGGGTAAACGCATCGCCATTTTAGTAGAGAATGATTACGAGGATCAAGAGCTATGGTATCCCCTCTACCGGTTGCGCGAGGCCGGCGCAGAGGTGGTCGTCATCGGCCCCCGGACCGGCACGTACCATAGCAAGCATGGCTACCCGGTGGAGGCGACACAGGCTGCCGCCGACGTCAACCCGGCCGATTTCGATGGCGTGGTGGTGCCCGGCGGCTGGGCGCCGGACCGGCTGCGCCGGTATGCGGCCGTGACCGGCCTGGTCAAGGCTCTGTACGACGCCGGCAAGGTGGTGGCGGCCATCTGCCACGGCCCGCACGTGCTCATCTCCGCCGGCGTGGTCCGGGGGCACAAAGTGACGGCCGTCATTGCGCTCAAGGACGACCTGATCAACGCCGGGGCCACATTTGTGGATGCTGAGGCCGTGCACGACGACCACCTGATCACCGCCCGCACGCCAGATGACCTGCCCGCCTTTATGCGTGAGGTCATCACCGCCCTGGAAGCCTCGCCAGAGAAGCTAGACGCAGTGGGTGTGCTGCGCATCGCCATCGAGAAGGAAAAAGAAGCCTACGCCCTCTATGATCGGTCAGCCCAGCGGAGCACCAACCTGGAAACCAAGGCGCTCTTCCGACGGTTGGCCGATGAAGAGGCCCGACACCGAGGCGCATTGGAGGCGGATCTGGAACAGTTGACATCTGACCCGGTGTGGAGCCGCTACGACGGCTGGCGCGACGTGGCCTGACCATCTCGGCCTGTAGAAGGCGGATTTCGGAATGATTCCGCCATCTGCATTCCGAAATCCAAAATCACATGAGGAGGAAACCATGCCTGAGAGTGTGTTGACGCTACAGGACGGCTGGCGGATCGCCATCCAACGCGAAGTGGAGTCTCACGCCTTCTATATGCAGCTCGCCAGCCTGGCCGAAGACGAGGCCACCAAAAAGCTGTTCGAGTACCTGGCCGGCGAGGAGGTCAAGCACCAGGAACGACTGCGGCGGGAGTACGAGACGTATTTCGAGACCGAGATGTGAGCAAGGAGGGGCAAGTGACAGACGAGCATTGCAGCCAGGCCCTGGCAGCCCTGGCAGAAGCTATCGAGATGGAAAAGCGCGGCCGGGCGTTCTACCGGGACGCAGCCGCCCAAGCCGTGGACCCCCTGGCCCGGACCACCCTGGAGGGCCTGGCGGCCGATGAGGTGGAGCACCTGCGCCTGCTGGAGGCCCAATACCGGGCCATCGAGGAGACCGGCCGGTGGGCCTGTTTCCTGGACCTGGCGCCGCAGGACGCGTACAAGCCGCAGAGCATCTTTCCAGACAGGCCCGGCCTGGCCGAGGACCTGGCCGACCGGGCCAGCGCGGCCGAGGTCTTGGAACAGGCCATGCAGTTCGAGGAAAAGGGCTATCGCATGTACAAGGCGGCCGCCACGGCCACCGACGACCTGGAGGGCAAGGCCGTGTACGAGTACCTGGCAAAGCAGGAAAACGAGCACTATCGCATCTTGCAGCAGACCCACGAATACCTGCTCCATCCAGACCGGATGTTCGACGACATGGAACGGCCCATGTTTGAGGGCTAGACCAGACACAGGAGCCAGACATGGACATGCAAAAGATCGAAACGATCCTCGGCCTGGCGATCCAGACCGAGATGGACGGATACGAGTTCTACATGCAGGCCGCCGGCCGGACAGCGGACCCGGCCGGACAACGGCTCTTCCGGTCGCTGGCGGCCGACGAGCTGGAACACCGCCAATTGCTGGAAACCCAACTGATGGCGGTGCAGGCGGGAGAAGGTTGGTCAGCCCATGCGACCCTGATCGCCACCGAACACACGCCCATCTTTCAGCCGGAACGCTTGCAGCAAGAAGTCAGCGCATACACCGCCGAGCTATCCGCGCTGCGCATGGCCCTGCTCATCGAGGCGGACGCCGTGACCTTTTACAGCCAGGCGGCCGAGGCCGTCGGCGACGAGCAGGCCCGCCAACTGTTCCGGGACCTGGTCAGGATGGAAGAGGGCCATCGAGCTGCCTTGCAACGCGAGTACGACGTGTTGATGGAACAATTTCGCGGCGTGATGGGCTTTGCCCCGTTCTGATGCACCAGGCATCGTAGTCAAGATACACCAATTCACCAACCATAGGAGGGAATGAACATGCACAAGATGACCGAAGAGAACCTGAAAGCCGCTTTTGCTGGCGAAAGCCAGGCCCACATGAAGTACCTGGTCTTCGCCGACCATGCGGAACAAGATGGCAAGCCGGAGATCGCCCGGCTGTTCCGGGCCGTCGCCTTTGCCGAGCAGGTCCACGCCACCGGCCACCTCAAGGTCCTGGGCGGCATCGGCGACCTGGTGGAGAACCTGGACACCGCCATCGCCGGCGAGACCTTTGAGGTACACGAGATGTACCCGGCCTACATCGCCGTGGCCGAGGTGCAGGACGAGAAATCGGCCCGCCGCTCTGCCGATTGGGCGCTCCAGGCCGAGAAGGTCCACGCCGGCCTGTACGCCCGGGCCAAAGAGGCGGCGTTCAGCAACCAGGACATCCAGTTGGGGCCGATGTACGTCTGCTCGCTCTGCGGCTGGACCGGCGAGGGCGAGCCGCCGGACAAGTGCCCGCTCTGCGGCGCCAAGAAAGACAAGTTCCGCGTGTTCTAAAGTCGGGGCGCGGTTCACCCGTGCCTCAGGGCCGGCCCCTGGGTCGCGTCGCCAGGGGCCAGCCCCATCACCACTGGCGCAAATCACCAAAATCAAGGAGAAGAAAGAATGGAACCCTGTACCGAGACCCACGGCACCCCCATGCCGCGCATTGGGGACAAGGCCCCGGCCTTCAAGGCCGTCACCACCCAGGGGGAGATCAATTTCCCCGACCAGTACGCCGGGAGCTGGGTGATCCTGTTCAGCCACCCGGCCGATTTTACGCCGGTCTGCACGTCGGAGTTTATGACGTTCGCGTCCATGGAAGAACAGTTCGCGCAAGCCAACTGCAAGCTGGTTGGTCTGTCCGTGGACGGCCTGTACAGCCATATCGCCTGGCTGCGCACCATCAAGGAAAAGATCGAGTACCGGGGGATGAAGAACGTCGAGGTCAAGTTCCCGCTGATCGAGGACATCACGATGGAAGTAGCCAAGAAGTATGGGATGATCCAGCCCGGCGAAAGCTCCACCAAGGCCGTGCGCGCCGTGTTCTTCATTGACCCCAAGGGGATCATCCGCACCATCATCTACTACCCCCTCAGCCTGGGCCGGAACTTTGATGAGCTGTACCGCGTCCTCATCGGCCTGCAAACGGCCGACGCCTTTTCCGTGGCCCTGCCCGCGGATTGGCGGCCCGGCGACGACGTCATCGTGCCCCCGGCTGGCTCGTGCGGCGTCGCCAAAGAACGCATGGAAGGCGGTCAGCCGGAGATGACGTGCTACGACTGGTTCTTCTGCACCAAGAAGCTCGACAAGGAGACCGTGCTGAACACGATCCTGAAAAAGTAGGGATCGCCAGGAGGTCCGCAGTGGAAGGCTTTGCGAAGGTAGGCGTAACCGGTGACCTGCCGCCCGGGGCCATGAAGGTGGTCCGCACGCCCACGGGCAAGCGACTGCTGGTCAACGTCGCCGGCAAGTTCTATGCCATTGACCCGGCCTGCACGCACCAGGGCTGCGACCTGGGCGACGGCTCGCTGGACGGGACCACGGTCACGTGCCCGTGCCACTTTGCCGAGTTCGATGTGACCACCGGCGAGGTAGCAGGCGGGCCGGCCCCGGAGCCGGTGCGCACCTACGCGGTGCAGGTCATCGGCGATGAAGTATGGGTCGCCGCATAGCGTCAAGGCGAGGAGGATCCATGGACTTTACCATCCCGGCCCACTTGCAAGCCCTGGCCGACGAGGTGCGGGCGTTCGTGGACGAGCGACTGGAACCCATCGCCCAGCAGGTGGAAGATGACGACGCGATCCCGGTCGAGGTGCTGCGCGAGATGGCCGCCCGCGGTTACTTCGGCATCCCGTTCCCGGCGGAGTACGGTGGGCGCGGCCTGGGCGAGCTGGGCTACTGCCTGTTCCTGGAGCAGTTGGGCCGGGTCAACGCCGCCTACTCCAACGTCATCGGCGCATCGTGTGGGCTGTGCGGCATGACCCTCTGGCTCTCCGCCAACGAGGAGCAGAAGCAAAAGTACCTGGTCCCCATCGCCAGGGGGGAAAAGCTCGGCGGGTTCTGCCTGACGGAGCCGCTGGCCGGCTCCGACGCCGCCAGCCTGCGCACCACCGCCGAGCGCGCCGGCGACCACTACCTGCTCAACGGCACCAAGGTCTACATCACCAACGGCCCCATCGCCGACGTGCTCATCGTCATGGCGACGGTGGACCGGACGCTGGGGGCGAAGGGCGTCACCGCGTTCATCGTGGAGACGAGCGCGCCGGGCTTTCACGTGGTCCGAAAAGACCGCAAGATGGGCCTGCGCGGCTCTGTGACCGGCGTCCTCAAGTTCGACGACTGCGTGGTGCCGGCCGAGAACGTGATCATGGGCGAGGGCTGGGGCTTTATCGCCGCCATGCGCACGCTGGACATCGGGCGGATCAGCCTGGCGGCCGGGGCGGTGGGCGCGGCGCAGAAAGCCCTGGAGCTGGGCATCGCCTACGCCAAGCAGCGCGTGCAGTTCGGCCAGCCGCTCATCAAGAACCAGGCCATCCAGTGGCCCCTGGTCGAGTCGGCGATGGAGATTCACCTGGCCCGGCTGGGGATGCTCCACGCCGCCTGGAAGGTGGACCAGGGCGAGCCGGTCACGAAGGAAGCTGCCATGGTCAAGCTCTTCGCCAGCGAGATGGCCGGCCGCGTGATTGACCGCGTGCTGCAGGTCCACGGCGGCCTGGGCTATATGCACGAATCCGCCATCGAGCGGATGTACCGCGACGCGCGTATTCTACGCATTTACGAAGGCACCAACGAGGTGCAGCACATGGTCATCGGCCATGAGCTGTTTCGAGATGAGAAATAGGACGCGGATACACGCTGACCTGCGATCTGATCCGCGAAGATCTGCGTTCATCTGCGTCCAGATCAAAACTATAGGAGGATTACCATGCCAGAGTTGAGCCAGCTCATTCAAATCGCCGATTGGAAGAAGGAAAAGCACGTGCCGGTCATCGAGTGCCCAGATACGGTGCCGGCCGGCGAGTTCTTTGACGTGAAGGTGAGCCTGGGCAAGGAGATCGCTCACCCGAACACCACCGAGCATCACATTGCCTGGATCGATCTGTATTTCCACCCGGAGGGCGCCAAGTTCCCGCATCAGATCGGCCACTTTGCCTTCACCGCCCACGGCGAGTCCACCGAAGGCCCGAACCAGGGGCCGGTCTACACGCACCACATGGTCATGGCGTCTATGAAGACCAGCAAGCCCGGCACGCTCTACGCCCTGGCCTATTGCAACATCCATGGGCTGTGGGAGAGCAGCAAGACGGTTGGTCTGGCGTAAACGCGGGGGCGCAGCTTGCCTGCGCCCCTATCACGGGGGTCAGCCATGAACGTCGTCGTCTACACCACGCCCACCTGCCCGTATTGCACCCAGGCGAAGGCGTTTCTGGCGCAACGCGGCGTGCGGTTCGTGGAGAAGGATGTGTCTCGGGACCCGGTTGCGGCCCAAGAGATGATCCGCCTCTCCAAACAACGCGGCGTGCCGGTCATCACGGTAGACGGTCAGGTGGTGGTGGGCTTTGATCGGGGCCGGCTGGAGCAACTGCTGGCCGGGGGCGCGCCGGGCGAGAGGCGCCGCCTGGGCCTGGCCGTGGCCGACGCGGAGAAGCACGCCGGGATGCCGGGGGCCTACGTGGGCCGGGTGACGCCGGGCAGCGTGGGCGACGGGGCCGGGCTGCGCGCCGGCGACGTGATCATCGCCCTGGCCGGGCGGCCGGTGGGCACCGCCGCCGAGCTGGAGGCCATCGCCCGCGAGGTGCAGCCGGGCCAGCGCGTGCCGGTCGTCTACAGCCGGGCCGGGCAGACGTTCCAGGCCGTGCTGGCCTTCTAGTTGACGCCCGGCCCGGCGCGGTATATAATGCGTCGGGGGGGTGTGATTGAACATGAGCGACGATACCATCGCCCGCGTCCTCCGCGACAGCAAGACCATCGCCGCAGCTGGGCTGTCGGACAAGCCGGAGCGGCCCAGCCACCGCGTGGCGAAATACATGCAGGATCACGGCTACCGGATCATCCCGGTGAACCCGACCCTGACGGAGGTCTTGGGCGAGCGTGCCTACCCGGACCTGCTCGCCGTCCCGGAGCCGGTGGACGTGGTGGACATCTTTCGCCAATCCGAGGCCGTGCCGCCCATCGTGGAGCAAGCCATCGCCATCGGCGCCAGGGCGGTGTGGATGCAGGAGGGCGTGGTCCACGAGGCGGCCGCCGCGCGCGCCCGGCAGGCCGGCCTGGACGTGGTGATGGACCGGTGTATGCTCAAGGAGCACTGCCGGTTCGCGTGAAACGTCAAACGTCAAAACGTCAAACGTCAAACGTCAAAACGTCAAACGTCAAACGTCAAAACGTCAAACGTCAAACGTCAGGCGTCAAACGTCAAAACGTCAAACGTCAAAACGTCAGGCGTCAAAATGTCACAAGTCAAACGAAGAAAGGAGAACAGACATGAAAAAGTACGAGTGCAGCGTGTGTGGATACATCTATGACCCGGAGAAAGGCGATCCCAAGAGCGGCGTCAAGCCGGGCACCGCCTTCGAGGACCTGCCGGATGACTGGGTCTGCCCAGAGTGCGGCGCCACCAAAGACCTGTTCGAGCCGATGGACTAAGCCCTTGCACCTTCCCGAAAGCCCGGAGCTTTCGGGAAGGTGTCTGTTTGCATAAGGAGTGGCACATGCCCGCCATCGAGATTCGCCCCGGCATCTACTGGATCGGGGTCAACGACCGCACCACCGATCTGTTCGAAGGGCTGTGGCCCATCACCCAGGAGGGTGTCTCGTACAACTCTTACCTGGTGGACGGCGACAAAAAGGCCCTCATTGACCTGGCCAAAGGCTTCAAGACCGACGAGTTTCTGAGCCAGGTGGCCGAGGTGGTGGACCCGGCCCGCCTGGATTATATCGTCATCAATCACATGGAGCCGGACCACACCGGCATCCTGGGCGTGCTGCGCCGGCTCGCGCCCCAGGCCACCATCCTGCTCACCGAGAAGGCCCGGGACATGCTGGCGGCCTTTTATCAGGTCACAGATAACGTGCGCGTCGTGACGGACGGCGAGACGCTGTCACTGGGCAGCCATACGCTCCAGTTCTTCTCCACGCCCTTTGTCCACTGGCCGGAGACGATGATGACCTACGAGACCAGCCAGCAGGTGTTGTTCGCCTGCGACGGCTTTGGCGGGTACGGCGCGCTGCGGGGGGCCATCTTTGACGACGAGTGCACCGACCTGGCCTTCTACGAGCGGGAATCGCTGCGCTACTACGTGAACATCGTGGCGGTGTTCAGCCGGCCGGTGCTGCGGGCCATCGAAAAGCTGGCCGGCCTGCCCATCCAGGTCATCGCGCCGTCGCACGGCCTGATCTGGCGGCGGAATCCGGGCCGGATCGTGGAGCTATATCGCCAGTGGGCCGGGTATGCGGCCGGCCCGGCCGAGGTGGGGGTGACGCTGCTCTACGGCTCTATGTACGGCCACACCGAGAAGATGATGAACGCCGTGGCCCAGGGCGTGTCCGGGGCCGGCGTGCCCGTGGAGATCTTTGACGTGGCCCGCACCCACGTCAGCTACGTGTTGCCCGCGTTGTGGGTGAACCGGGGCGTGCTGGTGGGCGCGCCCACCTACGAGGGCGGCCTGTTCCCGGCGATGGTTCAGACACTGGACATGGCGGCTCGCAAGCACGTGTACAACCGCAAGGCAGCCTACTTCGGCTCCTACGGGTGGGGAGGCGGGGCGCGCCGCGAGTTCGAGCACCTGTGCGAGTCGCTGAAGTGGCAGGTGGTGGACGCGCTGGATTTTCGCGGCGGCCCGACGAGAGCCGATCTGGACAAGGGTAAGGAGTTCGGCACGCGGTTTGCTCAACTCATCAGGGGGTGAATTCCCATGGAAGCCACGATGACGGCCATAGAAATGACGGGAACGGTGGATGAACACCGTCGGCTGCGGTTGGACAAGGCGCTGCCGGTAACCGGCCCCATGCGAGTCCGCGTGATCGTCCTCTATCCGCTCCATGATGAATGGAACGAAACAGAATGGCTACAGGCGGCCGCGCGTAATCCAGCCTTCGCCTTCTTGCATGATCCGGCCGAAGATATTTATTCAGTAACTGAGCTGTTCGGCTTGAAATAACGACAAACGTTCATGGAGGATCTCATGCGCTTCGTCATCATCGGCAATGGGGTGGCTGGCATCACCGCCGCCCGGAACCTGGCCCAAATCGCTCCCGGCAGTGACATCGTCGTCTATACCAACGAGCGATACCCCTACTATCCCCGGCCCCGCCTGCCGGAGCTGTTGGCCGGCACGGTGGAGGTCAAAGACCTCCGCTTCTACGACGACGCCTGGTACGAGCGGCGCGGCATCCAGGTGTATCTGGACACGCCGGTCGCCGCCATCGCCCCAGACCGCCACGAGATCACCCTGGACGATGGCAAAGTCATCCCCTATGACCGGCTCCTCCTGGCCGCCGGGGCGCGCAGCTTCGTCCCGCCCATCGCCAACGCCGACAGGCTCCGGGGCGTCTTTACCATGCGCAACATTGACGACGTGCTGGCGATCCGCGCGTATGCGGCCGGCAAGGAGCAGGCCGTCGTCATCGGTGGGGGGCTACTGGGGCTGGAGGCGGCGCGCGCCCTGCGCCAGTTGGGATTGAACGTGACCGTGGTCGAGTTCGCGCCATACCTGCTGCCCCGACAGTTGGACCAAGAGGGCGCGGCCATCCTCACGGCCATCATGCGCGACGCGGGCCTCCAGGTCGTCACCAACGCAGCCACCGAGTCCATTCTGGACGATGACACCGGGCGGGCCAGGGGCGTCACGCTGAAAGACGGGCGGACGTTGGACGCCGACCTGGTGCTCATCTCCGCCGGGGTGCGCAGCAACCTGGACCTGCCCAAAGCCGCGCAGATCGCCGTCAACAAGGGCGTGGTGGTGGACGCGCACATGCAGACGGACGCGCCGGACGTGTTCGCCGCTGGCGACGTGGCCGAGTTCAACGGCATCGTCTGGGGCATCGTCCCGGCCGCGCTGGAGCAGGGTCGCGTGGCCGCGCTGAACATGGCCGGCCAGGAGACCACCTACACCGACATCACCCCGTCCAATACCCTCAAGGTGGTGGGCGTGGACCTGACCAGCGTGGGCACGGTGAACCCGCCGGGCGAGGGCTTTGAGGAGTTGCGCCAGAGCGACCCGGCGCGCGGTGTCTACCGCAAGTTCGTGCTGCAGAATGGCAAACTCGTAGGCGCGATCCTGCTGGGCGACCCGAAGCCGGTGGGCGCGGTGAGCCAGCTGGTGGCGGCAAAGGCGGACGTGAGCGCGTACCGGGGCGACCTGTTGCGAGACGATTTCGATTGGAATAGCGTGGTGCGTGAAACGTAAAACGTCAGGCGTCAAACGTCAGACGTGCCCGGCGATGCTGATAACGCTTCACGTTTGACGTATTGACGAGATGGGAGACCACGATGAAGAACCCCCTTCTGCGCGCGGTCGCGTTCTTCGTGCGGCGGCTGCTGGGGAGCATCGCCAGCGTGCCGGTGATCATCACGCTGCTGTTCTGGGTGTTTCACGTTGGTCCTGGCGGCGCGATGTGGGTGTATCAATTGCTACCTGCCGAAGTCCAGCGCCGGATCATCCAGGAGTACGGGCTGGATCAACCGATCTGGACGCAGTATTTCAACTTCATGGGTCGCATACTGACCGGGAACTATGGGACCTCGTTTGCGTCCAGCGGGGCGGCGGTGGGGGATGTCGTTGGTGCCCGAATGTCCAATACCCTCCAATTGTGGGGCCTAACGATGCTATTCGTCGTGCTGCTGGCGTTGCTCATCCTGGGCCTGGGCCTGGCGGTGCTCTGGCTGCGCGGCCGGGCGCCGCTCCTGGGCAATGGCCTGCGGCGGCTGGGGCAGTGCATCGCGTCCCTGAAGTTCCTGACGCCGGCATTGGTCGTCGGCGTGGTGTTGTACGTCATCCTGGCGGTCAAGCTGCGGGTCTTCCCCGTGGGTGGGATGTACGACCTCCGAACCGGGCCGGGCGACCCGGGTGATTTCCTCAAGCACGCCTTCCTGCCGGCCCTGAGCCTGGCGCTCCTGCCGGCCTACCTGGTGGCCCGCTCCGTGGCCGGCGAGTTCGCCCACTACGCGGACCGGCGGAACGTCGGCAAGGGGCTACTCATCGGGCACGTCGCCGCGCGCTTCGTGGCCGACGGGCTGATCCAGGGGATCGGACTCCTGGGCGGCGCGCTCGTCATCGAGACGTTGTTCTCCTGGCCGGGCCTGGGCTACCTGCTCGCCCGCTCTGTGACCAACCGCGATTATCCGGTCATCGTGGGAGGAGTGATGACCCTCCTATGGCTGACCCTGGTCTTGCGGCTGCTCAGCGACCTGTTCCGCGCTGTGAGCCTGGGCCTGTCGGCGCGATTGGACAAAGGGGCGGAGGAGCGGAAGCCTCGCCCGGCGCGGCCTCTGGACCGGGTGCTGGGTATCGCCTGGGTGGTTTTCGTCGTGCTGCTGGTGCTCGTGCCGCTGGTCGTGGGCCTGGGTGGGGCGTTCATCGCGCCGTATGATCCGATCAAGCAATCGCCCTCTGCCGTCAGGTTGCCACCAAGCGCGGCGCACCTTCTGGGTACAGACTCGCTGGGGCGGGACGTGCTCAGCCGGCTGCTCTACGCCATGCGCCTGGACCTGGGACTAGCTCTCGTGGTGACGCTAGTGGCCTTCGTCCCGGCCATGCTGGGCGGACTGCTGGCCGGCCTCCTGGCCCGGTGCCGGGCCCTGTGGGCCGACCTGCTTGATGGGCTGGTGATGTTCCCGGTAGAGATACTGGCCGCTTTGCCCGGCGTGGTGCTGCTGGTGGTGGTATTGAGCAGCATGGTGGTGATGAACGTCAAAAAAACGCCCGTGGAGACCTTCTCGCTCGCCGTCGTCTTCTACACGCTGTTCTACACCATGCCGCGCCTGATGCGCCTGGTGCGGGAGGGAACCGCCACTGTTTCGTCACGAGGCGGGGTCGGGTGGGCGATTCTGCGCCTGCTAGGAGTCGTCATTGCCGCGGGGCTGGTGGGGCCGGCATTGACCCTGTTCGCGCTGTTCGCCATGTCGTTTCTGGGCCTGGGCGAAGCGACCCCGACGGCCCAGTTGGGCAGCATGGTCCGGGATGGTCTGGTCTACGCCCGGACGGTTGACGTGCCCGTGGGTGTGCTCGCCCCGGCCCTCGCCATCGTCTTCCTGACCGGCGGCTGGTTCCTGCTGGCCGAGACGGTGTTGAGCAAGGTCGGCGTGCACAAGCGGGAGAGTTGGTTGGACGTGAACAGGTGACCTGTTCCGTTTGAACTTGGACAAACGCTTGCGCACCACCAGGAGTAGCGGCTTTCGCCGGTGGCCGCCACAAGATATAGCCTCAGTACAGGGAAAATGTGGCTCAAAGCGGGTCTGTGACCCGCGCGCTTCGCGTCGGCGGTTGCAAACCGCCGAGGAGCACAAATTTCCATCTACTGATCCTGTTTCTTTGCGGTGAACGGCGACTCTCATCTCCCGAACTTCCCCTGGCCCTCACGTCCTCAATCCGGCCCCGCTTGCCTCCTCGCTCAGCCACCAGCCTGCTCTTCCACCGGCGGGAGGGGAGGCTCGTTACCCCGTTGGCTTTTGCTGCGAGATCGAGTATAATAATCCGGGATAGGCAGGAACCGTGTTCTACGACCGGGCCAGGATATTCGTCAAGGCAGGAGACGGCGGCAACGGACTCGTCAGTTTCCGCCGGGAGAAATATGTGCCCCGGGGCGGGCCGGATGGCGGCGATGGCGGGCATGGGGGCAGCGTCTACCTGGAGGTGGACGAGAGCCTCAACTCCCTCATCCGCTTCAAACGGCGCGTCCACTTTCGCGCGCCCAACGGCGGTCCCGGCGGCAGCAATGACCGGCACGGGGCCGATGGTCAAGACCTGGTCTTGAGCGTGCCACCGGGCACCATCGTCCGCGATGCCGAGACCAACGAGCTGCTGGCGGATTTGGCCCAGCCCGGCCAACAGGTGTTGGTGGCCCGGGGGGGACGCGGCGGCCGGGGCAACGCCCACTTTGCCACCGCCACCCACCAGGCCCCCCGCCTCGCCGAGCGCGGTGAGCCGGGGCAGGAACGCTGGCTCATCCTGGACCTCAAGATCATCGCCGACGTGGGCATCATCGGCTACCCCAACGCGGGCAAGTCCACGCTGCTGGCGGCAGTGAGCCGCGCCCGGCCCAAGATCGCCGACTATCCGTTCACCACGCTCACGCCCAATCTGGGCGTGGTCACCGTGGGCGAGACCGGCTTTGTGCTGGCGGACATCCCCGGCCTCATCGAGGGGGCCAGCGAAGGAGCCGGCCTGGGGCTGGACTTTTTGCGGCACGTAGAGCGCACCCGGGTGCTCATCCACCTGCTGGATGGGCTGTCCCAGGACCCTGTGGCCGACTGGCGAACCATCAACCGGGAGCTGGCCCAGTATAGCCCGGCCCTGGCCGAAAAGCCCCAGGTGACGGCCTTTAACAAGATGGACCTGCCGGAGGTGCAGGCGCGCTGGGCGGAGGTCCGGGAACCGTTGGACCGGCTGGCCGGGCCGATCTACCCCATCTCGGCCCTGGCGCGCCAGGGGGTGCAGGACTTGTTGCGGGCCGTGGTGCGCAAACTGCAAGAGGCCGCCGTGCAGCCCGCCGCGCCGGCGACAGAGATCAAGGTCTATCGGCCGGCCCCGTCGCCCGATGAGTTCACCGTGACCCGCGAGGGGGCCGGCTTCCGGGTGCGCGGCCAGACCGTAGAACGCCTCGTCGCCATGACGAACCTGGACCAGGAAGAAGCCCTGATGCGCCTGCACAGCCAATTGGAGCGGCTGGGCGTGCTGGCGGCCCTGGAAGCGGAAGGCATCCAGGAAGGCGACATGGTCCACATCGGCGAGGTGGCGTTGGAGTGGACCCTGTAGAACATTCCATGAGTCGCATCGGGGTGTTGGGCGGTACGTTCGATCCCATTCACTTCGGACACCTGGCCGCGGCCGAGGAGGCCCGGCTGGCGTTGGATCTGGAGCGCGTGCTCTTTGTCCCGGCCGGCGTCTCGCCGCTCAAGCGGGATCAGGCCCGCACGCCGGCCCTGCACCGCCTGGCGATGACCCGCCTGGCGGTGGCCTCCAATCCACATTTTGCTGTCTCCACGGTGGATTTGGACCGGGAAGGGCCATCGTACACCGTGGACACGCTGGCGATCCTGCAGGCGGAGCTGGGACCGGCGGCCGAATTATTCTTTATCGTGGGCGCAGATAGCCTGGTCGATCTTGCCCGGTGGCACGACCCGGCCCGGCTTATCCAGCTCTGCCATTTGGTGGCGGTGAGCCGGCCGCCTTATGAATATGATCCGGCGGCGTTGGAGCGAGCACTGCCCGGCGTGACGGAGCGCGTGATCTACCTGCCCGTTCCGCTCCTGGACATCGCCTCGTCGGACCTGCGGCGGCGCGTCCGCGAGGGCCGTTCCATCCGGTACTATGTGCCGGCGGCCGTGGTGGACTATATCCAGGCCCACAACCTGTACCACTCTCCATAACAGGGAGAGGGCTGGCGCCGTGCCCGTGTACCCCATGGCACGAAACTGCCCCGTCGCTCGCGCGGGGTTTGAAACCTGAAACCACCACGCCCAACGCGGCGGGCAGCCGGTCTGCCGCGAGCAGGCAGGGTGTTATCTTACGGAGGAGCACATGATGATTTCCACGGCTGAAAGCGTGGCCCTGGATCAGCAGATCCTGGATCACCTGGCGGAGTTGATCCGCGTATCCGGGCACCCTCTGACGACCGAGCAATTAACCGAACGGTACATCGAGTTGCTGCGCGAGGTGGTGCTCGGTCAGGGGGGCAAAGGGGAGTAGATCGCATGGCCGACAAGATCGTTTTTGCTGGTACGCCCGAAGAGCAGGAACTTGCCAGTTGGGTCTTTAACCTGATGATGCTACAGGGCGCCATGTTCGCTGCCGGCGCGCCCATCCGCCAGACACTCACCAACCTGGCGACCTATTTCGTGCAGAGCGGGGTGGATAGCGATGTGCGGCGGATGGCGGCCCGGCTCGATGCCGTCCTCAGCCAGAATGCCCAGGTCTTTCACCGCGAACAGAAAGGGGATCAGATCGTCTTCACCACATCCAAGCGGGGTTACTATGTGCGCCCCGTGTTCCAGGTTCGCCCCCGGGAATACGGTTACGAGGGCGATCTGGCCGACATGACCTTCCTGGATTTTGAAGAGACCATCGTGATCCCCGAATTGCCACGCCCCGGCGAGCGTCCCCCGACTGTCATACCCCGTGCCGGGCGAGCAGAGCCGGAACGCAAGCCCCCGGTCGCTGAAGTCGCGCCAGTCGAGCCGGAAGAATTGCCCGTTCCCCGCGAGGTACCTGCGGTGGACCTGACCCTGGAACGCGAGGAGGTACGGCGGCGCTACGGCGACATCCTGCGCACCCTCCTGGTGTCCAAGCTCAAGGCGGACCCCCGGTTTGTGCACTTTGGCGACGAGTGGTACCTGGAAGAATTGCTGGTGCGCTTTAGCAAGGGCGACATGCGCCGTCTGCGCGAGTATATCATGGACAGCGGGCAGCCCGAGACCGATACCACGCTATTGGCCGAGGTGCTGGGCAAACACCCCTATGAGGAGGACTATGAGCGGTATCTGTTCTCGCTGAATTACCGCATGGCCGAGGACGCCAAGACCTTCGAGTTCAAAGGGGTCGCGGAGGAGTACCTGTGGGCCGTATCGGAAACGCCGTCCTACGTCTCCGAGCGGCGGCTGTTGAGGCCCCAGGACATCGGCGCGGAATATCGGTATCTGGAGCGCGGCGTGGGCGAGGTGGCGCGCGCCGAGACGTGGTTCCACGTGCTGAGCTACTTTGAGTGGGAGAATGGCGTGTTGCCTTACGATGCCGCCGGCCGGGCCGTCCTGCCGCCGCCATTTTTGGAGGGCCAGCGGGCCGCGATCCTGGAGTTTCGGTTGCCCCAGTGGGGCCGGGTGACCTGGTGCGAATTGCGCTACCCCATCGGCAACCGGGGGGGCTGGATTGATGGCCTCGAGGACGTGTGGCAGGAACTCTTGATACCCGGCGCCCGGTTGATCCTGCAACGTACCGATCGGGGGAACGTGTTCATCGTTTCCGTCGAACGCACCGAGCCATTTCCCCTCAGCATCTTGCGCTACGATGAGCGCCGCGGACGCTTCACCTTCCAGGAAGTCACCGTCAACTACAAAGTGGACGAGGCCATGGCCCTGACCGAAGCGCGCTTTGCCAGCCTGGATGGGGTGCGCCGACTCGGCGAGACCGCACGACTACAGACTGATGCAGTGATCGCCTTTGCTTTCGAGCAGATGGGGATCCCGGTGGACAAGGGGGGGCGAGATGCTTACTGGGCCGGGCTGGAAGACCTCTTGCCGGTAGTCAACATCGAAAAACCCCTCTCGCGGGAGTATCTGCTGAACTACCTGGATACGCAGCCCGCCTACGCCCGTGACGACGTGGCCGAAGGGTATTACGTGTATTACCCCAAATAAACGGCAGCCCCCTGACGGATGCCACGCCTCTGCCCAGCCAGGGGGACCGAGGAGAACAAACATGAAAGAGATGATCGTCGAAAGCATTCGGATGAGTCCGGTGATCTATCATCGCGTGGTGGTGCTCAAAGAACGGGAAGGCGACCGGCTCTTGCCCATCTGGATCGGGCCGCAGGAGGCCAACGCCATCGCCATGAAGCTGCAGGACATCGAAACACCCCGGCCCATGACCCACGACCTGCTGGCCAACGTGTTCCAGTCCCTCGAAGCCCGCGTGTTGCGCGTGGTCGTCAGCGACCTGGCGGATGATACCTTTTTCGCCTCCATCGTGGTGCGGCTGGACAGGCGGCAGGTGGAGATTGATGCCCGGCCCAGCGATGCCATTGCCCTGGCCGTGCGCCTGGATACGCCCATCTTTGTCGCCGATCACGTGCTGGACAAAGCCGCCGTGGTGCCGGAGGAAGAAGAAGGGGGCGAAGAACCCGCCATCTTCCGCGAGTTCGTAGATAGCCTGGACCTGGAGGACTTTGGGAACTGATGGAACAAGACCGCGTGTCCGCACTCACCGACCTGTACGCCGAAATCGCCCGTTGCCAGCGCTGTGTGCTGGCCCACTCCCGCAAGCTGACGGTGCCCGGCGAGGGGCCAGCGGACGCCGAGCTGATGTTCATCGGGGAAGCGCCTGGCTATCACGAGAACCAGCAGGGCCGGCCGTTTGTGGGGGCGGCCGGCCAGTTTCTGGAAGAGTTGCTGGCCTCCATCGGCATGAAGCGGGAACAGGTCTACATCGGCAACGTCATCAAGTGCCGGCCTCCCCAAAACCGGGACCCCCAGGCGGATGAGCTGGAAGCGTGTCGGCCCTATCTGGACCGTCAGCTTCAGTTGATCGATCCCCGCCTCGTCGTCACCCTGGGGCGCTTTTCCATGGCCTACTTTTTAGGCAACCAGAGCATCTCCCGCGTTCACGGACAGGCCCAATGGAAGAACGGTCGGCTCGTCCTGCCCATCTTTCATCCGGCCGCGGCCTTGCACCAGGCCAAGTATCGCGCCGCCATCGAGCAGGATTTCCTCAAGATCCCGGAACTGCTGACCCAGGCCAGAAAAACGGGGGCTGCGGAGCCTCCGCCACCGGCACCCCAGCAGTTGACCTTGTTCTAGCCAGAAAAAACCGTTTTCCGCCCCAGCGCAGCAGGTGGAAAAAGTCGCTCCCGGCGGGTCGGCGTCTGCGACCCGGGACCTGGCAAACCGCCGGGGAGTACCAGTTTCCATCCGCCGAGGCGAGAAAACGGGTTCGTGATCTGCGTTTGACCGAACTGGCCGGCTCATCGGCCCGACGTTTACAATGCCCGATACCGGGAGGCGAACTGGCGGGGGAGGTGGCCCAGGAGTCGGGTGCCGGTGGGGGTATGCTCTTCGTGATTGATGACGCCGCGCTGGTGGAACAGGGCCACCAGGTCGCCGCGTTGGAAGGGCACCACCACATCCAGCCGGACCATGTCACCGAGCAGCACGTCGGCGATGGTTTCCAGTAGCTGCTCGAGTCCCCACCCGCGCAATGCGGAGATGGGGATCGTGGTGCGCGCAAGCCCGTGTAGCTCCTGGCGCAAGGCTCGCGCTTGCGCCAACGCCGCTGCCTCGTCGGTCCCTGGCGCGACCAGAAGGTCAATCTTGTTCAAAGCCGTGACCATGGGCAGGTTGACCACGCCCAGGTCTCGGAGCACCTGGCCCACGGTCCGGCTTTGCGCAGCCGCCTTGGGATGCGTAACGTCCACGACGTGCAGGATGACGTCGGCCTCGGTCACCTCTTCCAGGGTGGCCCGGAAGGCGGCCACCAGCTCGGTGGGGAGCTTCTGGATAAAGCCGACGGTATCGCTCAGGAGCACTTCTTGCCCGCCCGGCAGGATCACGCGCCGGGTGGTCGGGTCCAGGGTGGCGAACAGCCGGTCCTCCGCCAGGACGTTCGCGTTGGTGAGGGCATTCAGCAGGGTGGATTTGCCGGCGTTGGTATAGCCCACGATGGCCACCACGGGCACGCCCTCGCGCTGCCGGTGCAGGCGGTGCAGCCGGCGATGGGTACGCACCTCCTCCAGCTCGCGTTTGAGGTGCGCGATGCGGGCCTGGATGCGGCGACGGTCCACCTCCAACTGGGTTTCACCGGGGCCACGCAGCCCCACGCCCACGCCGCCGCGCGGCCCGGCTCCGCCGACCTGCCGCGAGAGGTGTACCCAGGCCCGGGTGAGGCGCGGCAGGCGATACTCGTACTGCGCCAGCTCCACCTGCAACTGGCCTTCCCGGGTTCGGGCACGCTGGGCAAAGATGTCCAGGATCAGGCCGGTGCGGTCCAGGATCTTGGTGTTCAACTCGCGTTCCAGGTTGCGTTGCTGGCTGGGCGATAGCTCATCGTCAAAGATCACCACGTCGTAGGATACGGCGTCGCGCAGGGCCTTGATCTCCTGCACCTTGCCTTTGCCGATCAAGTAGGTGGGCCGGGGCGCGTCGAGGCGCTGCTCGGTCATTCCCACCACGGTCAGGCCGGCGGTGCGCGCCAATTCGGCCAGTTCGGCCAGGGAATCGGCCACGGGCCAGGCGTTGTCCGTGTTTTGGGTCAATTGCACCCCCACCAGAAAGGCTCGTTCCGGGGGCGTCGTTTCGTTGTTCATAAACTCCCTCGTAAATAACCCCTCCCCCGACCCACCTGCACCCGTCAGGGTGTCCCCGGTGCGGGGAGGGGGGTCTTGGTTCCAGGCTCCCCCTGCCCTCATAGGGAAGGGGGCCGGGGGGTTAGGTCGCCGCTGGCGCGGGGTTCCAAACCCCGCGCGAGCATACCGGGGCATTTTCGTGCCACGGGGTGCGCCGGGGCACGTGAAGGTCTCCTCGGCGCGGACCAGATGATTCGAGTGGACGTGAGGCCGGAAGGCGACGCACATTATAGCACAGACTGTCTCTCTTGCACAGCGGTGATGATCTCATAGCGTGGCGACGCTCAACCTGCCCTCCCACAGATGGCGCACCTTCAGCGGCTCGTGCCCTGACCTGAGGGAGGGGAAGCATGATGGAGAAGAAGCCATGGGCGAACAAGAGACCTGGAAAACAGCTTTGGCCCAACCTCGGGGAATGCTCACCGTGGGGCTGGCCGGGGCCGGAGCGGTGGGCGTGGCGATCGTGCTGGTCGTGATCCTGCCGGGCGTGTCCGGCCCGGCCCAGGCCGCGACGCTCGCCCTCGCGGCCATGTGCTACCTGGCATTGGCTGGCGGCGTGTACGGCTCCTTGCGTGCCCAGATGGCGGACCGGCGCCGCCAACAGTTGGCCGAGGACCTGGCCCAGGAGAAGGCCCGGCTCGAAAGCTCCCAGGAGCAGACGAAAAAGCTCCTGAGCTTGCAGGAGCAAACCCTGCTCTATGCCCAGGACCTGAACGATGCGGTGCGGCGCGAACGTCTGCGCGTGGACGAGTTGGACAGCCTCCAACGGGTCAGCATGGCCGTGCTCAGCGAGCTTTCCCTGGAGGTCGTGCTGGACATGGTGGCGGAAGCTGTCGCCACCCTCACCCAGGCCGATACCGCCTCCGTCTCCTTGCTCACTGCCGACGACCGCATGAGAACCCACGTGGCCGTCTATGGCCTGGCGGCGGACGCGCTGCGGGGCACCTCTTCCCCGGCAGACACGGCCTTGCACGGCTGGGTGATCAAGAGCGGGGACCCGCTGCTGGTGGATAATCTGCGCGACACCGGCTGGCGTCAGGGGCGCGGCGCCATCCGGCGCGACGGCAAAAAGACCGCCGTGGTGGCGCCGCTCAAGGTCCGGGACCGGGTCATCGGCTGCCTCTCGGCCTTTGACAAAAAGCTCGGCCAGCCTTTCGACGAGCACGACCTGCGCCTCCTCTCCCTATTCGCCAACCAGGCCGCTATCGCCATCGAAAATGCCCGGTTGTACGAGCAAGTGCATCAGGACCTGAAGACCAAAGCGGATCAGGTTCAACAGATCCAGCAGCGCGTCCGCGAAAGCCTGTCGCTGGTCCGCGATCTATTCTCGACAGAGCTGGACGCCAGCCAGGCCGAGGCGATCCGCAGCGCCGGGCACAGGGGCATTCGCCGGGTCCAGATCATCGCCCAGGTGTATGACCTGTTGGCTCAGCACGATTTCGCGGCCCTGGATTTCGGGGGGCTGGCAGAGTCCATCGCGGGCCTGATCCAGACGGACTTGGAGACCGATGCCGGGCCACGTATTGACCTGGTGATTGACCCCGACACGGCATGGCTGACGCCGCGCCAGGCCACCCCGCTGGCGCTCATCGCCAGTGAGGTGATCAGCGAGGCCGCCCCGCGCATGGTGGAGCAAGGGATGACCGCGCCCATCGAGTTGCAGGCGCGCACCGCCGACGAGGAGATCACCGTCCAGATACGCGGGCGCGGCCTGGACGCGCTGGCCGAGGAGTCGAGCCGGCGCATCGTCCAGAACCTGGTGGAAACCCATCTCCGGGGCCGACTGCACGTGGCCACGGAGGGCGATACCATGACCGTCATCATCCAGTTCCCCCAAGAGGCGCAGCCCCCGGCGCCGCCGCCGCCTCTTGGCGTCCCTCTGGATTCAGAGATCGCGCCCCCGTCTTTCTTGCACACCCGGCGGCCATGATCGAACCGGAACGACTTCAGGAACGGCTGCGGGCCTTGCCGGAATCCCCCGGCGTCTATCTCATGCGCGACGCCGCCGGCGAGGTCATCTACGTGGGCAAGGCCGTGCGTCTGCGCGACCGGGTCCGCTCCTACTTTGCGCCCTCGGCCAGCCACACGCCCAAGGTGCGAGACCTCGTCTACCACGTCGCTGACCTGGAGACCATCGTCACGGCCTCCGAGCTGGAGGCCCTGCTGCTGGAAAACACCCTCATCAAGCAGCATCGTCCCCGCTACAACGTGCGCCTCAAGGACGACAAGACCTACCCCTACATCAAGGTCACGATCCAGGAAGACTGGCCGCGCGTGCTCGTCACCCGCCGCCTGCTGGACGACGGCGCACGCTACTATGGCCCCTTCAGCAGCGCGAAATCCGTCCGGCGCACGGTGGAGCTGCTGGACAAGCTCTTTCCCTACCGCTCCTGCAACAAACCGATTGACGGCCGGGCCGGGCGACCCTGCCTGTATTATCACATCGGCCGCTGTCTCGGCCCCTGCATCGGCGCCGCCGACCGCCAGGCGTACCAGCAGGCGATCCAGAACGTCTGTCTGTTCCTGGAAGGCAAGCAGGAACGGCTCATCGCGGGCCTGCGCGCCCAGATGGAGGCCGCGGCCGAGGCCCTGGAGTTCGAGCGAGCGGCTCATCTGCGCGACCAACTCCGGGCCGTGGAGAACGTGATCCAGCGTCAGCGCGTCGTCTCCCAGGCCCTGGGCGATCACGACGTCATCGCCTTTGCCCGTGACCCAGTCCAGCCCGGGCTGGGTGACGGCGAGGCCTGCGTGCAGGTATTTTTCATCCGAGGCGGCAAGCTGTTGGGCCGGGAGAACTTTGTCCTCACCGGCACCGCCGGCGAGGACGACCGCGAGATCATGACCAGCTTTGTGAAGCAGTTCTACGCCCACGCGACCCACGTGCCCCGGGAGATCGTCCTCCAAAGCGAAGTAGACGAAGCGGCCATCATCGCGGCCTGGCTGGAGGAAAAGCGCGGCGCCAGGGTCGTGCTCCAGGTACCCCGGCGAGGCGAGAAGCACGAGCTGGTACAGTTGGCTGCTCGCAACGCGGCCCAAGCCCTGACCGAGATGCGCGCCCGCTGGCTCACCGATCAGCACAAAACCGCGGCCGCCCTCGCCGAGCTGCAAGAGATGCTGGGTCTGGATCGGCCGCCCCTGCGCATCGAGGGCTATGACGTCTCGAACATCCAGGGCCAGAGCGCGGTGGGGGCCATGGTGGTATTCCAGGACGGGATGCCGCGCAGCAAGGACTACCGGCGGTTTCGCATCCAGACCGTGGCCGGGGCCGACGACTATGCCATGCTTCAGGAGGTATTGCGCCGACGCTTCAAACGCACCCGCCAGGAAGCGGCCGAAGAGAATGCCTGGACCCGGCTGCCGGACCTTATCCTCATTGATGGGGGCAAGGGACAATTGAACGCCGCCCTGGAGGTGCTGGACGAGGCTGGCCTGGAGATCCCGGCCCTGGGCCTGGCCAAGCAACACGAGGAGATCTTCTTACGCGGCCGGGCAGACCCGCTCACGCTGCCGTCGGATTCCCCGGGCCTTTATCTGCTCCAGCGCATCCGCGACGAGGCGCATCGCTTCGCCATCACCTATCATCGTCAGACGCGCCAGAAAGAGGGGCTACACTCGCGGCTGGACGACATCCCCGGCGTGGGAGCCAAACGCAAAGCCGCGCTCCTGCGGGCCTTTGGGTCCGTGCCCGCCATCCGGGAGGCCTCGGTGGACGAGATCGTGGCCGCCTCCGGCATTCCCCGTCCCCTGGCCGGGCGGATCAAGGACGCGCTGGGCGGTTAGGAGCGGGCCTTGCCGAACCGCGCACCGGTGTAGTATAATGGACACATGCCCGAAGCCGGGCTAAATCATCATCTCAAGGAGGAATGCACATGGAAATTCGCAAGGTTGGGGTGGTCGGCTGTGGGCTGATGGGCTCTGGCATCGTGGAGACCTGCGCCCGGGCCGGCTACGAGGTTGTGGTCCGGGAGGTGAACCAGGAGTTTCTGGCCCGGGGCCTGTCGAACATCCAGAAATCCATGGGCCGGGCCGTGGACAAGGGCAAGATGACCGCCGAAGACCGCGACGCGGCCTGGGCGCGCATCCACGGCACCACGGACATGCAAGACCTGGCCGGCTGCGACCTGGTCATCGAGGCCGCCATCGAGAACATGGAGCTGAAAAAACAGATCTTTGCCGAGTTGGATGGGCTATTGGCCCCTCACGCCATCATCGCTTCCAATACCTCGTCGCTGTGCATCACCGAGATGGCCTCGGTCACCAAGCGCGGGGACAAGGTGCTGGGGATGCACTTTTTCAACCCGGTGCCGGTGATGCCGATGTTAGAGTTCGTGCGCACCATCCTCACCAGCGACGAGACCATGGCCATCGCCCACCAGTTCGGCGCATCGTTGGGCAAGACCATGGTCACGGCCAAAGATACGCCGGGATTCATCGTGAACCAGTTGCTCATCCCCTATGCCCTGGATGCCATCCGGATGCTCGAGCATGGTTTGGCGACCAGAGAGGACATTGACACGGCCATCCGGCTGGGGTTGAACCATCCCATGGGGCCGCTGACCCTGCTGGACTTTGTGGGATTGGATACCACGCTGTTCATCGCCGATGCCATGTTCGAGGAGTTCAAAGACCCTCGATACGCCGCGCCGCCGTTGCTGCGCCGGATGGTCCTGGCCGGCCACCTGGGTCGCAAGAGCGGCAAAGGTTTCTACGATTACGGCAAGTAGCCGGGAGACGCGGAGACCCGGGGACGCGGGGACACGCAACACGCCTTACGTTTTACGTTTTACGCCTTACGTTTTACGCATCACGCATCACGAGGAGGATTCATGGATCTGCAACTGACCGAAGAACAGAAGATGATCCAGAAGATGGCCCGCGATTTCGCGGAGAAACACGTGGCGCCGATCGCGGCCGAGATGGACGAGAAGGGCCAGGTGCCGTTTGAGAACATCCGGCGCATGGCCGAGCTGGGCTTCCTGGGCCTGACGACGCCGGAGGAATACGGCGGCGTGGGGGCCGACACGGTGAGCTATGTCATCGCCCTGGAAGAGATCTCCAAAGCCTGCGCGGCCACGGCCGTGGTCATGGCCGTGCAGAACAGCCTGGTGAACTATGGCCTCCAGAAGTTCGGCACGGAAGAACAGAAACAGCGCTACCTGACCCGCCTGGCCGCCGGCGAACTCATCGGCGCCTTCGCCCTCACCGAGCCGGGGGCCGGGTCCGACGCCGCCGCCCAGCGCACCGTGGCCGTCCTGGACGGCGATAGCTATGTGATCACGGGGACCAAGCACTTTATCACCAACGGCGGCTTTGCCGACCTGATCGTGCTGTTTGCCATGACGGACAAGAGCAAAGGCACCCGGGGCATCACCGCCTTTCTGGTGGAAAAGGGCACGCCGGGCTTTTCCGTGGGCAAGGAAGAGCACAAGATGGGCATCCGCGCCTCGAACACCTGCGAGCTGATCTTCCAGGAGTGCCGGGTCCCGGTCGCCAATCGCCTGGGCAACGAAGGTGAGGGGTTCAAGATCGCCATGACGGTGCTGGACGCCGGGCGCATCGGCATTGGGGCGCAGGCGTGCGGCATCGCCCAGGCCGCACTGGATGCCTCCATCGCCTACGCCAAGACCCGCGAGCAGTTCGGTCAGCCCATCGCCCAGTTCCAGGCCATCCAGTGGATGTTGGCCGACATGGCGACGCAGATCGAGGCGGCCCGGCTGCTCACCTACAGCGCGGCCCTCAAGAAGGACAGTGGCGAACGGTTCAGCAAAGAGGCCAGCATGTGCAAGCTGTTCGCCTCGGAGATGGTGGTCTGGGTGACGAACCGGGCCATCCAGATCCACGGCGGTTACGGCTACATGAAAGAGTACCCGGTGGAGCGCTACTACCGCGACGCCAAGATCACCGAGCTGTACGAAGGCACCAGCGAAGTACAGCGCATGGTCATCGCCAGCAACCTGCTGCGGTAGAGGGATCACGTCGGCATGGGGCGGGAGAACCCGGCCCACCCCATGGCACGCAGTGGAGAGCATGAATGAAAGCCACCGTCGAAGCGCAACGGGTCTATGATGAGCTGGCCTGGCTACGGCAGATGGTGGAGACGTTGGCCCGGCAAGTCGAGGGGCTGGCGGTCGCTCGCGCCCGGCCGACGCTGCCTACTTCCCACCCGCACGTCGCGCGCGTACAGGGAGTCAAGGGTGGCGAACCCACGATCCGGGGGACGGGCGTCACTGTGCAGACGATCGCGGCGCTGGCTCGCCAGGGTCTCACCCCGGAACAGATCGTCGAAGAGTACGAGGGCGTGTTAACCCTGGCTCAGGTGTACGATGCCCTGGGCTACTACTACGATCACCCCGGCGAGATCGAACAATATGCGACGGAAAACCGGGCGGCGCGGGAGCGGCCATGGCCGGACCACTCTTCGTAGCGCTGTACACCGACGCAGACATCACGCCCAAGTTGGCCCGCCTATTGCGCGAGCGAGGCTTTGACGCTGTGGCGGCTCACGAGGTAGGTAACGCCGAATTGGAAGACGCAGAGCATCTGGCCTATGCTGCGAGTCAAGGCCGTGCGATCTTGACCTACAGCAGCAAAGACTATGCGCCGCTAGTTGATCAGTATTGGTGGGCCGGCAAAGAACATCACGGCATCATCGTCTCTGAGCAATTGCCGGTGGGGGAATTGCTGCGCCGGGTGCTACGATTCCTGAATACAATGACGGCCGACGAGATGCGGAACAACTACAGAGACCTGGCCGAGTTCGCAGCCAGATGACACTGGTAGGTGCGTTCCTGACCCATGCACGCGCGACCCGGCGCCCTATCGGCGCCGGGTTTTTCGTTCACTGGCATAACCGGCGCAGCTATGGTACAATATCCGCGATCCCCAAAGGCACTTGGCCTATCATACGAGTCAAGGAGGAAATGTATGGACTACCAAAATCTCATCGTCGCCCGCGAAGAAGGCGTGGGCATCATCACCTTCAACCGGCCCAAGGCCCTCAACGCCCTGAGCCGGGCGACCATGGCCGAGCTGGACGCGGCCATTGACGAGCTGGCCGCCGATCCGGGCGTGGGGGCCATCGTGCTCACCGGGGCCGGCGACCGGGCGTTCGTGGCCGGGGCCGACATCGGCGAGTTCAACGACATCCCCTCGGCCCAGATGGCCGCCGAGTTCGCCCGCCGGGGGCAGGCCATCCTGGACAAGATCGAGTCGCTGCCCAAGCCGGTGCTCATGGCGATCAACGGCTTCGCCCTGGGCGGCGGCTGCGAGCTGGCGATGGCCGGTGACATCCGCATCGCCGCCGACACCGCCAAACTCGGCCAGCCGGAGATCAACCTGGGCCTCATCCCCGGCTACGGCGGCACACAACGCCTGCCCCGGCTGGTGGGGCGCGGGATGGCGAAATATCTCGTGCTCTCCGGCGACATGATAGACGCGGCCGAGGCCCACCGCATCGGCCTGGTGGACTTTATCGTGCCGGCCGCCGAGCTGATGCCCTTCACCCTCAAGCTGGCCCGCAAGCTGGTGGGCAAGGCCCCCATCGCTCTGAACCTGGCCAAGCGGGCCATCAACGAGGGGCTGGAAGGTTCGTTAGCCGAGGGGCTGGCCCATGAAGCGGACCTGTTTGGCCTGGTCTTTGCCACCGAGGACCGCGTGGAAGGCGTGAGCGCGTTCCTGGAGAAGCGCAAGCCAGCGTTCAAGGGCCAGTGAGCCTGGTCACGGGAGGATCATTCGCTTCCAAGATGCCAGCCCGACCTCAGAGTCATACCTGAAGTCGGGCTGGTCTGTGGGTCTGGGCGCTTACATCAAATCGTAGATTCGTCCATCCGTCGGGGAGGTGAAAGGTGAAAAAGATGGAAGAACGACCCCGCACCGTGCTGGTATTGGCGGGCGGCGGCCTGCGCGGCGCCGCGCATGTGGGGATCATGGAGGTGTTCGAGGAGGTGGGCTTGCTCCAGCACGTGGATGCTGTGGTGGGGACCAGTGCCGGGAGCGTGGCCGGGGCCATGTTCGCTTCCGGCCTGCGCCCGGCGGAGATCCGCCAGGCGCTGCTGGGCATTCCCCCCATCGTGAACGACCTCATTGACTTTAACTACGACCAGTTCAAGGCGGCGGCGTGTCGGCGCGATGCCGCGCACGTCAAGGGGCTGCTGGCCGGCGATGCCTTTACCCAATGGCTGGACAGCCAGCTCAAGCACGTTCACCATTTCCACGATTTCGCCGCGCTGCCGCCGGAGGCGCAGGCCCAGTGCCGCGAGCTGTTCATCTTTGCCGTGAACGTGGAGGACGGCCAGGCCACCGTGTTCTGCGACACCGCGCATCCCCGCTTCCACGCGCCGGGGAGCGACTGGCCGCATACCGGCCAGTACGTTGGCTATCGTTGCTGCGGCGAGGCGCCCATCGCCGGGGCCTCCCGGTGCAGTAGCAGCGTGCCCGGCGCCCTCACGCCATACCCGTGCCCGGCCGGCCTGCCGGACACGTGCCCACGCCTCAAATCACATCCCCACGAGCAGGGCCGGCCTCAGCACTACGTGGACGGGGCCGTGCGCGAGGATTGCCCCCTGCGCGCCGGCATCCAGGTGGCCCAGGCCGACCGGGTCATCGCCATCGCGTTGGGTTATGCCGGGGAGCGGGTGGATGCCGTAGTGGACAAGGGCATCGTCGAGGTGTTGGGCCAGACGCTCTCCATCATGGGCAAGAGCCAGCTCGACGCGGACATCGCCCGCACCCGCCACGAGATCAAGGCTGGCACCCGTCACCTCTCCGGCTATGTGCTCAATCCGCGCATCTTTGACGTGGACCTCTTTGAGGCCGAGCGCATGGAAGAGGTATTGGCCCGGGGCCGGGCGGCCGGCAAGTGGTTCCTGGAGGCGGTGGAACGGAACCGCCAGCTTCAAGGCAAACCCAGCATCTGGGCCGTCCCCAGCGAGCGCGTGGATGTCGAGTCGTTTTTCGGCTTTGACGGGCTGGAGGGCATCTACGTGTACGATGAGCCGGCGGGCATGAGGGCCATTCGGGCGGCGGCCCGGCAATTCGAGATCGCCATGGAAAAGACAGCCCAGGAGGTGCAGGCCCAGGCCACCATGCAGGACGAGTTCCTCAAGCCCATCAAGGGCTACCTGAAAAAGCTGGGCTGGATCGGGGTGGCGGCGTTCGTGCTGGGGGGATTGCTATCGGCGGTATTGGCGTTCGTGGTGCCTGGACCGTGCCTGTCGGTGCTGTTGCTGCCGGGCGGGGGGCTGCTCTGCGCACTGCTGGTCCTGTTCGCCTATCTCTACCACGAGCGGCGGCGGGTGTGCGGCCCCTTCAAACCAGGGTGATCACTGCTCAACCGGGTGCTCCAAGGCGGTTTGCAACCGCCGTCCTGTGCGGCATCGGCGGGAGGCTTTCGTGATCTGAGCCTGTCAGCCGGTTACTAAATCAACCAACTACCAGATGTTATTGATGATTGCGGCGATAGCAGCAATATCCTGTTCTGGATCGCCGGTGAAAGACGATGGCTCGATGCTACCGTTCTCGCAATGAAAATGATGCGGATAGTTTTTCAGACCCGGGTGATGTGGGGCGTTGTCCCAGCAATACACTCGTCGGCCCTGGCAGATCAGAGCGTATGTATACTTGCCTAGCGTGGCGTTGTAGTACAGATCCAGAAAACAATCGTCGGGCAACTCGACTCGCACCTTGGTCACCAAGTCATGGACAGCCACCACGTGCGGACAGAGGTCTAGGAAATGGCTGACTGCGTGAGCAAGCTGTCCAGCCATGCAAAAATACTCCGACTAATGCGAGTCCGCTCCAGTTCTTCCACGGCGTTGCGCCATTCGATGGATTCTTCCCAGTGGGGATGTTCAGGCAGCCGGCAATGTGCCAGCTGCTCCTCAAAAGTCTCCAAGTGACAACCGTATTTTCTCTCGAAACCGTGAATGATTTGCTGAAGTAGAGCCTCGCGGGCCAGCGAGTCCTCTTGCAGGGTCTGCAAACTGTCTGGCGTAATGCTGCCGGGCAAAGTTGGTATACTAATAACACCTCGCAAGTTCATTATCTCCTACCTCGCTGACAGCACGCAGCGCATCAGGCCCGGCCGGCGGCCCGGCGAATGCGGGCGAATTGCTCGGCCGTCACCTCGCGCTCAAAGCTGCGGACGCCGCCCAACCGGAAGCCGTGACGCTCGGCCATCTCGCGGATCTCGTCCACCTGGGCCAGGGAGATGTGGCGCCCCAGGGTAAAGGACTCGTAGCGGCCTTCCAGGGCCAGGGCCATCGTCTCGGCCATGCAGCTATAGGCCATCCGCGGCGGGAACCCAAAGTTGAAGTGAAAGTCCACCTCGCCGGGCACGGCGACCATGCCGCCGTCAATGACCAATACGTCGTCGCGTTGCCGGGCCACCTCGGCGGCCACGTCACGGGGTCGGCTCACGTCGCAGACCACCGCGCCGCGCTTGATGTGCCCGGCCTGGATGATGGTATCCACCGCGCTGGTGACGCTGATCACCATGTCAGCCTGGGCCATGTCCGTGATCGCGGTGGAGGTCACGATCTCGGCCCGGCCCTGTTGCCGGACCTCCTCGGCCACCTGCGCCAGGCGCGCCGGGTCCCGCCCGATGAGGATGAGGCGGGCCACGTCGCGGGCCAGGAGGAGGGCACAGGCCCGGCCGGTGGCCCCGTAGGCCCCGATCACCGCCGCCGTGGCCGTCGGCGCATGGATGCCCAGTTGTTCGGCCGCGTAGTGGAGGGCCTGGGTAGAGGTGGCCACGGTATAGCTGTCGCCGGTGGTCACCGGGATGCTGGAGCGCCGGGCAATGGTCACCCCCGCGTCCCCCACCACGGAGGTGAACGCGCCCAGCCCCACGATCCGCGCGCCGTGGGCGGCGGCCTTGTTCACCGTGGCCACGATGCGCCGGTAGACGGATTCCACCGGCAGGCTGAGCATCTGGTCTGGGCTGAGGGGGCAGGCGTAGAACCACCCCTCGATCTCCTTGCCGGTGGCGGCCGACCGAATGCCGGTGATGTGGGAGATATAGACCGGCGGCCAAAACCGGGCCATGACCCGCAGGATGCGGTTGGGGATGACCCGGAACGAGGGATACTTGCGCACCACGTCGGCCTTGAAGTCTATGGGATGGATGATAAAGGCGAAATTGTCCATGATCGTGTTGTGTGTTGCGTATTCCATTGCGCAATACGCAATACGGAATACGGAATACGCACTACCAGGCCGTCGTAGTGGCCGGGTTCTGGACCAGGTGTCGGATCTTGCCTGGCCTTCGCGCGTCCTCCGGCAACGGCCGGTTTTTGTCCGCATAATAGCCCCGATACTCCGGCGGCAACAGGTCGGCGATGCGGTACATGATGTCGCTGGTAGCGGTGAACAGGGTCTCCTTGTCGAATTGGCCCTGGTAGTCCGGCAGACGGAAAGGCTCCCCGATGTGAATGCGCACCCGTGGGCGGCGCAACTTTAACCAGGCCGAGCGGCGGGAGAAGGGGTTTTCCGTGCCGGTGATGCCCACGGGCAGGATAGACGCGCCGCTGCGGATGGCGATCACGGTGATGCCGGGCCTGGCCCGTTGCAGCAGGTGGCTGGTCTCTCCCCGGCCGCGCGTGCCCTCGGGAAAGAAGCCCAGGACCTGGTCCCGCGCCAGCAGGTCCAGGGCCTTGCGCAACGCCTTGCGGTCCACCACGCCCCGACGCACCGGGAACGCCCCCCACAGGCCCACGAACCCGCCGATCACCGGGATGTCCAGCCCCTCCACCTTCATAAAGAAATACAGGTGCCGGGGGATCGCCATCGCCAGGAAAATGCCATCCAGGAAGCTCATGTGATTGGCGGCGACGATGAGCGGGCCTTTGAGCGGGATGTTCTCCGCGCCGACGACCTCCCACTGGGTCAAGATGTTCAACAGCAGGCGGAAGATCGGGTTGATGAGATTATAGAACCAGCTATCCATGCCGTTTCCCCCAACAGATATGTGTTCTTGCTCAGGCTGGCTCCAGCAATCCCATTTGCCGCGCCTGGGCCAGCCGCTCCCGATAGACGCCCTGGTAATCCTCTGGCAGCAGGGCCGCCAGCTTGAGCATCATCAGGTCCGTCATGGTCTGCAGGTCCGCACGCCGATCCAGGGTCGGGTCCTTGGGCGGCAGCGTATACGGCTTGCCCACCACCACGGTGATGCGCGGCCGCTCCCGGTGCAGCCAACCCTCGTAGAGCCGGTCCATCCCCACCAGGCCCACCGGCAACAGCGGTTTGCCGCTCTGCCGGGCAATGTAGGACGCGCCCGCCCTGGCCCGGATGAGCTGGCCGGTGGGGCTTTGCGTGCCCTCCGGGAAGATGCCGATGACACCCCCCTCATCCAGCACGCCATAGGCCTGGCGCAGCGCCGTGCGGTCCACCTCGCCACGGTGGAGCTTGATGGCTCCGTACAGCCGCAAGAGCTGCCCGGTCACCGGCACGTCCCACAGGTCCACCGTCGCCATATAGTTGATGCCCCAGGGCAGGGCCGCGATGAGGAGGTTGCCATCCAGGTGGTTCTGGTGGTTGGCATAGACGATCAGTGGCCCGTGCGGTGGGATGTTCTCCGCCCCCCGTATCTCCCAGCGGGTGAGGAGGCAGAACAAGGCCCGGGTGATGGCGCGCAGGACGCGGCGATTGCGCTCGTGGACCTGGTAGCCTGCATTCATAATAACACCACTGCTCGCATTTGGTTACACGTCCCCGCTCAGGGATCGTATTCCGCCACCAGCGTCAGTACCCATTCCAATACCTCTTCGACCGTCAGATCGCTGGTGTCCACGATCACGGCATCGTCGGCCGGGCGCAGGGGAGCGGCTTCCCGGCTGCTATCCAGACGGTCCCGGCGCAACATCTCCTGGTAAATGACCTCGTACTCGGCCGGCTGACCCCGTGCCAGCAATTCGTGATAACGCCGCTGCGCCCGGACCTCCGGCCGGGCATCCAGGTAGATCTTGAGGGGCGCATCAGGCATGATCACCGTGCCGATGTCACGGCCGGCCATGACCACTCGCCCGGCCTGCCCGATGGCGCGCTGCCGGCCTTTCAGGGCCTCCCGCACGCCGGGGTAGGCAGAGACCGGGGAGACGCCGTACTCCACATCCGGCCGGCGGATGGCCCAGGTCACGTCCTCGCCGTCGGCCAGGACCGTGTATTGGCGGCCATCTTCGCAGGTGGGTGGGAGAACCTCGATACGCAGCGCTTGGGCCAGGCGCGTGACGGCGGCCTCGTCCGAGATGGGGATGCCGCGCTGAAGGGCTGCCCAGGTCACTGCTCGATACGTCACGCCGGTGTCAAAGTACAGATAGCCCAGGCGTTGGGCCAACAATTGGCTGATGGTGCTCTTGCCGGATGCCGAGGTTCCGTCAACGGCGATGGTCGAGGGCTGAGGCACGGATCCTCCATGAGCGGTTTCGTCGTCTCGTGTATTGTACTCGAAAAGGGAGCCTGTAGCAAGTGAGGGGAAAGTGACCTCAAGGCCCCTCGACCCGCTCCGGGTAACTTGACATCTCGCCGCCAATACGGTAAGATCAGGTTGGTCGTGCTAGACGGGGAGCTAGCGGTCCCCTGTACCCGAAATCCGCTATATGCGGGGTTGAATTCCCGTCTTGAGGGCCGCTGACCTGGAGACTGCGTGGTTAAGTGACGTTGAGGATCGGGTCCTGCGCGGCGCAAGTCCGTGAACCTGGTCAGGTCCGGAAGGAAGCAGCCATAAGCGGAGCCTTGCGGGTGCCGCAGGGCAACCTGGTCGGAGTTGGCTGGTCACGCAAGCCCAGACACAAGGTTCGAGGGATGGGTGCACGACCATTGACCGTGTATGGGCTGATGGCAGCGCATGATGCTGCCATCAGCTTCTACCGGGCGTGGCATTGAGGAGGAGCGAGCGTTGCCTGCCGGGAAGGGAACGCAGCGCCCGTTTCGGGAACGGGCACGAGACATCCTGGCCGTCGTGGGGCACCCCTCGGCGTGGGGTCTTTCGTGTATCGGGCCAGCAGCGTTGGCCGTGGTGGTGGGGTTGGCCCTGGTGGCCGGCTATCTGGCGACGCAAAAGGCCGTCCGGTTGGTCATTGACGGCGAGGCCCGGATGCTCTACACCCATCAGGCCACCGTGCGTGACGTGCTGTATGAGGCCGGTGTGCCGCTGGCGGCCGATGACCTGCTGACGCCGGCCCTCGATACCCCCCTGCGCAACGGCGACACCATCACCATCCGCCGGCCCTTCACCGCCACCATCCACGCGGACGGCAACGTGATCGTGCTGCGCATCCACCAGGCCACCGTCGGGGAGCTGTTGGCCCAGGCCGGCGTAACCCTGGGGACCTATGACGTCGTCACCGTGAACGGCCAGGCGGCGGACCTGACCACCGCCCTGGGGGCTGATATGTCCCGGCAGACGGCCATGGCCGGCGGTGGAGTGCCGCGCCTGGCCCTGCGTCCTGCCCCGGCCATAGAAGTCATCGTGCGCCGGGCGGTTCCGTTGACCGTTTATAGCGACGGCGTGCCGGTGGTGCTGCACACCGTTCAGGCCACGGTGGGCGATGCGCTGCGCGCCGCTGGCGTGCTCGTCTACCTGGCCGATGCCGTGTCGCCGGGATTGGGCACGGCCGTGGTCCCCGGGATGCGCGTGGACATCCAGCGTTCCACCCCCCTGGTCATCACGGCGGATGGCCTCACCTTCCGCTCGCGCACGCGCCAGCCCACCCTCGGCCAGGCCATCGAGGAGGAAGGGCTGCGTTTGCAGGGCCGAGACCGCATGGAGCCGCCCGGCCCCAGCCTGGTCCAGCCGAACGTTCACGTGCGCGTGATCCGCGTCCGTGAGGTCTATCTCACCGCCGAGGAGCCGATCCCGTACAAGACCGTCTGGTGGGGCGATCCGGACCTGGAGATTGACAACCAACGCCTGGACGAGCCTGGCGCGGCGGGGGTATTCAAACGCATCACCCAGATCGTCTACGAGGACGGCACAGAGGTCAAGCGAGACATCTGGCGCGAGTGGGTCGCCACCGAGCCGATCACCCGGGTCATCGCCTATGGCACCAAGATCGTGGTGCGCGAAAAAGTGCTGGATGACGGCACGCCCATCCGCTATTGGCGGACGATGCGCGTCCTGGCGACTTCGTACCACGAGGGCGAATGCGGCAAAGAGCCGGAGCACCCGGAATATGGCATCACTTACCTGGGCTGGCGCGTGCGTCCGGGGATCGTGGCGGTGGACCCCCGGGTCATCAACTTGCGGAGCGAGATGTACGTGCCCGGTTACGGTTTTGCCGTGGCCGGCGATACCGGCGGCCTGATCAAGGGCCGGCGCATTGACGTCTACTTCCCCATGGGCCAATACGTCGAGTGGAACCACTGGGTCACCATCTACTTGCTCGCGCCGGCTCCCCCACGCAGCCAGATCCGCTGGATCTTGCCCTCCTATCCCGTGGAGCGTCAGCGATGGCAGTTGTGAGCGAGTCCCCCCAGGAGACCCTTCGTCGCCATGGTCTGCGCCCCAGGAAACACCTGGGGCAGCATTTTGTCTGCGACCAGAACATCCTGCACCGCATGGCCGAGGCGGCCGAGTTGACGCCACGCGATACCGTGGTGGAGGTGGGGGCCGGGCTGGGCGCGCTCACCCGGGTGCTGGCCGGGCACGCCGGTCGTGTCATCGCCATAGAAGCCGATGCCGCGCTGCTGCCCTTGCTACGGGAAGCGGTCCCACCGGCCGCATACCCCCACGTGGAACTTGTCCAGGCCGACGTGCGGCGCCTGTCGCCCCGGACGTTGGGCCTGACACCGGGCCACTATAGCGTGGTGGCGAACCTCCCGTACTATGTCACGTCGGCCATCTTGCAGCACTTTCTGGCGGACGAGGTCCCGCCCCGGCGCATGGTGGTGATGGTCCAACGCGAGGTGGCCCACCGGATCGTGGCCCGACCGCCGCACATGAGCCTGTTGGCCGTGAGCGTGCAGTTCTATGCGCAGCCGCGCGTCGTGATGCCGGTGCCGGCCGGCGCGTTCGTCCCCCGGCCTCGCGTGGACTCGGCGGTGCTGCGGCTGGACGTGCGGCCCACGCCGGCAGTGGACGTGCCCCCGGCGATGTTCTTTCGTGTGGCCCGGGCCGGCTTTGCCCAGCGGCGCAAACAACTGCGCAACGCCCTGGCAACCGGCCTGCATTGCCCGCCCTCCGCCATAGACGCGGCCCTGACCAGCGCCGGGATTGACGGCTGTCGCCGGGCCGAGACCCTCTCCCTGGGCGAGTGGGGCCGCCTGTGCGCGGCGTTGTTCCCCGCTGATGGACGGCTCCGGCCACTGATGCCCGGATCTCAAGAATGAGGGTTGCCGGCGAACGCGGGCTATGCTATAATCAAGCTGTCCCGGAGAGGTGCCGGAGTGGTTGATCGGGGCGGTCTCGAAAACCGTTGTGGCTCGTCAGGGTCACCGTGGGTTCGAATCCCACCCTCTCCGCCAGAATCGAGGATCAGTAGTACTCTCCAATGAAGTCTTTGTACAGTGGGCAAAAATTTCTCCACGAAGAACACGAAGGTCACGAAGAAACTCCCAGAAAATCTTGGTGTCCTTCGTGGATAAAAATGTCCGAGTTAAAGTGGCCAAGCCCGGCGATTGTGACACCGTCGGGAAGCACCACTTTCCATCCCCTGAGTACAGGGCAAACCCGACGAGCTCCGGGGGTTTCGGAAACCGGTTCGGTCTTTTATGCGGAGAGGTGCTGGAGTGGCCGATCAGGCACGCCTGGAGAGCGTGTGAGCAGCAATGCTCCGTGGGTTCGAATCCCACCCTCTCCGCCAGAATCGAATCCTTCCTGGCTTGACCAGAACACCATTTCGTGACCACACCCTGTTGTGGGGAGAAAGGAGGCCCAGATGCCCAAGATCTATCGTGACGTTCCCCCTGGTTCTCATGATTTGATCGGTTGGATCGATCCAGACGACGGCAGCATCTATGACAGTACATCCGGTCGAGACCGCTACCTCGGCGAGGTAGACTATGACGAGGGCGAGGTCTATGACGACACAGAAGAGTTCATGGGCTGGGTCGAGGACGATGGGCGGGTCTTTGCCAGTTACCCAGGCGAGCCGGGTGGCGAGGACGTGGAAGAATGCCTGGGTTACGTGGACGAGGACGGCCGGCTGTTTGTCTATGCCGATGATGAGGAAGAGGAAGAGCTATATGTCGGCTACGTCACCGAGATGACCGATGAGGTCGAGGGCGCGGCCGCCCTGTTGTTCTTCTTTGACGAGGGTATCTAGGACAGCCCGGTGAACCACGGGCCATGCAGCGGGGGCAGGGATCTTTCCTCTGTCCCCGTCTTTTGTAAGCATTCGCGCATCGCCGCCAAACGACGGTGGCGGCCGCGCCGTTCAGACAACGGAGGGACTACTCAGCCTAACCCTTGCGAAGGTTTCAAACACGCGAGTGATGGGGCGCGGTCTCGCCCCATAGGGCCAAACCGATTTTGCCCGCGAATCGGCGCCAAACCTTCGCAAGGGTGAGCAGGCCGTTCCGTTCAGACAACGGAGGTCGTTAATGGCAGGGGTCATCGAAGTGACCAAAGGCGTAGAGCGGATCGAGGCCGATGGCACGCTATTGGCCATCGTGATCCGGGCCGACGTGCACCCGGACGGAGTGCGCTTTTACACGTCGGATGATGCCTCCCTCCAGGTTGGACTACTCGGCCACCGCCGGGGAGACGTGGTGCAGCCGCACATCCACCACCCCATGCGCCGGGTCATCGCCCATACGTTAGAGGTGCTGCACATGCGCGCCGGCCGCATGGAAGTGGACGTGTATGACCGGCAACGCCAACTGGTCTGCACCGTCGAGCTGGCCGCCGGCGACACGATCCTGCTCGTGGCTGGGGGCCACGGCCTCAAGGTGACAGAAGACGCCCTCATCCTGGAAGTCAAACAAGGCCCCTACCTGGGCGTGGACGACAAGGAGAAGTTCTGAATGATCCCGGTCAACGCCCCCTTGCTCGGTGCGCGCGAGCGCGAACTGGTGCTGGAATGCCTGGAGACCTCATGGATCTCCGGGCGCGGCCCCTACGTCGCCCGCTTTGAAGAAATGTTTGCCGACTATTGCGGCGCGCGCTATGGCGTGAGCACCCCCACCGGCACCACCGCGTTGCACCTGGCCCTGGCCGTGCTGGGCATTGGCCCCGGTGACGAGGTGATCATGCCGGCCCTCACCATCGCCTCCTGCGCGTTCGCCATCGCCTACACCGGCGCCCGGCCCGTGCTGGTGGATTCGGAGCCGGCCACCGGCAACCTGGACCCGGCCCAGGTGGAGGCCAAGATCACGCCCCGAACCCGCGCCATCATGCCCGTCCACCTCTACGGCCATCCCGTGGACATGGACCCGGTGCTGGAGATCGCCCAACGGCATGGCCTGTACGTCGTCGAGGACGCGGCCGAAGCCCACGGCGCCCTCTACCAGGGCCGCGTGGCCGGGGGCATGGGGACCATCGGCTGTTTTAGCTTTTACGCCAACAAGCTCGTCACCACCGGCGAAGGCGGCATGATGATCACGTCCGATGAGACTCTGGCCCGCCGGGCGGACCGGCTCAAGGAGCTGGCGCACATCCCTGGCCACCGCTTCCTGCACGACGAGATCGGCTTCAACTATCAGATGACCAACCTGCAGGCGGCCCTGGGCATCGCGCAACTGGAGCGCATTGAAGAGTCCATCGCCAAAAAGCGGTGGATGGCCGACCGGTATCGGGAACTGCTGACCGACGTGCCTGGCCTGCTCCTGCCCTCGGAAGCGCCCTGGGCGCGGAGCGTCTACTGGATGTACGCGGTGCGCGTCACTGAGGAATCGCCCTTGTCCCGTGATGAGGTCATGGCCGGCCTGCGCGAACGCGGCGTGGATACCCGCACCTTTTTCACCCCCATGCACCAGCAGCCGGTTTTCCAACGGCTGGGCTGGTTCGCCGGCGAGCGTTACCCGGTGGCAGAGGCGTTATCGGCCACCGGCTTCTATCTGCCGTCCGGCCTCGCCATCACCGATGAGCAGATCCAGACCGTCTGCGCGGCCGTAAAATCAACAATTGTCAATTGACAATTGTCCCGAATGGAACCGGCATGTCTCATGAATCGGCCGAGTTGGTATCCATCATCTTGCCCACCTACAACGAGGCCCCGAACATCGTCCGGCTCATCCAGGCGATCCTGGCCTGCGCGAATCGCCCTACCGAGATCGTGGTGGTGGACGACGATTCGCCGGATGGGACCTGGCGACTGGCGGAAGAGATCGGCGCGGCCGACCCCCGTGTGCGCGTCATCCGCCGTATCGGCCGGCGTGGGCTGACCTCGGCTATCCAGGAGGGGATTGACAGCACCACCGGCCAGGTGGTGGTCTGGCTGGACTGCGATTTCTCCATGCCGCCGACGCTGATCCCCACGCTGGTGGACAAGGTGATGGTAGACGGCTATGACGCGGCCGTGGGGTCCCGGTTCGCGCCGGGCGGCTCGGCCAAGCGGGATCTCGGCGGGTCTGAGGACTCGTGGTTGGGCGTGGCGTTGAGCAACCTGCTGAACCGCGCCCTGTGGTTCTGGCTCGGCTCCTCGTTCCAAGACTACACCAGTGGCTTTATCGCCGTCCGCCGGCAGGTGCTGGACGAGATCCGGCTGCGCGGCGATTATGGCGAGTACTTTATTGACCTGATCTACCGCGCGATGTGCCGGGGCTATCGGGTGGTGGAAATCCCCTACGTCTGCATGCCCCGCGCGGCCGGCGAATCGAAAACCGGCACCAACCTGGGGCAGTACAGCCGCCGGGGGATCAAATATCTGTGGACAGCCTTCCGGTTGCGGTTCTCACGCCCGTGAACAAAGCTCAAGGCCCAAAGCCCAAACCCCAAAGCCCAAGCCCAAAGCAAGTCTCAACGATCTTGGCCCTGCTCGCCATCCTGTTGGTCGCCGGGGCCTTGCGCTTTTACGCCCTGGACCTCATCCCGCCGGGCCTGCACTACGATGAGGCATTCGAGGCAGTGAGCGCGCGCGAGATCCTGCGGACCGGCCAGTTGCGCGTGTTCTACGAGGGGAACTATGGCGTGGAGCCGATGTTCATCACCCTGGTGGCCGGGGCCTTTGCGCTCCTGGGCGAGGGCGCGTGGGCCGCGCGGGCCGTGGCGGCCCTGGCCGGCACGCTCACCGTACTGGCGTTGTACCTGCTGGCACGGCAGATGGCCTCACCTCCACCCCCCTTGCCCCCCTCCCCCTCTCCACATTTGTGGAGAGGGGGAGGGGGGGTGGGGGGAAGGGGTGAGGCCCTCCTCGCCGCCTTCCTCCTCGCCATCTCCTACTGGCACGTCACCTACAGCCGCACCGGGATCGAGCCGATCCTGGTGCCCCTGGTCGAGACGCTATGTTTTTTGTGCCTCTGGTGGGGCCTGCGCGACGAACGAAGGACGGGCTACGCCAAGTTTGCATTGAGCGGCACGTTCCTGGGCCTATGCATCTATACGTACCCGGCCGGGCGCCTGGTGCCGGCTCTGGTCGTCGCCTGGGGGACCTACCTGGCCCTCACGCAACGCGGGTGGTTAAGGCGCCACGGGCTTCATCTGGCGCTGCTGGCGCTCGCGACCCTGCTGGTCTTTGCGCCGTTGGGCCTCTATTTCCTGACCAATCCCCTGAGCCTCAGCACGCGCCCCGGCCAGATCGCCACGCTATCGCCAGAGGCCGTGCTGACGAACGTGGGCCGGGTGGCCGGGATGTGGACCTGGGCCGGCGACCCGGACCCCCGCAACAACCTGCCGGGCCGGCCCATCCTGGACGCTTTCCTGGGTGTGGGGTTCTTCCTGGGGTTGGGCCGGTGCCTCTGGCAGTGGCGTCGCCCGGCCTATGCCTTCCCGGTGCTCTGGCTGCTGGTCATGCTCGTTCCCACCATCCTCAGCGAATACGCCCCGCACCTTCGCCGGGCCATCGGGGCCGCGCCGGCCGTGGCGATCATCACGGCCATCGGTCTGGCATTACTGGTGGAGACGATCTGGACGGCGGCCGGGCGATGGCGAACGCGCGCTCGGAGTTGGACGCGCGCGGGCATCCTGGCCGGCCTGGGCCTGGGCCTCCTCGCCAGCACCGCGCTGACCGTCGGCGACTATTTCCTGGTCTGGGGGCCGTCGCCGGACCTCTTTTACGCCTACGACGAGGGGCTGATGCACGCCGCCCAATACACGGCCGCGCTGCCCGGCGAAACCCGGGCCTACCTGTCGCCGGTCCCGACCAGCCACAGCACCGTCCAGTTCTTCCTGAATGGGCGGTCGCTCGCCTCGTTCGATGGCCGGCGCTGCCAGGTGCTCCCGCCACCAGACCAGGAGACCGTCTACGTCGTCATTGTCCACGAGGACCCGGTCACGCTGCCCTGGCTCCAGCGCGTCTATCCCCCCGGCGAAATCGTCTGGTCGCTGAACGACCGGACCGGCGCGCCCTATGCCCGGGCCTTTCGTGTGCCGGTGCGCACCGTCCCGCTCTACGCGCCAACCCACGAGCTGGACGCCCATGTGGGGAACATCACGGCCGTGGTCGGCTTTGACGTCTCGCCGGAGGCGCCCCGCCCTGGCGATGCGTGGCACGTTACCCTATACTGGCGGGGGCAGGTCCGGACGACAGAAGACTATACCGTGTTCGTGCAACTGCTCGGCCCCACGAACCCGGCCACCGGCACCCCCCTCTGGGCGCAAGCCGATGGGCAGCCCGGCGGGGGGACGTACCCCACCAGCCGCTGGGGCACCGGCGAGACGGTGATTGACCACTATACGCTGACCGTGCCGGCCGATGCGCTGCCCGGCGACTACCGGCTCGTGGCCGGGATGTACCTGCTGGCGACGCTGGAACGCCTGCCGGCTATCAAAGGGCGCAATGGCATCCGTTATCCCGACGATGCGGTGCCGCTGACCACACTGCGCGTGAGCGAGTAAAGGCGGGAAATGCGCACCCTGTGGCTCTGGTCGCTGCTGCGGTTGGCGCGCGACGTGATGATGCTGATGGTCGCCGCGTTGGCGCTCGCGGCGGGCCTGGCCCTGTTCCAACGCGATTGGACGGTGGCCGCCATCCAGGGCGTGCTCTACGTCGGGTCGGTGCTGTTTGTGGCGGGCATGGCCCTCTTTGGGTTGCAGCTTTTCAGCACCGGGGTGCGGCGCGGGGCCACCCGCACCCCGAGCCTCTGGCAGCAATGGTATCCCTGGGGGCCACGCGCACTGGTGGCCGGGGTCCTGGTATTCCTCCTGGGACTGGGGCTACAAGGCACGATCTTGGGCGTATGGGTGGACTTTCCGCCGCCGCCCTTTTGAGGCTCACCCTTAGTTTTGTGGGGAACGCTGCAGCTTCCCCCGCTGTCGCTGGACGATGCGCGAGAGCGCATCGCCAATCCGCCTTCATCCTTCCCATTGACGCCCTACATCCCACGTGGTAAAATGGCATTGTTGGTAGCTGGCGGCTCGTTGCTGGTCGCTAGATTGCGGCAGCCAGTCTCAGCAGATGGAAACCGGTGTTCCCAGGAGGCTACGGTTGCCGTGCGAAGCGTGCGGGTCGCAGACCCGCTTTGAGCCACTTTTTCCGTAACTTCTCGTGACGTTTGACGCATGACTGAACACCCCCTCATTGGCAACCAAGACGATTTTGCCCGCTTCCGGGCCGTCCTGCACCGGATCGCGCGCAGCGAGGCCGGCCGCTCGTTCCTGCTCATCATGGGCGAGGAGGCCAGCGGCAAGTCCTACTTCCTGTCTCACTGTCAGGCTGAGGCCCGGCGCGCCGGCTGGGAGGTGCTGGAAGGCCACTGCGACGAGCAGGTTCAGAGCAATCCCTATCAGCCCCTCTTCACCGCCCTGGGTCTCTGCTTTGACAAGAACGGGGCGATCATCAAAGACCAGTCGGTCCAGGACGTGGTGGACCAGATTCCCTTTAGCGATGTGGTCTCGGCCATCACCAACATCCCCGGCATCGGCGGATTCGTGGCCCTGGGGTTCATCGGCAAGGCCATCTACGACGCGCGTAAACGCCCAGACCAGCAGGGCAAGGCCCTGCTGAGCCGCAACTTTGAGTTCATCCATCGCCTCCTGGAAAAGATCTGCCACAAACAGAAACGGCCCCTGCTGCTGACCATCGAGGAGCTGCACTTCGCCGGGACCACTACCTTCGACCTGCTGGACTATCTCCTCACGACCCCCTCCGAGGCCCGGCTGCTCATCCTGGGGACGTGGCGGTATCGCCCGGCCGAGCGCGAAGAGCACGCCCATGCCGTCACTGACCACCTGCCGGTGCCCCTGCGCGACGTGCTGCGCAAGACTGGCGGCGACGTGCTGCTGATGACGCCGTTCACTCCGGAGGAATCGCACCGCTTCATCCAGACGCTGGTGCCCGGCTTTGACGCGCCGGCCCTCAGCGCGCGCCTGCACGACTTGAGCCACGGCTACCCCGGCATCCTGCGCGACGCCGTGAGCCTGCTCCTGGCCGAGGCCAGGGTAGATTTGTCGGAAGCCCTCACCGGCGATATATGGTCGCGCCTGCAGGAGCAGATTGACGACCAGACGCATACCGGCCGGCGCATCGGCTCCAGCATCGCGGCGGCGGTGGCCGGCACGCTCGCCCGTCGCTACATCGCCCCTTTGCGCGCAGACGAACGGGCCTTGCTGGAATGCGCCGCCATCCTGGGCCGCACCGTTTCGCCGAACGTGTTATCCGCCGCTTCCCTGCGCGATTACCTGGGCCTCAGCGAGCGCGCCGTCCTGTCCTTCCTCTACGACCAGGCGGCCGATGGGCATGTTCTCAAGTGGGCCGACGCCAACACCCTCAGCTTCGTCTCCAGCTCCCTGCGTGACTACCTGGTGGCGCACGTCTCGCCCCCCCTCCAGGCGCGTGACCACCTGCGGGTGGCCCAGGCGTTGGCCGAGGCACAGGCCGCACCGGGCGAGATCGCCCAACACTTCTATGCCGGTCAGGACTATGCGGCCGCCCTGCCCTACCTCTTGCGCGCGGCGGAGACCCTGGTGCGCGACGCGGCCTTCCCAGAGGCCGTCGCCGCCTACCGGCAGGCACTGGAGGCTCTGGAGCGCCTGCCTCAGACCCCGGAGCATTGTATGACCAAGATTGACACGCTGATTGCCGCCAGCTTTGCCCTGGAACAGACCGGCGAATGGGACCCGGCCATCGCCCAATTGACCGAAGCGTTGCGCCTCTGCGCCGATCAGCCGGCCCGCCAGGCCGAGGTCCAAAGCCACCTGGGTTGGCTTTATTTCCGCAAAGGCGAGCTGCAAAAGGCCCGCGAGCTATTGGAAGAGAGCGCGGCCGCCTACGAACGCCTGGGGGACGCGCTCGGCCAGTTCCATAACGACTATTACCTGGGGGCGGTATATACCCAGCAAAAAGAGTGGGGCCGGGCCATCGCCCATTTCGAGCGCCACATCGCCGCCGCTGAGGCCCTGGACCAGCGGGACGAGCTAGACCTGGCCTACCTGGAGCTGGGCAACGTCTATCGCCAACAACGCCAATGGGACCGCGCCGAGGAATACCTGCGCCGGGGGCTGACCATCGCCCAGGAGACCAACGACTATAGCGCGCAGGCCCAGGCCTACCATTACCTGGGCATGATCTACGGACGCCAGGACCGTTTGGAGGCCATTGACTACCTGAGCCAGGCCCTGGACATCGTGCGGAACCGTACCAAACAACCCCACATGGAGGCCATGATCCAGAACACCCTGGCGGAAACGCTGGTCCGCTTCAATCGCCTGACTGAGGCTGTGGACGCCTTTGAGACCTCGGCGGCCCTCAAGGAGCGACTGGGGGATCGCGCCGGCCTGGCCATGACCTACGGCGGCCTGGCCCGGCTCTACCATCGCCAATGGCAGTTTGGCCGGGCCGCTGACTATTATCAGCGCGACCTGGACCTGCTAAACGAGGACGCGGCAGCCAACGTCGCCTGGATCCAGCAGATCACCAACTCTCTGGGCGAGGTGCACCGGCTGGCCGGGGACTTGGGCGCCGCCGCCGAGTGCTTCCAGCGCACCCTGGCCCTGGCCGAGGACATCCCCGACGAGACGGAGCGCCGTCGGAGCCGGGGCTACTCGCATCTGGGGTTGGCCCGGCTCGCGCTCGACCAGGGCAATCTGGACCAGGCCCGCCAATACGTAGAGTTGGCCCGGCAAGGGCTGACCGGCACGTGGATGATGCCAGAGGTAGAGCGCACCCAGGGCAACCTGGAGCGGGCCGCCGGGAACCTGCCCGCCGCCCGCGAGCACCTGGAGCGCGCCCTGGCCGGCCTGGCGCACGGCGAAGACTATGAACGCATGATCATCTACTACGACCTGGCCCTCCTCTGCCAGGCTGAGGCCCGCCCCGCCGACGCCGAGACCTGGTTCCATCAGGCTCAAGCCCTGGCTGAGTCTTTGGGCAACGAAGCTATGCAGCGGATGATTGCTGAGCACGTAAAACGTAAAACGTAAGGCTTACGCATTACGCATTACGCATTACGTTTTACGTTTCACGTTTCACGTTTTACGACACGGAGGCCCCATGGACATCAAAGACGAAATCCGCTACCGCTACCCCTACCCCATCGCCCTCACGTACCACAATACGGTGAACGCCCGGGAGGCCATGGCCGCGCACGACCAGCGGCTCAAGCTCTTTGAGGTCACCCTCAAATACACCGCCTCTATCGCCGTATGCCAATACCTCACCGGCGACGGCGAGCACAGTGACCCCCAGGTGAACCGCACCCTGCGCGGCCTCACCCGGCCCTCCCTGGGCCAATGGAACGGCTTCCTGCGCGCCGTGCTCACCTACTACAAGAACGCCAATCGGCTGGAAGAGATGGTGGTGCCGGGCCTGTACGACGCCTACTTTGAGCGCCGCAAAGACCGGCCCGCTTTGTGCGACGCCTACAACGCCATCCGCAACTGCCTGGAGGACCGCACCGACAGCGCCGTCAAGGCCGTCTCCGTGCGCGAGGTGTTCGACGCGCTCATCACTTACCGCAACAAGACCGCCGGCCACGGCGTCGTCACCCGCGATCTGTGCGAACGCCTGAACGAGCCGCTCCTCACCGCGATGGAAGAACTGCTGGGCGTGATGACTTTTCTGCGCGATCACCGGCTGGTCTACATTGAAGACGTGCGGGTGAAACGAGGCAGCTACACCCACGAGCTGATCAGCTACATGGGCTCCACACCCCCGTCGCGCCTGAGCAAGGCATTCGTCACCGACGACCCCCGGCAATATCGCACCGAGGAGCAACTCTACCTGTGTTTGAAGGACCAGGACGTGCCGGCCCTCAGCCTGCACCCCTTGATGATCGCCTGGCAGGAAGACGTGCTTTTCCTCAACGAGAGCCGCGAAAAGGACATCGAATACCTGAGCTACCAGACCGGCCAGATCAAAAAACCCGACCGCCTGCTGGAAGATTTCAAGGACATCCTGGGAGACATCCTGGCCGAGGAAGGCGAACCGGCTGCGGTCAGCGAAAAAGTCACCCCGCCGCCGGCCAGCCCATTCGAGCGCGCCATGACCGCCGTGGAACAAGAAGACTGGGCCGAGGCGCGCGCCCAACTCCAGTTGATCGAGCAGGCCGATGCGCATTACAACGAGGCGCGGTCGTTGTGGCAGATGGTACAGCGTCAGATTGACCTGTCGGAGAAATATCAGCGCGCGGTGGAGCTGACCCGGCAGGGTCAATGGGAGACCGCGTTGCCAGCACTCGAGGCGTTGCAAGCGGAGCAGCCCGGCTACCGGGATGTCAAAGCCCTCATCAGCATGGCCCAGTCCGAGATCGCCAAGCTCAAGAGCCTGGAAGTGCTATATCAGCGGGCGCGGGAGGCCCTGGACGGCCAGCGTTGGGTCCAGGCCCTGGATCTGCTGCGCCAGTTGCAGAATATCCGGCCCGGCTATCGCGACGTGGGCGTCCTGCTCGACCGGCAGGAGCGGCTGAACACCCTGTATAACCAGGCTATGGACGAGATGCGCGAGCGCAAATGGGCCATCGCCCTGACCACGCTGAACCAGTTGCAGACCCTCCAGGAGAACTACCGGGACGTGGCCGCGCTGATCGAAAAGACGCAAGCGGAACTGGACAAAGAGGCCGAGTTGGGGGAGATGTACAGCCAGGCCAAAGTGCACATGGCCCTGGACGAATGGGAGGAGGCCCAGAAACTACTCAAAGACATCCGGCGGCGCCAACGCGACTTCCAGGACGTCGCGGTCTTGCTCAAGGAAGTGCAATCACACTTGCAGGTGACCTGCTGGAAGTGTGGCAGCAGCCAGCCCACCAGCCGCAAGTATTGCAGCAAGTGCGGTGCGGTGCTCAGCGAACCCCCTTCGATAGCATTTGAGACCCCCTGGACGTGCTGGCGCTGTGGCAAGGCCGTGCCGGCCGCGAAAAAGTTCTGCGTCAACTGCGGCGCCCCGCGTGAGAAACCCCCAACGGTCCGTTGTCCCCAATGTGGGCGCGAAAACCCATCGAATAGAAAGTTCTGCGCCAGCTGCGGCGCATCTCTGGCGACTCCTGCCGGCGTGTACCAGCCAGCCCCCAAGGAGACTCCTTCGGCGATGACCCAGACCAGCGGGGCCGTGGTGACGTGTCCAAAGTGCGGGCACCAGAACTCCCACGGCCGGCGGTTCTGCGCCCAGTGCGGCACACTGTTGACCAGTGGGTAAAACCTGGTTAGTGTGGCGCGGGCGCAGAGCAGCGGAGGAAGGCGGTGGCCAAGTATATCTTTGTGACTGGCGGCGTGGTCTCGTCGGTGGGCAAGGGCGTGACCGTGGCGAGCATCGGCCGGCTCCTGGTGAGCCGGGGGGTGGCCGTGTCTCTCCAGAAGCTGGACCCCTACATCAACGTGGACCCCGGCACCATGTCGCCCTACCAGCACGGTGAGGTCTATGTCACCGACGACGGCGCGGAGACGGATTTAGACCTCGGCCACTATGAACGGTTCACCGGTCGCCACCTCACCAAAGCCTCCAATGTCACCACCGGCCAGGTGTATTCGGCCGTCATCGCCCGGGAGCGGCGCGGCGATTTCTTGGGCGGCACGATCCAGGTGGTCCCCCACATCACCGACGAGATGAAAGACCGCATCCGCCAGGTGGCGCGCGAGACCGGCGCGGAGGTGGTCATCGTGGAGGTGGGCGGCACCGTGGGCGACATCGAGAGCCTGCCGTTTCTGGAGGCCATCCGCCAGATGCGCAAGGACGTGGGCCGGGACGACGTGCTCTATATCCACGTGACCTTGCTCCCCTACATCGCCGCCACCGGCGAGCTAAAGACCAAGCCCACCCAGCATTCGGTCAAGGAGCTGCGCAGCATCGGCATCCAGCCGGACGTGATCGTGCTGCGCTCAGACCAGGCCATCGGCGAGGAGCAGCGGGCCAAGATCAGCCTGTTCTGCGATGTGGAGCCGGAGGCGGTGATCCCCCTGACCACCGTGGACACCATTTACGCCGTGCCGCTGGTGCTGGAGGAGGCCGGTCTGGGACGGTTCCTGGCCCGCCGCCTGGGCCTGGGCGACCGGGAGCCGGAGCTGACGGCCTGGCGCGATCTGGTGGCCCGCATCCAGGCCCCCAAGCCCCGGCTGAACATCGCCGTGGTGGGCAAGTACGTGAGCCTGCCGGATGCCTACATCAGCGTGCGCGAGGCGCTGCTACACGCTGGTGTCCATCACGGTCGCAACGTCCAGGTGCACTGGATCCACTCGGAGGAGGTGACGCCGGAGAGTGTGGGGGAGCTATTGCGGGGGATGCACGGCGTGGTGGTGCCCGGCGGTTTTGGCCCCCGGGGCATCGAGGGCAAGATCGTGGCGGCCGGGTACGCCCGCCAACGGCGGCTGCCGTACCTGGGCCTGTGCCTGGGGATGCAGGTGATGGCCATCGAGTACGCCCGGCACGTGTTGGGCTGGGCCGACGCCCACAGCACCGAGTTCGACCCGCACACCACGCATCCGGTCCTGGACCTGATGCCGGACCAACGCGATCTCCGGCAGATGGGCGGCACGATGCGCCTGGGCGTCTACCCCTGTCGCCTGGTGCCGGGAACCCAAGCCGCCAGGGCCTATGGGGTGTCAGAGGTACAGGAGCGCCACCGCCACCGCTACGAGATCAACAACGCCTACCGGGATGCCCTGGCCGCCGCCGGCCTGATCCCCAGTGGGCTATCGCCGGACGGCCGGCTGGTGGAGATCATGGAGTTGACGGATCACCCGTGGATGGTGGGCAGCCAGTTCCACCCCGAGTTCACCTCTCGGCCCGAACGGCCCCATCCCCTGTTTCGTGAGTTCATCGCCGCCGCCAAAGAATACCTGCGCGATGGCGACCAGCGGCCGTTGCCCCTGGCCGGGCCGTATTACGCCTGAGCGCGCGTGCACAGCTAGGGGGCATTGCGCAGCGACACCCGGATCGCCAGGGCATCAGACAGGCGATAGACGCCTTCCAGCCGCAGGACCCGGGGATCGCGCGGGGTCAAGACAGCGCTGAGGGCCTGGGTGTCCAGCGTCACGTGGAAATCCGGCTGCCCGTCGCCGTCGAAATCCACGTCCTCGTCAATCCGGGGCGGCAGCCAATCCAGCGGCCCCCAATCCACCTGCACAAACCCTTCCGGCCGCTGGCCGATGAGCCAGTCAAAGACCGGGCGGTGGATCTGGGTCTGATACGTGCTGTGGTCCACCTGCCGGACCACCTCACCGCCGGTCATCCACGGCGAGACCGTGATGCCGGTGGTGGAGACCAGCAGCTCAGACCAAAACTGCCCACCGATAAACGTGACCAGTACGAGAGGCACAGCCAACGCCGCCAGCGTATAGCCCGCGATTGCGGTTAGTTTCGACATGTTCCCGCTCCTTGCTGCTGACCGCAGACCTGCAGACCGAGGACTGAGGACTGAGGACTGAAGACTGAAGACTGAGGACTGAAGACTGAAGACTGAAAACTGAAGACTGAAGACTGAAAACTAGAACACGCTGCCGGTGGTGAGCAGCTTCAAGATCCGCCACAGGGCAAAGGCCATCATCCCCATGCCCAGGGTGGCCCCAAACAAAAAGGCCGGGTAGATGAAGAGCATCCGGGCCAGACCAGGCCGTACCCCCACGCGAGTGCCCTTGATGTGGAACGAGATGGCACTTTTGGGACAACTGTCCACGCACTGGCCGCACTTGGTACAGGTGATGCGCGTCCGGCCCTGCTGAACGCTCTCCTCGTCCAGGGAAAAGGTGGGACAGGTGCGGATGCACCGGCCGCAATCCACACACTTGTTCCGGTCAATCCGCACCTCAAAGACGTTGATCTTGTTAAGGAACGACTGCATCGCCCCGAACGGGCAGAATAGCCCGCACTGGATGCGGCGGCGGGTCAAGATCGGCAAGACCACCACCAGGCCCATGAACAACGAGACAAAGATCACGGTCTGGATCACGGCGAGCCAGGAGTTGATCTCGCCAAACTCGGTGACGGTCTTGAAGGGGCACAGCCACTCGCAATAGGTGGGGGATAAGGTCAACGCGGAGGTGAGCACGATCCCGGCCAGCACCGCGTAGGGCAGATACGTCCAACGGGGGTTGATGTGCTTGATCCGGGGCTTGCGCAGCACGTGAGAGAAGCCGTCGTCCAGGCCACCGTAGAAGCAGGCCCAACTGCACCAGCCCCGGCCCAGCACCAGCGTCGCGCCGATCCAGATGACGATCATGCCGGCGATGGAGGCAAAGCCCGTCAACAGCGACCCGGGAAAGATGATGGTCCGGGTGAACAGCGCCGGCACGATGACCATCGGGATCACCAGGTGGCAGAATGGGACCTCCCCGGCGAGCATATTGGCCTCGGTCACGATGATGCTGCCCCGGGTCTCGGTCACGTGGATGAAAAAGAAGATGATCAGGCCGATGGCGATGGCGACAAAGAACACCGTGCGGTAGACGTAGGTCTTGCCGGTGTAGACCATGAGAAAGAACAACCCGTTCAGGAACAGATAGACGATCACCAGCGACAGCAAATACAGGGGGTTCGTTTCGCCAGCCTGTCCCATCACCATCAGGCCGGTGAGCAGGAGCATGGGGATACACAGCAGCCCTGCCTGGATCAGCCGGCGCAGCCGGCGCGTCGTCTGGCTTGGTGCAGATGAAACGCTTGCTTCGCTCATAGATGATACAGCCCTCCGATCACCATGATGATGCCCACGTACCCGTAATAAGCGGCCATCACGACGGCCGCCAGCTTGCCCACGGTTTGCAGCGCCGGGAACCGGCGCAAAGCCCCCAGGAAGGGCAGGGGGATAAAGTAGACCGCCGTCCCCAGGAAGAATGCCAGGAAGAATAGCACGCTCTCCCACGCGCTCCCGGCGTGGGCCGCCTCCGTCACGGCCAACAGGAACGGCGGGCAGAGGTTCAGCCCGGTAAAGAACCCCAGGGTCAGGGGGAGCAGGACCGGCCAGCGCGCCCGCAGCATGGATAAAAGCCCGCGCAGCGACCGGCCCGCGCAGGCCGTTGGGGGCCGGGACAGGCCATACAAGGCCAGAAACCCGGCCAGGGCCACGTAGATCAGGCCGAAGGTGAATCCCTGATACCGGGTATCCTGAAAGAGGAGCTGGTTGGCCGCCCAGGCCAGCAGGCCAAAGAGGAGATAGCCGCCGAGCCGGCCGCCCAGGAATTGCCCCAACACCGCGTAATTCTGCCGGACGTCCCTTCCCTCACCTAACAGGTAGGGGACCAACACCGGCGCACAATAGGCCAGACAGGTCGGCGCGACGGCCAGGCCAAGAAGAAAACCCTGCATCTATTTACGCTATTATCAAGAAACGTAATATCCAGCCGTTTAACCAACGCCTCAAAGTATAACACAGTCACCTGAACTTGTCCAACGCCCATTGGACAAAAGATGGCAGTAGTGCAGGATCTGACAGAGGAGGTGGTATGAACAAGATCGCGTGGGTGCTGCTGAGCGCGCTCTTGATCCTGGCGCTCCTGATCAGCGGGGCCGGATTCGGTGGCTACTGGTGGCTCTTCCAGCGACCGTTGCCGGAGACGAGCGGCACGCTGCAGGTTCCCGGCCTCCAAGGCCGCGTGGAGGTGATCCGCGACCGGTGGGGCATCCCGCACCTCTATGCCGAATCCGTGGACGACCTGTTCTTCGCCCAGGGGTATGTGACGGCCGGCGACCGGCTGGCGCAGATGGAGGTTCAGCGCCGGCTGGGCAGCGGCCGCCTGGCAGAAGTGGCCGGCCCCTCTGCTCTGGAGACAGACCGCTTCATGCGCACCCTGGGCCTGCGCCGCGTCGCCGAGGCCGAATGGGCCGCCTTGCAAAAAGACCCGGTGATCTATGACACGCGCTACCAGGATGCCGCCCGCATCCTCATCGCCTACACCAACGGCGTCAACGCCTACATCGAGACCCATCGGGACCGGCTGCCCCTGGAGTTCCTGCTCCTGGGCGTCAGCCCGGAACCGTGGTCGCCCGTGGACTCGCTCGTCTGGGGCAAGGTGATGGCCCTGAGCCAGTGCGCCAACATGGAGTACGAGCTGGCCCGCATGACCCTCATCGAGCGATTGGGCAAGGGCAAGACCGACGAGTTGGTGCCGGCCTACCCCGCCGATGCCCCTCTCATCGTGCCAGACAGCCTGGGCGCCCGCCGAGAGCCTGGGCAAAGGGATGATGATCACCCCCAACCTTCGCCGGGGGCCTGGGCCTATCTCCAGCGCATCCGCGCGGCGACGGGCCTGGGTGGCCCGGGCGCCGGCAGCAACAACTGGGTCATTGATGGGACGCGCACCGCCTCCGGCAAGCCCCTCCTGGCTAACGACCCGCACATGAGCATCCAGATGCCGGCCCTGTGGTATCTGGTGCACCTCCACGGCCCCGGCTGGAATGTCATCGGCGCCTCCTTGCCCGGCGTGCCCGGCGTGGTGTTGGGCCACAACGACCGCATCGCCTGGGGCGCCACCAACTCCATCGCCGATGTGCAGGACCTGTACGTGGAGCACTTGCGGCCCACCGATCCCCCGCAATACGAGTTTCGCCAGGAATGGTACCCGACACAGGTGATCACGGAGACCATCCTGGTCCGCGATGGTGCGCTGCAGACCCTGCGGGTGGTCTATACGCGCCACGGCCCCCTCATCTCCGACGTGCTGCCAGAGGCCACGCTGCCCATGGCCTTGCGCTGGACCGCGTTGGACGTTTCGCCCATGTTGCCGGCCCTGTTGGCCCTGAACCGCGCCGGCAACTGGGACGAGTTCCGGGCCGCGCTGCGTCTCTGGGCTGCGCCGTCGCTGAACATGGTCTATGCCGATGTGGACGGCCACATCGGCTACCAATTGCCCGGCCGCATCCCGATCCGGGCCAGCGGGCAAGGCGCTGTGCCCATGGCCGGCTGGACCGGCGAGTACGAATGGGAGGGCTTTATCCCCTTCGATGCGCTGCCCTCTCGCTACAACCCACCAGAAGGCTACATCGTCACCGCCAACAACCGCATCGTCGGCGACAACTATCCCTATCTCCTGGCGAACGAATCCGATACCGGCGACCGTGCCCGGCGCATCACTGATCTGCTCACCGAGCGTCGGGGCCTCACCGCCCGGGATTTCCAGGTCATCCAAAACGACGTCCTGTCGCTATCGGCCGACCGCATCGTGCCCTACCTGTTACGCGTCACGCCGCAGAACGTGACCCAACAGGAGGTGCTGGCCTATCTGGAGAACTGGGACCGCCGGCTGACGACGGATAGCCAGGGCGCGTGCGTCTTCCAGGTCTGGCGGCAGCACATCCTGTTGAACACCATAGGCGATGAGCTGGGCGACCTCACCGACCTCTATCTGAGCACGCCGCACGCGATCCTGTTCCTGGAACGCTTGCTCGATCATCCCGCCGCCGATTGGTTCGACGACACCCGGACGCCAGAACGGGAGACCTGGACCGAGATCGCGCGGCGAAGCCTCAAGGACGCGATCCAGGAACTGGAGGAGCGTCTGGGGCCGAACCCCGCCGGCTGGACGTGGGGCCGATTGCACACTGCCACCTTCAAAAATCAGGTTGCCATTCATCCGCTGCTGGAAATGATCCTTAACCGGGGACCGGTAGCCACGCCCGGCGACATCCTCACAGTGAACGTGGGGACCTATGGCCGTCGCTATCAGCAGACGAGCCTGCCGGCCTATCGGCAGATCGTGGACCTGGGGGAGTGGCGCGAGGGATGGATGGTGCACACCGTGGGCCAGAGCGGGCACCCGGCCAGTCCCCACTACGATGACCTGCTGCCCCTGTGGGCCAACGGGCACTATGCGCCCATGCTCTTTGACCGCGTGGATGTGGAGGCGAACGCCGGGGCAACGCTGGTGCTGACGCCGTGAAACGTCAAAACGTCAAACGCCAAAACGTAAAACGTCAAAACGTAAAACGTCAAGACGTCAAACGTCAAGATGTGACGCCTGACGTATCACGTTTGACGCCTGACGATGGGGATCGCCTCGCCGCAGTTGGGGCAGGCGCCCTCGGCGGTGAGGTGGATGGCGCGCACGCAATAGCCCCACCGCTCGATGAGGGGCTGACGACAGGTGGGGCAGTTCGTGTTCTCGGCCGGATGGCCCAAGACGTTGCCCAGGTAGGGGAAACGCACGCCCGCCGCCCGGGCCAGCTCCCAGGCTCGCTCCAACGTGGCGACGGGGGTGGGTGGAGCGGAGAACCCTCCCGCCGGGTGGTAGCGCGTAAAATGCAATGGCGTATCCGGCCCGGCGTCCACCATGTAGCGAGCTATGAGGCGAAGCAAATCGGCCTCCGCGTCGTTCACGCCCGGGATGACCAGGTGCACGATCTCCAGGTGCAGGCCCAGCTCCCGAGCCTCGCGGATGGTGGCCCAGGCCGGGCCAGCCCCTGGTCCCTGGCAATGCTGATAGTACACGTCATCATCGCCCTTCACGTCCACCTTGATGGCGTCCAGGCCGGCGTTGACCAGCTCGTGCAGGGCCTTGCGGGTGAGCAGGCCGTTGGAGACGTAGCAGGTGTAGAGGCCCGCCGCCCGGGCCAGCCGAAAGGCCTCCAGGTTGAACTCGTGGAGCAGCGTCGGCTCGCTGAAGGAGCAACACAATCCCTGGTCTCCCCAGGTCAGGGCCAGGGCCACGATCTCCTCAGGGGTCAGGCGGGCATCGCGGCCGGGGTTCGGCGTCGTGCGGCTCAGGTGGGCGTTCTGACACCAGGCACAGCGCAAGTTGCAGCCCCGGCTGGCATAGGTGAGGGCCGTGGAGCCGGGATAAAAGTGAAAGAACGGCTTGATCTCGATGGGCCGGCTCTCCACCGCCGCCAGCAATCCACCCGGCTGAGGCCGGACTGCGTAGTTGAGCGCGACCAACTGCCCGGCCTCGTTGCGACGGGTGCCGCAGAACCCGGTATGGCCCTCCGCGATGAAACACTGCCGGGCGCATAGCCCGCAACGCACCGCGCCATCTGCCAACGGCTCGTAGAGTCGCGCCAGGTGAGCCTGCCCCATCACCGCGTTACCTCCCCTCCCCGCTGCTTTCAGATTACCACACCTGGCCCCATCTGTCAAGATCAGCCCGGCGGCCAGCGCATCCAGCGCCCGCCCAACAAGTGCAGGTGCAGGTGCGCCACCGACTGACCCGCCTGGGGGCCGCAATTGGTGACGAGCCGATAGCCGCCCTCAGCGATGCCTTCCTGGCGGGCCAGGTCATTGGCCACGGCGACCATGCGGCTCCACAGGGCCGCGTGTGCCGGTCCCAGGTGCGCCACCGAGGGCACGTGCTCGTTGGGGACGATGAGGATGTGCGTGGGGGCCTGGGGATGGAGATCGCGAAAGGCCGTGACCAGCTCATCCTGGTGAACGATGTCGGCCGGGGCCTGCCCGGCGACGATGCGACAGAAGATGCAGGAAATCACGGGCTGTTCTCTCTCGTAAATAACCGTGGGGCACGCTTCGCGTGTTAGTTTGCCTGCGCCCGGCGGTTTCCACCCTCACCCCGGCCCTCTCCCTACGAGGGAGAGGGGGCCTGCCGCGCCCGGCCGATTTTCGT
>FWPV01001309.1_pt1 | contig 67127 bp, 61 predicted proteins | sample 2228371 | NCBI WGS metagenome assembly FWPV01 (sample SAMEA103939776, study PRJEB20133) | metagenome
CCAACTTTTTTAAAGATCATCCACCTTAAAATATTATCTTTAAATATAATATCATCGAGTTAAATTAAGTTCTTGAGCAATATCTGCATTATTCAATTTTTATAATTTTGCAAAGAGATATGGATAAAACTGAGAATAACAAATGTAATAGAAATAAACTTTAAGGATGTTAGGAAAAGAACATGGCCTATGAATAATGACCAGAGTATTGAGAGAATTTTACATGCTGTATTAAGTCACCTGAACAAATAACAAAGAAATAAACATTTAATAGAATTTACTAAAAAATCTTGATACTACAGAGAACTTCTTGAAAGCAAGTGATAATATCTAAGAAAAAATAAAAAAATGGCTCCCGGGGAGGGACTCGAACCCCCGACAGGGTGGTTAACAGCCACCTGCTCTGCCGACTGAGCTACCCGGGAATAGACATTTTTTATAACAGAAAAAATCTACTTTTGTCAATTAAAACGGAGAAACAATCTAAATAATATTGGTTTCGTAAAAAATTATTTTTTGATACCGTGTACGCTTAAAGATGTTTTACCATGAACCTTTTTATTCATTACTAATATGGTTTATAAATAAAATCCTCGAGTTAAATAAATTTTGAACAAGGTCTCCATTATTCGGATTAAAAAAAGATAGCTCTCAACAAAAAAGCAGTTTATTTGTAAATATAAAGTATTCTATATAACTATAATAATGTCTCTATTTTTTTTGAATGGGTTGAGATGGCTGAACCGGCTGCTGTGTAATAGGAACCTGAGCTGCTGGTTGCTGACTCTCCGGATGAACAGGTTGTTGAACATTTCCACCACTCTGCACAGGTGCAACTGGAACAGGAGCAGGAACTGTCTGTTGAGGAACAGAAGTCTTTTTAATAACTGATGTGCCTTTTGATGTGACTATAGCCAGTATAAATGAGGTAAGCATAAAGACAACAGCAACTATCGTTGTCATTTTTCCAAGAAATGTTGCAGCCCCTCGACTACCAAATAATGTCTGGCTTGAACCACCAAAAGCTGCTCCCATTTCCGCACCTTTTCCGCTTTGAAGTAACACAACAGCAATTAAAAACAGACAAACAAATACATGAATTATTATTAAAAAAACTGTCATTAAATCCTCCAGAAATAAAAGTCACTAATATTTTGTCAGTGTTTCTTAAAATCTACAATTCTTGCAAAACTCTCGGGCTTAAGACTCGCTCCTCCGACCAGGACTCCATCAACATCTTCACATGCCATTAAAGAATCAATATTTTCAGGTGTAACACTACCGCCATATATTATACATAACTTATCAGCTTTATTTCCATATAGATTCATGAGTTGTTTTCTGATGAAAGAATGAGCTTCCTGAGCCTGTTCTGTTGTTGCCGTTTTACCTGTGCCAATTGCCCATATCGGTTCATATGCAATAACCAGTTTCGATGGCTCAACTTCTTTAAGACCTTTTTCAATCTCTCTTTGAAGAACTTCAAATGTTCTGCCTGCTTCTCTTTCCTGTAACGATTCACCTATACAAAAGATAATTCCGAGACCTGCTTTTTTTGATGCTATTATTTTTCTGTTTACAATTTCATCAGTCTCGCCAAAATATTGTCTTCTTTCAGAATGACCTATTATCACATATTGACATCCTGCATCTACAAGCATTAATGGTGATATTTCACCTGTATACGCACCTTTTTCTTCATAGAAAACATCCTGAGCTGCAAGTATAATTTTAGTGCCTTTAATTATTTCAGATACTGAATTAAGTAATGTAAATGGTGGAGCTATTACAATGTCTCTGTCTGATTTATCTTTTATCTCGGGAATAAAAAAAGAAAGGAATTCTTTCATTTCCCTGATTGTTTTATTCATTTTCCAGTTTGCAGCAATAAATGGTTTACGCATGATGAATACTTTACTTTATAGAAATATGATTGTCAAGTTTTTAGTCTAAATATATAGGTACTTTAAAAATATTAGTGTAATTAAGTAAAATATCACCTGCTGTTAGCAATAACCAATATAAGGAGGCAAAAGTGAAAAGAAGAATTGACTTAAACGAAAAAGACATTCCAAAACAATGGTATAACATTCAGGCTGATATGCCCAATCCTGTTCCACCACCTCTCAATCCTGCAACAGGTCAACCAATAACTCCAGATATGCTTGCTCCTGTATTTCCAATGAATCTTATTGAGCAGGAAGTTAGTACAGAAAGATGGATTAATATTCCGGATGAAGTTCTCGAAAAATATCTTATATGGAGACCTACTCCACTTTATAGAGCAACATTTCTCGAAAAATATTTAGGAACACCGGCAAAAATATATTATAAGAATGAAGGCGTAAGTCCTGCAGGCAGTCATAAACCAAATACTGCTATAGCACAGGCATATTACAATAAGGTTTTTGGAATCAAAAGGATTGCAACAGAAACAGGTGCGGGACAGTGGGGAAGTGCTCTATCTTTTGCATGCAATCAATTCGGACTTGAGCTAAAAGTTTATATGGTAAGAATCAGTTTCAATCAGAAACCATATAGAAAACTAATGATGGAAACATGGGGAGCAAAATGTGTTCCGAGTCCAAGCCCTGATACAAATGCCGGCAGAAAATTTCTTGCACAGAATCCAGAGCATCCTGGAAGTCTTGGGATAGCAATCAGTGAAGCGATTGAAGATGCGGTAACGACTAAAGATTCAAGATATTCATTGGGCAGTGTTTTAAACCATGTCCTGTTGCATCAGACAATTATCGGACTTGAAGCTCAAAAACAACTCGAAGCAATAGGTGAATATCCAGATATAGTAATCGGTTGCGCAGGAGGTGGAAGTAATTTTGCAGGAATAGCGCTACCATTCATTAGAGATAAAATTCACGGAAAGAATATTCATGTAATTGCTGCCGAGCCATCTTCATGTCCTTCAATGACAAAAGGCTCTTATAATTATGACTTTGGTGATACTGCCGAAACAACTCCTTTACTTGCCATGCATACTCTTGGTCATAATTTTGTTCCAGCTCCGATTCATGCAGGCGGACTTCGCTATCATGGAATGGCACCAATAGTAAGCCGTCTTGTTATGGATAAATTAATCGAACCAAGAGCTTACTCACAACTCGAAACATTCGCAGCAGGTATCACTTTTGCACGTACCGAGGGCTTCATCCCAGCTCCTGAAACCAATCATGCTATTGCATGTACTATTGAAGAAGCAAAAAAAGCAAAAGAAGAGGGCAAAGAAAAAGTTATACTCATGAACTGGAGCGGCCACGGTATTATAGACCTTGCTGCTTATGATGCTTATCTTTCGGGTAAACTTGATGATTATGTTCTTCCTGACAACGAAATACAGGAACTCCTCAAAGAACTCGATAAATATCCGAAACCTTAATTGGATTTTAATATGAATCAGGTAATTTGATCAGAAAATTCAGTTCAATTACTGGATTTTCTGATCAAAACATAGAATGATAAAAAATTATATTCTGAGTTACATGGACAATTTTTCTATCATATGCAAAATTTAGGACATCAGCACAAAGGATAATACATTGGAAATTTACTGCACGCAGTTAGGAATGCTCGTAGAATTCTCATATTGTATTTCCATGAACGAGAATCTTCCTTGCCGCAGTATAATTGGATGCTGGAAAAGCAGGATGAATATAATAAAATATCTTAAAGAGAATTATGCTGTTGATGATTTGAAAAAAGTTTTTGAGGGCCCTGCTAAAACCAGATTGCAGAGAATAGCTGAAGCAATAGAAAAAGAGAAAAAAACAGAGGAATGATTTTTAGAATTTCATTACTGCTTATTTTCCTGAACATTTCCTCTACTTATATTAATGCTTCTGAAGTTTACTCTTATTCAAAGGAATCCACTGTCATTGGCGAACTTCAAACATATCTAATAAAAAATAATGAATCTTTGATCGAGATTGCCCGCAAATTTGGGATTGGATATAATGAAATCACTGATGCTAATCCAAAACTCGACCCTTTTGTACCTGGCAATGATATAACCATTACAATCTCAACACAGTGGGTTTTGCCTGATATATATCCTTATGAAGGTATAGTAATTAACCTTTCCGAAATGAGGCTCTTCTATTTTACAAAAGATAAAGTAATGACCTATGCGATTGGCATAGGCGATGAAGGAAAAGATACACCGGAAGGTAAATTTAAAATAGTCGAAAAACTTGTTAATCCAAAATGGGTAGTCCCATTATCAATAAGAAAGGAAAGACCTGAATTACCTGCTGTAGTTCCACCTGGTCCAAATAATCCTTTAGGCACCCATGCTATGAGACTTTCAAGACCTTCAATCTTAATTCATGGAACAGATAAACCTTATGCTGTGGGCAGAAAAGCAAGTCATGGTTGTATTAGACTCTATCCTGAAGATATACCAGAACTTTTTAACGTAGTACCAAATAAAACAAAAGTCACAATAATTCGTCAGCCAGTAAAAGTTGGTGTATCAGATAAAAAAATTTACATTGAAGTGCACAAAGAAAACGGGCGGAAATTTAATTATTTTAATAAAGCTGTAAACTTACTCAAGAAAAAAGGATTGTATCAGAAAATTGATAAAAATAAATTAATAATTGCTCTTAGAGAAAAAAGAGGAATCCCTGTTGTAATTTCAAAATAAAAAGGGCTAAAGTAAAATTACCTTAGCCCCTTGTAGAATTAATCTGTTATTTTTTCTGCTGTAATTCAAAGGCCTTAGTGCATTTTCTCGCAGCATCTTCAGCCCTTCTTGCAGCATCTTCAGCTTTCATTGCAGCGGATTCTGCTTTTTTCATAGCTGAAAGATCTTTATCACAACACTCTTTTGCTAACCTCATTGCATCCTGTGCTAATGATTTTGCGTTAGCAGCTTCTTTCTTCGCAGCATCAATATCTGATGCCTTACCTTCAAGTGTACTCACCTTTGATTCAAGAGCGGAGACTCTTGCTTCAAGTCTGCTGATTCTGTCAATCAATGGATCAATTTGTTGTTTTACATATTCTTTGGTAGCGCAACCTGTGAATAATAAAATTGATAATGAAAGGACAACTAAAATTATCTTCTTCATCCTACACCTCCTTTCTGTTTAAAACATCTTGTTAACAGCTTTAAAAAATAATTCAACAATTTTTTATTGTTAATAATTCATATCCATAAAAATCTTATTAAGAATATTAAAGTAAAATATTGTAAATGTCAACAAAATAATTGATTTAGATATATTTTTTAGTATCGTAACGATTAATACAGACATTGTTTAACTTTTTTATAAATAGAAAAATCAAATTTAAATTATCATTCTTGCAAGCTAATAAATGATAGTCATTTAAAATGCAGCTATTGCGAATAATTTTATATAACAAAATTGTTTTTTGCTTGACAATATTGTATGACTCTTTTTAGACTATAATCTAACGGCAACCGATTGCCGATTATATTTTGAGAGGTTAAATTAATGTGCAGACTTTCTGCTATAACATCAAACAAATATTTTTCTCCCATGGAAAATATTCTTGCTCTTGAAACAATGAAAGAAGGACACGATGGTTCGGGGTTAGGTTTAACATTGAAAGATCTTGGTGGTCATTTCGAAAAATTAAAATCATACCCTATTCTTTCTGGAATCTGTTCAAAAAGTGGTGCAAAAATTCTCGATGACTATATGGAAACAGCGGGGTTTAAATTAAAGGATATATGGGCACCAAAGATCAGAAATGTAAAAGGGATTACACAAAGAGACCATTATTTTGCACGTGTTTACGACTATCCTGCATCTTTTAAGCATAAATCTTTACATGAAAAAGAAGATTTATTGATGAACGTAAGAATTACATTAAGAAAATTAGGTGAATCTGATGGTTCTATATTTGTTTTTTCATTTTATCCTGATACCTTAACATTAAAAGAAGTTGGTGACCCTCTTCAGGTAGCTGAGTTCTTCAGCCTCGATTGTGACAATCTGAAGGCCAAGATAATTTTTGCTCAGGGAAGGCAGAATACAAATTATGCAATTTACCTTTATGCATGCCATCCTTTTTTCATTCAGGGTTATTGCACTATGACAAATGGTGAAAATACTGCTTTTGTTCCGATTAGAGAATTTCTAACTGGAAGAGGTTTTCCAGGATATATTGGATATAACAGTGACAGCGAGGTGTTTACACATATTTTACATTATACTGTAAGACAGCTTGGATTCCCTTTAACATATTACAAAGATGTAATCACTCCATTGAAAGAATCTGAAATTGAAAAAAGACAGGATAACAAGGCACTTAAATTGATCAAACAATCTCTCAGACCATTATGCATTGATGGACCTAATGTTGTTATAGGATTTGTACCTGATGGAACATGTTTTATGGTACATGATTCAAAAAAATTACGTCCCGGTGTTGTTGGTGGAGTAAAGGGTAAATATGCACTTATGTCAGAGGAATGTGGACTTGATAGTGCGATACCAAATAGAGATAAATCAAAAGATATTTTCCCCATGAAGTACGATATGGTCATAGTAAAACCACATGCAGAGGAGGTAATAGTATGGAACCAGCTTCAAAATTAGACCATAATCACCACTTATCTATTAAAGAAATGCCATATATAATTCGCTGGAAAGATCATCGCTGTAAAAGGTGTGGACAATGCACTGCAGTCTGTCCTGTAAAAGCTATTGAACCTGCTGTAAAGCTAAGAAGGGTTGTTTTTTCAGAAGGACCATTACCTGAACCTTCTGTGGTAAGAAAAATTTATCATGTTATAGAACAGGTCACTGATATAGATCGAGCCTGTACCGGATGCGGGGCATGTGCTCTTGTATGTCCAAATGATGCGATCGAGCCTGAATATAATCCATCAAATAAGTTTCTGCACTTTAAGAATAAAGGCGGTGAAGGTTATAAAAGAGGTGGAAGAAGAAACGATCCTTTTATTTCTACTCTTGATCGCCTGAAATTCACAAGAATATCAATGCTGACAGATCCTGCACTTGATGCAGGCCGTCATGAATTCAGAGTTAGAACACTGCTTGGAAGAATCCTTCCATCTGATGAACTTCCATTATTAGAAAAAGACGGAAAATTAACTGTAGACGAACAAAGTGAACAATTCATCCCCCCTGTACGTGAAATTTTTCCGATAATGGTTGGTAGCATGTCAGTTGGTGCTCTGTCTCCACCAATGTGGGAAGGGCTTGCAATGGGTGTAGCATATCTGAATGAAGTGGAAGGATTACCTGTTGTTATGTGTACAGGTGAAGGCGGTGTTCCTCCAAGATTATTGAAATCAAGGTTCTTGAAATATATGATTATTCAGATTGCCTCAGGGTATTTTGGATGGGATGAAATTGTACATGCGATACCATACATGGTTGAAGACCCTGCTGCAATAGAGATCAAATACGGTCAGGGAGCAAAACCAGGCGACGGAGGTCTCTTAATGGCACAAAAAGTCTTAAGATTGATAGCAAGTATAAGAGGAGTTCCTCAATTTGTTGATCTTGCTTCACCACCTACACATCAAACCAAATATTCTATTGAAGAAGCAGTAGCTAAGATGATTCAGTCAATGTCAATGGCATGGGGATTCAGAGTTCCTGTGTATCCCAAAATATCAGGCACAAAAACAGCGCGCTCTGTCCTGAATAATCTTGCAAGAAATCCTTATGCCGCAGCACTATCAATTGATGGTGAGGATGGTGGAACAGGTGCTGCTTATAATGTTTCTATTGATAAAATGGGACATCCTATTGCGAGCAATATAAGAGAATGTTATCTTGACCTTGTAAAACAGGGCAAACAGAATGAACTTCCACTAATTGCTGCAGGCGGGATTGGTAAAAAAGGCAATCTTGCAGCTAATGCTGCAGCATTAATAATGCTGGGTGCATCTGCTGTTTCTATAGGTAAATATATTATGCAGGCTACAGCAAATTGTTTTGGAGATGAATATAACCGTTGTAATATCTGTAATACCGGAAAATGTCCGAGAGGCATAACAACTCAGGATCCTAAACTCTATAGAAGGCTCGATTCAGACAAAGTTGCTGAAAGACTTGTTGAGGTATTTAAAGCTGCAAATGTTGAACTCAAGAAAATCTTTGCCCCAATGGGAAGAAGCACTGAGCTACCTATTGGCATGTCTGATGGCTTAAGCGTTGACGATAAAGCAATCGCAGACAGATTGGAAATAAGCTATGCGTGTTAAAAAAACAATTAATAAAAAGAAAAATAGAAATACGAAAGCAAAAAACATCTTGAATACCACAGTTCAAAAAAGTGAAAAATCAGGTAAAAATATTTTAACTATTTATGGTATTGTTCAGGGCAAACGTGTTTCTTCAAGAATTCTTGAAGAAAAAATACAACAGGCTGTTAAAGACGGCGCAAGAGAAATTCACATCATTGCTGATGGTCAGCATGGTATCGGCGGCCGAATATGGCCAAGAGGTGAAACGATAAAAATATTTGTTGATGGACCTGTTGGTCAAAGACTTGGAAGCATGGGAATGATGGGAACTGAAATCATTGTTAATGGTAGTGCCTCAGATGATGTGGGATGGATTAATTGCGGCGCAAAAATAACTGTTCTGGGAGATGTTACAAATGGTGCTTTTAATGCTGCAGCACAGGGTATTCTTTATGTCCAGGGAAGTGGAGGTGCTCGTTGTGATACTATGACGAAGCATAACCCGCGCTTTGATCCCCCTCAGTCATGGTATTTCAGAAATGTAGGTGATTCATTCGCTGAATTTAAAGCAGGCGGGATTGCTGTTGTTTGTGGAGTAAATCCAAGAAATCCTGACAGTATTCTCGGTTATCGTCCATGTGTTGGAATGGTTGGTGGTACCATTTATTTCAGAGGCAATATCAAAGAATACAGTGAACGTGATGTGAAATTGCTTGACCTGACCCCTCAGGACTGGGAATGGCTCAAAACAAATATGCTGCCTTATCTCGAAGCTATTGATAGAACACCATATTACGAAGAACTAACCCGTTCAAAAGATGAATGGAAAAAATTTATCGCCTATACACCTCAGGAAAAACGCTCACGAAAATGGTTCAAAATGGAAATGGAGGATTTCAGAAAGAGCATATGGGAAAAAGAAGTTGGTCAGGGTGGAATATTTGCTCCCTATATCGATCATGAACCTACTATTTTGCCTTATATTACAACTGGTAAAGACAGAAGATTAAGACCTGTTTGGGCTAATGAAAAATATTTACCGCCGTGTGCTTATAATTGTCCTTCAGGCATACCATCACACAAAAGAGCAGGTTTGATCAGGGAAGGCAAACTTCATGAAGCACTTGAACTTGTGCTTCAGTATAGTCCTTTGCCTGCAACTGTTTGCGGTCAGATATGTCCTAATCTTTGCATGCAGAGCTGTACTCGCTCCAGACTTGATTCACCGTTAGGTATTGATAAATTTGGTCAATTAGCTCTTGACCTTCCCTTGCCTGAAAAAGCTGAAACAACAGGACATACAATAGCAGTCATAGGCGCAGGTCCAGGTGGATTGAGCGCAGCATGGCAACTTGCATTGAAAGGGCATTCTGTAGATCTTTATGAAGCTACAGACAAACTTGGTGGAAAGCTCGAATTATGCATTCCAAGGGAGAGATTACCACAGGACGTATTGCAGAAAGAGATCTCAAGATTCAAAGAGATTGGTGTTAATATTCATCTGAATGAAAAAATTGACAAAGATAAATTTAAAGAAATATATAAAAACCATGAAATAGTGGTCATTGCATGTGGTGCTCACAAGCCAAGGATATTTCCTTTCCCGGGTTCTGAATATATAATCTCTGCATATGATTTTTTAAGAGATATAAACTCGGGGAATGAACCTGATTTCACTAACAAGAAAGTAGTTATTATTGGTGCAGGCAATGTAGGAATGGATGTTGCCTCACAGGCATTCAATTGCGGCGCTCTATCTGTTACTGCTGTAGATATTCAAAAACCTGCAGCATTTGGAAAAGAAATGGAAACCGCTGTTTCAAAAGGAACTGAAATATTATGGCCAAAATTCACAGAAAAATACGATAATGAAGAGAAGAAGCTTTATTTTAAGGATGGTTCATATATTGAAGCGGATATAGTAATAATGTCAGTCGGAGATGTTCCTGTGCTTGATTTTCTTCCACAATCGATTCATACTGAAAGAGGATGGATTGCTGTGAACAACATTGGCCAGACTTCTGATGTAAAAGTTTTTGCTATTGGTGATGCAACAAGACTCGGTCTTGTAACGCATGCTATTGGACAGGGAAGGATTGCTGCTGAAGCAATCCATGCACAATTAATGCAGGCTCCATATCTTCCTGAAACAAGAAAAGTTATACCATATGAACGCATCAGAACAGAGTATTATGATATTTGTCGAGGTCCATTTAATCCTGCAGATGAAGCAAATAAATGTATGTCTTGTGGCACATGCCGTGACTGTCATATGTGCGAGATTACATGCTACTGGGGAGCTATAAGCAGAATTGAGCACAGTGATGGAACATATGAATATGTAGTTGATGACGAAAAATGCATCGGTTGCGGTTTCTGCGCGGGCATCTGTCCCTGCGGTGTCTGGGAAATGGTTGAGAACATATAGAATGTCGCATTCACTTGCAAGAGAAAATAAAATTCTAAATGCTTTGCTCGAGGTTAGTAGAGTTCTGAACTCCTCCTTTGATCTTGAGAAAAATCTCTCCCGTACAATGAGGGTTCTCGGAGATTTTCTCGAGATGGAAAGAGGCTCTGTTTTTCTTTATGATCAGAATACCAAAGAACTCAAAATAGTTGCTGCTCAGGGTTTGACAAAAGAACAGATTGATCGTGGCAAATATAAAATTGGTGAAGGCATTGTTGGCAGAGTGCTCGAAAAAGGCTCACCGATGGTAATTCCCAATGTTGGAAATGAACCTCTATTTTTAAATAAAACAGGTTCCAGAATAGGGAAAAATGGCATATCTTTTCTATGCGTACCAATTCAATTCAAAGGTGAATCAATCGGAGTCTTGAGTGTTGATAAGATTTTTAAAGACAGGGACGTTACAGTTGATGAAGATATTAGAGTACTCGAGATAATTTCTTCAATTATTGCTCAATATGTAATTCTATGGAAACATTACAGAGAATCCGAAATAGAAAGAGAAAATCTGAAATTGCAATTAAAGGGAAAATATAGCCTTCCAAACATAATCGGTAATTCTGACAAAATGCAGGAAGTCTTCGAAGCAGTTCACAGGGTTGCTGATTCAAAAGCAACTGTCATCCTCTATGGTGAAAGCGGAACGGGTAAAGAATTAATTGCAAAAGCCATTCATTATATGAGCCCTCGTTCTAAATATCCATTTATAAAATTCAATTGTGCTTCGATACCCGAAGGCTTACTTGAATCTGAATTATTCGGACACGAAAAAGGAGCTTTTACAGGAGCAATAATGGCAAGAAAAGGCAGGTTTGAACTCGCAGACAGAGGCACTATACTTCTTGATGAAATTGGAGATCTGCCTCTAAATTTACAGCCAAAAATTCTCAGAGTTCTTCAGGAAAAAGAATTCGAGAGAGTTGGAGGTGAAAAAACAATAAAAGTTGATGTCCGTCTTCTTGCAGCAACAAGCAGAAATCTTGAAGAACTCGTATCTAAAGGCAAATTCAGGGAAGATCTTTTTTACAGATTGAATGTAGTTCCGATTTTCATGCCACCATTAAGAGAGCGTAAAGAAGATATTTCATTGCTCGTTGAGTTCTTCCTGAAAAAATTCAATAAAGAAAACAACAAAGATGTAACTATATCTCCTGATGCTCTAAGAATACTCACAGATTATCACTGGCCAGGTAATGTTAGAGAACTCGAAAATACAATTGAAAGACTTATTGTAATGTCTGCATCATCAGTTATTAAAGCATCGGATCTTCCTGTTACAATGAAGCTTCCTCCATATGAGGATGTGCTCAAGAAAGAATCCCTTAAAACAGGAATTGAAGATATTGAGAAATCGAGCATTCTTGATGCACTTGAAAAAACAGGCTGGGTTCAGGCAAAAGCAGCTCGTTTGATTGGAATTACACCCCGACAGATCGGTTACAAGATTAAGAAATATAATCTTTTAAATAACCAGCAATAAAAATAAATTTATTGTTCTTCAACCTTAAATTCATCATAAGAAATATTACTGAGCACTACAGCTCTATCTTTATTCATCATGTGCAAAGCTTCTTTTATCGAAAGTTCAGGATATTTAATAACTGACAGAATTACATCCTCAATAGGATAATCTACAAAAAAATCTTCTCCATACATTACCCTGATAAATTGTCTTTTAAGAATAAATTTTCTTTTATTATGACCATTACTGTCAGTATAGGGGATAATAATATACTCTTCATCTTCCTGAAGATTATATTCTTTTATTAAATTTGCTATTTCTTCCATGATATTTATGCAATATAGACAAAATTTATCTTTTTTAGAAATTACATTTATTAGAATAACAATAATTCGTCTTTTAAGTAAAACTTACAAACCGTGCAAACCGTGCAAACTGTGTAAACCGTGCAAACCGTGTAAACCGTGTAAACCGTGTAAACCGTGTAAACTGTGTAAACCGTGTAAACCGTGTTGATTGTCTTAATCAATTAAAGCATTTCTTTAGAATTCCGATAAATAATTATATCATTTTAACTTAAATAACCTATGCAAAAGATACCATTATCACTTGCTTTTAATGGAATGATTTTAGCTCAGGAAATTAAAAACCCTGACAATCCTGAGGGACCTCCTTTATGCGGGAAAGGTGTTGTCTTAAGCAGTTCTCTAATCGAAAGACTGTACAAAATAGGAGTTCAATCAATAACAGTTGAGGGACATCCAGTTAAAATTGAAGGAGAAAAAACACTTGATGAAGAACTTTCTTCTCTTGAACATAGATTCAGAAAAGTTAAAGACGATCCCAATATGAGAATTTTAAAAGAAATATACAAAATACAAATAATAAAGGCAAGACAGTAATATGGAAAAAAAATTAAATGAAATAAAAAAAATAGTTCAGAACACTAAATCACTTCCAACATTACCTGGAATCGTTCTTAAGATAAGCAAACTTGCAGAAGATGACAGATCGTCTGTAAATGAAATTGCGAGACTTATTTCATCTGATCATATTCTTTCAGCAAAGGTGTTAAAACTTGTTAATTCACCCTTTTATGGTTTCTCAGGGAGAGTCTCAACTATTTCAAACGCCATTATTCTTCTTGGCGTTAATGTCATCAGAAGTCTTGCTCTTAGCAGTTCAATATTCGAGATTATGGAAAAAAGTGTTGTAGGACTATGGGAACATTCTCTTGGTGCTGCTGTTGCAGCGAATACCATCGCGAAAAAACTTCAAATATCTGACGCTGAAGAAATATCAACAGCAGCTCTGCTTCATGACATTGGCAAAGCAATAATTAAAATCAAACTTGAAGATGATTATAATCAACTCATATCAATTGTTAAAGAAAAAGATACAAGCATGATTGAAGCAGAACAGGATTTACTCGGCGCAGGACATCCTGAAATAGGTGAATGGATCGCAAAAACCTGGTTTTTACCGGAAAAATTAATTGAACCTATTGCCTGTCATCATGATGTAAAAAAATCAATAATTCATAAAACAAAAACAGCGGTAGTTCATCTTGCTGATATTCTTGTCAAAGCGTCAGGCTTCGGCTTCAGTGGCGATGATATAGTTCCGCGCATACAGACTGCTGCATGGGACAAGCTCGATTTGAATGAAAAAATACTCGAAGAAATAGTACAGGAAACCGATGATAGACTCATAGAAGCGAAAAATTTCAGCCTCGAAGTTCAAACCAGTGGTGAAAAATAATCTTAGAATAGCTTTAATATCGAAAGATTGTGAATTCTCATCACAGTTAGCCCTGCATATTGAAAGCAAAGGCAATCAGGTAATTGTCTTCAATAATGAATCAACAGTTCTGGGATATATATATTCAGACCCACCGGATATTATCATTATAAATTTGCAGCTTTTGGATACAATTTATTACAGTCTTATCTCTGAAATTAAAAAAGATAGTTATTTTGGTACTATTCCAATTATAGCCCTGTTAGATGAAAGTACTCATAACAATATAGAATGGAAAAATTACCCGATTGATGATTTTATTATTTTACCTTTTAAATATAATGAACTTTTCAGTAGAATCTCGCTCGCAACAAATAGGATACGTAGAATATTTGATAATAACCCTTTAACAAAACTCCCGGGAAATACTTCAATTCAAAAGGCTATTGAAAATACAATCGGGTTCCCGATGTCAGTCTGTTATTTAGATATAAATAACTTCAAACCATACAATGATACTTATGGCTTTACACGAGGTGACGAGGTAATCCGTATGATTGCGAGAATCATTTCTAATGCTGTAAGACAGAGTGGCGATGGCGGTTTTGCAGGACATATTGGCGGAGATGATTTCGTTTTTATTGTGAAAAACGAATTAGCCGAGCCAACGTGTAAAACAATAATAAGCAATTTTAATATCATTGTCTCGGATTTATTCGGCGAAGAAGAAAAACATAAAGGTTTTTATATCGCTAAAGACAGGCAGGGCAATGAACATAAAATTTATCTGCTGAGTCTGGCAATTGCTATAGTTCCAATGAATACACCTCAGATTAACCATTATGGCAAAGTTGCTGAAATAGCGGCAGAATTAAAAAAACAGGCTAAAAAATTCAATGAAAGTAAATTTTTAATTAACAGAAGAAAAAATTAAAATCGAATCTAAAAATCCTATCAGCCAATACAATGAAATTATTTTTTTATAACCTGAATAATGTAGATGTTGCAATTTTCGAGTTGATAATTTTAAAAGAAATATTTACAATAGCTGCATGGAAAAGCGGGGAGCACAAAGAATCAAAGTTAAATTAAATGCAGAACGTATTTCAGGAAATCAAAAATATGGTGTATTCATTGAAAATATCTCTGAAAAAGGCATACATTTAATTACAACACATACAAAATCTCATGCTGAATATTTTCCCGGGAAAGATGTTGACTTAAAGTTTTATTTGAATCCCGGGAAAGCTGTAAACCTGCGATGTAAAATAAGATGGGCATGTATAAAAATGCCGCCCAACGGCATGACAGATAGTATTGGCCTGGAAATAATAGATCCACCTGCACAATACATTGAATTTTTGAAAACACTGGTTTAACATAAAAATACAATTAGAACAATCCAAATGAACCATAGTTAAAAAAATTTCGAGCAACATCTAAATATTTAGGTTATAAATCTTTTCAAATGCAAACTAAAATACAAATAAATCTTTCTTATCTCGAAGAAAAAGCTTTGAATTTATTTTCTAAATATATTGAAAAAGAGGTTCCTGAAGCAACTCAGATTATACTTTTCGGATCACGGGCAAGGGGAAAATCAAACTCAGAAAGCGATATTGATATTGCAGTGATATTATCCGTTGATATTATTAATAGTAAGATATGGAATGATATCTGGAACATTAAATGGAAGGTTCTTGAATTACTTGATGCTGAGGAATTTCCTTTTTCATTGATTCTTTTAACAAAAAAAGACCTGACATCAAGGGACTTCGGAATTGAGAAAATTATTAAAACAGAAGGATTTGAATTATGGAAAAGAGAGAATTGGCCTTAGCAGAGATGTCTGCTGCAGAAGAAAAGTTTATGGCTTTTCAAGATGATTACAAAGGAAAGCGCTGGGGAAATGCTACTGTTAATTTGTTTTTCTCTTTAGAGCATCTTATAAAAGCTCTTCTTGCAAGTGCAGGAATAGAGGCAACTTCTCATGAAGGCGTAAAGATTCTATTTAGTATGCATTATATAAAACCTGGAGCTATAAGCGTAAAAATTGGCAGGTATCTTGGCAATCTATATGATAGAAGAGTTACCGCTGAATATAGTACCTTAAGGAGGAGCGAATTTACCAGAGAAGAGGTAGATACATATCTTGAATGGGTAAAAGAATCAGCAATTGAAATCCTACCTCTCTTGTCCCGAAATGGAATTGATACCGACACCTTCAATTCATTGCTCAATTTTCCCTAATTTATTCTGTTAACTATTTTGATTTTTTATTCTTTCTGGTTATAGCTTTCTTTACCGACTCTTCCCCCTTTTTTTCAAGTTTCACAATTTGTGCCTCAATCTTCTTTATTTTTGAGATTATTCCTTTCACTTTCTTATCAATCATAGGGTCTTTATTTATTGAATGAAGACTATATACCATTCCACCAAGTTCTGTCATTCCTTCTTTTACTTTTGACTTAAGCTCAAGAAGATGAAGTTTCTTTTTGCCTTCTTTGCTGAGTTCATCAACTTTCTTTTTTGCAAAAGCAGAACTTTCCTTAATAAATGCGATACCAGCTTTCAATTCTTTTTTTAAGTCTTTCTGCACTTTTTCCCAGAAATTCATTTTAAGCCCTCCTTTGGTTTTTAAGTACAAACATTTAAAATTATACCAGATTTAATCTGTATGTAAAACAACCGCAAAGCTGTTGAATATTGCCCGGACTCTATCATTCTCCTTTAACCCCATTAGAAGTGCATTTTTTGTTGAGACAATTGAACATAGTTCAGTGCCATCAGGAATTCGTATTACATATTCTGTTGTAATCTTTCCCCTGTTAATTCGTATTATATTACCATTTAATATATTTTCCGCTGTTGTCAAAGCAGGAGTTTTACTTTTCTCTAATATAACCCATGGAGCTTTAACCTCGGCAGTTATCAGAGAACCTTTTTTTAAGCCGAGTTTTTCAAGACTATTATTTGTAATAATTGTAGTGATAATATCTCCGCCTATTGTCTGAAGCTCAATCTGTGATTGAATGTCACCTCTTATGATAGCTCTTATCTTTCCGAAAAAACTATTTCTTGCGCTCGTTTTTCTGTTTGATTCTTTTTCAGCAAAATATCGTGCTACCTTTTTCATTTCTTCCTCAGAAAAACTAACATAAGATGCTGTAATATTCGGAGTTGAATGGCCCAATAATCTTTGTACCACAGGTATAGGCATATTCCCCTGAATTAATTCAATCGCCCTTGATTTACGAATAATTTCAGGGGTTCCTGACGAAGGGGAAAGTCCTGTATCTTTTGCACATTCGTAAAATTTTCTTCTAACATGTCCGGGGTCAACTTTCAAAGAACTGCCTATATGTTTTTTATACAATGGGTCATTCAGAATAGCCTTTATCTCATTAACAAGTTGTTGTGGTATCTGAACTTCGCGAATGTGTATGTTATTTACTTTTGTTTTTCCTAATATTACTGACCTGCGATTAAATTTTATATCCTGTAACACATTAATAGATAGAACTTCATTAAGTTTTGCCCCGGTATATCTTATAAGAAGGAATATAAGAAAAATTCTCTTTCGTGATATTTTTATGTCTGGTCTTTTTGAAGAATCTACCCATTTTCTGAATGATTGTTCCAGACGATTCAATTCTATAGTATCAAGATAAAAAGATTTGCTTGATGGAGAAACAATGCGTGAATGACTTGTTTTTTCGCTTATCGAAGACATAAATATTTTTACATAATTTCTTTCCATCAATAATTATTATAACAATAGTTCTTTAAAAATTCTGATACTATTGACATATCCTATTATATATGTTAATTATATTAACACGATAATTAATAAATTCGTGTTATTTATATTTATATCACGGAGGCTAAAATGTATTTCGAGACAGCAGCGGTAGAAGTTTCTCCATGGATTCCTCCACTCGTATCTCTTGTAGTATCATTTTTTACATCAATGGGAGGAGTCTCAGGCGCTTTTCTTTTACTACCATTTCAAATGAGTGTTTTAAATTTTACAAGTCCTTCAGTCAGCGCCACAAATTTTGTTTTTAATATCGTAGCCATTCCAAGTGGAGTGTATCGTTATATCAAGGAAGGCAGAATGGCATGGCCATTAACATGGGTTGTAATTATCGGAACACTTCCAGGTGTTTTTATTGGTTATTACTTAAGAATACTCTATTTGCCCGACCCAAGAGCTTTTAAACTTTTTGTTGGATGTGTGCTGTTATATATTGGTGTGCGTCTCATATACGAACTTACAGGAAAAGCTTCAGCAGGAAAGAAAAAAATGAAAGCACTTGAGGATAAATTCAAAGAACGCACAAAACAACTTAGAGAACAGCAACAGAGCAGGATCGCATCAGGACTTCCACCTGAAGCTGTTGTAAAAACTGTCTCAGTAAATCTTAAAAAAGTAGAATATGAATTCTGGGGTGAGAAATTTTCATTCATCACAATCGGCATGTTTCTTCTTGCATTTGTTGTTGGAGTTATTGGCGGAACATATGGAATAGGTGGCGGAGCTATTATTGCTCCATTCTGTGTAGCTGTTTTTCATTTACCTGTCTATACAGTTGCAGGTGCTGCTTTAATGGGGACTTTTCTAACTTCCATTTTAGGAGTTACATTTTACAGTATAATGCCTGCAAAAGCAGGCATATCAACATCACCGGACTGGCTTCTTGGTTTTTTATTTGGAATTGGAGGATTTATAGGTATATACCTCGGTGCAAGATTTCAAAAATTTGTACCGCAAAAGTTTATCAAGCTTATGCTTGGTGCGATTATAATATTTCTTGCAATAAGATATATTACACAATTTTTTATGAAATAAATAATTTTGACAACCTGAAATTCATTTTGATAATATATTATCGGCGATGGGGTTCGCCATTAAATGTCCTTATAATTACAGGAATGATGACCCCTACTGAACTAAATTAATTCAGTAGGGGTTTTTTATATTTTTCCTTACTGATAAAGGAGAGAATGGATGGATAATCAGTGGTTACAGGCAGCTTTATGGATGGGATTGGCACTTGTTGCAACATTACTTTCAGTAAGGATTGCTATATCAATTGCATTGCTCGAGATCATGGTCGGAGTAATTGGAGGAAACTTTCTTCCGCTTCAGAGAACAGAATGGGTAAATTTTCTTGCAGGATTTGGCAGCATACTATTAACATTTCTCGCTGGAGCTGAGGTTGAACCTCAGATTCTAAGGAAAAGATTTAAAGAAAGTTTCGGAATAGGTTTCTTAAGCTTTCTTATGCCTTTTTTAGGAGCAATGGCTTATGCTTATTATATTGGAGGCTGGACATTCCAGCAGGCTGCTATTGCTGGAATTTCACTTTCAACAACATCAGTAGCTGTAGTTTATGCTGTAATGATAGAAACAGGATATAATGAAACAGAACTCGGGAAATTGATACTCGCAGCATGTTTTATAACTGATCTGGGCACAGTACTTGCTCTTGGCGCTTTTTTCGCAAACTATGACCGGACCATGGTGCTTTTTATTGTTATTACAATAACTGTATTATTAATATTACCTAAATTTACCCCCTGGTTTTTCAGAAAAGTTGGAAGTCGTATCAGCGAGCCTGAAACAAAGTTCATTTTTCTTTTGCTTTTTGGACTTGGTGGTCTTGCTCTTATGGCTAAAAGTGAAGCTGTGCTTCCAGCCTATCTTATCGGAATGGTTCTCGCTCCATTTTTCCTTGAAAACAGAACTCTAAGCCATAGAATGAGGGTTACAGCTTTTACTATGCTAACACCCTTTTATTTTCTTAAAGCTGGTTCACTCGTAAAACTTTCTGCAATCTGGAACAGCGCTTTTTTAATTCTTATTTTCCTTTTTGTAAAAATGGCCGCAAAGTTTATTGGAGTCTGGCCAGCTGCAAAAATCTTCAAGTTCAACAAAAAAGAGGCAATGTATACAACCCTTTTAATGTCAACAGGACTTACATTTGGAACTATTTCAGCGTTGTTTGGATATACCAATAAAATAATAGACCAGGAACAATATACAGTTTTAGTTACTGCTGTTATACTTTCAGCAGTTGTGCCAACAATAATAGCCCAAAAATGGTTTCAGCCTGAACTTAAAAAGAAGGGGGAAAACAATGTTTAAAAAAATTCTAATAGCTAATGATGGTTCTGATGGAGCAAAAAAGGCTCTGAAAACAGCGATTAATCTTGCTAAAAAATACAATGCAGAACTTCATAGTATATCGGTTGAAGAAGGCATGCCACATTATGCTGCAACAATCGGCGAAATTGAAGAATTCAGGAAAGAGGCAGATGAATTTTTCTTGAAAATTAACAATGAAGCTATAGAAGAAGCACGAAAAGAAGGTATAAAACTTCACACAAAAGTGCAGGCAGGGCATGAAGTTGAAACAATAGTTCATTATGCAAAAGAAGGCAATTTTGATTTACTCGTTATTGGTTTTATGGGACATTCTAAAATATTCGGAAGAGTATGGGGTTCAACTTCCCAGAACATTACAAAGTTATCACCCTGCACGGTTGTTGTGGTAAAATAGTTGTATTTAAAAAGCGATGGAGTTCGCATAAATGTCTCTTTCAACTGAGACTGATAACTCCTACCAGAGAATTTTTTGGTAGGAGTTTTTTGTTTTATAGAATTCATTAAATAAACAGGAAGGAGGTCATAATGGTTCTTGATAAATACACATTCCTTAAAGAAGAATTGTTACAGTGCATTAATTCGAGTCTTAAAATTGAAGGTGTATCAACTGAAGTCTGCAAAGAACTCATCGAGAAAGTTCAGAATAATGTATTTAACCTTGTTGTTCTCGGTCAGTTCAAAAGGGGCAAAACAACCCTTATCAATGCATTACTTGGTGCAGAGATTCTACCTACTGCTGTTGTCCCACTGACTTCTATAGCAACTATATTAGTTTACGGCGAGACACTTGACATTAAGGTATATTTTAATGACGGTAGAGTTATTGCAATTGAACCCGGGAACCTCCATAAATATGTTACAGAAAAAGGGAATCCAAAAAATGAGAAAGATGTACAGGAAGTTGTCATAACCTATCCTTCACCGTATTTAAAAGACGGGGTACGATTAATAGATACTCCGGGTGTTGGCTCTGTCTATGAACATAATACTGATGTCGCATATCAATATTTACCAAAATCAGACGCAGCTCTTTTTCTCCTCTCAGTTGATCAACCATTGAGTAAAGCTGAACTTGATTTTCTTAAAGATGTCAGGGAGTATTCAAACAGGATTTTCTTTCTTTTAAGTAAAGCAGACTATTTTTCTGAACCGGACCTCCGTGAGGCTATTGAATTTTCAGTCGAAGTCCTTAAAGAACCGATGGGAACAGAGGTACGCATTTTCCCTATTTCTGGCAAACTCGCACTTGAGGGGAAAATATCAGGTAATGAAGATACCCTTAAAAAAAGCCGTCTTCCCCAATTCTCTGAAGTTCTTAATAATTTTCTAATGGAAGAAAAGGGCAAAGTTCTTATTCTTTCTGTTACAAATAATCTTTTGCGTTTACTTTCTCATACAAGATTTACACTTGAACTCGAGATGAAATCACTTATGACCCCACTTGAGGCTCTTAAGGAAAAAATAGCTATCTTTGAGAAAAAAGAGAAGGAAGTAATGGAGGGCAAGGAAGATTTTAATCTACTTCTTGATGCTGAGATAAAGAAAATTGTGACCAATGTACTTCAGGAAGATTTAAGAATCTTCAGACATGAAGTAATTTCCAAAATCTATAAAATAATTGAAAACCGTTATAAAGAATGTTCACATATGTCTTTAAAGGAACTCAGGGAAGAACTCAAGAAAGAAATCATTAGTGAAGTGAAACAGTCATTTTTACCATGGCGTATAATTGAGGATGAGAAGCTGGCAAAGACATTTGAATCTTCCTGCAAGAGATTTGTAACAAAGATAGATGAAACAGTTGACTCACTCCATAAATTTTCTTCAGAATTATTTGAAGTTCCATATGATGCTGTGAAAGCAGAAGCATTATGGACATCAAAAGCCGAATTTTATTTTAGATTTCAGGAACAACCAGGTGCTATTGAAATAGTAACTTCTTCGGTTACATTGCTATTGCCAAAATTTATTGGTGAAAAAATCATTCTAAACAAAATGAAAGAATATTTAACGAGTGTTACAGACCTTCATGCTGCAAGAGTTGCGGATGAATTTGAAAAGAGACTTGAAAAAGCCAAACTGGACTTTAGATGGGAAATGTTGCGCAGGATAGAAGCAACAATTGAAGGAATCAGAAATGCTATAAATAAAGGTTTAACACAGAGAACAGGTGGAGAAGAAAAAGCGATTGAGAGAAAAAAACAGGTAACTGATATACTAAATCAGATTGATGAAGTTAAAGAAAAATTGATTCAAATACAGAAAAAGGTTGCCGGTTAATTATTAAATTAAATTTATCCAAATAATGGAGACTTTGCTCGAAAATTTATTTAATAGTAGTTATTTCCTCTTCTCTCTGCTCTTCGCTCTTGATTGTTTAAGAAATAGAGCAATGGTTATTAAATTGAGGTATAAAAAAACAACTTTCTCACAACATATAAATTATTTATTTGCATTTTCTGTTTATTTAAGAAAGGAGGAACAATGTTCGAATTAGAAATACCCGGTTTTGGCTTGGTTAAACTGGGACATCTTGTATCAGATTTTACAGGAACTCTTTCCGTAGATGGGAGGCTTTTACCAGGAGTCAGGGAACAATTAAGAGAAATTTCAAAAATTATGAAAATACATATTCTCACTGCTGATACTTTTGGTAAGGCAAAAGAAGAACTTCAAGGAATTGATTGTTATATACATATACTTACTGGCGAAGACCATGATGTACAAAAGGAGAAATATGTAAACAAGCTTGGTTCTGATAAAGTTGTTGCCTTTGGAAATGGCAATAACGACAGAAGGATGCTAAAGGCAGCAAAAATTGGGATAGCAGTATCACAGGGTGAAGGATGCGCAATAGATGCGATTATGGCTGCAAATATTTTTGTTACAAACGCAAATATAGGACTTGATCTTCTTCTTCATCCGAAAAGATGTAAGGCAACATTAAGATTTTAACTTATTCCTGAAAGTATTCATTGACTCAAAGAAGAATATCAGGAAATGATTGAAAAATGCGAATATTTTTTAAGGAGATAAAATTTGAGGTAGAGCGGAAGAATTTTATCTTTCCCGAGATGGAAGAGAATGAAGAAGAACTTGAAAAATTAAGGCATTGGCTGAAAAAGGTTAAGAAAAGGGATTTCATAAAAGCTACTTTGAAAAAAATAGCTATTGAGAAAATAAAGACATGCGAAAAGATGTTCGATGATTTTTCCAAAAAGTCTATGAAAAAAGCCTGAAGAAAAATATATAGAAAGATAATTGGCATAAAAATGATTAAAACAACAAATGGTGAAAAAAAATATTTTGGTTTTAGACAGAACGTATTTGTTGCAGGACTGGTGAGTTTTTTTATGGATATAAGTTCTGAGATGATATATCCCCTTGTGCCACTATTTCTTGCAAATGTCCTTAATGTAAATAAATCGGTGATTGGTCTTATTGAAGGTATTGCAGAATCCACTGCCAGTTTACTAAAGGTTTTTTCAGGCTGGTTTTCCGACAGGATAGGAAATCGCAAGTGGCTTATGGCAGCAGGATACGGAATATCGACTTTAAGCAGACCAATTGTCGCGCTTGCCACAGGATGGCACCATGTCATGGGGTCGCGTTTTATGGACAGGTTTGGTAAAGGAGTACGCACAGCACCGCGCGATGCAATTATCGCAGAATCAACTGAAAAAACACATCTTGGAAGAGCCTTCGGATTTCATCGTTCAATGGATACAATGGGGGCTGTAGTGGGACCGGCACTTGCATTTTTTTTATTGGGTATTTTCTCGAACAATTACAGATGGGTTTTCTGGCTTTCGATGATTCCTGGAGCGATAGCAGTATTTTTGATAATATTTTTTATAAAGGAAAAGAAAAAAGATTTTATTCCACACTCTGAAAGACCAAAGTTAACTATTAAGCAATTCGACTGGAAGTTTAAATTTTTTGTGGTAATAGCAACTCTGTTTGCTATAGGAAACTCAAGTGACGTATTTCTTATTCTCAGAGCCCAGCAGATTGGAATTCCTACACTTATGATTCCTGTTGTCTATCTGATGTTTAATCTTATATATTCTTTGTCCGCCATTCCTGCTGGAATTGCAGCAGATAAATTCGGAAGGAAAAGAGTTATTCTAATCGGGTTCATTCTTTTTGCAATACTCTATTATGGTTTTGCTGTGGCAAAAGACACAAGAACAATATGGATATTATTCAGTTTTTATGGACTCTTTATGGGGCTAACAGAAGGCATACAGAAGGCTTTTCTTGCCACCATTATTCCCAAGGATTTTAAGGCTACAGCATTTGGAGTTTATAATACTGCTGTGGGTTTGGCCATGCTTCCGGCAAGCTTTATAGGGGGATGGCTCTGGGATAAAATTTCACCTTCAGCAACTTTTTATTTTGGAGCAATAACAGCAAGCTTATCCGCAGGACTTTTCATTATATTTATAATTTCTATCAGAAAAAACAGCGAGTCAATTAACATAAAAATGTAATTCTAATAGTAATGAAGTATCGAAAAATATTTTTTGCAATGTTTGTATTGTTTTAATTGCATTTTTTGGGTTAATGAAATTGCTTGCAGCTTTTTACTCTGTCCATATGATAAAATAAAAAATCAAATTTTCTTAGAAGGAGATAGTATGGCTGAACTTAGAAAAAAATCAGATCTACAGAGTGAAATAATAAATTGTTTTTCAGAAATAGAAAATCTCTGCGAAGAAGGAATCACACAGACAAAAGAAATTGCTGATATCGAAGATACAGCGAATATCTCTGAGACCGCTGATAAGATTTTTGAGAAGATAGATGAAATCAGAGATTTACTCTTTGAGCTTGAAGAGACATTTGAAGAATATGAAGATTAGCTTTTTCTAAACTATACAGCGTTAATAATTTCTCCTGCAATCTGTTCAACAGGGAGAACTTTGTCCGCAAGACCTGCTTCAACAACAGCTTTCGGCATTCCATAGACAACACAGGTTTCTTCATTCTGGGCAAAAATTCTGCCTCCTGTTTTCTTTATCATAATCAGTCCTTTGAGACCATCATTTCCCATGCCTGTGAGTATCACTCCGAGAGCCCTACCAGGAAAACATTCTGCAACAGAGATCATCAATGCATCAACTGAAGGACGATAAAGAAATTCTTCCTCATGATATTCTGTGATATTGACAACAGTTTCTATTCCTCTTTTACGTGAAATTCTCATATTACCTTTTCCGGGTGCAACCAGTACAAACCCGGGTTTTAATGGTTCTCCTTCCTCGGCTTCTTTAACTGTCAGAAGGCTCAATTGATCCAGTCTTTCTGCAAAAGGTTTTGTAAAGTTTGGCGGCATATGTTGTGCAATGACAATAGGTACAGGAAAATCCTTCGGTATTTTAGGAATTACTTCCTGGAGAGCCTTAGGACCGCCTGTTGAAGTTCCAATAGATACAATGCCTATTCTTCGTTCACCGATAACATTTGAACCTGGATGTTTTGGTAATTCTAATGGTTTTTGAATATTTGTTGATTTCTTTATACGATTTTTTATTATTCCTTTTTTAGCTATGCTTTTTACTTTTTCTGTAAGAATGTCCTTTATCTTTACGATATTTACAGAAAGTTCAGATAGATTTTTAGGTATAAAATCAGCAGCTCCAAGATCAAGGGCATCGAGTGTCACTTTAGCACCATCTGTTGTAATTGAGCTGACCATAATAACTGGAACAGGACTTTTTTCCATTATATTTTTCAAAGCAGTTAGACCATCCATTCTCGGCATCTCAACATCCATTGTTACAATGTCAGGCTTAAGTAGCTGGACTTTTTCCACTGCCTCTAACCCATCTTTAGCGGTTCCTATTATTTTTATCTCAGGGTCTGAGGATAGCATACTTGTAAGCGCATTGCGCATAAAAGCTGAATCATCAACAATTAAAACATTTACCATCAGAAACCAAATTCCTTTAATAATTCATCAACATCATTCTGAGATACTTGATCAGATTTCTTGGAATCCGCTTTTACATCCTGATCTATTTTTACACCAAAATTAGTTATGAGACTTACCAGTTCTTCTTCAATATCACCAACAAGGCTTATAACTTTTTTAAGAATCTGTCCGGTAATATCCTGAAAAGATTGAGTGGTTATTATTTCTGTGAGATCGTCTTCAAGTTTGTTTTTGAAACTTTTCAGATATTTCAAAGATTCATCATGTCCGCTTAAATTGCGCAGGTGTTTTGAGAAATCATCCATTTTAAGAATATATTGCTCAACAATTCCGAGTGTTTTATTTGCAGCATCCTCTGTTTTTTCTATTACAAATTGCAAACGATCTATTGCATTTGGCATATCAACAGTTGCCATTTCTTTTACTCTCGGATCAATTGCCTCCTTAAAACTTCGCAAAGAATCATGTAATTTTCGGGTAATTCTTCCCACTTCCACATAAATATTATTTTGTCCTTTTTTCATGATATTCTGAATAGCATTATCAGCTTTATCATAATCATACTCAGATAAAGCATCAATAAAATTTATAATATCGTCAAATACTATGTATCTTGAATCATCAGAATTTATTCCTTTTTGTTCTAAGAATGATTTTATATCGCATATTTCTCTGACTTTGACTTCTCCTGCCATTGTCTGAACAGTTTTAGTAACTTCTAATGAATCGTCGTCTCTTTCTTTTACTTCAGAAACTATATCTTCAAGCATGCTCATATCGTCAATTGGCAGTAATTTTTTAGGCTCAAGCATCACTATCAATCTATCATGTAATTTTGCGATTCCTTCGACCTGTTCTGAATGTCCATTAAGAAATTTATGGGCAGGCTCTACCAATTTTTCATCAATATCAAGTACCCCTGTGATTTCATCAACAAGAATTCCAAATAATGTTCTTCCTGAAGCAATAATAATTACATTACTTCCTCCATAACCATTACCATTTATATTGATAAGTTCTTTTAAATTAATTATGGGAATTACCATTCCACGAATATTTGTAATTCCTTCAATGTATGGAGGTGTTTGCGGAATTCTTGTTATTGATGGTGTTTTTATTATTTCTCTCACTTTCAGGATAGGGATAGAGTATTCATTCTTATTTAGATTAAATGCTATATATTGCATCTTATTTCCTTTCAATAGATAATATCAGGTTTTAACCAAACCGAGTTTATACTTTGATATGCCCGCAGGGTCCAGAATTAGAACAACCTTTCCTTCTCCTGTAATTGTAGCTCCTAATACATAAGACGAATCTGTCTGCAAACCATCAATATTTTTTATTACAATTTCTTCCTGACCTAACAATTCATCAAGTGAAAGACAGAATCTTGTCTCGCCTATCGCGATTACCACTACATAACGCTGATTCTCACTTTCCATTCCATTCCCTCCTGTAATCGAGGATAATTCATAAAATGGAAGAATTCTGTCCCTGATATTGATTACATTCTGTCCAGCAACACTTAATATATCTTTTTTAGATATTTTAAAAGTTTCCTCAATATTGGTTAAAGGTATTGCATAATAAGCTCTTCCAGACCTGACCATAAGAACCTGAATAATCGCGAGTGTTAAAGGAATAATTATCTTAAAACTTGTGCCTTCACCTTTCTTAGTGTTAACCTCGACATATCCATTTAACTTAGATATATTCGTTTTAACAACATCCATTCCAACGCCTCTTCCACTCAATTCTGTTGCAACATCAACTGTTGAGAATCCTGGCTTGAAAATTAAATTTATAATTTCTGCTTCACTCATTTTTTCAGATTCTTCGATAGTAATAATTCCTTTTGATATTGCTTTTTCCTTTACTTTGTTTAAATCTATACCTCTTCCATCATCTTTGACTTCTATAACTATCTGGTTACCTTTCTGATATGCGTTGATTTCTATCGTACCTTTTTCATCTTTTCCATTTTTTCTTCTTTCTTCTATCGGCTCGATACCATGATCAATAGAATTCCTGATGATATGAACTAAAGGGTCTCCTATATGTTCGATTACAGACTTGTCAACTTCGGTATCTTCCCCTGATATTTTCAGATTAACTTCTTTGCCAAGATTTCCTGATATATCCCTGACAAGACGCGGAAACTTTCCAAAAACTTTTTTTATTGGTTGCATTCTCATTTTCATAACAGCTATCTGCATGTCTGATGTTACAAGATCGAGAAAAGAGACGGTCTCAAAGAGATTATGCACAACAGGGTCATCCGAATATTTCATCTCAAGATAATTCACTATATTTAATAATCTGTTCCTTACAAGAACCACTTCTCCGGTAAGGTCCATTACTTTGTCAAGCTTATTAATATCAACTCTTAAAGTCTGGTGACATTCCCTTTTTTCAGGTTGTACTTTTCCCTTTGTTTCATTTAGATGACAGGTTTTCTCTATTATCTCTTCTTCTATGGGTGGGGGTTCCATACCATTTTCTATGATTCCTTCATTTTCCGAAGATCCGGAAGAAATATCAGACGATTTATCTATTAATAAAGCTTCTAAATCTTTTAATAAAGATGATATATCTTCCTGTTCTCCATCTTTTGATTTTATATGATCAAGAAGTACCCGTAGCGTATCTACGCTGTGAAGTATTACATCTGTGAGTTGTTTAGTGAAAGTAATCTCTCCGTCACGAAGTTTTTTCAGAACATTCTCAGCGCTATGAGCAACATCAACGATCTGTTGAAATCCGAGAAAACCTGCAGCGCCTTTAAGGGTATGCATTATTCTGAAAATCTCATTGAGTATATCTTTATCATACCCTTTCTTTTCTATCTCAACAAACAAAGGATCTATTTTATCCAGAGATTCTTCAGCTTCTGTTAGAAATTCTGTTATTATCTCATCAAGGTCATCAGACATAAATTCTCCTACTTACCCAGTTTCTCAAAAATTTTATCCAATTTTTCCTTTAACGTTTCTGCTGTGAATGGTTTGACAATATAGTTATTAACTCCTGCCTTAATTGCTTCTATCACTTTTTGTTTTTCAGCCTCTGCAGTAACCATAAGAAAAGGCAGCCCTTTAAGTTCATTATCAGAGCGAACTTTTTTAAGAAGTTCGAATCCATCCATATTAGGCATATTCCAATCAGAACATATAAATTCAAACCCACCGCTTTTTAACTTTGAGTACGCTATTGCTCCATCCTCGGCTTCATCAATATTTTCAAAACCAAGCTGCTTAAAAAGATTTTTAATAATTCTTCTCATTGTTGGGAAATCATCTACAATTAGTATCTTCATTTTATAGTTATACATTGCAACCCACCTTTATGAAAGTTTGTTTAAGAATCTGTTTAACAGCGGTAACCACCTGTTCTGCTGTTACAGGTTTTACCATATAGCCAGCTGCTCCCATTTTAAATGCTCTTTCTTTCTCCTCTGGATCCGACTCGGTTGTTACCATAAAAACAGGAATGTGAGAAGAATTCGGGTCTGATCTCACAGTTTTCAGGAATTCGATCCCATCCATATAAGGCATATTTATATCCGAAAGTATTAAATTTATATCTCCTGCACCAAGTTTCTCAATTCCATCGAGTCCATTTTCTGCTGTAACTACCAAAAAACCTTTTGACTTAAGATAAAGGCTGATCAATTTTCTCGTGGTAGGACAATCATCAACCACCAGTATTTTCATCTTTATGTCCTCCTGTAAACTATTGCTTTGTTAATAACAACAGGTTTGAAAGCCCTTGTAACATTGTGTAAACTTTCTGTTGAACCTGTTATTAAATAACCCCCTGGCCTAAGGCTGTTATATAAAAGTGAAACCACCTTCTGCTTTGCTTTATCATCGAAATATATCAGAACATTACGGCAGAATATAATATCAAAGTCATACATGGTCCTCATTTTCTTTTCGTCATTGAGATTTATATTTAAAAATCTAACAGAATTCTTAATACCCTCGTCCAATTCAAATCCCTGCCCATTCTGACTGAAATATTTTTTCTTATAAGGCTCAGGAACATTTCTTACAGAATAAGAAGAATAGACACCTTTTTTTGCGGCATTAAGGACACTATCGCTTATATCTGAAGCATATACATCAAGCTTCATGTCAGGTTTTTTCTCTGTTTTTATCAATACAATTGTATATGGTTCTTCTCCGGTTGAACATGCAGCAGACCATATCTTAAAGTTATTATTTCCTTTAAACCTCGATATTTCCGGTATTATGAAATCAAAAAGAATATCAAATTGCAATGGTTCTCTAAAAAAGAATGTTTCATTGGTTGTTACAAGATCAAATAGTGAGGATAGTTCGTTACCATTTGAATTATAACGAATTAAATATAGATAGTCTTCAAAGCTATTAAAATTTTTTTCCTGAATCCTTCGCATAAGTTTATTTTCAAGGAAATATTTTTTATTGTCCGGAATAAATATTCCGCTTTTCTCATAAATAATATCCCTTAACTGTTTAAAGGTGTTGTCAGAAAGTTTTATATTTGTCGATGTATTCCCTAACATTTCAAGGTCTCCACAGGTTCTTCTTTATATGCCTGTTCACCAAAAATAATACTGTGAACTCTCTTTCTTACTTCTTCATCCTGATGTTCAAGTAAAGGACTCAGCACAGAAAATGAATCTTCTTTATTAAGCTGTGCAATAGCTTCTATAGCTGATAGAATTACAGGTATATCTCTGTCTGAAAGCATATTTTTCAGTGAATTAACTGTATCTTGTTTAAGAGAATTACTTAAAGTTTTGACAGCATATACTCTTACCCACATATCCGTATCATTAAGAGCATTTTTTATTTCATCATAACCGTAATTCATATTACCAAGGGCAATAACTGCTGCTTTTCTAACTTCCGGTTCGCTATCTTTCAATGCACCAGATAACCTGCTGAATACTTTCTCATCGTTGTAATTCCCCAAACCAATAATTGCTGCAGTTCTGACGTCTTTATTTTTTTCTTCAGAAAGCTTAATCAAAATACTAATATCGTCAGCATATCTTGCTACTATTTCTTTAATAGAATCCGGAAATTCTTTTAAATATTTATAAACAGATTCAGCATCAAGAATGAGAAGAGTTTTAATTATCTCTTCAACCACATCTTTATAAGGTTCTTTTAAAAGACAATTCATTAAAGGCATAAAAACTGTTTTGTCACCAATCTTTCCAAGTGCGATAATTGCTTCTTTTCTAACATGTCCATCTTCATCATCAATGGCATCGAGTAAGACATTACCTATATTTATATCAGACATATCAACCAGCGCTTTTGCAGCAGCTCTTCTCACATCTCTATAATCAATTCCGAGTAAATTTATGATATACGGGACAGCTTTTCTATATCCGAGTTCTCCAAGAACTTCAACTGCTATCTTTCTACCTCTATAACGAATATCCGGATCATTCAATACATCTATTAACGAATCATTACACCCCATGGATATTAAAATATCTTTTATAAAATTGAGTTTATCTTCATCATCAGGCTCCGATGAATCTAAAGAACCTGCAAAATCAACAATATCTTTAACTGCGCTTATATCTTTAATACCCGCGATACCCTTAAGAGCTATCATTTTTTCATCCCAGTCACCATTTTTAAGAATATTTTTCAAGATCTTTGATGATTCTAACAAAGATGGTGTTATTCCTATACGGATAAGACTTTTAATTATTGTTTCCCTCTCAAATTCGTCGGCATTATTGAAATATTCCAATAATGCTTTGCCGGCTTCCTTAGAACCAATTTTTCCTAAGGTATCAATTGCTGCATATCTTATCGACTCAGATGAATTATCAAGCAGGGATATTATAGAGTTGATTGTTGATTCGTCCTTGAATATTGATAAAGATTCAAGGGCTGAGAAACAAACCCACTCCTCATCATTAAGAGCATTTATAAGAAAAGACAGCGCTTCTTTATATTGAAGCAGACCTATTACTTTCGCTGCAGAAGCACGCACATTGGGGTTGGTGTCTTCTTTCAGCAACCTGATTATCTCTTCAGGATAATCACATTTTCTAATTTCAGCTATAAGATCAAGCGCAAACTTGCGAATATCATGATCTTTATCTTTCAATAGCGGCCTGAGTAAAGGTACGGTAGCCTCGCCTATTTCCTTCAGAATTATTAAAGCTGTATTTCTTAATAAGGGCTCATCCCTCAACAGAGGGATAATCATATAGGCAGTTACTTCACCTCCTATACGAATTAACGAACGCATTGCCGCATCCTGAACACCTGGATTTTCATCTTTAAGTGCCTGGATTAAAGGATAAATAACTCTTTCATCTCCTTCACCAAGAGCCTCTGCTGCCATATGTCTTTTTCTTGTATCAACATCTGAAAGGCCTTTTAATAATTTTGTTATCTTTCTATCCGAGATTGGCATATTATCTACCTCTTCTGTTTAGATATAAATATTCTTATCTTATATCGGAATTATTTACTTCTTTCTTTAATAAAATATAGTAACCCTACGCCTTATTTAACTATGGTCAAATAATACATCAAAAAAGCTAAATAGCTATCAAACTTGCAGGTTGGAGAGCCCATAAGCCCAGGCCATGAGTACATATTATTTTGTTGTAACAACAAAATTAATTTCTTCTATCTTTGATTTATTGTCTCCGGTTAATTTACTTTTAAGTCTTGCTACAGCTTGAGTATGCAACTGACATACCCTTCCCTCTGTTAGATTCATTACATGCGCTATTTCTTTCATGGTCATTTCTTCCCAGTAATATAAAGATAAAACGAGCTTTTCTTTTTCTGGCATTTTTTCTATCACAGCCGCAAGCTTTTGTTTCAACTCATTTTCTTCGAATATATCAAGAGGAGTTTTTGCTTCAGGGTCTGATATACATTCCAGTGCATCCATTTCCTCGTTGTTGTGATTTCTTTCGTTAAAGTCTTCGAATCTATATGTAATCTGGGCATTTGCAATTCGAAGTATTTCATAATATTCATCGTCTGAGATTCCAAGATAGTCCCTTATTTCTATATCTTCTGGAACTCTACCAAGTTCTTTTTCAAGCTTTAGATGAGCATTTTTCACATTACTTATTTTTTTGTTCATAGATTTAGGCACCCAGTTATGAACCCTTAATTCATCGAGCATTGCTCCTTTTATCCTGAACTGAACGAATGTATTTAACTTTACCCTACCCTCTGTATATCTCTGTAACGCATCGAGCAATCCCATAATTCCAACGCTTATAAGGTCATCTACCGAAAGCTGCGGTGGTAGCCCCCATGCAAGCCTGTGAGCTGTGTATTTGATAAAAGGGAGCATTTCTTTAATAATCTTTTCTTTTTCTTCTTCGCTTATTTCTTTCTTATATACAGTCATCATACTTCCTTACAGGTTTTATTTTTAAGCATACTCTATGCTTTTTGTAATGATATATTCCTGGCTGATAAAAGATTCCCGATAAAAAACTGGAGTGATCCTTTAACCGCATTCTTCTTGTTTAAAAATCTGTCAGCGATTAAACTAAATTGTTTTGCAGAAATTGATTCAGGGAAAATATCAACAACAGGTCTTTGAGCCTTTACAGCTTTTTTCACCGCATCATCGAATGGGATATAGCCTATATAATCAAGAGAAATACTAAGGAATCTTTCAGCTACTTTTGAAAGATTTGTAAAAACACTTAATGCTTCTTCAGGATTTTTCACAAAGTTTACAAGCACTCTGAATTCCTTTTCCTGATATCTTGTAAAAAGAACTTTTATCAATGCATAAGCATCTGTTAATGACGTTGGCTCTGGAGTTGCAACAATTACAATTTCCTGTGCTGCAACACAGAAAAACGCAACATTTTCTGAAATACCCGCTGCAGTGTCTATAAGAAAATAATCAACATCAAAATTATATGAATCAAAACTTTCCAAGAGTTTCAATCTCTGAAATTCATTAAGTGCTGTAAGTTCCTGAACACCCGAACTCGCAGGCAGGATCTTGATTCCCATCGGCCCTTCAACAATAATATCCTGTAAGGACATCTGTCCATTGAGTACATGTTGAAGATTATATTTCGGTGCAATCTGAAAAAGAATATCTATATTGCTTAATCCCAGATCAGCATCAAGAATCATTACATTAAAACCTTTTTTTCTTATTTCCATTGCAAGATTGGCTGTAATGTTTGTCTTTCCAACGCCTCCTTTTCCACTTGTTACAGCAATTGTCTTAATTGATTTTGCTTTTAACGACTCTTCCATCAGCATGTATAACTCCTTTTATGCAGAATGAGGTTTGAAAGCTTTTCAGGTGTGACAAATTCTATATCACCAGGGACCTTCTGTCCTGTAGTTATGAATGATACAGGTTTCTGGTATGTTAGAATAAGATTATAAAGTGAACCAAATCTTACAGCCTCATCAATCTTTGTAAAATCTATATAATTAAGTGGCAGTTTTTTATAAAAACGGTAAGCATCTATCATAAAAGCATCATCACAACTTGCGCTTATTAATAGATGAACATCAATCTGTAAATTGATTTTACATACAGAAAGCAATTCATTTATATATGTTTCATCACGGGGATTTCTACCTGTAGTATCGATATAAACAATATCTCTTGTCTGCATATATCTTGAAAGGGTTTCATCGAGTTCTTTGGGACTTGACACTATCGATAGAGGTATCCCCATAATTCTTGTATATATTCTTATCTGTTCTATAGCACCTATTCTGTATGTATCAAGATTTATTATCGCCACCTTTTTCCCTGCTTTAATATCGCGAGCCGATAATTTTGCGATAGTAGTTGTTTTACCAACTCCTGTTGGGCCTATAAGCATAATGGCTTTTTTATCATCTGTATCCGATTTTACTTTTATATCTTTTGCAATTAATGAAGGAATCTCGTCTATATTTAAAGTTTTCTCAGCCACACGCATTGCAAATTCTTCACGAATAGCACGGTCTGTAAGGTAATTTATAACAGCCCTTTTTTCTGGTGGCAGATAAATACTATAACCGGCATTTTTCATATTCAATATTGTTTCTTTAAGACTTCCTATTTCGTTTCTCAAATACAAAAGTGTATTATCAATCATCAGAGAATTATCATTAATTTGACTTGAATTATTTGTAGATTGTGTATCGATAATCTGACCAGGATTATCTGATTGTTGATTAACCTGAGAGTTTTCATAATCAATTGCCGCGGTTACCTCAACATAAGGTTTTAGCCCTTTTCTCTCTTCCGACGAGAGAATTATTGCATCTTCGCTTAATTCTTTTTTAACCAGTGTCAAAGCCTCCGAAAAACTTTTTGCACGAAATTTCTTAATCTTCATACTTCAAAACCCCTGTTGTATATAGTTTCACCGATTGAGAAAGTTCGGCATTGGAGATAATAACTATCGAAGGGAAATATCTTTCGGTGATTTTTCTCAGAAATCTTCGAACATGTGCTGAACACAGTATTATCGGCTGAATACCTTTGAATTTATCCTCTTTAAGGGCATTTTCGATACTGCGTGCGAGTTTATTGACGACTTCAGGACTTATTGCTCCTCCAGATTCCATTGCATTTGAAAATTCTTTCTCGAATCGCGGGTCGAGCATCATTACATAAATACTATTATCTATGGTATATTGCTTCGTTATGTACCTTGATAAAGCCTGTCTTACAAATTCTGTGAGAACTTCGATATCCTTTACAGAAGGTGAATAATCCAGCAGTGTCTCAAGTATTGTGACAAGGTCATTTATAGGCACCTTTTCTCTGAGCAGATTCTGAAGAACCCTCTGAACTCCTCCCAGACTGAGATGTGAAGGAATAAGTTCATCGACAATCTTTGGATAATTCTTAGAAACATTTTCGAGTAAATTCTGAACTTCTGTTCTATTAAGAAGTTCCCATGCGTGATTTTTTATTAATTCTGTTATATGTGTTGCGATTACAGTGGATGGATCAACTACCGTATAACCTTTTGCCTGTGCTTTCTCCATATCCTTCATGCTTATCCAGTAAGCAGGTAATCCAAAAGCCTGCTCTTTTGTTGGAATTCCATCAATTGGTTCAGCGGTTCCTGATGCTACAGCAAGATAATGATCTGCCATTATTTCACTTCTTGCAATCTCGATCCCCCTTATATAAAAACAATATTCATGAGGTCTAAATTGAAGATTATCCTTAATATGTATTGAAGGAACAATAAATCCGAGATCAGTAGCAAGTTGTCTTCTCATCGCTTTAATCTTATTTAACAGAGAAGGTTTGTCTCCTTCAACAAAAGGAATCAGTCCATAACCAATCTCAAGAGTTAAAGGTTCAATTTCAATAAATGTCTCTATAGCAGGTTCTTGAGCTGCAGGTTGAATCTGATCCTCCTGTAAGGTTTCAGATTTTGCAGATGAAGATATTAAGAAAGCCAGCATCCCTGATGCCACTGAAAGCATTATAAAAGGTATATGAGGAAGCCCTGGTATAATTCCAAGAACTACCATAATTCCGGAAGCTGTACCAAGAGCCTTTGGATTGAATATAACCTGTTTTGTTATATCTTTACCAAGATTTGAATCTGTTCCAGCACGGCTTACAACAATACCTGCTGCTGTTGAAATAAGCAATGCTGGAATCTGTGAGACAAGGCCATCACCAATTGTAAGTATTGTATATGTTTTTGCAGCTTCACCTACAGGAATGCCTTTTTGAATTACACCTATAAGCAAACCTCCTATAATATTTATTCCTGTTATGATAAGCCCGGCTATGGCATCCCCTCTTACGAACTTACTTGCTCCGTCCATTGCTCCATAAAAATCAGCTTCCTGCGCAATTATAGCTCTTCTTCTACGAGCTTCTGATTCATCAATAAGACCTGAATTAAGATCAGCATCTATAGCCATCTGTTTACCGGGCATGGCATCCAGTGTAAATCTTGCTGCTACTTCAGCTATTCTTCCAGAACCTTTTGTTATAACAACAAAATTAATTACAACAAGGATCAGAAACAATATAAAACCTACTGCATAATTTCCTCCCACAACAAAATTTCCAAATGACTTTATCACCTGGCCTGCTGCTTCAATGCCCTCATTGCCATTCAGTAGTATGAGTCTTGTCGATGCAATATTCAATGAGAGCCTGAATAGTGTTGATAATAAAAGAATTGAAGGAAATACCGAAAAATCAAGAGGCTTGCCTATATATATTCCTGTTATTAATATTATTATTGACAGTGAAATCGAAAAAGACAGAAGAATATCAAGCATAAATGTCGGTATCGGAAGTATCATAATACCGAGAACTGATACTACACACAAGGCAATTACAATATCCTGATGCTGCTTGAGAATTGTTTTCAAATTCATGCAGCACCTCTTAATTTATAGATATAAGCAAGTATTTTTGCGACTGCTCTGTAAAGTTCAGGTGGTATGAAAGTATCTATCTCAAGTTTATAAAGTGCTCTCGCGAGTGGTTTATCTTCTATAACTGGTATTCCATGTATTTTTGCTATTTCTTTAATTTTTTCTGCAATATATCCTGCCCCTTTAGCTATTACTAAAGGGGCTGTCATCCCCTCTTTTTCATAACGTAGCGCTACAGCTAAATGCGTAGGATTTGTTATGACTACCGTTGCTTTTGGCACCTCCTGCATCATCCTTCTTCTTGCAAGTTCTCTCTGAATGCTTCTAATTCTTGATTTAACAATTGGGTCTCCTTCTGTTTCTTTATATTCCTGTTTAACTTCCTCGCGAGTCATTCGAAGTGAACGTTCGAAACTCCACCTCTGGTAAATATAATCAACTACAGCAAATATAAAGAAAGTAAGAAAAATAATTAATATAGACTTAAAAAGAATTTTCCCTGTTACAGAAGTTATTTCCTGAACCTCAAGAGATGATACAAATGGAAGAAAATTCATAAGGTTTTTAAGTATAAGATACATAACAAAGCCACCAATTATAAATTTAAAGAGACTTTTCAAGAATTCGACAAGCCCTGTACTTGAGAATAATCTCTTTACACCACTTAAAGGATTTATTCTTTCAAACTCTAAATTAAGTGGCCTTACTACAAATCCACCCTGTAGAGCACCTGTGAATAAAGCAAATGTAAAGGCTATTCCCAAAAAAGGCATCAATATCCATATCATTTCAGACAATGCAAATTTCATTACTATTTCAGGATTTCTTCCATATTGAAATCCAAGCAATTTCATCATCATTTCTTCAATTCTATTAAGAAATGTATTTCCAGAGAAGTAAAACATCAAAACCATTCCTGCTGTGGCTGCCATTGAAATAAGTTCACGGCTCCGGGCAATCTGTCCTTTTTCTTTTGCCTTCTGTTTTCTCTTTGGTGTAGCTTTCTCTGTTTTTTCCTGAAATTCAGCCATTTTTATCCTCTTAAAGCACCCAGCACCTTCGTAATTTCTTCTGTAATAGAACCAAGATAGTTATTAGTTACTGTTAGAATCATTGGCAAACCGATTAATAAAACTACCAGTCCAACGAAAATATACACTGGATACGCAACGAAAAAAATATTTATCTGAGGAGCTGCTTTATAAACAAAACCAAGTAATATATGAGATACAACCATTGTCATAACAACTGGCGCGCTAAGCTTCAGGGCGATTATAAACATGGCTTTTACAATTGACATAGCTGAAATTAAAAGTCCATTTACTGACACTTGTCCACCCGGAAGCAACTCATAACTTTTAACAAATGCATATATCAAATCATGATGAGCATCAATGCTCAAAAATAATAACATTGCAATAAAACCTAAAAGCTGAGACATTTCAGTAGTTTGCCCTATATCAGGATTGAATGATTGAGCAATTGAAATACCCATTGCATTGCTTATCATCTGTCCTGCCATCTCTATCGCAAAAAATACAAATCTTGCTGTAAAACCAAATGCTATACCAAGAATTATTTCACGTATCACAATTAAAGGTATTAACATGTTATCTGTTATTTTGATTTCGATTAAAGGAGTTAAAATAATCGCAATCGCAACAGATAAGCCTATCTTCATCTGGGCGGGGAAATTCCTGCTTCCAAAAAAAGGAAGAAGCATTATTACTATTCCTGTCCTGAGCAGAATAAAGATAAAAGATGTGATATATGATGAAATAATATTATCTGTCATTTTATATACACCGGAATTTTTTCTATAAGATTTGTAGTAAAAGCTATCAGAACTTTTGTAAGCCATGGGAAAAAGATAAAAAGACAAATAAAAACAGCAATAACTTTTGGGACAAAAGTTAAAGTAAATTCCTGAATCTGAGTTACAGCCTGGAATAAACTTACAATTAGTCCTACAAAAAGACTGACCATTAAAGGAGGACCTGATACAAGTAATATGGTTCTAAAAACATCTCCGGAGATTTCTCTTACTACATCAGGTGTCATTGAAAACTCCTTATTATTGTTCCAACAACAAGATTCCATCCATCTACAAGAACGAAAAGTAGAAGTTTAAATGGAAGCGAAATCATCACAGGAGGAAGCATCATCATTCCCATTGAAAGAAGAACACTTGAGACAATCATGTCTATAATCAGAAAAGGTAAGAAGATCAGCACCCCCATCTCGAAAGCAGTCTTTAATTCGCTTATCGCAAATGCTGGAACCACAACTCTTATCGGTAATTGTTCCGGCTTTTCCGGCACATCCTGTTTTGATACCTTTAAAAATAAAGCGATATCTTTTTCACGTGTCTGTTTGAGCATAAAAGTTTTTATTGCAGGTTCAGCTCTTTTGAATGCTTCTTTCATATCAATCTTTTTCTCGATATAAGGATTGATGGATTCTCTGTTAATAACTTCAATAGTCGGAGACATTATGAAAAAAGTCAGGAATAATGATAGTCCGATAATTACAGGATTAGGCGGCATCTGCTGGCCTCCGAGAGCCTGTCTTAAGAGTGCAAGAACTACCACTATCCTTGTAAATGATGTGAACATTATAAGTATAGCCGGCAGAAGTGAAAGAAAACTTATAAGCAGAAAAACTTCAATTGCTGGATCATTTAGATTCATTTAAGCGTTCCTTCATGCTTTTCAGCATCCTGATTTTTGTGTTTATCTCAGCCGTTGATTTTTCCTCGAATTCATTTTCACTGAAAGATTTCAAAAGCTTAATATCATTCTGGGTTATACCGAGAAGCAATACTTCCCTTCCCATTTTAAGAGCAGCAACTCCTTTTCTCGGTCCAAAAGGATGGTATGAAACCACATTTATCAGAACACCTGATTTTGTCTGCTTTTTTTTCATTAAATATCCAAAAAGAATTATCAGGAGAATCACTCCTCCAAGCACTGCTATCATTTGAATATATTGCTGGATCATCTTAATTGCTTTATCCTTTCGGCTGGACTTATAATATCTGTTAATCTGACTCCAAACTTTTCATTTACGACAACAACCTCTCCCCTTGCAACAAGTTTATTGTTAATCAAAATTTCCATAGGTTCTCCTGCAAGCTTATCAAGTTCTATTACCGAACCCTGTCCAAGTTGTAGCAGATCTTTTATTAGCATTTTTGTCATCCCGAGCTGGACAGTAAGTTCCAGCGGTATATCAAGAATAAAGTCAATGTCCTTTGTCGAGTTATTTTCCTTTTTCTCTTCTTTGAATTCTTCAAAGCCTGCCTCTTCGGTTTTTTGTTCAAGATTTTGAAGCATAATTCTCTCCTTTTACAACCTTTGTTAGTTTTATAGCCTGACTCCCCCTGCTATATCCTGGAACCCCATAAAATTTAGTAATACCTTCTACTTTTACCGGTATCTCGGAATTTGAAGCTTTTCCAAGATTTATAACACTGCCAGCTTCTAATTCAACCAGCTCACCGAGAGTTAGCTGAACTCTACCTATTTCTGCTTTTATTTCCACATAAGAATCCTCTAATAGTTCTTTGATATAAGCAACCCAGTTCTGATCCAGTGCAAATTTATCAGTCTGAATACCTGAGTAAAGTATTTCTTTTACAGGCTCTATCATTGAATAAGGGATGCAGAAAAAAAGCTTTCCAGTAAAATCTTCGAGTTCTATATGAATCTCGACTTTGATAACAAGCTCGCTCGGCGTTACAATTGTAACAAACTGCGGACTCATCTCAGAACTTACGAATTCAGGAGTTATCTGAGCTATTCCACTCCATGCACTTGCCATATCTTTCAGGGCAATATTCACTATCTTTCTTATAACGTTCTGCTCAATGTGTGTAAAAGACCTCCCTTCTGATTTAACATAACGTGCGTTCGAACTTCCGAAAAAGAATTCAACAAATGCAAATACCAGAGGAGCTTCAACTACAAATAAAGCATATCCTTTCAAAGGTTCCATCTTGAAAATATTTATGCTCGAAGGGAACGGGATTATTTTCATAAACTCACCAAATTTTGTGACCTCGACATTGTTGATGCTTATATCGACAAATTTCATCAAGAGGTTTGAAATAGAATTTCTGAAAAAACGCGAGAATTTTTCATTTGCGAGTTCAAGACCAGGCATTCTTCCACGAATGATTCTTTCCTGGTTAGTAAAATCATAATTTCTTATACCAGAAAGAAGCCTATCCCTTGCTACTTCTGTATCAATCTCTCCTGATTGAACCCCTTTTAGCAGGGCATCAACTTCATCCTGTGAAAGTATATCGTTCATTGTGTTACAAACTCTGTAAAATAGAGGTTCTTAAAAACATCTTTACCCATCGCCTGATTTGCCCGCAATAAAATCTCATCTTTTAGTTGAAATTTACCTTCGGGTGTAGTTACTGATGTATATGACTTACTGCTTACAAGAATAATAATTGCATCTCTTAACAGCGGAATTTTTTCAGTTGCCATTTGCTGATATGCTTTATCAGCAAGTTCAAACTGTACTGATAATTTAAGAAAACGATTCTGCTCCGCGAGATTCATAACAAAAGGGTCAAGTGCGAGCAATTCAATCTTTGCTGCATCTTTTGCAGATTTTTCATGAGTAGCATCGACTGTCTTCCCTTTTTTACCTATAAACATTGTATATGCTCCGAATCCGCTTCCGAGTCCAATGATCAGGACAATTAAAGCAATGATAATTATTTTCAATTTTCCTTTTTTGGGTTTAGCGTCATGAACTGCCTCAATGCCAGCAGCCTGACCATCAAGTACATTTTCTGCCATAAAAGCCTCCTTTATAATTCTTTTTCAGAATATTATCAAAGAATATGCCAGATGGTAATATATTGTTTTTTAAAGATTATTTATTGATGGTATTCTGAATAAGAGATGGATAGTCAATTAATTGACTCAATTGAATTAAAAAGGAGCATCTCCAAAAAGTTGGTAAGATCATGAGGATTCGAGGGGTCAGGGAGTCAGGGATTCGAGGGAAATGCTTAAGAATTAGAAAGACTTAAAATTTTCACGAAAGACTTATCAACTACGTTTAGATATCTACAAATTAACAAAAGGGAAATAAGCACCTAAACCCCTGAATCCTCGAATTCTCGAATTCTCGGAGCCTGGAATCCTTGAATCCTTTTTAGCAACTAAATTGGAGAAGAACCAAAAAAAATAAGGGTTGCAGGATTAACCAAAAAATGCAATTAGAGTAATGCAGATTTAACGAAAAATTTTATTTTTCGTTACAACAACCCCCTTAATCCCCCTTTTCTAAGGGGGAATTTTTTATGGGTATCCCCTTTTTTCTTAAAGGGGAATATTTAAGGTTTTTTTAGGACATCTCAATTCCCCCTTTGTTAAGGGGGTCAGGGGGTTTCCAGGTGGTTGTTACCTTTTAATAAGGGGAATGTACAGGGTTTCACTTTCTTAGTGACATCCCTTATCCAACCTTTGTTATCACCAATCCTAATTTTCGTTATCACCAATACTAATTCCCCTTTGTTATCAACAACCCTTTATTCCCCCTTTGTTAAGGGGGCTAGGGGGTTGTTACCCTTTGTAAAGGGGGTCAGGGGGTTGTTTCTTTACGCTCTCTGTTATTTTCCTTAAATCATCAGTTGTAAATCGCAAAATTTAAAAAAAACACTCTTATGTTTCACGTTTTACGTACTTACGGTTTACGCGCTTACGTGTTCACATGCTTACAACTTTTTCCCTCTTTGCTCTGTGCTATTTAAGTAGTTTTTTTGTTTCAGAAATGGAATCATTGTTATTTATATCTAAAATATAATCATCGGGTTAAATAAATTTTTGAGCAAAGGCTCAATTATTCGGGTCAACTTACTGAAAAGAAATTTTCTATATCAGGTCTTGCAGCACAATATCTGTCACCAACAAATAAAATATCATCGTCTGTCAGTTCATATTCCATCATCAAAATATCATGCTCTTTGCTCCATACACCATCATTTGCTTTATTTCTGCTATATCTCTGGGAAATAGCCTCTGCAAGCGAGATAATTGAAACAATGTCTTTATATTCTTTTGCTTCTGAAGGACTGTGATGGAATTTTATTGCAGAAACAATTTCTGGTGGCATATTATTGAGCTCAGCAAACAAAGCTCCTGTTTCTGCATGATTACAACCAAAAAACTCTTCTTCCTGTTCAATTATATTATTTTTAGGGTTAATTTCAATAAATTTCTGTTTATCCATTTTAAAAAGTATTATTCTGCCAATATCATGCAAAAGTCCTGTAAGAAAACACTCTCGTGGACATGTCATACAAATAAGTTCAGAGAATGCCTGTGAGAAAAGCGCGATTTCATAACTATGGCTCCATAAATTTACCAAGTTAAAAGAACCATTTGATGGAAACATTTCAAGAACCGTCATTCCAAGAGAAATTGATTTAATCCTATCATAACCAAGCAACATAATAGCCTGATTTATATCTTTGACTTCTCCAGAATGTCCAAAGAAAGATGAGTTTGCAACTCTGACCACTCTTTCTGCAAGTGAATGGTCATGTGAAATCAGCTTATACAATTCCCTTCCCTCTGATTCAGTATCATTTAAAACCCTGATAATCTTTGTCATCAGGGAAGGAACGGTCGAAAGATCATTTAATCTTTTTATGTATTTTATTACATTTTCAGTTTTCATGAAAATTATTTTTCCGAATTTTAATCGTCTAACTATGCTTTTATCTCATGTTTTATTCTCTCAAAATAATTATCAAGTTCATTCATTAATCCCTCGAGTTCCTGGTACATACGCATGGAATTTCCATTCCTGCTTGTATTAAATTCAGATACAGCCTTTTTAGCAAGATTATGAAATCTCTCATGCGGGCCTATAACAGCTCTTAAGCTCGGCAGATGTCCATATTTCTGCGCTCCTTCACCATCATACCAGTGCCCGAATCTACATGTATGATGGTCAGGTATCTGTGATACATCCAGTTGTGCTCCTGCCTTAATACAGGAAGCGACTTTGCCAATTAGAACCTTATGTTCTGTTTTTGCGAGATCGAAAGCCATTTGCTCTTTTCCCTTTGTTCTAAAGCCTATAGTTGAATTCCTTAATTCCTCGGCGATCTTTATCATAGCAAAAACTTCGTTCATAACATCCGATGAAACTTTTTCAATTTCTTTTGTTATTACAGATGTATTTTCAACATTTCTTGCAACTTCTTCAGAAGTTGCTGATTGTTCTTCTACTGCAGCTGCTATCTGTGTAATCTGATCGCTTACTTTCTGAACAGCCTCTACAATATTTCCCAGACTACTGCCAACCTGTTTAATATATTCTGTTGCCTGAGTTACCTGACCAGAAGCAATATTCATTGATTTCATAGTTTGCTGGGATTCCTTTTGCACTGCGTTTATTTTTTCTGATATCTCTACTGTTGCTTTTATTGTTTTTTCGGCAAGTTTTCTAACCTCATCTGCAACAACCGCAAATCCCCTTCCCTGTTCTCCTGCACGTGCAGCCTCAATTGCTGCATTGAGTGCCAGAAGATTTGTCTGATCCGCTATGTCTTTAATAACAGTGATTATACTGCCTATTTCGTTTACTCTTTTATTGAGTTTTTCAACCATTCCTGCAAGTTCCAGCGTTGAATTAAAAACGTTTTCTACAGTTTTAACAGCACCATCAGAAACCTGTTTTCCTTCTTCAGCTATTTTCTTTGCTACTGACGAAGTCTCAGATGCCATTGAAGCATTTTTCGCTATATCCGTAATAGTCTGGCTCATTTCTTCAGCAGCAGTTGCTATTTGATCGATCTGGTTGGCCTGAGCTTTAGCACCATCAGAAGCTTTCTCTGCTCTCTGTCTTAATACATCTACAGCGAAAACAACATTATTTGCGGAAAAGAGAACCTTATCTATAACTCCGGTAATGAATTGAAGCATCTTATTCATATTAGCAGAAAGAATACCTATCTCATCAGCACTTTTTTGTTCTATACTTACCCTCAGGTCACCTGCAGCAACAGTGTTAACTGTATTGGTTAAGTTCATCAAGGGTCTGTGTGTTGTAATTTTGAATATAATAAATACCATAACTATAGCTCCGAAAATACCCATAATACCAAGCCCGGCATAGAAAGCTTGAAGCCATCTTATACGGCTGAAAGATTCGGTAAGAGGAACTGAAATACTGATCGCACCGAGAATCGTGCCCTCTTTAACATTATGACATGATATGCAATTCGTGCCGGAAGAATTTGTATTTGCAACCATAGGGTATATTGCCTGCATATGGTTACCTGTTAAGACTTCTTTCTGTTTTCCAGAGGATATTACTTCCCTTTCTTCTTCATTATAGGAATACCTGGAGGTTTCGCCTGTTTTATGTTTATCAAATAAATCAGAACGTATTATTTTTATATCACCTGCTCGCTTCATTTGCTCAATATAATGTGTTTTATTTTCTTGATATTTATTGGTACCCATCATCGAAGTCAAACCAGCTAATGCAGAATCCCTTAACCCTTGCAAAGTGGAGTTTCTAACCTCTTTCATAACAATTTGCTTCGTAGAATAGCCTGTGATTATAATAGTTGCTATTACACCGAAAGTGATAGCAATGATAATAGGTATTGTTGTCTTCCACTTTAAAGATAAATCATTAATTTTCGTAAAAACCACCCCTCTCTATTCCTAACTAATTTTTAATCCGGGTACATATTCTTATTTATATATTAATTATCGTCTTTTTTTAAAATAACTTTAGCAATAGCATTTTCACAAAAATGGACAGGGCAGGTCTGAAGATAATCAAACCTGCCCTGCGTAGTCAGGTTCATCACTGAACCCGGCATATTAAATAATATTACACTTTGAATTGAGCAACAATTCCTTGCAAATTTCCAGCAAGTCTTGCAAGATCAGAAGATGCTTCTGAAACCTGCTCAGAACTGACAGTTGTCTCTTTTGCAACATTAGCTATCGTATCAATATCATTACTTATTTGCTCTGATGCTGTTGACATTTCTTCTGTTGCTGTTGCAATTTGTTGTACCATTGCTTGAAGTTCACCAACACTATTTACAATCTTCCTTAAAGCATCTCCTGCCTGCGCTGAAAATTCGACTCCTGTTTCGACTCTTTTAGTGCCTTCTTCCATAGAGCCAACAGCCCGCTCCATTTCATTCTGAATTGCCCCTATCATCTCGCTTATTTCTGCTGTTGCTTTTGCAGTTCTTTCGGCAAGTTTTCTAACCTCATCTGCAACAACCGCAAATCCCCTTCCCTGTTCTCCTGCACGTGCAGCCTCAATTGCTGCATTGAGTGCCAGAAGATTTGTCTGATCCGCTATGTCCTTGATAACATTTACAATCTCACCTATCTGCTTGGAACGTTCACCAAGCGATGATATGAGTTTTGCAGATTCATTTACTGTTTCAGCTATAGCCTTTACTTCTTCAACTGATTTGCTGACTATATCTTTACCATTATCAGCAACTTTCAAAGTTTCTGTAGCTGATGAAGCTATATTTGAAGAATTCTTTGCAACATCAACAATTGTCTGTGACATTTGTGTTGCCGCAGTTGCTATCTGTGAAGACCTGCCTGATTGTTCAGTTAAACCTCTTGACATCTGTTCAGCACTCGCTGAAAGTTCCTGACTTGCAGATGCAAGATTGTCTGATGTGGATTTTACACTTGCAATAACATCTTTAAGTTTATCTACCATATGTTTAACCGCAAGTGAAAGCTTACCTATTTCATTAGTGCTATCAGCCTCGATATTAACTGATAAATCTCCTTCAGCAACTTTATTTGCAACTTCTACAGCTCTGTTTAATGGAATAGTTATACTGCGTAAAATCCAGATCGCTGTGCTACCAGCTAAAACAGCCACAACACAGAAAAGAATAATTGTAAGAGTAATTGATTTATTTATTCCTGAAAAAGTTTTTTTACCTGATTCATCAACAAGATTCCCTGTCAATACTATAAAATCCTCAACATTTGATACATATTCTTCCTGGAGCGGACGCAACTTATTCATAAGTTCTGAACCGGCTTCGGTCTTCTTTCCCTGTTTAATCAAAGATATGATATTTTTCTGGACTTCTGTATATGCTGCTCTTGAATCTATCATTTTTTTAAGCATCTCTTTTTGTTTTTCTGTATCAGCAATTTTATTTAATTTCTCCAGATTATCTGTAACTTCTGTCCTTATTTTTTCTATCCTGTCAAGTTCTTTCAGAGTCTGAACACTGTCCAATGAAAGGATAGCATTTCTTAACGACATTGCAACAATATTTATACCATCAACAACATTATTTGCTGCAACACTTTCTGGCCATCTATCATTTACTAACGAATCAACATCACTTTTTATACTATAAAGGCTGAAAACAGAAACCAGGGATATTATTAACGTAAGAACCGTCAAAACTCCAAATCCTGCCATCAATCTCATTTTAATAGTCATATTTTTAAACATTTCTATCCTCCTTGTATTTAATTTTGAACCTGCTCAATCAGATACCCCTGACTATTGCTATCTCTTAGAAGGCTTTCAATATCCAGTAAAATCAGAAGCCTATCCTGCAGCTTTCCTATTCCCATAATATATTCGGCACTGCCATTGCCTGTCATCTTAGGTGGAGGCTCAACAGTATCTGAAGATAACCGTAAAACCTCTGAAACTGAGTCAACTATAAGTCCAACTGTATTTCCTACATCCACCACAATAATACGTGAGTGGGCATCCATCTCCTTGCTTTCAAATCCGAATTTTTTCCTTAGATTAATCACAGGTATCACCTTGCCGCGAAGATTTATTACACCCTCAACATATGAAGGAGCATTTGGTATTGTTGTAATTTCTACCATTCTGTTGATTTCCTGGACCTTGAGAATATCAACAGCATACTCCTCATTACCAAGATTAAAAGAAACCAGTTGAAGAATATCTGTTTTTGACTCAACCGTGCTCATAATCAATCCCCCTTTTTAATTATTTTTATAAAAATTCCAAAAATCCTGATTATTGCTTGCTATAATCCTTATCGGAATTTCCAAAAAAAACTTTAGAGAAAATAGCAAAAAAACAACTTTTATAGATTGTGATTTGTCCTCTTTAACCCAGATGATACTATTTCAAAAAATTATTGATTTATTTGCTTGAAAAATCATATTATTAAAAAATCATTTTACAGGCATTGTCTCTGGGGATTTACAATGCGAAAAAAAACGATAAAAGAAAAAAATGACAGAAATAACAATCATTTAGAAGAAAAAAAATTAGTACCTCAAAAAAAATCCTCCCATCAAAAGCAAATTAACAAAGAACTTTTTGTTATCAATAAATTAGCTAAAGATTTAACATCAAGGCTTTCTATCAAAGAAATATGCGATATAGCCACAAAAGAAATTAACAGATTTCTTAACGTTGATGCTGTCCTGATCTTTCTACATAATAATAATGAGTTGTTTTTATGTTCAATTACGTCTAAAGATAATAATATTAAACCCGAAGAAATACCCGTTCATCTTAAAGGAGAATGTTTATGCGGAATTGCTTCTTTAAACGGTAACCCTGTTTTTTCTGTTGACATTAATAAAGATAGAAGGTGTACATGGACTGAATGCAAAAAAGCAGGCTTTAAATCTTTTTCAGCAATCCCTCTGGTTTATGGTGGAGAGGATCTGGGGATACTGGGAATAGCATCCAAAAGACAGAAAAATTTCAGACAATCATATAGATTTATTAAAACAATTTCAGACCAGATTGCTATAAGCCTTAACAATGCTAAACAATTCGAAGAACTACGTTCTTATTCCTCAAAACTTGAACAGGAAATTGCAAGCCGCAAAATCATCGAACAAAAATTAAGGGAATCTGAGGAAAAATACCGTCTTGTTATTGAAAACGCAAATGACGCAATTTTTATTATCCAGGATGGAATCATAAAATTTCCTAATCGTCGTTTAGAAGAATTTTCAGGATACTCCAGAGAAGAATTAACAAAAGTTCCCTTTACTTCATTCATTCATGAAGATGACAGAGGAATGGTTCTTGAACGTTACCAAAAAAGAATTAAGGGAGAAAATGTTCCCTCAACATATACTTTTAGAGGTATAAACAAGAAAGGCGAAATAGTAATACTTGAAGTCACTGTTATATTAATTGAATGGGAAGGGAAACCTGCAACACTGAATTTTCTGAGGGATATAACCCAACAGAAAAAGCTTGAAGAACAATTATTTCAATCCCGGCGGATGGAAACAATAGGAACTCTTGCTGGAGGTATCGCACATAATTTCAATAATCTATTGATGGGTATACTCGGTAATACTTCTTTAATGCTGATGAAAGTTGATTCATTGCATCCTTTCTATGACAAACTGAAAGCCATAGAAAGGCTTGTTGAAAATGGAGCAGATTTAACAAGGCAATTAATTGGTTTTGCAAGGGGCGGGAAATATAATGTTAAACCTCTTGATCTAAACAAACTCATTTCAGATACTTCTGAAATGTTCGGAATGACAAGAAAAGATATAACAATATATAAAAATCTTGAAGAAAACCTTCATACTGTTGAAGCAGATAAATCTCAAATTGAACAGGTTCTTTTGAATATGTATATCAACGCCTGGCAGGCAATGCCATCAGGTGGAAATATGTATATTGAAACCAAAAATATGTCTGTCAATGAACAGGAAAGTCTTACTTATAACATTAAACCCGGAGAATATATAAAAATTTCTATTACTGATACAGGAATCGGAATGGATGAAGCAACAAAACAGAGAGTTTTTGAACCATTTTTCACAACAAGAAGAGTGGGTGAAGGCACAGGATTAGGGCTTGCTTCAGCTTATGGAATTATAAAAAATCATGGGGGAACAATAAATGTTTACAGTGAAGAAGGACATGGAGCAACATTCTCTATTTATCTTCCAGCATTAGAAGAAAGACCTTCTGTTACAACTCAGTCTGACGTCAGTCCAATTTCAGGACATGAGACTCTATTATTAATTGATGATGACTATATGAATATAGAATCCTTAAGCGAACTGCTTGAAGAATTCGGATACAAAATTATGACCGCGCAAAGTGGAAGAGAAGGTATCGAAATTTACAAAAAACACCATGATAAAATAAACCTCGTTATTCTTGACATGATTATGCCAGAAATGAGCGCTGAAGAAATTCTGAAAAAATTACAGGAAATAAATAAAAATGTAAGCGTACTCTTATCGAGTGGATACAGTCTTAATGGTGAAGCAGAAAAAATACTTAAAACTGGATGCAAAGGTTTTATACAAAAGCCATTTAAAGTCGATGAATTATCTCATAAGATAAGAGAGGCTTTAAAATAAGACCCTCGGTTTAAATAATTTTTTTGCAATATCTGCATTATTCTAATTGCATTTTTTGGATAGTGCATTTTTTGCTTACAGTCACCTGGCATTAAACCTTTACGGGCAATAGCTGTATTATTGGGGTTAATTTAATTTCAAAATTTCTGCATTCATATTTTTCAAATCAAGTAATGCAACAGTTGCTCTGCCATAGAGCCACGCACCTGTTTCACCCGGGTTTATTATAAGTACATTATCTGTTTTTCTTATCTCAGCTTCATGGGTATGTCCATAAATAACAATATCATAATGTCCGCTATCAGCAAGTGCGTCAACAATATAATGCTCATGTATTACAACAAACTTTTTACCAGAAAGTGTAAAGATATAAGGCTGGTTATGTAAATTGCCGTTTGCCCTTTCCTGTAAAAGTAATTTATCTCCATCATTGTTACCGAATATTCCTGAGAATTTGCAATTTAGATTTTTAAACAGCTTAAGGGTGAAAGGAGATGTATAATCTCCTGCATGAATAACGAGTTCTGTTTTATGGCTGTTGAATAATTCTATAGCTTTCTGTGTTAAATCCTGATTATCATGGGTATCAGACATTATTCCTATTAACATAATTTTCAGTGTTCCTCCTTCATCATTTTATTTCTGAACCATCTTATAATGTCATCATATGAAGGTGGCGTTATCAGGAATATTTCAATATCACCCGGAAACTGAAGTTTAACTCTATCTTCATCTTTCATTATCAGAAGACCTGCTTCTGATTCAAGAAGGTTTCTGTTGATTACATTAAGAATATGTTCTCTTCTTTTTTCTGCAACTTCATTAAAAAACGAAAAAACCCTGGAAAATACCTCTTTTGTATAAATTACTCTGAGACAATTACTCCAGTCAGTAAGTGCTCCTAACAATTCTCTGTCCTCAATCGGAATCAGTTGAGCGCCATCTTCTATTTTTTGAGTTATAATATTTTTGAGTTTTTCACTGATTTTATTAAGCACTTCAAAAGAAGATTCGCTTGTATCAAGAACTATTTCTGAAAATATCTTTTTAATCTTGCCCGCAGTTTCTATTTTTTCGAGCTGTGCAGCAACTTCATCCCAGTATTTTACAATCATCTCTTTATAATCATCAGGAGCATCTTCCATGCTGAAGACATTGGCTACACAATAAAGTTTCCTCTTACCCTTGAAGTTATCTACATCAGGTCTGTTTATTTTACCGAGTTCAACCATAAAAAAACCTCCTGAACTATAACCTTGTATTTTAAAAGTCCTTACTCAACTCTATTTTCTAACTGATAATCTTTCAAGCCTTATCTTTGCATCTATATAGTTTGGATCAATATTAAGAGCTTTTTTATATTCCTCAGCAGCTTTATCTTTATTCCCGAGTCTTTCATATATATCGCCTGTATTAATTTTAACTTTTATATTATTCGGGAGAAAAACCTCGACTTTTTTCATGAAATTCAATGCTTCTTCGAATCTGCCTTTTTTCATATAATAATTTTTAATAGAAAAAATATAAGATACCTGGAAATTACTGTCTTCTTTAATTAAATCAAAAGCATTTGTGTAAACCGTTTCTGCCATCTTTTCATTACCTGTTTTCAAAAGATAATCTGCAAAGATAAAATATGGAGCTGGCTTTTCTGGCAAAACAGATAATATTTCATAATCATCCATTTTTTCTAAGATCATTATTGTAACAAATTCTCTGGTTTTTTCCGTCTCGATTAAAATAGCTTTTCTTATAATATCTTTTGCCTCATCCTTTCTCCCGATAGCAAAAAGCCATGTAACATATCTTTTATATCTTAAGATATTCTGTTTATCAAAATCGATTCCAGCAAGCATAAGTCTATCTGCAATATCATATTTTTTGAAATCAGACATTACAAGCCCGAGTCTCTGCAAATACTCCCCATTAACTGGATTAAGAAAGACAGCTTTTAAGTATTTTTCTCTTGCATCTTCTTTTTTCGATAGCATCCATTCGATATTCGCTGTTGCATAGAAATATTCTGCTTCTAATGGATCGAAAATAGAAGCTCTGGTTGATAAAGATTTTATTTCTCTTAATTCATTCTGTGAAAGATTATTTGTAATTCTGGTATCTTTAATCTTTGAAAAGTAAAACTGACCGATTAAAACAGATGTATTCAAAGTAAAGACCACTGAAATAAATATTATAATACTCGCTAATAAAACCTTATTATTAATTTTCATTTCTTTTAAATTAGTATTATTCAGATGATGGTGCATTCTTGTGTTAGCTGCTGAAACAGTAAGTCCGAATAAAAATGTAAAATAAAGTCCATTTGCTGCTATATGGAGATTAAAGTCAGTGGCACTATGAATTATTATAGAAATTATGCCACTTACAGAAGCTATAAATACATATATTGAAAAAACATCTTTTCTTTTTATGAAAGCTTTAAAAACTTTAAAGGTAAATACCGTTACAAACATGAAACAGAGCAAATATAAAATAGCCCCGCCATCTGTTAAAAATTCCAGATAGTCATTATGCGCATGTGCTGCAATTGCATTTCCGGATACTGTTCTATAACGAGGATAAATATTTATAAAAGTTCCCAATCCAGTTCCTGTCAGAGGAAAATCTTTTACTATTTTTATACTATCATCCCATATCTGAAGCCTCGTCTCTTCAATATTGTATTTTGCGTCTTTTAGTTTCTCAAATCTTTCAAGTATTGGCTCCCAGCCAAACCATCCAACAGAAAGGACGATTAAAATACCTATAATTATTATGATTATTCCTCTTTTTTTGTCCTGGCTTCTGAAAACGAATAACAAGCCAAAGACAATCATAGATATGCAGAGACTTATTATTCCAGTTCGGGAGAGTGTCAAAAAAACAGATGTTGCTGTTAATATACTGCCAAATCCAATCAAAAGATAGAAATTTGTACTTTTAAGATTAAAAAGAGCAGAAATTTTATCACGCAAAGACGCATAATGAAGATGTGGTTTGTATAAAAGAAAAATTGATATTATTAAAGGGAAAATCATCTCCATAAGTCCTGCGTAATGATTTCTATTTACATAAGGACCAAAAAGTGAGCCTCCATATGGTAATTCCCTGATCCAGTAAATTCTGTTATTTGAAAGTATATGTTGTAGAATTGCAAAACAAGAAAGAACCGACGCAAAAATTATTATTATAAAAACAGTTTTTCTTAACATTTTTCTATCAGTAAGTATCTGGATGGTCAGGATGTAAAAAGCAGCATATGAAGATACTCTTAGAAATTCAAGTAATGTCTGTTTCTTATTGATTGAAATAGAAATCCAGGAATTATAACCTGCTGTAAATATAGTATCCTGATAAATCCGATAAGTCTCAGGTGAAAAAATCTTCAGCAATGCAGGTGGCAAAGGAACAAGCTGGAATAAAATATAAAAAACAATCAAAACAAAAGGTATTAAGCCAGGCACTTCATAAAATGGAATATTTCTATTTTTAAGTATTAATAATAAAAGGCAAAGTGAAATTGATATTTCCATTACAGCTAAAGACCAGATTTCTACAGTTCCAAAGGCAAGAGGAGAGAATAAAAGGATAAAAATAAAAAGAGAAGGAATTATCTTATCCATGTTATTTTTATTTCCACAAGATAATTTCCTTAGTATAATTCATTTTTCAGAGAGTTTTCTTTGATTCTTCCTTTTCAGACGGATAGTAATTATAGTATTTATAATAATACTGATCTGCGTTTTTTACATCAAAACCATTTATAACTATTCCGAGCACGTTTGAAGTAGTATCAGATTTTCTTCTTCCATCAATTAGTTTTAAGCCTCTTTTAATAATATCATAAGTTGTTTTACCTGCTCTTACAACAATTATAGTTCCATCAACAAGATTGCTAAGAATTAAACCATCTGTAACAGTCATTAAAGGTGGAGAATCCCATATCGCAAGATCAAAACGTTCATTCAATGTCTCCATGAGTTTGGTCATTCTTTGAGAGCCGAGCAGCTCTGAAGGGTTAGGAGGTAATGGACCTGCTGGAATGATTGTAAGGTTCATTAAAGGAGTTTTTAAGATGGTATCAATATCAGGAGTTGCGCCAGCAAGATAGGTGCTTAACCCGCTCATATTATTAAGTCTGAATATCTGATGTATGCGAGGTTTTCTCAAATCGCTGTCAACAAGAACAACAGAATATCCTGATCTTGCAATAGTCAAAGAGAGATTAACAGATGTGGCTGTTTTACCTTCCTCAGGCGCCATGCTTGTAATTAAAATGTTCTGAGGTGGTTTTGTAGCAGATGAAAGAAGTATTCCTGTTCTTATACTTTTATAGCTTTCTGAATGAACAGATTGCGGTTCTTTTAGAATAATCTCTTCAATATGTTCACCCTTTTCCTCCAGTAAGGGTACCGCTCCTATGACCGGAACACCAATTCTTGCTTCAACATCTTCAGGTGTTTTAACAGTGTTGTCGAGATATTCGAAAAAGAAAGCGAGTCCAACACCTCCGAAAAGTCCGACAATAATTCCGAGAAGGATATTTAAGGATTTTCTTGGCTTGACAGGAGAATCAGGTTTTTCTGCTTTCTCGACAACCCAGACATTTACAGTCTGCACCTGCTGGGTAACACTTTCTTCTTTCAACTTTTTAATAAGTGCATCATAGAGTTGTCTATTTGTTTCGACTTCTCTTGCCAGAGTATTATACTGGATGAATTTTTCATTCATACTGATAGCTTCAGATTTAGTCCCGGCAAGTGTTCTGCGTAAAGTATTCTCATTGTTTCTTGCAAGTTCATATTCATTCTTAATAGATGCGATAACTCTTTTAATTTCCTGTTCTCTTTTAAGGTCAATAACCTTCAATTCCTCCTGTGCTTTAAGCATCGCAGGATGTTTTGAACCATATTTTTTTGAAAGTTCCTCTATATTCTGTTCAGCTTTTAATTTCTGATTTCTCAATGCCTGAATTGTGGGGTCAGATGCTATATATGGTATTGTTTCAGCATCTTTAATACCAATGCTTGAAACTTTATTATATAAACCTTCCAATTCTTTTCTTTTCATTTCAGCTCTTATAAGTTGTGTATTAAATTCGCTTAATTTTTCAGGGGTAATAGCAAGTCTATCCTGAAGAGTAACAATATCATTGGCTTTCATAAATTCCTGAAGAGCTTTTTCAGATTTTTCAAGCTTTGCTTTTTCTTCTTCAGCTTTCTTTGACATCCATTCTATAGAATATCTGGATGAACTCATCCTCATATCAAGAATTTCTTCAATATAAGCCTTTGCAACAGAGTTAGCAACCAGTGCCGCAAATTCGGGATTAGTTGACATAAAACTTATAGTAACTATTTTACTGTTTTTCACAGGTGTTACAACTATTCCGCTGCTAATAATATCAGCGAGCATATCTGCTTTTGTCTTATTCCCCTTGGGGACTATTTTTTCACCTTTAAAATATAATTCATACATATTTTCAAGATAAAGTGCTTTTACAACTTTTGAAGCAACCGAGGTACTTTTAATAAGCTGATATTGTGTTTCATAGAATTCTGGTTCATAGGGTGCATAATAGGGATATGGTAGCGTTAGATTTGCAGGTTCTACCTTTTCAATCAGAACTTTGGTAGAAGCCTTATAAACCGGTGTCGTAGATAAAGTGCCGATAAGAACTATAATAAAAACTATAATAAAAAAGGTATAAACAGTATATCTTCTTTTATATATTACTTTTAAATAATCTCTTAAATGTATTTCTTGTTCTTCCATAATTAAAAAAAGCTCTCCTGGACAACGATAACATCATCAGGTAAAACAGGTTCATCCATCTTCACTCTTTCAAGCACTTCTTCTTCATTATCACCTTTTTTTCTGATTATCTTTACCTTTCCCTTTGAAGCCTTATCAGTAAAGCCTCCGCTCATTGTTATAGCTTTAATAACAGTTGTGCCATCTTCATATTTATAGGCATCAGGTTTTTTGACCTCTCCTGTAACATAAAAAACTCCAGCTTTTGTTATATAAATACTATCCCCATCTGCTATATTAATGTCAACAGATGTGTCACCCTTTTCGATTAATCTCTTCAGATCAATATAAAATATGTTCTCTGTCTGAACAGTTGAATTTGATTTTCTTTTAACAATTGCCTTATCTCCAGCATTCTTTGTAAGTCCTCCTGCTTCTGATAATAAAGCAAGAAATGTCGTCTGTCCGGGCAATATGTAAAGACCCGGTTTATTAACCTCTCCCATAATAAATGCCTTTTTGCTTCTGAATTCCTGAATAAAGATATTTACCTGGGGATTTATAATGTATCCATCGGATAACAGAGAGGCTATTTTTTCAGAAATCTGTGTTAGTGTGAGCCCTTTAACTTGAATCTGTCCTATTAAAGGAAAGATAATTACTCCATCACCGCTTACTCTTGCGATTGTGGTAAGGTCATCATGGTCATAAACAGTGATTTTAAGTACATCACCCTCACCGATAATATAATCCTGTGAAAACACAGGTATTGATAATAATATGTAAACTAATGCTAATAAAATAATTCCCTTTTTCATAATAACTCTATAGCTATATTATAAAACAAAAATATCCTGTTTACAAAAAACTAACTTCAAAATTATCTTCTTTTTGAAGATAGTTTAGAGTTGATATGTTTAAAGTGTTGCAAGTAATTTAATGAAAAGAATATTGGTGGTGTAATCAAAATCAGAAAAAGTGGAGTCTCTTTTATTTAAAATATAACCTGCATCCATTTCGAGCCATTCCTTGAACTTATATTGAAGAGCTATAAGTCCTGTTATATAATTGTCTCTGAGTTTTTTTGTTATTCCGTTTAACGTTAGTTTGCCATTATATGTGTTTCTACCATAAGAGAAAGAAGCATTTCCTGTAAGCTTGCCTGTTATTTTTTGGAGGTAATCAATCTGAAAGTAATCTGATGTCATAAAATTCATTGTAGAAATGTTAGATTCATTAGTTTTTCTTGAAGCTTTAAGTATTATTGAGGTTTTTCCGGTAATTTTATGGTCAACCTGTGCTTCAAGAATAAACTCATTATCATCATCAACATCAGAAGACGAGAAATCCTTAAAGCCATAACCTGCTTTTATGCTTCCTCTGGATTTTGCTGTAATATCCCACTGGACACCAAAGAAGTTATGGTGCTCTACACTATCAGAACTTATGTCATCATCATAGCTTATATCAACAAACTCGTATTCGTAAAACAATGATGTTTTAGGTCTGAATCTATAAAATACGTATGCAGATAATGAATTATCAATACGATCCCTGAAATCATTCCTTGAAGCTGTGTAATTAACAAGATAATTTGCATAATCCAATCGAAAATTGAAACGGTCTGAGGCATTATACATGACATTAATATTAGCAAGATTTGTTCTGAATTTATCAAGTTTCCCTGAGATGCCTGTTCCCCTTAAATCATGTGAGGCAAGATACTGGTCAATAAATTCGAAAGTCAATCCGCCCCGTAAGTTGTACTGAAAAAAACCTTCAGCTTTATGATTAACAATATTTCCTGATGATTCTTTTGAAAAGAGCTCTATATCTGCATTATAAAACAGGTAGGTCTGATAGCGCCTGAATGTTTCAGGTTTATATCTGCTGAGGCTAAATCCGCCAGGAGATAAAATAGATGTCTCAGCAAGAAGAAGTTTCTCATAAATATGAGGAAGAGTCATCCAGATGCCAGGAGATAGAACTGTAACAAAATCGCTTTCTTTGTCTTTTCTTGAATTAAAAACATTGTCTGTGTAATATTCTGTTACAGCAAAAAAAGGATGGATATATCCACCTCTTCTTCCAAACAACTCAGAAGCAGTTATCTTTTTCTCTTTTGTTGTTCCTATTGGTGGCTCCTCTTTTTCAGAGGGGTATGCACTTTGATTTGATGAAGCTACAGATTTACTTTCATTCACTTCGACAGGGATATTTTGCAAAACAGGAGGCTTTTCCATATTAAGAGTCTTTACTTCAACAGGTGCTAAAGTAGATGTTTGCAATTTTGTCTTTAGTTCTGTTTCTGCTTTCTGCATTTCAATAATGTCTTTTTCCCTGATTTCTGATTTTTCGACTTCTTTTTCTAATGGCTTCTCTTGCTGTTGGGCTGGTATTTCTTTCGCGAGTGAAGAAATATTATCTTCTGAGCTTGAAGGTTTTTGTTCTTCTATAATTTTTTCAGCAAAAACAGAATATACTACTTTATTTTCATCTATTACTCTGCTTATAATCTTTGGTTTAAACCCGTTCATGCTTATCTGATTTGCAAAATTATCAGCTTCTTCAATAGTTTCGAAGATATTGTATGATGCAACAATATTTTTCGATGTACTATTAGCAGGTGTCTCTACTACCTTTTTCGTTGAAGCCACTGAGTCAGTGATATTTAAATTTTCTGAATCTTTATTTGAAACAATCTTCTGACTCTTATTTGAGACAGTATTTAAGTTTTCTTTTTTGTTTTCTTCTTTTACAAAAATTCTGTATATCTTTTTTCCTGATTTATCAACATCTTTTTTAAGAATCGCTTCTTTCCCCTGTTTTTTTAAATTATTAAGAAAATTCAGTGCATTACTCTTATTTTTAAAACTCTGAATCTGTATTAATTCAAAATCCTTTTTATTTTTTTGTTTTTTTATAGTTTTCTTGATTAATGAAGTGGGTGTATCAGATTGACTGGCAAAAATTAAATAAGGAGTAAACAGGAAAATTAATATGATTAGTACAATATAGTTTCTTTTCATTTTTTTATAGTAAAATTTATTATATTTTTTATTATAAATCTAAATTTATTAATTGACAATATTAAATAAGATTTTCATAAAAGTCAAGAATAATTTATAGTAAAACTATAAGTTTTCTGATTAACATCTTGATATATCCTAATTTTAAATAACTGAAGCATATTTTAATGATAAAGTTTTGAGTATAAGTATTTTAAGCTTATTACGCAAAATTCATTATAGTTGAAACTCAATCTGAATAATTCATATATTGCGAAAAAATTTATTTTTCGATTGCTCTTTGCTCTTCAAGATGTCTTCATTATTTTTTGGTTTAATATATATAAATTATGTATATAATAATAAACATTCTGTTTAAGAGTTTTACGAATATTTTATATGAAAATTCTTTTAATTTATCCTTATTTCCTTGAGCAAAGGATTCACGCTGAAGACGTGAGTGTTGTTCCAATAGGCTTATATTATATTGGCGCATTACTCAAGGAAAACGGTTATGATGTAGAAATACTCAACTGTTATAATTTCAACAGGGAACATGATGAAATTAAAAAAATACTCAAAGAAAAAAGACCTGAAGTTTTAGGTTTTTCTATTGTCAATGCAAACAGATGGGGTGCGATTGAGATCGCAAAAACTGCTAAAAAATTACTTCCCGGAGTAAAAATTGTCTTTGGTGGAATCGGAGCAACTTTTCTCTGGGAACACCTTCTTAAAAATTTCAAATGTATTGACTATATAGTTCTCGGTGAAGGAGAATACACTTTTTTAAATCTTCTTAAATCTCTTGATAAAGAAGAAGAGAGAGTTAGCTCTATTAAAGGTATAGCTTTCAGAAAAGACGGAAAGCTATTTAGAACCGAGCCTTCAGATTTTATAGAAAATATTGATTTACTTCCCATGCCTGCAAAATATTTTACCTTTCAACATTTAATTTCATCACGTGGTTGTCCTTCCAATTGCACATTTTGCGGATCTCCAAAGTTCTGGGGAAGAAGGGTCAGATTTCATTCTCCTGAATATTTTGTCGAACAACTGGAACTGTTGAATAAAAAAGGTGTTTCCTTCTTTTATGTTTCTGATGATACTTTTACAATGAGAGAAGATCGTGTAATTGAGATCTGTAAAAAGATTATCGAAAGAAGCCTGAAAATAAGCTGGTTTGCCATATCCCGCGTGAATTTTGTGAGCGAAGAGATGCTTTACTGGATGAGAAAAGCTGGATGCATCCAGATAAGCTATGGTGTTGAGAGCGGTTCGGAAAAAATCAGACAGGTTCTTAATAAAAACATAAAAACCAATGATATAAAAAGAGCATTTTCTCTGACTGTTAAATATGGAATTTTACCACGTGCTTATTTTATATATGGTTCTCCGGGAGAAACTGATGTGACCATTAAAGATACTATCAATTTAATAAAAGAAATTAAACCGCTAAATTCAATTTTTTATATTCTGGATATTTTCCCGGGAACTGCTCTTTACGAAGACTATCAAAAAAGAAATAAAACAGGAGATGATATCTGGCTTAAAAAGATAGAGGATATAATGTATTTTGAAACTGACAGCAGTCTTTCAAAAGAAAAAATACTCTCATATGGAAATAATCTAAGAACAGAGTTTTATAAAAGCTTGCCTGAAAATGCAAGCTCGATTAGTCTTATTGACAGGAGTGATTTATATGAATGCCATGCTGATTTTCTATCAAGACTTGCCATGACATTCAGTCATGGAGATTATGCAAATATAAAAGAAATACCTGATAAAGAGAAAATAGCAGAAGAGCTTTACAGTAAAGCTCTGTCATATTTTCCCGACCATCGAGCATTTCTTGGATTAGGGATTATTAAACAGAAAAATAAAAAATATATGGAATCTATTGCTATTCTTGAAAAAGCAAGAAAACATTTTCCTGAAAGTGAACATATTGCAATATGTCTTGGAATTAGTTACATGAATATTGGACAATTTGAAAATGCACTTAAGTGCTTTCAGGCATTTCCTGATTCAGAGACCGCCTTAAGTTACCTGGAAGCCTGTTATAGAGCTTCAGGCAATAAAAACAATTAGAATAATAGAGATGTTGCAAAAATTTATTTTTAGATACCTTAAATTACACTTATACCATAAACTTTTTAATAATATCGCTTTTAAATAAAATAATCGAGTTAAATAATTTTCTTTAGCAATATCAGAATTATTCGAGTTAAAATAAAATGCGATGCTCAAAAAAATTATATGGTTTTCTATTTCCATAATTGCTGCTATTTCTTTTTCAATAGCCACTGGAATATTTCATCCTTCTGAGAAAATAAACGCACTCTGGCTTGTTACAGCAGCAGCATGTTTTTATGTGGTAACCTACAGATTCTATGCAGCATTTATTACATCGAAAGTCCTTATAATTAATGAAAAAAGAATAACTCCTGCCAGAAAGCTCTTTGATGGAATTGATTATCATCCAACAAATCGCTGGATTCTATTCGGTCACCATTTTGCAGCGATCGCAGGTGCAGGTCCTTTGATAGGGCCCATGCTTGCTGCCCAGTTCGGGTATCTCCCTGGTTTTTTATGGATACTTATTGGTGCTGCTTTTGGTGGTGCTGTACATGATATGGTAATTCTGTTTGCCTCTGTAAGAAAAAATGGCAAATCTCTCGCACAGATCGCAAAGGAAGAAATAGGACCTATTGGAGGGATTGCAGCAGCTATAGCAATCCTTTTTATAATTATAGTTGCTCTCGCAGGACTCGGGCTCGCGGTCGTCAATGCTTTATTTGAAAGTCCATGGGGCACATTCACAATTTTTCTCACAATTCCAATAGCACTTCTAATGGGTATCTACATGCATAGTCTAAGACCCGGTAAAGTATTTGAAATGAGCGCTATAGGTGTTTTTCTACTTCTGATTGCTGTATTCACAGGCCATTATATACCGGGCTCTTTCCTTGAACCTGTATTCAATCTATCGAGGAATTCACTCGTTTTAAGTATAGCTATTTATGGATTTATTGCTTCAGTACTGCCGGTCTGGCTGCTTCTTGCTCCAAGAGATTATCTTTCAACATATATGAAAATAGGCACAATCCTATTACTCGCACTCGGTGTTATCTTTATTGCTCCATACATTCAGATGCCAGCGGTTACGAAATTTGCAAAAGGTGGAGGACCCGTGATACCCGGCACTCTTTTTCCCTTTATGTTCATTACGATAGCCTGTGGAGCTGTTTCTGGCTTTCACTCCCTTATTTCATCAGGGACAACTCCAAAGATGCTTATGAATGAAAGAGACATTCCAATGATCGGGTTTGGAGCAATGCTTACAGAAGGATTTGTTGCTGTAATGGCACTAATTGCAGCAACCATACTTATTCCCGGAGATTATTTTGCGATTAATTCAAAGCTTTCTTTTGATGCTATAAGAGAGCTCGGGTTTCCTGTCGAAAAAGTACAGGAATTTTCAAATATGGTTGGCACAAATGTTGTTGGAAGGCCCGGGGGTGCTGTATCTCTTGCAGTTGGCATGGCATCTATATTGTCAGGATTACCAGGTATGTATTCACTTATGCCGTACTGGTACAATTTTGCTTTAATGTTTGAAGCTTTGTTTATCCTAACCACAGTAGATGCAGGAACAAGAGTAGCAAGATTTCTCTTACAGGAACTCGGAGGTATGTTCTATAAGCCATTAGCCCGAACAGGCTGGCTTCCAGGTAATATAATAACAAGCCTTATTGTTGTATCTGCATGGTCTTTTCTAATTTATTCAGGAAGCGTATCTACTATCTGGCCCATGTTTGGAGTAGCCAATCAATTACTTGCTGCAATAGCATTTGGAGTTGGAACAGTTTTCATAATAAAATCAGGGAAAGCAAGATATTCATGGATAACCTTGCTTCCAATGCTTTTCATGTTCACAACAACTCTTACAGCTTCATGGAAATTAATAGGTATTTTTATTGAAAAAGCATCGAAATCATTATCCTATACTGAAAAATTAACATTCAAAATAGATACATTTCTGATAATATTAATGGCAGCTCTTGCGCTAATTGTTCTATTTGACCTCACATTCAAAATATATCGCTTTATCAATAAAAAATAGATAAATTGTATTTTTTAAATTGAACAGAGTAATGCAGATATATCGAAAGCATTTATTTTATAAAACAAAATTCCAAGTTTTAGCAATCAGGCTGGAGTCGATAGTAAAAATAATTTGATATACGGCTGGCTATGTACCAAATCTCTTGCAAATTTTATACATAGCTATAGTATAATACCAAAAAAAACTGAGGGGGAAAATGCAAATAGTTTTGTCAGTCTTTCTCTTAATTATATTTTCCTCACCATTTCTACTGGCAGATGAAACAATCGTAGCAAAAGTCAATGAAACAGTCTTCACAATGGATGATCTTGAGAGTGAAGTTGACAGGCTGATACCAAAAATAACATTTCATAAAAATGTAGTGGGAGAAAAAAGAAAAAGATATTATGATCAAGCTGTTCAGGAATTGATTAATCGTGAACTTCTGTATCAATATGCAATATCAAAAAGCATGAAGCCTGAACCTGCTAAATTTAAAGCTCATATAGATCAGATCAGAACAAGAGTAAAACCTAAAGAAGAATTTTCATCATATTTAGCTGATCTCGGAATCAATGAAGAGCAATTATATAAAGAAGTCGAAAAAAATATTCTGATACAGGATGTGCTTAATGAGAACGTAATCAAGCCCTCGAAGATGAAAATAGAAGAAGTAAAGGATTATTATGATAAGAATATCGATAAATTCAGAGAACCAGAGAGCATAAGATTGAGAATAATTGCGATAAAAGATGAAAAAAAAGCACAGGAAGCTTACACAAAAATTAAAGCAGGAGAAAAATTTGAAGATATAGCTTCTACCATGTCTGAAGACAAATACAGAATAAAAGGCGGAGATATTGGATATTTTCACAAAAAAAGACTGCTTCCTGAAATGGAAAAAATCATCGATTCTCTTAATCATGGAGACATTAGCGAGCCCCAAAAAATACAGGATATGTGGTTTATAATCAAGGTCGAAGATAAAAAACCTGAAAAACAGATCCCGTTCGATTCTTTAAAAGACAAGCTAAAGAAAGAGATGGAGATTAAACGTGCAGAGGAGCTAAAGGAAAAATTCCTCTCAGAACTAAGAGCAAAAGCAAAAATAGAAATTCTTTTCAAAAAAGCTATTGCATTACAGCCATAATTTTATTTCTATATTAACATGGAAAAACATTTTTTGAGACATTTGCATTATCTGATTGCATTTTTGGGCTAAATAAATTTTTGAGCAAAGGCTCTGCTATTTAAGTTAAAATATAAATTAAAAATTCAGGGAGGTAATATATAATGGAAGAAGTCAGAAAAGAAAAGAAAACACTGCCTCAAATTGAGCAGGAAATATTGAATCACTTGAACAATATCAAAGTTCATACAGATGAAATAATTACTTTAGTTAATAAGAACTGCAAATCTACAGCAGACGACATTAAAAATGCTGATGATCTGACTTATAAAATTTCTGACATTCTTGATGAGATAAGAGACCTTCTCTTTGAGTTTGAAGACAGACTCCATGCAGAAGATTGAAAAGGAAATACAAAAGGCTATAATCTGCTTTAAATCAGGCGATTTATCAACATCTGAAATACTGTTCAGAAAACTTCTTAAAAAAAAACCTGATGATTTTCTGATTCTGAATTATCTTGGCATAATCCTCTATCAGCTTCAAAAATATGATGAAGCTCTTACGATTTTTAACAGGGCTCTGAAAATAAAGCCTTCAGAAAGTATTATTCTTTTTAACATAGGAAATATTTTCAGAAAAAAATCCCTGACTGAAAAGGCTATAGAGTATTATCTTAAAGCACTCGAATTCAAACCTTATGACCCGAACATATACCATAATCTTGGAGTTGTTTTTCAGGAACAGAGAAAATTTAATGATGCAGTAAAATGCTTCAGTAAAGCCCTGAGCCTTCACCCTAATTTCCCTGATGCTTATTACAATCTCGGTGTTGTATATCAGGAAATGGGAGAACTTGACAGAGCCATTGAACACTACAAACATGCCATAACTCTTGTTCCTGATGATGCAGAATTCTATGATAATCTTGGTTCAGCATATTTTGAAAAAGGCGAATATAAATCTGCTCAGGAATGCTTTGAAAAAGCAATCAAGCTCAATCCAAATCTTCCGGAAGCTTACAACAATCTCGGTTCTGTTCTGAGAGAGTTAAAAAAGTATGAAGAAGCAATTGAGAATCTTGAAAAAGCGCTCTTCTTAAAAGAAGATTATGAAGATGCACATTTTAATCTTCTTGCAACATTACACGAATATGGAATCAGGATAGATGAAGACATTCCTTTAACAGAGGGTCTTGAATATAAGCCATCACACTTGAAAATCAGATGGATTAAATGCATTTGTATAATACCAAGTTTTTACGATAATGAGAACGAGATAATCAGCACCAGAAAAAAATATGAAGATACACTCCTTCATTTAACTCAATCAATTAATCCATCTACAGAAGATGAGATTAAGGCTGCATCATCAATAGTTGGCAGCATACAGCCTTTTTTACTCGCAGCACAGGGCTGTAATGACAGAGAACCGCAGAAGATTTACGGTGAATTTATTCATAAGATTATGTCACTTAGATACCCTGAATTTTCAAAATCAATCTCTTATAGTAATTTAATGAAATCTGAAAAAATAAGGGTTGGCTTTATATCATCTCATTTTTACAGTCATTCTGTATGGAAAATTCCACTTCGAGGATGGCTCGAAAAACTTGACAGAAATAAATTCGAAATTTTCTCCTATTATGTCGGAAGAAAAAAAGACGGGGTTACGTCATATGCAAAATCATTGAGTGACAGATTTGTTGAAGATATATATAACCTCGAAAAGCTTATAAATATTATAAAACAGGATAAACTACATGCAATCATATATCCTGAAATTGGAATGGATTCCCTTACATTACAACTTGCATGCCTCAGACTCGCACCTGTTCAATGCGTTTCATTGGGACATCCTGATACAACAGGACTGCCCACAATAGATTATTATTTAAGCAGTGATTTAATGGAACCTGACGATGCAGAAGCACATTATACTGAAAAACTAATCAGGCTTCCAGATGTTGGTTTTTCATATTTTCCGCTTGAAATTCAAGGTCATGAATATGAAAGAAAGGATTTTGGATTAGATGAAAATAATATTCTTTATCTCTGCACCCATTCATGGTTCACACATCTACCACAATATGATTACATCTATCCTGAAATAGCCCGACAGGTACCTGAAGCCAGATTCATATTCATTGAACCACCTTACAGTAAGCTAATAGCAGATAAGATGAGAAATCGCCTTAGAAATGCTTTTCAGAATTACTATTTAAACGGAGAAGACCATTTTGTATTTCTACCTTATCTTGATAGAGCAAAATACCACAGCATAAATTGCATCTCAGATATTTTTCTTGATACACCTGCATGGTCTGCCAATAATTCCACTTTCGAGGCACTCGGCGCAGATCTTCCTGTTATCACAATGC
>FWPV01001401.1_pt1 | contig 67086 bp, 53 predicted proteins | sample 2228371 | NCBI WGS metagenome assembly FWPV01 (sample SAMEA103939776, study PRJEB20133) | metagenome
ATTTCAAATCGAAAAATGCCATTTTGGCTAATAAGTTGTTTGGTCTTAACAGGTTAGAGAATCATCAGATTACAACGTTGGGACAGTAGTGTCACGCAATCTTTATTCCCGCTCAACCACGACAGCTTGGTTTTAGCGGCGCCAGAGGGCCTGCGCGCGTTCGGATGTCGGTGGGTCATTAAAACCGATGCTACGAAATGCGCTGCAGCGACCATGGGTTGCCATGCTTCGATCTTCGCTCGAAGGGGCAAGGTCCACTCCTCTGCGCCACCCCGAGTTTCGTAAAACCGCCTCCTATTACGGATGTGTAATTAAAAGGAAAGGCTTCTTGCAAAGCGGCTCATCCAATCACCAACGATCATAAAAAAAACAAATAAAAACAATAAGTAAAAATTTTTCAGGGGGTTTTACAACAAGGCACCGTGTTTGCTTGACAGTCCATGGCAGGATCTTTAACCCGCCCGAAAAGGGCAAACCAGCCGAAAGGCTGGGACGCAAAGCCACCGGCCTACATCCCGGGGGAGCGGGACAGGGCGGCGGGGCTGCCGGCAGGGGTGGCATCTCGGCACGCGTTCCGGCCTGCGGCCGGCCCGCTTGCGAGGTGTCCACGCCATGCGATCCGTCGATGCCCGTTTCGGGAAGCTCCTTCGCAACCTCCTTTTCTTCTCGTTTCTTCTGCTCTCCCTCCTTGTTTCCCTCTGGGCGCACGCGGCCGAGGTGACGCTTGCCTGGGATGCGAACACGGAGCCCGAGCTTGCGGGCTACCGCCTCCACTACGGCACGGCGAGCGGCTCCTATTCCGTTCATCTGGATGTCGGCAACGTGACCACTTTCCAAGTGACCGGGCTTGCCGCGGGGACGACCTACTATTTCGCGGCCACGGCCTACGGGGCCGACGGCACAGAAAGCGGCTACTCGAACGAGGTGAGCCACACCGTGCCGCAGGCGAACCGCGCCCCGGCGGCGCCCGGGCCGCCGGCCGGGCCCGCCGGTGTGCCGGCCGGAACCCCGGCCGTCTTCATCGCCCAGGCGAGTGACCCGGACGGCGATGCCTTGGAGTTTCGCTTCGACTGGGGCGACGGCTCGGTTTCCGAGTGGGGAGACTCGACCGCGGCCCATGCCTGGCTGCAGGCGGGGTCGTTTTGCGTGCGGGCCCAGGCGAAGGATTCCGCCGGGGCCCTCTCCCCCTGGTCCGGGTGCGCGGCGGTCGCGGTGCTCGCCCCGCCGCCAGCCCTTGACACGGACGGGGACGGGGTTTGCGACGCCGAAGACGCCTTCCCCGAGGACCCGAGCGAGTGGGCCGATGCGAACGGGAACGGCATCGGCGACAACGCCGAGGCCGCGGCCGCCGCACTCGCCCCACCCGCCCCGGTTCCGCTCTTTCCCGCAGGCGATGCCGAGGTCGACACCCTGCCCGAGCTCGCCACCGAACCGTTCCGGCCGGCGGCCGACGGCGCGGCCCATCGCCGCACACGCTGGCAGATCCTGCGCCTCGAGGACGACGCCCTCCTCTTCGACTTCACGAGCGATACCGCCCTGACCGCGATCCGGGTCCCCAAGCTCGTGCTGGAGGGGGGGACCCCCTACTGCTGGCGGGCGCAATTTTTCGATGCCGTGGGGCGGGCTTCGGCATGGTCGGAATGCGCCGCGTTTCACACCGCGGCCGACAGCCGGGATGCCAACGCGGACGGCATCCCCGACGACCAGGAGCCGCCCGCCGCGGCCGACCTCGACGCCAACGGGATCCCCGACCGGCAGGAAACCGCCATCCGCACGGTGCGGATGGAGGGCTCGAATGTCCTGATCGGGGTCGGCATCCGCGAAAGCCCGGCCGCCATCGCCGTCGAGGCGGTCGAGTCCGAGGACCCGGCAGGCGAGGGCGGCTACGTGGCCGGCATGCCCAAGAAGATGCCCTTCGGCCTGATCAACTTCCGGATCGCCGTCGCCCAACCCGGCGATGCCGTCGCGGTCACGTTATACTTCTCCGAGCCGGTCCCGCGGCGCGGCCGCTGGTTCAAGTACAACCCGATCGAGGAGCGCTGGGTCGATTTCGCGGCCTACACGAAGTTCTCCGCCGACCGCCGCCGGATGACCTTGAGCCTGCGGGACGGCGGCGTGGGCGATGCCGACGGGGTCGCCAACGGCGTGATCGTCGACCCGGCGGGGATCGTCGAGGTGGAGGATGGGCTTTCGGCCGCGGCGGGGGGCGGGGGCTCCTGCTTTCTCGGCCAGGTGGCGGAGGCGGGCCCGCCGGAGGGAGCCGCGGCCGCCTGGCCGGCGCTCGCGCTGATCGCGGCGATGCTGCTTGCCCGGCGGGGGGCGGCGCGGCGGCGGGGTGCCCGGGCGGTTTGCCCGGCAAGGGCGGGTCAGCGGTTCTTGCGCCAGCGGGGGTGGGCGATCCCGAGCCGGCGCACGCGGTAGTTGAGCGCGCGCGGGGAGATCCCGAGTTTCTTCGCCGCGTCCTTCTGGATCCAGAGCGACTCCTCGAGGGCGCGCACGATCATCGCCCGCTCCTGCTCGGCGGTGAGCTTGAGCCCGGGGAGGGGGGCTTCCGGTGCCGCGGCCCGCGCCGCGGGCCGGGGGATCTCGGGGAGCGCGAGGTGTTCCTCGCCGATCCGCGGGCCCTCGGCCACGAGAAGCGCGCGCTCGATCGTGTTCGCGAGCTGGCGGATGTTTCCCGGCCAGTCGTACTCCTTGAGCCGGGCCAGGGCCTCCGGCGTGAAGTCCTCGGCCGTCTTTTTCAACTGGCGGCCGATTTTCCCCAGCAGGTGGTGCGCGAGGGGCTCGATGTCCTCCCGTCGCTCGCGAAGCGGCGGGATGTGGATCCGGAGCACGTTGATGCGGTAGTAGAGGTCCTCGCGGAAGCGCCCCTCGCCGACGAGCGCCTCGATGTCGCGGTTGGTCGCCGCGATCACGCGCACGTCGGCCTCGATGGTGCGGTTTCCGCCCAGGCGCTCGAAGCTCCGGTCCTCGAGGACCCGGAGCAGCTTCGCCTGAAGCCCCGCACCGAGCTCGCAGAACTCGTCCAGGAAAATCGTCCCCCCGTGGGCCTGCTCGAAGCGGCCGATGCGGGTCTTGTCGGCGCCGGTGAAGGCGCCTTTTTCGTGCCCGAAGAGCTCGCTTTCGAGGAGCGTCTCCGGGATGTTCGCGCAGTTCACCTTGACGAAGGGGCCGCCGCGGCGCGGGCTGTTGAAGTGAATGTTCCCCGAGACGAAGCTCTTGCCGGTGCCGGTTTCGCCCGTGATCAGGATCGTGGACTCGGTCTGCGCAAGCCTCCGGATCTCGGCCGTCACCTTCTGCATCGCCGGGCTCACGGCGACGATGCGGTCGGTGTCGTAGACGACGTCCTGCTCGCGGCGCAGGTAGTCGATCTCGTTCCGCAGGGAGCGGTTCTCGAGGGTGCGGCGGACCGAGAGGAGAAGCTTTTCCGCCTCGAAGGGCCGACTCACGAAATCCGCGGCCCCGGCCTTGACCGCGCGCACGATGATCTCGGAGTCCGCGCCGGCCGCCGTCGCGAAGACGGGGATGGCGGGGGCGACCTGCTGCGCGCGCCGGAGCAGATCCTCGGGGGGCTCGCCGCCCGCGGCCGGAAGATCGAGGATGAGGAGCGCCGCTTCCTCCTTGGCCAGGCGCTTTCCGGCGTCGAGCAGGTTGGCGGCGAAGCTCACGGTGAACTCGCGGGCGAGGGCGTCGGCGAAGAGGCTCTCCTCCCCTGCGAGGTCACCGACGATGAGGATGCGGCGGGGCATCGTTCTCCCTGGCGATATCCATGCAGTTCAGGCGCCCGGCCAGTCCCGGTGCCAGTTCCAGGCCGTTTCCACGATCTCCTCGAGTTTCCTCACCCCGGGCCGCCAGCCGAGGAGGTCCATCGCCCGGCGGCAATCGGCGACGAGGACCGCCGGGTCCCCCGGCCGCCGCGGCGCATCGCGGGTCTCGAGTCGTCTGCCGGTCACCTCGGAGACCGTGCGGATCACCTCGCGCACCGACCAGCCGCGGCCCAGGCCGAGGTTGAAGGCCCCGCCTTCGCCGCCCGCGGCGAGGTGCTCGAGGGCGAGGACGTGGGCCTCGGCGAGGTCGTTCACGTGGACGTAGTCCCGGATGCAGGTACCGTCGGCCGTGGGGTAGTCGGTCCCGTAGACGGAGACGGGCCCCTCCCCGCGCGCGGCGGCCTCGAGCAGCCGCGGGATGAGGTGCGATTCGGGCTCGTGCTGTTCCCCGAGTCCTCCCCCCGGGTCGGCGCCTGCGGCGTTGAAATAGCGCAGCGCCGCCCAGCGCAGCCCCTGCGCCCGGCCGCAGTCGGCGAGCAGCTCCTCGACCACGGCCTTGGTCCGGCCGTACGGGTTCTTCGGCCGCAAGGGGTGCCCCTCGGGGATGGGGACCGTTTCCGGGTCGCCGTACACCGCGGCCGAGGAGGAGAACACCCAGAGCCTCACCCCGTGCGCGAGCGCCGCCCGCAGCAGGGCGATCGTCCCGCCGACGTTGTTGTCGTAGTAGGCCAGGGGGTCGGCGACCGAGGAGGCGACCTCGATCAAGCCGGCAAAGTGCATCACGGCGTCGATGCGGCGGCCGGCGAAGCAGGCCGCGAGGTCCTCCGGCCGGCGGACGTCGCCGCGGACGAGCCCTCCCCAGCGCACGAACTCGGGCCGCCCCGAGGAGAGGTTGTCCAGGACGAGCGGCCGGTGGCCGCGCTCGAAGAGCCGCTTGCACGTGTGGGCGCCGATGTAGCCCGCCCCGCCCGTGACCAGAACCTCCATCGTCTCTCCGCGGCGGGGCCGCGCGACCGGCCCCGGCCGGCGCGACCCGCCCTCCCCTGGTTTCTATCGCCCGAAGGCCCGATGTTCTTGACGAAACCCGGCCTTAGATGAAGCCCCGCTGGCCGAGGTAGAGGAGAATCTCCTGGGCGGCCTCGTCCGGGGTGATCGCCGTCGTGTCGATCCGCACCTCGGGGGACTCGGGGTCCTCGTAGGGGTCGTCGATCCCGGTATAGCCCTTGATCAGGCCCGCCCGCGCCTTGGCGTACATCCCCTTGCGGTCGCGGCTTTCGCAGACGGAAAGCGGGGTGGCGACGTGGACCTCGACAAAGCCGCCGTAGGCCTCGACCATGCGGCGCACCTCGAGCCGCGTCTTGGCGTAGGGGGCGATCGGCGCGCAGATCGCGATCCCGCGGTTCTTGGTGATCTCGGAGGCGACGAACCCGATGCGGCGCACATTCACGTCGCGGTGCTCCTTGGAGAAGGTGAGCTCGCTCGAGAGGTGCTGGCGCACGATGTCGCCGTCCAGCAGGGTGACCGGCCGGTCGCCGCGCTCGAGGAACTTCGCGTAGAGGATGCGCGCGATCGTCGATTTGCCGGCCCCCGAGAGGCCGGTCATGAAGATCGTGAACCCCTGGCGGCCGGGGGGCGGGTAGGCCTTCTCGAGTTCCGCCGCCACCTCGGGGAAGGTCGCCCACTCCGGGATGCGCCGGCCCTCGCGCACGCGGCGGCGGATGTCCGTGCCGGAGAGCGAGATGCACTGCACCCCGTCGGGCACCTGGTCCACGGGGCGGAACTCGTCCTCGAAGGGGAGGTAGACCATCTCGGGGAAGGAGACGATCTCGATGCCGAGCTCGGCGGCGTGGGCCTCGAGCACGCGGCAGGAGTCGTCGCTTCCGTAGTAGGGCTTGCCGTTCGGGTCGCAGCCGGGGCCGGCGTGGTCGCGGCCGGCGATGAAGTGCGTGCAGCCGAAGTTGCGGCAGACGATGGCGTGGAGGATCGCCTCGCGCGGCCCGGAGAGGCGCATCGAGAGGGGCAGGAGGTTCAGCAGGTAGGCATCCGGCGGGTAGTGCCGGGCGACCTGGCGGTAGCAGCGCACCCGCGTGTAGTGATCGAAATCCCCCGGCTTGGTCATGCCCGCGACCGGGAGCAAAAGGAGGTTCGCCCGCGCCTCGCGCATGGCGCGGATCGTCATCTCGAACTGCGGCCGGTGGATCGGGTTTTCGGTCACGAACCCGGCCATGCGCTTCCAGTTGAGCTTGCGCGCGGCCGCGCGCACCTCGGCCGGGGTGAGCCGAAGCGAGCGGAAGTCGTAGTGCAGGGGGAGGCTTGCCACCTCGAGGGTGCCCCCGACATAGAAGTCCCCCGTGCGGTGAAGCAGGTACTCGGCCCCGGGGTGGGCCGTGTCCTCCGTCCCGTAGACGAGCAACGCCTCGCGGCGGCGGTCGACCGGCCAGAGGTCCTCGATGTGCAGGACCCCAAGCAGCACCCCCTCCGGGTCCCTGAGCGCCGCGGACTGTCCCGCCTCGAGCTTGCGCGCCAGGACCTCGGGGACGTCGAGGCAGATCGGCAGCGGCCAGAGGGTCCCGTCCTTCAGGCGCATGCGGTCGAGGACCGGCTCGTAGTCGGCCCGCGTCATGAACCCGGAAAGCGGGCTGAAGGCCCCGGTCGCGAGAAGCTCGAGATCGCAGAGCTGGCGATCGTTCAGGGGGATATCGGGAAGCTCGTTCGCGATCGACTTGAGCAACACGGCGCGCTCCGGGGTGGCGAGCAGCTCGACCAGTCCGTCCCGGCGGCCGGAGGAGGGGGAGACGGTTTCGGGCATGGGGTGCGTTTGCGTTTCCTGGAGGAGAGGTGCACTCTGTTTATTTGAAACTTTAACCATAGCACACGGCGGCCGTTAAGGAAACGGCGATTTGACATTCCTTGGCCGCCGCGGGAAAAGAGAGCCCATGGCTGGGGATCCGCCGAAGCCCCTGATCCTCGCGCCGGCCGGTTGCCGGGAATCCTTTCTCGCCGCGCTCGCCGCCGGCGCAGACGGGATCTACTGCGGGCTGAAGTCCTTTTCGGCGCGCATGGAGGCGCGCAACTTCACCCTCGAGGAGCTCCGCGGCCTCGTCGCCCTCGCCCGCGGGGAAGGGGTCCGCGTCTTCGTCACCCTGAACACCCTGCTGCGCGACGCCGAGCTCGAGGCCGCCGGGCGCCTGCTCGAGCGCCTCGGCCGCTTCGTTCGGCCCGACGGGGTGATCGTCCAGGATCTCGCCCTTGCCGCCCTGGTGCGCCAGGCGGGCTTTGCCGGCGAGGTCCACTGGTCCACGCTCGCCAACGTGAGCTTTGCCTCCGCCCTCGGCTTTCTCGCCCGCCGGCTCCCGGCCGACGCCGTCGTCTTGCCGCGCGAGCTCACCGTGGAGGAGATCCGGCTTGCCGCCGCGGCCTGTCCGCCGGGCTTGCGGCTCGAGGTCTTCGTGCACGGCGCATTGTGCTACGGGGTCTCGGGGCGCTGCTACTGGAGCAGCTTTCTCGGCGGCAAAAGCGGCCTGCGGGGCCGCTGCGTGCAGCCCTGCCGGCGGGTGTACCGCCAGGGCAAGGACGAGGGGCGGCGGCATTTCTCCTGCCTCGACCTCGAACTCGAGGTCCTCGCCAAAGTCCTGCTCACCATCCCGCAGGTCGCCGCCTGGAAGATCGAGGGGAGAAAAAAGGGGCCGCATTACGTGCACGCGACGGTTTCGGCCTACCGGCTGCTTCGCGACCACGGGGGCGACCGCGCGGCCCAGCGCGAGGCGCGAAGCCTGCTCGCGCTCGCCCTCGGCCGGCCGGGAAGCCATTTTTTCTTTCTGCCCCAGCGGCCGGAGCACCCCGTGCCCGCGGACGGCCGGACGGGATCGGGGTTCTTTCTCGGCCGGCTGAAGGGCCGACCCGGCCGCCTCACCCTGACCCCCCGGATCGCCCTTCTCCCCGGGGACCGCCTGCGGGTCGGCTTCGAGGATACCCCCGGCCACCGCCTCGAGCAGCTCGGCCGGGGCCTCCCCGCCGGCGGCCGCTGGGTCCTCCCGCGCGGGGAGGGGCCGGGGCCGGAGCGGGGGACACCGGTTTTTTTGATCGACCGCCGCGAGGAGGGGCTGAAGCAAGCGATCGCCCTCTTCGAGCGGAAGCTTCCCCGGGATGACGCCTCGCCCCCCCCGGCCGCCTTCCGCCTGCGGCTTCCCCGTCCCGCGGGGGGCGGCGGGACCGTCCACGAGGAGATCGTCCGGAGGCGACCGCGGCCCGCCCCCCGGGGAAAGGACGCCGGGGCCTGGATCGACGAACCGGATGCGGCGGCCTGGGAAGGGGTCGAGCCCGCGCGCCTTCGCCCGTGGCTCCCGCCTGCGCTTTTCCCCGCCGAGGAGGGCCGGCTGCGGGAAGTGGTCGGGCGGCTTCTCGCCCGGGGGTTCCGCGAATTCGTCCTGAACGCCCCCTGGCAGGCGGCCCTGTTTCCCGAGAACGAGCGCCGCCTTTCCCTGTGGGCGGGTCCGTTCTGCAACCTCGCCAACCCGCTCTCGCTCGAGGTCGCAGCAGGGCTGGGGTTTTCCGGGGCGATCGTCTCCCCCGAGCTGCCCGCGGCCGATCTGCTCTCTCTCCCGCGGCGGAGCCCGATCCCGCTCGGCATCGTGGTCTACGGGCTCTGGCCGCTTTGCGTCTCGCGCATCCCGCCGCCTGCCCTCGAGGGGGGCCGGCCGTTTTGCAGCCCCAAGGGCGAGGAGGCCTGGTTTCACGAGCGGGGCGGCCTCGTTTGGGTCTACCCCGGCTGGCGGGTGGATCTGCGGGCGGAAAAAAGCAGGCTCGCGGCGGCGGGGTATTCCCGGTTCGTCGAGCTCGACGAGCCGGTCCCCGACGGGGTACGCCTCAAGGCGCGTCCCGGCCGTTTCAACTGGGACGGCTCCTGGCCCTGAAAGCTCAGCGCCTTTTCTTGAGCCGCGCGATCGCCAGCGCCAGGCTCGTCTGCAGCCGTTCGATCGCCTGGGCGAGGACCCCGATCTCGTCCGACGAGCGCACCTCGATCTTCACGTGGAGATCCCCCAGGCTCATGCGCTCGGCCGCCTGGGTGAGGTGGAGGATCGGCCGGATCAGGCCGCGCGCGGCGAACCAGGCGACGACCGCGGCGAGCAGGGCCGTCACCGCCAGGAGCGCGTAGGCGAAGTGGCGCAGCAGGGCGAGCCCCTCGAAGACCTCGGCCTCGTCCTGGGCGAGCGCGAGCACCCAACCCAGCCCGGTCTTGCGGGCATGGCCGAGCTGGGGCCGTCCGGACTCCTCGAGGAAGGAGGCGGTGAGGGTCGTCCACCCTTTGTTGCGGAACTCGGCGACGAGGGGGTGCCGCGCGAGGTTTTCCCGTTTTTGCACGAGGTGCCGGGCGGGGTGGGCGATGACGAAGCCCTGCTCGTCCAGGAGAAAGGCGCTTCCCGTCTCGCCGCGCTTCCAGGCCGCGACGTGGCGCGAGATGCTCTCGACGGTCATCGCCGCGGCCATCACCCCCGTCGTGCGCTCCCCCTCGCGGATCGGGACCGCGATCACCAGGGCGGGCACGTTGGAGGTGCGGCCGATCACGGTCTGCCAGGCCATCTGGCGGCCGGCGAGGACGTCCTTCACGTATTGACGGTCGGCGTAGCTGACGAGCGGCTCGCGGTCGCTGCGGCCCACGTTCATGCCGTCTGGGCCCACGGTGAAGACAAGGTACATCCAGGGGTACTCGCGGGCGATCGCGCGCAGCAGCGGCTCCTGCTGCTCGCGGCTCATGGAGCGGATCTCGGGCATGGCGGCCGCCATGCGCAGAACGGCGAAGTTCGCCTGCATCCAGGCGTCCAGCCGGTCGGCGAGCCCCTTGCTCGCCTCGGAGAGGACCGCCTCGGCATCGGCCCTCATGCGGGCCGAGGACTCGCGGAAGGTGATGTAGCCGAAGAGGGCGAGGGGGACGATGCCCACGAACAGCATGAGGGCGAGCGTCTTGCCGAAGATCCCGAACCGGGGCCGGCTCCGCGGGTAGGCGGCCTCGGCGAAGGGCTCCCCCCAGGCGGGGGCTTCCGCGGCGGTCTCCGGCTCGGCGGCCCCGGAGGATCCGGGCCCCGCCTCGGCCGACTCCTCGGGGCGCCGCGGCGGCGGGGCGTCCTCTTCCGGCCGGGGCTTCCTCACGGTCAAGAGCTTGCCGCAGGCCTTGCAGGCCACGCGGACCGTGTCCGTTTTCATGCGCGTTTCGTCCACGCGGTAGCGCTTGCCGCAGGCATCGCAGAGGACGTCGATCATCTTCGACCTCCCGGCGCCGGCTTGGCCGGCGGGGTGAGCAGAGGCAGGATCGCCTTCTGGAAAGCGATCCGCTTGGATTCCTCGGGGATTTCGGCCGCGAGCGCCTCGACGAGCTCGGCGGCGCGCTCGGGCGGGATGCCGCCCCCGGCCGCGGCCCCGGGGATGCGGCCGGCGTGCTCCTCGAGGAGCAGCCCCGCGATCGGGCCGACGGCGCGGGCGAGCTCGATCCGCAGCCGCTCGAAGAAGGCGTTTCCGAGAAGCGGCCGTTTCTTGCGCACGACCTCGATCAGCCCCTGGTCGAGGAGCTTCTTCAGGGCGCGCTTGAAGGAGGCGGCGTCGAGGTCCACCTCGGCCGCGATCTGGTAGAGGCTTTTTTCCTCCTCGATCGCCAGGAGCAGGCGCACCATGTCGGCGTCGAGGGAGACCCCGCGGGCTTCCCCCGGGATCGTCTTGCGGAAGTGCAGGCCCGCCGCGGTGGCGGAGGTGAAATCCATCTCCCCGTCGCTCAGCCCCGGCCCTTCTTTTCGAGCTCTTCGCGCAGCTTCTTTTCCATCTCGGCGAACAGGGACTTCTTCTTCCCGGCCTGCTCGGCTTGGATCGCCTCGACCTTGCGCTCGATCTGGCGTTGGCTTTCCCGGAAGCGGCGCAGCTCCTCCTCGAGGCGCGTCCCCGTCTCCCCGCGGGGGATTTCCTCGATTCGCAGGTGGTCCCGCAGGAAGACGCGGTCGCCGAAGGAGCCGCGGACGACCTCCACCGCGCCAAGCTCGGCAAGCCGGCGCAGGACGATCCCGCCGCGCTCGGCCGAGAAATCGAGGAGCCGGCAGAGGTCCTCCAGGGTGGCGGGCTGGGCGGAGCGGTGCTCGTGGATACGCAACGCGGCGACGAGGAGATGGGCTTCGGTGTACAGGTCGGGCTCCGGGCGTTTCATCGGCGCGACCCCCGCGGCGGCTTGACTTCGGAAGGCGCCCAGACTAACATTTTTCGTTGCTTTGTCAAGGTGATCCACGGCGGGTGCACCTGCGAAAGGAGGAATCCGATGACGGAGATCGTGGAGGTGAAGGCGAGGGAAATCCTCGACTCGCGGGGCAACCCGACCGTCGAGGTCGAGCTCGAGCTCGCGTGCGGGGCCCAAGGCCGCGCCGCCGTGCCCTCCGGGGCCTCGACCGGGAGCCGCGAGGCGATCGAGCTGCGGGACAAGCGCGCCAAGCGTTACGGCGGCAAGGGGGTGCTCGCGGCGGTGAAGAACGTCACCGAGAAGATCGCCCCCGCCGTCTGCGGCATGGACGCGATGGCGCAGGAGGCGCTCGACCGGCGCCTGATCGAGCTCGACGGCACGGCGAACAAGTCCCGGCTGGGGGCGAACGCGATCCTCGGCGTCTCGCTTGCCGCCGCGCGGGCGGCGGCCGCGGCCGTCGGGCTGCCGCTCTACCGCCACCTGGGCGGGCTGCGGGCGCGCACCCTCCCCATTCCCCAGATGAACATCGTGAACGGCGGGGCCCATGCCGCGAACACGCTCGACTTTCAAGAGTACATGATCCTCCCCATCGGCGCCGCGAGCTTCGCCGAGGCCCTGCGCATGGGTGCGGAAACCTTCCACGCGCTCAAGGCGATTCTGCGCAAGAAGGGCCTGTCCACCGGGGTCGGCGACGAGGGCGGCTTCAGCCCCGATCTCCCCGACAACGAGGCCGCGCTCGGGCTCATCCTCGAGGCGATCCGCGCCGCAGGCTACCGGCCGGGAAAGGATGTGGCCCTGGGGCTCGACGTCGCCGCCAGCGAGTTCTACGAAGGCGGCCGCTACCGGCTGCGCGCCGAAAACAAGCGCCTGACGGCGAGGGAGATGATCGATCGGTACGAAAGGCTGCTCGAGCGCTACCCGATCGTCTCGATCGAGGACGGGCTCGCCGAGGGCGACTGGGAGGGCTGGCGCCTCCTCACCGACCGGCTGGGCGGCGCCGTGCAGCTCGTGGGCGACGACATCTTCGTCACCAACCCGGCGATCCTCCGCCGGGGGATCGAGCAGGGGGTCGCCAACGCCGTCCTGATCAAGCTCAACCAGATCGGCACCCTGACCGAGACGCTCGAGGCGATCGAGCTCGCCCGCGAGGCGGGCTACGCGACGGTGATCTCCCACCGCTCCGGGGAGACCGAGGACCCCTTCATCGCCGATCTCGCCGTGGGCGCCGAGGCCGGCCAGATCAAGACCGGGTCGCTGTCGCGCAGCGAGCGCATCGCCAAGTACAACCAGCTCTTGCGCATCGAGGAGGAGCTGGGCGAAGCGGCACGCTTCTGCCGCACGATCTTCTGAGGCGAAGCGGCGCCCCCCGGGCGCCGCTTCCGTTTTTCGCGCCGCCCCGCCGGGGAGAAGGGGGTGCCGGATGCCGTTTTCCACGAAATTCATCTTCGTCACCGGCGGGGTGCTCTCTTCGCTCGGCAAGGGGCTCGCCTCGGCCTCGATCGGCGCGCTTCTCGAGAGCCGGGGGCTGACGGTGTCCTTGCAGAAGCTCGACCCCTACATCAACGTCGACCCGGGGACGATGAACCCCTTCCAGCACGGCGAGGTCTACGTCACCGACGACGGCACCGAAACCGACCTCGACCTCGGCCACTACGAGCGCTTCACCCACGCCGTGATGGGCCGGCGAAACAACTACACGACGGGGAAGATCTACCACTCGGTGATCACCAAGGAGCGCCGCGGGGACTACCTCGGGGGCACGGTCCAGGTGATCCCGCACATCACCGACGAGATCAAGCGCTGCATCCGCGATCTCGCCGACGGGGTCGACGTCGTGATCGTCGAGATCGGGGGCACGGTGGGCGACATCGAGAGCCTGCCCTTCCTCGAGGCGATCCGCCAGTTCCGCGCCGACGTCGGCAAGGACAACGTCCTCTACATCCACCTGACGCTCGTTCCCTACATCCGCACCTCGGGCGAGGTGAAGACCAAGCCGACCCAGCACAGCGTGAAGGAGCTGCGCAGCATCGGCATCCAGCCCGACATCCTGCTCTGCCGGACCGAGCGGCTGCTCTCCAAGGAGATCAAGGCGAAGATCGCGCTGTTCTGCAACGTGGGCGTGGACGCGGTGATCACGGCGAAGGACGTCGAGTGCATCTACGAGGTGCCGCTCGTTTTCCACGCCGAGGGCTTGGATCACAAGATCGTGGAACTGCTGAACATCTGGACCCGCGCCCCGCGCTTGGACGACTGGGAGGAGCTCGTCCGGCGCTTCCGCGAACCTGCCCACGAGGTGACGATCGCGATCGTCGGCAAGTACGTGAACCTGACAGAGTCCTACAAGAGCCTGAACGAGGCCTTGCACCACGGCGGGGTGGCGAACCGCAGCCGCGTGCGGCTCTTCTTCGTCGACTCCGAGCAGCTCACCGCCGAGAACTGCGGCGAGCGGCTCGCGGCCGCCGACGGGATCCTCGTCCCCGGGGGGTTCGGAAGCCGCGGGATCGAGGGCAAGATCGCCGCGGCGCGCTGGGCGCGCGAACAGGGGATCCCCTATTTCGGGATCTGCCTCGGGATGCAGACCGCGGTGATCGAGTTCGCGCGCCACGTGGCCGGCCTGGCCCGCGCGAACAGCACCGAGTTCGACCCGCTCACGCCCGACCCCGTGATCCACCTGATGACGGAGTGGTTCGACGAGCGGACCCAGAGCCTGCAACGCCGGGACGAGTCCACGGACAAGGGGGCGACCATGCGCCTGGGCGCCTACCCCTGCCGGCTCGCGGAGGGAAGCCTCGCGCGTCGGATCTACGGCCGGGAGGAGATCGCCGAGCGCCACCGCCACCGCTACGAGTTCAACAACGCCTACCGCGAACGGCTCGCCGCGGCCGGCTTGGCGCTGAGCGGGCTTTCGCCCGCGGGGGACCTGGTCGAGATCGTGGAGCTCCCCGGCCACCCCTGGTTTCTCGGCTGCCAGTTCCACCCCGAGTTCAAGTCCAAGCCGATGGACCCCCACCCCCTCTTCCGCGACTTCATCCGCGCCGCACTCGACCGCGGCCGCGCCCGCTGATCCGCGCTCCGCCCTCGGACCTAAACGCCCCCCCTCGGGCGAATAAGGCGCCTCGGCCCGGGCCGGCGATCCCGCCGCCGCGCCGCGGCCCCGCCGGAGCGTCCGTCGCGACGCCCCCCGCGATCGGACGTCCGGGAGGCTGTCGCCGCCGCGTGCCGCCCGGCTATTTCTTGAGGATCTGTTCGAGGGTTTTCTGCGCGCAGTCGGGGCAGTAGCTCGAGGTGATGTCGAGCTTGGCCCGCTCGTGGATGAACTGCTCCACGGGGACCCAGGGGCCTTGGCCGGGGACCTTGCCCGTGTCGTCGCGGATCTTCTTGCAGACGCAGCACATGGGGAGGATCTTCTGGTACAGGTGGATCTTGCGCGTGAGCTCGAGCTTCTCGAGGCAGCGTTCCACGCGGAACTGGATCTCGGAGGATTCGCAGGGCTTGAGCATGTAGTCGTCGGCCTGGTTGCGCAGGGCCTCGATCGCCGAGAGCATGTCGCCGAACCCCGTGAGCAGGATGACCATCGTGGTCGCGTCCTTTTCCTTGCTCTTCTTGAGCACCTGGATCCCGTCGATGTGCTCCATGACGAGGTCGGTGATCACCAGGTCGAAGGACTTGCGCTCGAGGAGCTCGAGGGCCTTTTCCCCGCTGTTCACGCGGGTCACGCGGTAGCCGCGCCGTTCCAGGTCCTCGCCGATCCCCTCGAGGATGAAGGGGTCGTCGTCGACGAGCAGAAGATCGTAGGGGACGGCCGTCGCCGGGTTCTGCGGCATGGGGCTGGCCTCCGAGGAAATGGAACGCAAACAGGGACGTGCGGCCGCCGTCGCAGGCCCTCTTTCTTTTATAGCACGAATCGGGGGACGGAGGAAAGGGGGGCGGCGGGCCGCTTCAGCGCCGCGCCGCGAGCCGGGCGACGATCGCCTCGGCGATCTTTTCCGCCGAGCGGCCGAAGAGCTCGTCGATCGGCAAGAGCTCGAGGTGCTCGTCCTTCCAGGGGACCGAGTTCTCCTGGACGATGTTCTTGATGTTCTCGAACTTGCCGCCCAGGGCGCGGATTTTGAGGTCGAGCGGGACCTCCTCCCGGAAGCGGATGTGGAGCAAGAGCAGCCGCTCGATCCGGCCGGCGGCGCCGGGCTCGGCCCCGAGGACCGGGATCACGAGGATGCTGCGGTCGTCCTTGCGGCCCTTGCCGATGTAGACGTTGCCCTGGCGGACGATCGTGCGCTTGGTGCCCTTGAGCTCGGGGTCGGATTCGACCCGCGAGGGGATCGCCGCCGTCGCCCCGCGCTTCACCTCGACGGCGATCCTGGTCTTCTCGTCGGGCTCGCCGAGGAGGTTCAACCCCTCGATGCGGTAGAGGATCGAGCCTTCGATCGCCGCCACGATCCCCTGGAGGTTTCGGAGGACGATCACGTTCGCCGGGGTCAGCCGGGAGGGTGCGATCCCCTCCCGGGCGAGGGCCTCGAAGAGCAGCCCCTGCGGGGCCTCCTCGAGGCGGCTCGTCCCCACGGTCACGGTCTTCGCCTGGTGCTTGATCGCGTCCACCGGCCGTGCGAGCAGCCCCACCGCCTCGGCGAGCCGCTCGAGGAGCAGCCGGAGCAGGTTCGCGGCCGTCCCCTGCTCGCCGAAGTCGATCTCGAAGTCCGCGATCGGCAGCCGGCCGCTCAGGTACTTGAGGAGCAGCGTGAGGTCGGTCGCCGCGTCGTAGCCGAGCGCCAGCGGCAGCTCGCGCCGCGCGCGGCGCTCGCGGAACTCGCGGTAGAACGCGGCCACCTTCTCGCGGAAGGCGCGGTCCAGGACGAGCTCGTTCACGTCCCGGCCCGCCTCCCCGGCGGCGGCGATTTCGGCGAGGAGCTCCTGCTGGAAGCGGAAGAGAAAGCGCGAGCCTTCGTGGATCGCCAGCGCCGCGTGATACCCCCACAGGTGGCCGGCCAGCGTGTTCAACACGGGGGCGAGGTGCTCCTCGACCGCGGGCACCGGGATGACGTCCTCGGCGAAGGGCGCAAAGCGCTCCTCGCCCTCGTCGCAGATGACGACCGGGGTCGCGCGGTGGGCGCGGAAAATGGCCGTGTCCTTGACGAGGTCGCCCAGCACCGCGGGGTGGGCGCCCGCGGCGCAGACGAGGATCAACGGCTCCGAGGAGAGGTCGATGTGCTTCTTGTCCTCGACGTAGTCCGAGGAGATCGTCTTGTAGCAGAGCTCGCTCAGCTTGATGCGGATCTCGTCGGCCGAGGCCTTGTTGGGGCCGCTGCCCACGACCGCCCAGTAGGTCTTGCCGGCCGCGAGCCGCGCCGCGGACTGCCGGATCCGTCCCTCCAGGCCGAGCACCCGGCGCATCCTCCCCGGCAGCGCGCGCAGCCGCTCGAGCTCCTCGGAGACGAAGCGCGCGTCGCGGCGGCCGGTCAGGCGGGCGAGGAAGAGGCCGAGCAGCGCGCCGGCCACGATCTGCGCGTAGAAGGCCTTGGTCGAGGCGACCGACATCTCGATGTCGCGGCCGCTGCTCGTGTAGAGAACGCCCTGGGTCTTGAAGGTCAAATCGGACTCGCGGCGGTTGACGATCGCGATCGTGGCCGCCCCCCGCTCGCGGGCGAGGTCCACGGCGCGGTTCGTGTCGGTCGTGGTGCCGGACTGGCTGATCGCGACCACGAGGGCGTCGGCCAGGCCCCGCCGATCGCCTGCGGCCCCGACCGCGAACCCGCTCAGCTCCGAGGACTTCATCGCCTGGACCGCGACCGCCGGGTCCTGGAGGTAATGGACGAGCAGGTTGGCGGCGACCTGCGCGGCGACCCCGGCCGTCCCCTGGCCGATGAAGAAGACGCGGCGGATTTCACCCGCGGCCAGGCGGCGGCGGATCGCCTCGGGGACGGCGCGCTCGTCGAGGGCGACCTCGAGGCGGCCGGTTGCGGGGTCGGCGAGCCTCCAGCGGTTCTGGAGCGTTCGCTCCACGGAGAGCGGCGACTCGGAGATCTCCTTGAGGAAGTAGTGGGGGTAGCCCTGCCGGTCGATGTCGCGCGAGGTGAGCTGCGAGCGCAGCAGGCGCCGGTCTTCGAGCGGGACCGGGGTCCCGTCGTAGCGCAGGAGGCGGATCCCCCGGCCGCCGCCGGCCGCATCCTGGTCGAGGACGGCGATCTCGCCCTGGACGGGGCCGTGGGCGCCGGGGTGGGCGTTTTCCCCCTCCAGGCGGATGTAGTCGCTGGTCTCCTCGATGAAGCCGTAGACCTCGGAGGTGGCCATGTAGTGGTCGGGGGCGATCCCGACGAACATCGCCTGGCCGCTTCCGCGCTGGGCGAGAAAGAGCTTGCCGGGGGCGAGGCTCGTGTGCACGGCGATGGCGTGGGAGCCGCGGAAATCGTTCACCGCGCGGCGGAACGCCTCCTCGACCTCCACGCCGTCGCGCAGGTGACGCTCGATCCAGAGCGGAATGATCTTCGTGTCCGTCGTGACCTCGGGGGGGAGCCGCACGCCCTCCCGCTCGAGGAGGGCCCGCAATTCCTCGAAGTTGTCGATGTCGCCGTTCAGGCAGGCGTGGATGACGGCGCCGCCCGCGTCCCGCCCGCCGCTCGCGGTGCCGTTGTCGACGGGGTGGCAGTTCGCCTCGGTGATCGCCCCGACCGACGCCCAGCGCGTGTGCGCCTTCACGGTGAAAAACCGGGCCGGCCGGGCGAGCAGGGCATGCAGCACGCGGTCGGAGGCGATTTCCCGGCGCAGGAAGGCGATGTTGTCGCCCAGGCTGCCGATCTCGCGGGCGACCTTGTAGGTGAGGGCGGCGGCGACCCGGTCGCCCGCGCGGTGGATGCGGATGCCGCCGTGGAGGAGGGGTTCGCGGGCGGAGCGGGCGGCGAACTCGGCGGCAAGGCCGCGGCGGCCGAGCTCTGCCTCGAAGCGGCCGAACTCGGCGCCGGAGAAGGTGAAGAGGAGCGAAAGCCCGGCCGAGTCGCGGCCCCGCACCTCCATCCGGTCGATGCTGTTCAGGACGGCGTTCAGGTCCCGCAGCACGAGCAGCCCCTCGGCGGGCGGCGGATCCGACCAGGAGGCCGCGAGGGCTTCGACGCGCTCGACGTTGTTCAGGACCTCGGCCTGGAGCCACCAGGCGATGTCTTTCAGCCGCTCGATCCGTTCGGCGACCCGCTCGGCCTCGGCGGCGGGGAGGCGACCGGCGTGCTCGCGGAAGAGGTGGGCCTCGCGCTCCGCCGCCTCCCCGATCCGGGCGGCGAGACCGCGCGCCCGCCCCCGGGCCGCCGCATCCGAAAAGAGCGTGAGAAAGGCCGACCTTCGCCTCAGCCGCAGGACCTCGGCCGCCAGGGCCGCGATCCCGTCCTCGCCCTCCGGGCACCCCGGGGCGGACCCCTGCGCGCCCTCAGGACGGGAGCCTGCATCACGGGCGACCACGGCGTCGACCAGGTTCTCGATCCGGCCCCAGTCGGGCCGCTCCGGGGTTTGGGCGCGCCGGAGGGCGACCAGGCCCGCGATGCCGCATCCCAGCCGGTTCGGCGACAGCGGAAAGAGGACGATCGCGCCGGGGGGCACGGAGGCGGGGTGGCGGCCGAAATAGACGGGCGCCCGCAGGATGCGGAGGAGCCCGGAGAGGCCCTGTTTCAGAACGGTCTCCGCGGTGTGAACGAGACGGCGGCGGATCATGGTCACCTCGAACGGGGTCCGGCGGGGAGCGCGTTTCGCGAACCCCCGCCGGCGCAGGATCGAATCCGATTCCGGGAAACGGTGTGCAAATTTCCGTCAAGCACAAACCGTGCCGTTTACTTCAAGGCGCTTCCCGGAGGCACCGGTTTGACGGGGGCGACGAGGACGGGCCCCTGTTCGCCGCCGGCCGCGAGCAGCATCCCCTGCGAGACGACGCCCATCAATTTCGCGGGCTTGAGGTTGGCGATGACGATGACCTGGCGGCCGACCAGCTCCTCGGGCCGGTAGTGCTCGGCGATCCCGGCGACGATGGTGCGCCGCTCGCCGCAGTCGATCTCGAGCTTGAGGAGCTTTTTCGCCTTGGGGAGCGGCTCGGCGGAAAGCACGGTGGCCGCGCGCAGATCGAGCTTGAGAAACTCCTCGATCCCGACCTCGGGCTTGCGGGGCGGGGGCTCCGGGGCGGCGGCCGCCTCGGGGGGGCCGGCCTGGGGGCCCGTCCCGGCCCGGTCCGGCTCGACGCGGGGAAAGAGGGCGCTGGCCTTGCCGAGTCGCGTCCCGGCGGGAAAAGGTTTCCACAATTTCATGTCTTCCAGGTCCGTAAACCGGGGATCCGCCTCCAGACCGAGCTGGGCCTGCATGCGGGCCGAGGTGTGCGGCATCACCGGGTGGAGCAGCCCGGCGACGAGGCGCATCCCCTTGAGCAGGCTCGCCAGCACCGCCTCGAGCTGCGGCCGGGTGGTCTTCTTCTTGGCGAGCTCCCAGGGCGCGCTCAGGTCCACCGCCTTGTTCAAGCGGCCGACGAACTCCCACACGGCCGCGAGCGCGCGGTGGAATTCGAAGGCCTCCATGGCGCGCTCGTACTCGAGGACCGTGCGCACGGCCTCGGGCCCGAGCCCCAGCCCGTATTGCCGCGCGATCTCGGGGGCGACGGCGGGGACGACCCCGTCCATGTACTTCCAGGCCATGGTGAGCACGCGGGAGAAGAGGTTCCCCAGATCGTTGGCGAGGTCCGCGTTCAGGCGCTGGACGAGGGCCTCCTCGCTGAAGGAGGCATCCACGCCGAAGGCCATCTCGCGCAGGAGAAAATAGCGGAAGGCGTCCAGGCCGTAGCGGTCCTTGAGCGAGAGCGGCTCGACGACGTTGCCCAGGCTCTTCGACATCTTGCCCTCCTCCACCTTCCAGTAGCCGTGCACGTGGAGGTGCCGGAAGAGGGGGATCCCGGCCGCGCGCAGCATGCAGGGCCAGTAGATGGCGTGGGGCTTGAGGATGTCCTTGGCGATCAGGTGGCGCGCGGACGGCCAGAAGGCGGCGAAGAGCTCGCCCTCCGGCCAGCCCAGGGCCGAGACGTAGTTGAGCAGCGCATCGAACCAGACGTAGGTCACGTAGCGCTCGTCGAAGGGGAGCGGGATCCCCCAGTCGAGGCGCGACCGCGGCCGCGAGATGCACAGGTCCTCGAGCGGCTCGCGCAGGAAGGCCAGGACCTCGTTGCGATAGCGCTCGGGGCGGATGAAGTCGGGGTGCCGCTGGATGTGGTCGACGAGCCAGGCCTGGTAGCGGCTCATGCGAAAGAAGTAGTTCGCCTCGCGGATCCGCTCGGGGGCGACCTGGTGGTCCGGGCATTTGCCCTCGACGAGCTCGCGCTCGGTGTAGAAGCGCTCGCAGCCGAAGCAGTAGAGCCCCTCGTACTCGCTGAAGTAGATGTCGCCCGCCTCGTGGATCCGGCTGAGGACGCGGGCGACCACGTCCCGGTGGCCGGGCTCGGTCGTGCGGATGAAGCGGTCGGGGGCGATGGCGAGCTCCGGCCAGAGCTCGCGGAAGAGGCGGCTGACGCGGTCGACGTACTCCCGGGGGGTGAGGCCCTTCTTTCGGGCCGCGCGCACGATCTTGTCCCCGTGCTCGTCGGTCCCGGTCAGGAAAAAGACCCGCTCCCCGCGCATGCGCCGAAAGCGGCTCGCCGCGTCGGCGACGAGGGTCGTGTAGGCGTGGCCGAGGTGCGGCCGGGCGTTCACGTAGTAGATGGGGGTCGTGATGTAGAAGGCCATGCTCATTTCCTCTCCGGAGGCTGTCGCGGCCGAACGCTGTCGGCCGGGACCTCGACCTCGGCGCCGTTTTCCATCTTCACCGCGATCCGACCGCCGATCGGGTTGTGGCGCACGATCTTTCCCGCGCCCTTGGGGGTGTCCACCCAGGAGCCGACCTTGGGGAGATCTTTTTTCAGGTCCTTGTAGGTCTCGTATTCGTAGACGAGGCAGCACATCAGGCGGCCGCACTGGCCTGAGATCTTCGTCGGGTTGAGCGAGAGGCCCTGCTCCTTCGCCATGCGGATCGAGACCGGGTCGAACTTTTCGAGGTGCGTGGCGCAGCAGAGCTCCCGGCCGCAGCGGCCGATGCCGCCGCACATCTTGGTCTGGTTGCGGATGCCGACCTGGCGCATCTCGATCCGCGTGCCGAGCTCGCGGACGAGCATCTTGAGCAGCTGGCGGAAATCGACGCGGCCCTCGGAGGTGAAGAAGAAGGTGATCTTCGAGCCGTCGAAGGCCTTCTCGACGGCGAAGAGGTTCATGGGGAGCTTCAGCTCGCGGATGAACCGGCGGCAGAGCCGGAAGGCGGCGCGCTCCTCGGCCGCGTTCTTCTCGCGCTGCTCGAAATCGCGGGCGGTGGCCAGGCGGTAGACTTTCTTGAGGGGCTTGTCGGCCGGCCAGTCCTCGACCCAGCGCGGCGCGGCGGCCACGGTGGCGAGGCTCAGGCCCTGCTCGGTTTCGACGATCACCGCGTCCCCGGGCGCCAGCACGAAGGCGCCGGCGTCGAAATCGTAGACTTTCCCGGCGGGCTTGAAACGGATGCCGACGACCTTGGCCATGGCGTTGTCCCGGATCTCTTCCACCGCTTACCCCCCCGCCGCCGAGCCCGGCCGGGGAGTCCCCGCGGCGGCGATCTCGAGGAAGAGCGTCTCGAGCACCGTCCGCGGCAGGACGTTGGCGGCAAGCCGCCGCTCGGCCCGCTGCACGGCTTCCCAGGCCCGGGTGGCGAAATCCCCCGGAAGCCGCCCGGCCGCCGCGGCGATCTCGCCGCGCACGTCCCGGTTCACCAGGGGTTGGGCGCCCTCGGCCGCGCAGGCGAGGTCCCGCACCCAGGAGGCGACCAGGCCGAGCGCCTCCTCGGCCTCGCCTCGCGCGCGGGAAAGTTTCGCGGCGAGCACAAGCGCCCGCAGCGGCGGGCCGCCGGCCAGCCCGGGCAGCTCGGCGAGGAGTCGGCGGCGCGTTTCCGGCCAGCCTTCGCGCCGCATGGCGAGCGCGCGGGTGACGCTGCCCCCGGCCGCGGCGGCCAAGGCCTCGGCCTCCGCCGCGGGCACCCCGTGAGCCCGCTCGAGGATGGCGGCGACGTGGCGGGCGGCGAGCGGCTTGAAGCGCAGCTGCCGGCAGCGCGAGACGATCGTCGGCAAGAGGTCCGCCGCCTGCGGCGCCGTCAGGACGAGGAGCGTCCGCTCGGGCGGCTCCTCGAGCACCTTCAAGAGCGCGTTCGCCGCATGGGCGTTCATGCGCTGCGCATCGGCGATCAGGGCCACGCGGTGCCGGCCCTCGTAGGGCTTGAGCGCAAGTTCCCGGCACAGCTCGCGCACGCGGTCGATGCGGAGCTCCTTTCCCGCGGGCTCGAGCACGAGGACATCGGGGTGGCTGCCGGCCGCGATCCGGCGACAGGGGCCGCAGTCGCCGCAGGGCGGGGTCCCGACCGCCTCCGCGCCGGCCGCGCAGTTCACGGCCATGGCCAGCGCCCGCGCCGCCGTGCGCTTGCCCACGCCCTCGATGCCGGTGAAGAGCAGGGCGTGGGGGAGGGTGCCGTGGCGGAGGAAATCGAGGAGGGTCCGGACGACCCGGTCCTGGTCGATGATGGCGTCGAAACCGGGCAGTTCAGGCTTCCTTCGGGGAGTCGGGCCGTTCCTTCGGGGAGTCGACCCGTTCCTTGAGCTCCTTGCCCGACTTGAAAAACGGAAGCTTCTTGGGGCGGATGGTCACCTTGTCGCCGGTCTTCGGGTTGCGGCCCACGTAGCTCTTGTATTCCTTGACGAAAAAGCTGCACAGCCCGCGGATCTCGACCCGCTCCCCGCGGGCGAGCGCGTCGGCCATGTGGTCGAAGAAGATCTGCACGACCTGGGCGGCTTCGGCCTTGGAGATGTTCGCTTCCGTTTTCAGCGCGGAGATGAGCTCCAGCTTGTTCATGCACCCTCCTCGCGAGCGGGCGCGTGCCCGATCGGGTTTTCCTTATATTCCCGATGCCTACTGACTGTCAAGCCGTCAGCCGAGAACCGGCGGCAGAAGCTCGAGGTCCCCCTCGTCCACCTCCACCGCGGCGAACTGGCCGAGGGCCTCGACGTTCACGACCACCCGGCCCGCGCCGCGGTAGCGGACGAAGAAGCCCGTCACCCCGGCGAGCGGGCCGCGCACGACGAGCACGCGGTCGCCCCGCCGCAGCCGGGAGCCGGTCGTGATCGGCATCTCCGAGGCGACCATGACCCGGAGCGAGGCGACCGTTTCTTCGGCGACCGGGACCGGCCCGGAGCGGGTGCCGACCAGCTTCACCACCCCGGCGGTCTTGACGATCTCGAGGTGCGTGCGGGGGTGGAGGTCGGTGTGGATGAAGAGGTAGCCGGGGAAGAGGGGCACCTCGATCATCAGGCGCCGGTCGCGGCGCGCGCTGCGCACCTTGACCCGCGGCAGAAAGACCTCCATCGATTTCTTGAGCAGCCCCTCGAGCGCCACCTGCTCGTGGCGGCTCTTCGTGTGCAGCACGTACCATTGCCGGGTGAGGCGCTTGTCTTCCATCCCGAACATCCGTCTTTCCCGGCCGCCCGCGGGCGGCCTCAGAACCCGAACTCCCCGATTCCTTTCAGCCGGATGCGGACCCGGGCGCCCAGGTCTTCCTCCTCGAGGCCGAAGACGGCCTCGATCGCCCAGCAGGGGGCGTCGTAGACGAAGCCCAGCCCGTAGGCCGGGGAGCGGCCGCTTTCGATGTCCCGCTCGTAGCTGCCGAGCAGGCTCAGGCGCTCGCTCACCGCGAGGCGGCCGTCGAGCCGCAGGGTGTGGATGCGGCGCCGCTCGGTCGTTTGCTGCGGCTCCAGGATCTGGCCGAACTCGTACTCGTCGTTCTTCTCGTCCTCCCTCGTGTCCCGGTCCCAGCGGTAGCCGACGAAGAGATGGTTGCCGCGGCGCTCCCCGAGCCCGAGGGCGAGCGAGCCGCGGTCGATCCGGTTCGTGTGCGGGTTCCAGGCGATCTCCTGCTCGAGCCGCAGGGGATCCAGCCAGAGGAGGTTCACGCGGCTGGCGACGGCCGAAAAGGGCTCCCGGTGGCGGGCGAAATCGTAGTATTGCCGCAGCCGCCAGCGCAAGAGGTCGCGATAGACCGCGGGACCGCCGACCTCCGCGGCGGCGGCCGCTGCCTCCCGTTCCCCCCTGTCCGGGGGCTCCGGCCGCGTTCGGGCGGTGAAGGTCTGGGTGAGGCCGTAGCTCACGCGGTTTCGGTTTTCGATGCGGTCGCGGGAATCGATGTTCGGCAGACGCTCCTGGGCGGCCTCGGGGACGTAGGTGTGGGCGATCTCCGGCGCCACCCCGTGCCGCAGGCGCTCGATCCGGCCCGCGCCGCCCTCGTAGACGCGGTAGACCTCGGTGCCGAGGACGATGCGGGTGTCGTAGAGTTCGCGGTGAAAGTACTCGTCCTCGGACCACGGGGTCCCCTCCTGCGTCTCGTACTGCTGCCAGAGGGTCTGGCGGAACCCGACCGAGGGCTCGACCGTGAGGTAGGGGAAGAAGGTCCAGGGCAGGTAGAGGCGCGGCCAGAGGTCGACCCGTTGCACGCCGAAGCCGCGCCGGCGGTAGAAGTGGTCGTACTCCGAGCTCAGGCCGGCATGAAAGGGGGTCTCCCCGGCCTGTTGCTTGGGCGCGGCGAAGACGACGACGGGCAGCCGCTGGGTGGTCTCCTTGCGGTTTTGCCCCTTTCTCACGTCGTCGTAGAGGATCGCCCCCCCGCTCAGGCTGACCTGCTGGAACCCGCGGCTCACCCAAAGACGGTTCACGCGCACGGGGTCGTCGAAATCGTCGATCGTGCGGCCCAGGAACTCGCGGAAGAGGGACTCGGACTCGGTCCAGCCCATCTGCCCCGTCTTGAAGAGCCGGAGATAGTCCTGGTCGCTCAGGAGGTCGAGGTCGAGCCGGCCGAAGGCCCCGGCCGGGAGCGGGCCGGCATGGCTCGCCCTCAGCCACCAGCGGTCGCGGTTGGGGCGGAAAAACGTCCCCGAGGGGTCCGTGTAGCCCCAGTCGGAGCTGGCATTGCCCGTGCCGTCGTCCACCTTGTCGTCGCGGAGGAAGTCGAAGAGGACGGCCCCCTTGGTGTCGCGGTCGAGGTAGTAGCGGAACTCGACCCCCGGCCGCACCCCGCGCGCACTCAGGCCCTCCACGAACAAGGTCAGGTCCTTTTGGTCGTCGATCGCCCAGTAATAGGGTTGGCTGTAGAAGGCCCCCTTGCGGCGGCTGTAGCCCATTTCCGGGAAGAGAAAGCCGCTCTGGCGCTTGTTCCGCGCCGGGAAGGAGACAAAGGGCGCGTAGAACAGGGGGAGATCGCGCACGTGGAGCAGGGCGTGCCAGGCCGTCCCCGCGCCGTCCTCGCGCACGCGGATGTCGCGGCCGGAGATCTTCCAGTCGGGCGGGGTGCCGTCGCAGGTCGTGATCTCGCCCTCCGGGATGCGGTAGAGGTCGGGGCCCGTCTTCTCGATCCGCGCGCCCCGGATGCGGTAGTTGTTTTCGCGGAGGAAGACCACGGCTTGGTCGAGCCGCCCGGTTTCGTTTTGGAGATCGTAGGCGAGGGACTGCCCGCGCAGCTCGTCCTCCCCCGCCCGCAGAACGACGTTTCCCTCGGCCTCGACGAGGCCCGTCCCGCGGTGGTAGCGGATGCGGTCGGCCTCGATCGAGCGGTCCAGGCGCCAGAGGACGACTCCGCCCTCGGCCTCGAGAAGATCGGCCTCCCGGTCCTCGCGCAGGCGGTCGGCCTCGATCTCCCAGGGGAGTTCGGTCGGGTCGGCGCCGGCGAGGCCCTGGGCCCGCGCCGCCCCCGGCGGCAAACCGAGGGCGAGGAGCGCCGCGAGCAAAAGGATCCCGAGGGCCCATCCCCCGCGGGCCCCGCCCTTCTCGGCGGGGAAGGCCTCCGGGCCGGCTTGCGGGGATCGGTTCACGGCGGGCCTTTCTTCAGGAGGGTCATCGTCTCCGGCACGCGGGGGCGGCGCCCCGGATTCCCGAACCCTTGCGCGCCGACGGGAATTTCGCTATAAAGCGAAGGCCCGGTCAAAAGTCAAGATATTGTTTCGCATGGATATTCTTCTGACCAACGATGACGGCATCCACGCCCCGGGGCTGCGCGCCCTCGAGGCCGCGCTGGCCGCCGAGCACACCGTGACGGTTGTCGCCCCCGACCGGGAGCGCACGGCGATCGGCCACGCGATCACGCTGCACCGGCCCCTCCGGGCGGAGCGGGTCTCCGAAAACGGCGGCTGCGCGGCCTTCGCGGTGAACGGCACCCCGGCCGACTGCGTCAAGCTCGCCCTGCTCGATCTCCTCGGCCGCAGCCCGGACCTGGTGATCTCGGGGCTGAACCGCGGGGCGAACGTCGGCGTCAACATCAACTATTCCGGCACGGTCGCCGCCGCGCGCGAGGCGGCCCTGCGGGGCATCCCGGCGATCGCGGCCTCCATCGCGACCGGCGCCCCGTACCCGCCGCAGCGGGCGGCTTCCTTCGTCGCCCGGCTCGTCGCCCGGCTGGCCCGCCGACGGCTTCCGGCGGGCATTCTCCTCAACGTCAACTTTCCCGCCGTGCCCTGGGAGGAGATCGCCGGTGTGCGGCCGAGCCGCCAGGGGCTCGCCCCCTTCGCCGAATACGTCGAGAAGCGGCTCGACCCGCGGCGGCAGCCCTATTACTGGCAGGGCGCCGACATCCAGGACGGCGAGGACGACCCCGAGGCGGACGGCGCGGCGCTGCGCCGCCGCTTCATCACGGTGACGCCGATTTCCTGCGATGCCACCGACTACCGGCTGCTCGCCGAGCTCGGATCCTGGGATTTCGGCCGCCCGGCGGACGGGTAGGCGGGGCCTCGATGTCCTCGGACACCCCGGTCTTCATCACCTTCGAGGGCGGCGAGGGCGCCGGCAAGACGACGCAGATCCTCCACGTGGCCGCCTTCCTCACCGAGCGCGGCCGAAGCTGCATCCTCACCCGCGAGCCGGGCGGGACCGACCTCGGCCGCCGGATCCGCGCCCTGCTGCTCGATCCCGCCCACGCCGCCATGGACGCGCGCGCGGAGCTGCTGCTCTACATGGCCGACCGCGCCGAGCACCTGGCGCGCGTCGTGCGCCCCGCGCTGGCCGCGGGGCGGGTCGTTCTCTGCGACCGCTTCTACGATGCGACCGTGGTCTACCAGGGGGCCGCCCGCGGCCTCTCCATGGAGTGGGCCGAGGCCCTCCACGATCTCGTCTTCCCCGGCGTGCGGCCCGATCTCACGCTCCTCTTGGACCTCCCGCCCGAGGTGGGGCTCCAACGCGCGCGGCGCCAGATGGAGAAAGGCAGCCGCTCGGCGGCCGAGGGCCGCTTCGAAAACGAGGAGCTCGGCTTCCACCGCCGGGTGCGGGAAGGCTACCTCGAGCTCGCGCGCCGCCGGCCGGAACGCTTCCGCGTGATCGACGCCGGGCGCGGCGAGGCGGAGGTGAAGGCCGATCTCCTGCGGGAGGTGGCGGGCTTTCTCGGGATTCCGCCGCCGGCGGGGGAGGGGCCGTGACCTCCGAGAGATTTCCGCCGCGGGGCGCAAGCCTCCTCGAGGCCATCGGCAACACGCCGCTCGTCGAGATCCGGCGCTTGAACCCCCACCCGCGGGTCCGGATCTTCGCCAAGCTCGAGTCCCTGAACCCCGGCGGCTCGATCAAGGATCGGCCCGCGCTCGCCATGATCGAGGCCGCCGAGCGCTCCGGCGAGCTCACCCCCGACAAGACCGTGATCGAGGCGACGAGCGGCAACACGGGCATCGGGCTGGCGCTCGTTTGCGCGGTGAAGGGCTACCGGCTGATGCTCGCCATGTCCGAGGCCGTGAGCCTCGAGCGGCGGCGCATCCTCCAGGCGCGCGGCGCCGAGATCCTGCTCACGCCCGGCCACCTCGGCACCGACGGGGCGATCGAGGAGGTCTACCGCCTGGTGCGCGAGAACCCGGGGCGTTTCGTCGCCGTCGACCAGTACAACAACGAGGCCAACTGGAAAGCCCACTACCACGGCACGGCCGAGGAGATCTGGCGGCAGACGGGCGGCCGGGTGACGGCCGTCGTCGCCGCCATGGGGACCACGGGCACCCTGATGGGGGTCTCGCGTCGCCTCAAGGAGCTCAACCCCGCGGTGCGCATCGTGGGCGTCGAGCCCTTCCTCGGCCACGCCATCCAGGGGTTGAAAAATTTGCGCGAGGCCTACACGCCCGGCATCTACGAGAAGGAGCGGCTGGACGAGAAGATCAACGTCGAGGACGAGGAGGCCTTCGAGACCGCCCGCCGCCTCGCCCGCGAGGAGGGCCTCTTCGTCGGCATGAGCAGCGGGGCGGCGATGGCGGGCGCGCTCCGCGTCGCCGCGCGCCTGCGCGAGGGCCTGCTCGTCGTGATCCTGCCCGACGGCGGGGAGCGCTACCTCAGCACCTCCCTCTTCGCCGCGCGGGACACCCTGGCGATGCGACTGCACAACGCGCTCCGCCGCGCCTGCGAAACCCTTTCGCCCGCCGTCCCCGGCCGGGTCGCCGTGTCCACGAGCGGCCCGAACCTCCAGCGGCCCCTTTCGCTCACCGAGGCGCGGCGCTTCGTCGTCGCCGATCTTCTGTGCCGGGCGCTCCGGGCGCGGGGTCTTTCGGTGAAGCAGGCGATCGATCTCCCCGATCTCGATCTCCTCCCGCACGGGGGGGGCGCCGCGGCGGTCGAGCGCTTTCGCGGCACCCTCGCCGCCCTGGGCGTCCGGCCCGCCGAGATCTACGCCCGCGCCAGCGAGCACCTCGAGGCGATGATCGAGCTCGCCCGGCGTCTTCTCGACAAGGGCTTCGCCTACGAGAAGCTGCGCTCGCTCTACTTCGATCTCTCGCGCGCCGCAGGCTACGGCCGGCTCTCGGGGGTCGACGCCGCCAAGGTGCGCGTGGGGGCGAGCGTCGACCTGAGCGACTACGAAAAATTGAACCCCCGCGATTTCGCCCTCTTGCGGCGCTGCCGGCTCGCCGATCTCAAGCGCGGCGCCTTCGTCAAAAGCCCCTGGGGCAACGTGCGGCCGGCCTGGCACCTGCAGTCGGCGGCCGCGGTCACGGCCGCGCTGGGGTTCGGCGTCGACCTGCGGGTCGTCGCCCAGGAGCTTCTCTTCCCCCACCACGAAAACGAAAACGCGATCGCCGAGGCCCTCCACGGCGCCCCGCTCGCGCGCGCCTGGCTCGCGGTCGCCCCCGTGACCGGCGAGGCGCCGACCGTGGAGGAGCTCCTCGCCTCCGGGGTCTCCGGCCGCGCGATCCGCGGCGTTCTGCTCTCGATCCACTACCGGCGGCCGCTCGCCTTCTCCGCGGCCAAGCTCGAGGCCACCGAGCGCGCCCTTCGCCGCCTCGACGGCTGCCTCCGCGGGCTGCAGGCGCTCGAGCGCGGCGGGGATCCGCCGGCGGAGGCCGAGCAGCTTGCCTTCGACCTGCGGCAGGGGGTGCGCGCCGCGCTCGACGACGACCTCGACCTCCCCGCGGCCCTCGCCGTGGTCTTCAAGGCGGTGCGGCGGATCAACGCCCTCGTCGCCGCCGGCGAGCTCACCGCCCGCGGGGCGCGAAGGCTGCTCGAAGCCTTCCGGGAGCTCGACGACGTGTTGCGGCTTTTCCCCGCGGGCGAGGTGCCGACCCCGGCCGCCGAGCTGCGCGAGCTGATCGAGCGCCGCGCGGCCGCGCGGGCCGCAGGCGATTTCCAGACGGCCGACCGGTTGCGAAACGAGCTCCTGCGCCGCGGCGTGCGCGTCCAGGATCCGCCCGCCCGCGGGCCGCGGGGCGCCGGGGAGGCGGCGTGAAGGCGGCCCTCTTCCCGCACACCGATCCCCCGGAGGCTTGGGCGGGACCCCTGCAGGAACTCTTCACCGAGGTCTTCGTTTACCGGCCCGACCACCGCCCGCCCGGCGGGAAAGCCGCGGCCTTTTCGTGGATTCTTTCTCCGGAAGAGGATTCCGGCCAGATCGAGGCCGAGGTGCGTGCCTGGAGGTCCTGGGCCGCGCTGCACAGCGGCGGGACGGGCCTTGCGGCGGCCCGGCGCGCCCTGGGCGACGAGGGGGACGGGGCCGAAGAGCCCGGCGCGCTCGCCGCCCGGATCCGGGGGACGGGGCCGAGACCCGCCGGGGGCGGGGGCCACGCGCTGCGAAGGGCCCGGGTGCTTCTTCTCCTCGCGGAGCAGGCCGACCGGGATCGGCGCGAGGCGGCGCGGATCCTCGCCCGCGGCGAAGCGCAATGGAGGCGGCTTGTTGCCGCAATCTCCGGCGACCCATCCCCCCCGGCGGAGCCCCCCGCCGGCGACCCGGGGGAGGAGGCCGCGGAGCAGGCCGCGGCGCGGCTTGCCTCCTGGGCCCGGCTCTACCTCGCCCGGCCGGCCGCGGCGACGGTCCTCGTCACCGCGAGCGCCGCCGCCTTCGCGCTGCTCGAGGAGCGCCTGGCCGGCCTGGCCCGCCGGCCGGCGCTCAAGCCCCCGGCCCTCTCCGAGGGTCCTCGTTCCGGACTCCGGGAGCTTCTCGAGAGGGTGGCCGAGGGCCGTGTCCCCCTGTCCCCGCCGCCGGCCTGGCGCCCCGCCGCGGCGGCGTTCGGCGCCGAGCCCCCCCGGCTGCTCGCCTTCCCCGGCGTCTCCCCGCTTCAGCTCATGGAGGCCCTGCTCGACCCCCGCCGGCCACCCGCGCCCGAAGAGGCCGCCGCGACCCCCGAGCGGGGCGTGACGATCGTCCTCGGGCTGTCGTTTCCGCCGCCTTTCTGAGGCCCGCGGCGAGTCTTGACAGCCCCGTCGGATGTGGTTTATGCACTCGACGGTCTTTCATTCCCCGCAAGCGAGCCGGCCCCCGGGCCGCCGGGATCCAATCACGAAAGGAGATCTGCGGATGGCGTTTACCCCCACGGTGGATGAGGAAAAGTGCGTCGGTTGTGAAGAATGCGTCGATGTCTGCCCGGTCGAGGTGTTCGAGATGCAGGACGGCAAATCGAAGCCGGTGAACGCCGACGAATGCCTCGGCTGCGAAAGCTGTGTCGAGGTCTGCTCCGAGGGCGCGATCACGGTCGAGGAAAGTTGAACCCGGCGACGAAAACGAGAAACCGGCGCCCGCCGCGGCGCCGGTTTTTCTTTTTGGGGAAACGGGGCGGCCCGCCGCGGGCGGGTTGCGAAGAAAGCAAATGATGTGCTACATCGCTACGTTATGAAGCAGTACGTCGTCGACCAGCTGCGGCCCGCCGACGAGCTCCGGGTGCGCGAGTTCCTCGAGCGGCGCTACGGACCGCCCGCGCTCGGGGCGATCTTCTGGGTTCCCCTGGAGGAGGGGCTCCTCAGCCCGACTCAGAGCGCGCACCGCGACTGCGGGCCCCACTGCGCGGCCATCGAGCTCGAGGGCGGCAGGCTCTCGCTTGAGCTTCTGATCCGCAGCCGGCAGCGGCTGCGCTGCAGCTGCATCGCCTACGCCTCGCGGGCGCAGCGCGAATGGCTGATCGGCGAGATCGACGCCATGCTCGAGGAGCTCACCATTTCCGTATGACGGCTTCGGGGGAGGCGCTGCGCTTCGTGGGACCGAACTTTTTCCGCGCCCGGCCGATCGCCGCCCTGCACTTTCTCGTGATCACGGCCTGGACGGTCGCGGTCACCTTCGTGCTCGCCGCGATCGCCGTTTTGGTCTCGGTCTTCTCGCGCTCGGGGAACCTCGTCCACCGGATCGCCCGCCTCTGGGGGCGCTCGATCCTGATCGTGAGCGGGGTTCGGGTCGACGTGCGCGGCCGGGAGCACCTGGACCCCGGAACCCCGTGCATCTTCATGGCCAACCACCAGAGCAACTACGATATCCCCGTGCTCCTCGGCCACCTGCCGGTTCAGTTCCGCTGGCTCGCCAAGGCGGAGCTTTTCCGCATCCCCCTCTTCGGCCGTGCGATGCGCGGGGCGGGCTACATCCCGATCGACCGCAAGAACCGCGAGGCCGCGTTTCGCAGCCTTCGCGAGGCGGCGGAAAAGATCCGCGAGGGGGCCTCGATCGTGATCTTCCCCGAGGGGACGCGCAGCCCGGACGGCGAGCTCAAACCGTTCAAGAAGGGCGGCTTCGCGCTCGCCCTGCAAGCCGGGGTGCCGGTCGTGCCGGTCGGCCTGCGCGGAACCCGCGAGGTCATGCCCAAGGGGAGCCTCCGGATCCGGCCCGGCCGGGTGACGGTGACGATCGGCCCGCCGATCCCCGTGGCGGGGGGAGGCTTTTCGAACAAGGAAGCGCTCATGGAGGCCGTGCGCCGTGCGATCCTCGCGGCCTCCGGCGCCGGGGAAACGGGCGGCCCATGCTGCGGCTGATTCCGCTCGGCGGGCTGGGGGAAATCGGGCTCAACATGATGCTCGTCGAGTCCGGCGAGGACCGCCTCGTCATCGACGCCGGACTCATGTTCCCCGAGGATTACATGCTCGGGGTCGATTTCGCGATCCCCGACACGGCCTACCTGCGGGGAGCGGGCGGCCGCCTGCTCGGCGTGATCCTGACCCACGCCCACGAGGATCACATCGGCGCGCTTCCCTTCCTGCTGCGGGAGGCGCCTGTCCCCGTGTTCGGGACGGGCTTCACCCTGGGGATGGCCGCCCAGCGGCTCGCCGAGTTCGAGACGGCCGCCGCCGCGGATTTCCATCGCGTCGAGCCGGGTCGCCCGCTCGCGCTCGGCCCCTTCCGGGTCGAGTTCCTGCCCGTCGGGCACAGCGTGATCGACGGGGTCGGTCTCGCGATCGACACGCCGGAAGGGCTCGTCGTGCACACGGGCGACTTCAAGCTGAGCCCCGTCGCCGAGGGCGGCGGGACCGACACGCAGGCCTTTGCGCGGCTCGGCGAGCGGGGCGTGCTCGCGCTCCTGTCGGATTCGACCAACGTCGAGCGCGAGGGATGGAGCCTGCCCGACGAGAGGATCCGGGAGAACTTCGAGCGCATCTTCCGCGACAGCCCCGGCCGGATCATCGTCGCCCTGTTCGCCTCGAACATCGCCCGCATCCAGATGATCGTCGACCTCGCGCGGCAAGCCGGCCGCAAGGTGGTGATCAGCGGCCGCAACATCGAGGCGAGCGCCGAGGTCGCCCGCCGCCTCGGCCGGCTCGAGATCCCCCACGGGACGGAGCTGAGCCTCGACCTCGTCCCCGACTGGGACGACCGCGAGCTCGTCGTCATCACGACCGGCAGCCAAGGCGAGCCCATGTCGGCGATCGCCCGGATGGCCGCCGGCACCCACAAGCAACTGCGCGTCCACCCGGGCGACACGGTCGTCCTCTCCTCGAAGTTCATCCCCGGAAACGAGCGGGCGATCGCCAAGATCATCGACAACCTCTACCGCCGCGGGGCCGAGGTGGTCTACGAGAAGATCTCCGAGATCCACGCCTCCGGCCACGCCTACCGCGAGGAGCTGCGGGAGATGATCCGCCTCACCCGGCCGGCGCATTTCGTGCCCATCCACGGGGAGTACCGGCACCTCGTGCTGCACGCGCGGCTCGCCCGCGAGGCGGGGATCCCGCCGGAGCGGGTGCTGCTCGCCGAAAACGGGGAGGTGATCGAGTTCGCGCAGGGGCGGGGCCGGCTCGCCGGCCGCGTCCCGACCGGGCGGCTGCTCGTGGACGGCAAGGGCGTGGGCGACGTGGGCCGCGCGGTTCTCAAGGAACGGCGCCTGCTCTCCGAGGAGGGGGTCGTGGCCGTGACCATGGCGCTCGACGAGGAAACCGGCATCGTCACCTACGGCCCGGAGATCGTCTCCCGCGGGGTCATCTTCGAGACCGCGACGGGCCACCTGCTCCAAGACGCCCACTGCGTCGTGCTCGAGGTGGTGGAGGAGATCCCGCCGGGGACCCCGCAGCGCGTCGAGCGGCTGCGCCAGCGCATCCAGGGGGCGCTGCGGGAGTATTTCTTCTTCACGATCGGCCGGCGGCCCGTGATCCTGCCCTTCGTCATGGAGATGTGAACCGCGCCATGCGTCGCGAACTGCTCGGGATCGTCGTCTTTTTCGTGCTGGTCTTCACCCTGATCGGCCTGCTGACCTACCACCCCGCCGACCCTTCGCCCCACGCGGCCGGCGCGGGGGGCCGGGTGCACAACCTCTTCGGGCCCGCCGGCGCCTACGTGGCGGGCTTCCTGCTCGGCACCGTGGGGCTGGCGGCCTTCTGGGTGCCGGCGCTGCTGCTCTGGGTCAGCCTGCAGGTCTTCGGCAGCCACCCCGCGCGCTCGATCGCCTGCACCGCGGCCGGAGGCCTGCTCATGATCCTCGCCACCGCCGGCCTGTTCGCGATGGGCCCGGAGCCGGTGGTGATCTTCCAGAAGACCTATCCCGGCGGCGGCTTGCTCGGACACCCCCTCCAGGCCCTGCTCGCGCGCTGGTTCAACCCCGCCGGGGCCGCCGTTTTGCTCGCGCTCTTTCTTCTCGTGGGATTCCTCCTGGCGACGGGCTTTTCGCTGATCGCCGGTTTGCGCCGCCTGCGCGCCGCCTGGGCCGCCTTCTCCGACCGGCTGCTCACCGTCTACCTCAAGCACCGCGAGCGCCGCGAGCGCGCCAGGCGGGGCGTCCAGGCCGACGCCGAGAAGCGCCGCCAGCGGGTGCGGGAGATCCGCGTCGAGCCCCCGGCGCCGAAGCCGGCGAAGATCGCCCCCCCGCCGCGGCAGGAGGTCTTCGACTTCATGCACGGCGGCAAGGGCTACCGGCTGCCGCCGGTCGCCCTGCTCGAGGACCCCGACCCGCACCCGGTCTCCCAGGACCCGGAGAGCCTGCGCATGCAGTCCGCGCTCCTCGAGAAGAAGCTCGAGGATTTCGGGGTGAACGGCCGCGTCGTGGCCGTCTCCCCCGGGCCGGTGGTCACCACCTTCGAGTACGAGCCCGCCCCCGGGGTCAAGATCAACAAGGTCGCCAACCTGAGCGACGACCTGGCGCTGGCGCTGCGCGCGGCGAGCATCCGCATCGTCGCCCCCATCCCCGGCAAGGCGGCGATCGGCATCGAGGTGCCCAACCCCGTGCGCGAGATCGTGAAGTTCAAGGAGGTCGTCGCCTCGGCCGCCTTCGAGAAGTCGCGCTCCCGGCTCACGATCTGCCTGGGCAAGGACATCGTCGGCAACCCCGTGACGGCCGAGCTCGACAAGATGCCCCACCTCCTGATCGCCGGCGCGACCGGCACGGGCAAGAGCGTCGCCCTGAACGCGATGATCTGCAGCCTGCTCTACAAGGCGCGCCCCGACGAGGTGAAGTTGATCATGGTCGACCCCAAGCGGATCGAGCTTTCCTCCTACGACGGGATCCCGCACCTGATCACCCCGGTCGTCACCGACGCGCGCAAGGCGACCAACGCCCTCTTCTGGGCGGTGCGCGAGATGGAGCGTCGCTACGAGCGGCTCTCGGAGCTGCGCGCGCGCAACATCCGGCAGTACAACCAGAAGCTGGAGAGCGAGCCCAAGAGCGGGGAGGAGCGGCCGGAGCGGCTGCCCTTTATCGTGATCGTGATCGACGAGCTCGCCGACCTGATGATGGTTGCCTCGCGGGACGTCGAGGTCGCGCTCACGCGCCTCGCCCAGATGGCCCGCGCGGCGGGCATCCACTTGATCCTCGCCACCCAGCGCCCCTCGGTCGACGTCCTCACCGGCATCATCAAGGCGAACTTCCCCACCCGCCTCACCTTCCAGGTTTCCTCGAAGACCGACTCGCGCACGATCATCGACACCAACGGCGCCGAGAGCCTCCTCGGGGCGGGCGACATGCTCTTCCTGCCGCCCGGCACGGGAAAGCTCCAGCGCATCCACGGGGCCTTCCTTTCCGAGGCCGAGCTCACGCGCATCGTGGAGTTCGTGCGCCGGCAGGAAAAGCCGGCCTACGACCAGCAGGTGACCGAGGACCGGCCGGCCGAGTCCCACGGCTCCGCCGACGGCGACGACTACGACGAGCGCTACGACGAGGCGGTCGAGCTCGTCGTGCGCACGCGCCAGGCCTCGATCTCCATGGTGCAGCGGCACCTCCGGATCGGCTACAACCGCGCGGCGCGCATCATCGAGAGGATGGAACGCGAGGGGGTGATCGGCCCCTCCGACGGCGTGAAACCGCGCGAGGTGCTCGCGCAGAGCCTGGAGGGGAAAGACCCCGCCGGCCGCGCCGCAAAACCCCTGCCCGGCGGGCGCCCCGCATGAGCCGCGGGGAGGACGGGGGCGGCCTCGACCTCGGCCGGGTCCTCGCCGTCAAGGGCTTTCTCTCCGCGGCCGAGGCGCTGCACCTCTACCGGGTCGGCCGGGAGGCCGCCCGGCGCGGCCCCTGCCTGGAGGTCGGCAGCTACTGCGGCCGCTCCGCCGTGTGCCTGGGGACGGCCTGCGCCGAGTGCGGGCAGGTGCTCTTCTCGATCGACCACCACCGCGGCTCCGAGGAGCAGCAGCCCGGGGAGGAATACTTCGACCCCGCCCTCTTCGACCCCCGCCGCGGCGGGATCGACACGCTGCCCTGGTTCCGCGACACCCTGCGCACCGCGGGGCTCGAGGAGACCGTGGTGCCGATCGTCTGCAGCTCGCGGCTCGCCGCGCGCGCCTGGCGGACGCCGCTCGCGCTCGTCTTCATCGACGGGGGCCACGCCCGCGAGAGCGTGCTCGCCGACTTCGAGGGCTGGTCCCCGCACCTCGTGCCGGGCGGGTTCCTGCTCTTCCACGACGTCTTCGAGGACCCCGCGCAGGGCGGGCGGGCCCCTTACGAGGTCCTCCGCCTGGCGCTCGCCTCGGGTCGGTTCCGGGACCATTCGCGGGTCGAGAGCCTGGCCGTCCTCGTGCGGGCGGGGGCTTGCGCCGGCGAAGGGGAGACCTTGCGGAAGTAGACGACGAGGCTTTTCCCGAGCAGCGGGTCGAGCCGCCGCTCGAGGCGGTCGAGCAGGCGGGGCCGGGCGGTGATCTGCCAGGTGAGGAGGCGGCGGTAGAGCCGCACGGGGGCCGCCTCGGTGCGCTCGAGCCCGCAGAGGCACTTCAGCCACCAGTAGGGGCTGTGGAAGCCGTGGGCGTGATGGGCGCCGAGCGGCGAAAAGCCCGCCCCGCGAAAGAGGGCCAGCAGGCCCTCCTTGCGGTAGATGCGCACGTGACCCCCGGGGGAGCGGGCATAGGCGCGCGAGAGCGCCCAGCAGAGGCGCTCGGGGAAGTGGCGCGGAACGCTCACGGCGAGGAGCCCGCCGGGTCGGAGCACGCGGTGGAGCTCCCGGGCGGCCCCGCGGTCGTCCGCCACGTGCTCGAGCACCTCGCAGCAGAGGACGAGGTCGAAGCTCGCCGCGCGGAAGGGAAGATGCAGGGCGTCTCCGGCGAGGAGAAAGGCCCGCCCGTCGAAGCCGGGCTCGAGCCGCTCATGCAGCGCGAGCCGCTCGGATGCGGCGGCGAGCTCGCGCACGGAGGGGTCCAGCCCCACGACCCGCGCCCCGGGCAGGCGTCGCGCGGCCGCCGTGTGCCGGCCGCTGCCGCAGCCGACGTCGAGCACGCGCCACCCGGGGAGGGGCTCAAGGCGTGCGAAATCGACGGTGATCACGGATCGCCTCGCGGTACACGGCGGCCGTCTCCGCGGCCGCCCGCCTCCAGGAAAAGAGCCGCAGCACGCGCTCGCGTCCCGCCTCGCCGAGCCGCCGCGCGGCGCCGGGGTCGTCGAGCAGCCGCCCGATCGCCCTTCGCAGGGAGAGGGCGTCCCCGGGCGGGACGAGCAGCCCGGCATCCCCCACCACCTCCGGCAGCGCCCCCGCGGTCGTGGCGACGACCGGGACGGCGCAGGCCATCGCCTCGCCGGCCGGAAAACCGAACCCCTCGTAGAGCGAGGGGACGACGGCCAGCCAGGCGCGCGCGTAGTGACGCACGAGCTCCTCGCGGCAGAGGCGCCCGGCGATCTCGAGGCGCCCGGAGAGGCCGAGGGCGGCGGCCAGCCGCGCGTTCTCCCCCTCCTCGCGGAATTCCCCCACCACGACCAGGCGCACGGGCCGCTCGATTCCCGCAATCGCCCGCAGCAACACGGCAAGCCCCTTCAGGGGGATGTCGGCGCTGTGGGTGACGAGGATCCGGCCGCGCTCGCGGGGGACAGAGGGGAGCGGCCGGAAGGTGTCGGTGTCGATGCCGTTGGGGATCACCCGCACCCGGTCGGGGTCGACCCGGTACTCGCGCGCGAAATCGCGCCGGCCGGCTTGCGAGACGGCGATCAGGTGCGGGATGCGGCGGGCGACGCGCCGTTGCATCCCGATGCAGGAGTACCAGCGCCACCGCTGGAGCTTGCCTAGAAGGCTCCTCTCCGCGCGCACCGCCCAACGGCGGTCGAGGCTCAACGGGTGGTGGACCGTGGCGACGAGCGGGATCCGCCGCTTGAGCCGGAGCAGCCCGTAGGAGAGGCTTTGGTTGTCGTGGAGGACGTCGAAGGCGGGTTGCGCGGCGGCAAGCCGGCGGACGACGCGCAGCCCGAAGGTGAGCGGCTCGGGGAAGCCGCCGCTTGCGACCCCCAGCCACTCGAGCAGGTTCACCGGGTCGACGAGTTCCCCCGGCCGCGGCAGGCGGAAGGGGTTTTCCGGGTTGTACAGGTCGAGCCCCGGCAGGTGGATCAGGCCCACGCCCGCGGGGATCTCGGGCCGCGGCGGCCCGGAGACCACGGTCACGCGGTGCCCCAGGGCCTGCAGGTGGGCGGCGAGGTGGCGGATGTAGACCCCCTGGCCGCCGCTGTAGGGGTTGATGCGGTAGCTGAGGAGGCCGACGTGCAGGGGGCGATCGGCGGTGTCGCGGGCCATGGCGTTTCGCTGCGGCGCCTGGAGGGCGTCGTCGGCCTCTCTTGCCCGAGTTCCTCCGGTTCTGCAAGCCCGGCGGGCGGCTCAAGGTTTCCGGGGGAGGTGCCGATAGTCCCTCCGAGGCGGGGTCCCGTCCCCTCAAGGCGCGGGCCCCGCGGGGGGAGCCGTTTCACGCCATGCCGTCCGAGCCGGTTGGATCCGCGCCGCAAGCCGCCCCGCCCGCGTCGGGCGTGTGCCTCCTGATCGTGGACGACGAGGAGAGCGTCCGCGAAGCGGTGGGCGAGTACCTTCGCCGCCGCGGCTACCGCGTGCACGCGGCCGCGGGGGGGGCCGAGGCGCTCGCCTGCCTCGAGCGCGAGGCCGTCGACTGCTGCCTGACCGACATCCACATGCCGGGGATGAGCGGGCTCGAGCTCGCCGAGCGGATCCACGCGCGCGACAACACGATCCCCGTGATCGTGATGACCGCCTACCCCTCCCTCGAGGCCTCGATCCGCACCGTCCGCAGCGGGGTCCTCGATTTTCTCGTCAAACCCTTCGACCTCAAGCAGATGGAGCTCAGCCTGCGGCGGGTCCTGCGCGAGCGCGCCCTCTACACGGAGAACCTTCTCCTCAAGGAGGAGGTGCGCGCCAAGGAGCGGCTGGAGGCCGTGAACCGCGAGCTCCTCAGCCGCGTCGAGGAGCTGAACACCCTGAACCGCATCCTGACGGGGCTCGCCGCGGAGTCGCAGCCGGGCGGGGTCTTCCAGCGCACGGCGGACATCGCCCGCGAGGCGGTCGGCGCCGACCGGGCCGTCTTCTACGTCCTGCCGGGCGGCACCGAGGGGCCGGTCGAGCTCGCCTGCTCCCCGCGCGTCGCGGCGGAGGACGAGGCGGCCCGGCGGGAGTTGTGCGCGGCAGCCGGCCGGGCGGCCGGCGAGGGGCGGGCGCTGCTGATCGAGGCTCCGGGCGACGCCGCGGGGGGCCCGGCCCGCTATGCCTGCCTCCTGGCGAGTCCCCTGGCCATCCGCGGCACCCTCTTCGGCGTCCTCGCCGCGGGGGTTCATCCGGGCGGGAGGCGGCCCGCGGAAAAGGACCTCGAGTACTTGAGCTTCACCGCGCGCACGGCCGCCGGGACCATCGAAAACCTCGCCCTCTACGAGAACCTCCACGAGAACCTCTTCGCCACGCTCTGCGGCTTCGTCCACGCCCTCGAGGCGCGCGACCTCTACACGCGGCAGCACTCGAGCCGGGTGACCCGCATCGCCATGGTCGTGGGGGAGACGATGGGCTTGAGCCGCGACGAGCTGAACGTCCTCCAGTTCGCCGGGCCGCTCCACGACATCGGCAAGATCGGGATCCGCGACGACATTCTCCTCAAGCCGGGACGCCTGACGGTGGAGGAGTTCGAGAAGATCAAGGAGCACCCGGTGATCGGCGCGAACATGTTGAGCCAGCTCGGGCTCTGGGAGGAGGAGCGCCGCATCATCCGCTGCCACCACGAGCGCTACGACGGCCGCGGGTACCCCGAGGGCCTGCGCGGCGAGGAGATACCCTTTCTCGCCCGGCTGCTCGCGATCGCCGACGCTTACGACGCCATGGCCTCGGACCGCGCCTACCGCCGCCGCATGGAGGAGGCGGTGATCCTGCGGATCCTCAACGAGGAGTCGGGCGCCCAGTTCGACCCGGCCGTGGTCGCCGCCTTCGAGGCCGCCTGGCGCGAGGGAAGGATCGCCCCGGCGGGCGCTTCCCCGGCTTGCCAAGCCCCGGGGGCCTGAGGTCGGAACAACACCCGCCGGCATCAACGCCCGGAGGGCGAAACGAAACGGGCCGGAATCCTCCGATCGTCGATGGGTCGCGATGCCCTCGGCGATCGGATGCACACCCGCCTTTCCGTGGCCCCCATTCAGCTGCACACCGGTGCCTTTTCGGGTTTAGGTGGCGAAAGACCGTTCGGATCGGCAAACGCCTCCGCCGGAGATTGGGACCCGGGCGGCCCACCCGCGCAAGCGGCAGCCCTGCGGTCCGGAGCGGTGGCAGCGGGATCCGGCGGCCCACGGGGTGCGCGTCGGCATAGACCGAATCCAGCGTGTTCCCTGCCGGCCGGGGTTGTGCTGCAAGGAGCGGCGCAAGTTCCAGACTAGGACCGGCTCCCGTCACCGCCTGCCGATGGCCGAAAACCTGCTTGCGCAGCGCCCTAACAAACCCTGCGGGTTCAGAAGCACCTGGACCATTTTTTATCGGCAGCGCTTGAACGTCGGGACGACGAATACCGATTTGCCGCTGGATCGATTGGGTGTCCGCGATGGAGGACCGACCCCATTTCTCTGAAAACCCCACCGTCGGCCGATCGGTCGCAAAAATCAAGACCGCCATGAAGCGGGCCATGGTTTACCCCAAGAAAAAAAGCGGTGAACGCCTCGGGAGCAGGACCAGCCCCAGCTTCAGGTCCGATCCCAGGCGGTGCACGTAGAGCCGGTTTCATAACCGCCTCGAAGGATCAGGCACGCAAGTCATGAACCCACTTCCAGTTCCTCGGGGGCACTCGTGGCGGATGCTCGTGCCGAGGGGTATGCCAAGGCGGGAACGCGGGCCGGCCCGGTGCCGTTCCCGGGGCATCATTCCAGGATGCTGACGAAGTAGGGCAAACACGTTGCCGGTGGCGCTTTTGATTGTGTCACCAGGAACAAGATGGCGGGCGGGTTTGCCGTGGTCGCCCAACCCGGCCGCGTGGGGAGGCTCCAGTGTCAGGGCGTTCATGGTAAACCCCGACCGGGTCGGTTTAGGGGAAGGCTCTCGGCCAAAGCACCTCGAGGGCCGCCAAGGAGATGTTCTCCTCCGACCCGAACAAGACCTGGAAACAGGTCGATTGAGGGGCCGGCATGCTTCATTTGTGATCCTTGGGACCGCATATCGGACCAAAGTCCTATATACCGGACGCGCCGTCCCTGTTAATTCCCCCGTAGATTCCCGGTCGGGTGGCGAAGCGCTGCGGCATTCGAACACCAGGGCGCAACATTTATCCACGAAGAGGAGGGGCGTGATGTCCAAACAGCTTTTGAGCGCGGCCGCAGCGGCACTGTTGCTGCTGTCGGGAGCAACCGCTGTCATGGCGCTGGACCCGATTTCGCAGAAGTCGGGGTTCAGCGGATACATTCAGCCGGGGGCGGGGTATTTGAGCATCAAGAGCAACACGGTCGCGAAGGTACTGAGCTTCGATCTGTCGGATAAGAGCATCAACCATCTCAACGACGATCCCGAATCCGAGTCGGGGGTCTTCTTCACGGTTCCTTACAAGCTGGCCTACACCTTCGCCGGAACCCGCACCGAGCTCTTCTTGGGCACCGAGCTGGGGGATCTGCTCTCCTTCGATACGGCCCAGCAGCTGGGGATCAAGCAGGAGATGGGCACGCTGGGAGTGTTTCAGGCAGGGTTCCTTTTCAGCGACCGGGTCAAGGTGTGGCGGGACCCGTATGTGACGGGCAGCAACCGCGACGCCACCGGCCGCAAGAGTATGGGAGGGCAGCTGGTCTGGGACAAGGTGTTCGGGTCCAATCTGGAACTGGAGTACTCCGCTCGCAACGTGGACCTCACCAACGAGGCCAGCGGGAGTTTTCTGGGCCTCACCGGTTCGGACCGCGACCGCCTGGACCGAAACGGCATGGTGCACCGCGCCTCGGCCGGCTACGGGTTCAAATTCGGAAACCGGCACACGTTGACACCCCAGGTGCTATTTTTCTACGAGGACCTGGACGGGGAGGCGATGGCGAACAACGGGGTGGATCTTCAGCTGACCTACAGCTACGCAGGGGATCCGATCAGCTTGTCGCTCAACGGCTACGTGGGCGGGGCCGATTTCGACAAGAGCAACCCGATTTACGGCAAGACCCGCAATGATGACCGCTACGGGGCTTCGGCCACGGTCTATTATACCAACCCCTGGGGCTGGCGGTTCCTGGGCAGCGAGCCGATGCGGTTTTTTGTGACCGGGGCTTACATCGCCGTCGACTCCAACATCGACTTCTACGACCAGGAGGCGGTGCTGGGCCTGGTCGGGGTGGCTTTCCGTTGGAAGTGATCATGCGACGGCAAGAAGGCGGGTAGCTGGCAAGCTGACCGCCTACTTGCTTTTCCGGCCGACAGCCCGGGGCTCCGCGCGGGGAACGGGCAGCGAATGAAGACATACCCGCTCGCGATCTTCGTCAGGCGTGTCCTGATGATGCGCTTGGCGGCGGCAGCGCTGTCGCTCGCCTTGATTGCCGGGGCGGCCGCGTTTTTCTTCCAGCAGGATCAGCTCCGCCGCCAGGTCGCCGATATCGGCCGTCAGGGGATTGCGAACCTGACCCTCAGGGTGATGGACGCCGCCGAACGGCAGGATATCGAGCCGCTCGCGGCGCTGCCGCAGGTGCTGGCGGAAGCTGCGGAAACGCCGGCAGCGTACGGGTCGGGGCGCTTCGTTTTCGTGCAGTTCTACGACCGCGGCGGGACCGTGATCGCCGAGGGATCGGCGCCGGAGGCAGGCCAAGCAGAGGAGGGGGCTGCACTGGCGAAGTCCCGGCCGTTCCTCTTTCCTGAAGCCGATCGGATCGAGGCCGAGATCCAACGCAGGGCCGACGGTGTGTTCGTCGTGAGCGCGATGCCGGTTGCCGACCGGCTGGGGGCTGTCAAGGGCTACGCACGCGGGGTGTTCGCCGTTTCAACCGAAGCGGAGCGACAGATGCGCCGCGCGGCCATGCGCAGCGTCCTGTTCGTGGCCGCCATCGTCTGCGGGGTGACCGCCATCCTGTACCCGGTGGTGCTGCAGTTGACGCGGCGGCTGGCCGATTACTCATCCCGCCTGCTCGACGCCAACCTGGAAACGCTGGCGGTGCTCGGAAGCGCCATCGCCATGCGCGATGCCGACACCGACGCCCACAACTACCGCGTCTCGCTTTATGCCGTACGACTCGCGGAGGCGATCGGCCTGGGGGCGGAAGCGATGCGCGGGTTGATCAAGGGGGCCTTCATCCACGATGTGGGCAAAATCGGGATTCCCGATGCCGTGCTGCTCAAACCCGGGCGCCTCGATGCGGAAGAGGTGCGGATCATGCAGACCCACGTCGAGCTCGGCGTCGACATCGTCAACCGAGCCTCCTGGCTGCGGGACAGCGTCCCCGTGGTGGCGGGCCACCACGAGAAGTACGGCGGCGGCGGATACCCGAAGGGCGCACGGGCGCAGGAGATCCCGCTGGCAGCGCGGATTTTTGCCATTGCCGACGTCTTCGACGCGCTCACATCGGAGCGGCCCTACAAGAAGGCGCTGAGCTTCGCGCAGACCATGACGATCCTGGAACAAGGCCGGGGAGGGCACTTCGACCCGGCCCTGCTGGATGCGTTCGCCGTCATCGCCCGGCAGTCGTATGACGCCTTTGCCGGTCACGACGGGAGCGATCTCAGGCAGCTCTTGGTGGCGGCTGTGGATCGGTATTTTTCCGCCGGAATGGAGGCGCTTTTCTACGAAAAGAATCCGGGCGTGCCTGCGGCAAGAAAGGTTCAGGGGTATGCCTGCCGGAGTCCCGAAGCCGGGCGTTGAACAGGTAGACATCACCGAGAACATCGGCACACGTTGGGTGGGTGAAAAAGCGGGCCATCCCGTGCGATGTCACCTCGGTCCGCACCGGTTCGGCAGGGTTGCTTTCGGGAGAGTCCGCAGGCAGGGCGAACACACGCCGTTTGCCTTCGAACGAGGCGATATGTTCCTTCAGCTTCCTCGACCGAGGCACCGGATGCCCATCCCGGATCAGAAAAACCTGACGCTGCGCTTTGTACATTCAACGGCTCGGAAACCCACGGATCCGCGCAGCGGCGACGGCGCCTTCCACGACCGGAAACCGAAGCGCTCCCCGCAGGCGGATGGCGCTGACCCTGTTCGGGGTGAACCGTGCGGCGGTGGATCGAATCCCTTCGGGCGCCCCCCGGCCTTGCCGCTTTGCAGCGCTTGCCATCCGCCGACACGATCCCGGGCCGGCCGGTTCTCCGTGCAGGCCCGCGCAAAACCCGACGCCTGAATGGCCACTTCCGGACTTTGTCCGTCGTGAACGCGTTGAACGGCTCGGGTCCGAACGTGCCCCGGTGTCTTCGCATCCGGCTTTCGTCCGTCATGCTTCTTCATGGATGAACCCGGATCCAAGAACGAGCTTGATGTCTATTTGTGTCCGGACTGGTCAGGGCCGCCGGGCCGGTTTTCGGAACGGGCGCATACAGAATCGGGAACGCGGCGGTGGGCCTCCCGCCGCGCGAGAAAAGGGGGATCACGTGAAAGATCGGCGCATTGGAATCCCGATGCTGCTGCTTGCAGCCATCTGCTTGACGGGATGCCCGGAAGAAAAGAAGACCACAGCCCCCCTCCCGCCGCCGGAGGTGGAGGTGGTGCAGGTGATCCAGAAGGACGTCCCGGTCTACCAGGAGTGGGTCGCCTCGATGGACGGCCTGGTGAACGCGACCATCCTCGCCCAGGTGCAGGGCTATCTCATCCGCCAGAACTACAAGGATGGGGATTTCGTCCGGAAGGGGGCGCTGCTCTTCGAAATCGACCCGCGGCCGTTCCAGGCGATGCTCGAAGAGGCGCGCGCGGCGCTCGCCAACCAGCAGGCGGTGCTCGATACCGCCCGGGCGAACTTGAACCGCATCCTGCCGCTCGCCGCGGCGAACGCGGTCAGCCAGCGCGACAAGTACAACGCCGTGGGCATGGTGAAGAGCGCCGAGGCCCAGGTGCTGGCCGCCCGGGCCCAGGTGCGCCGGGCCGAGCTCGATCTGGGGTTCACCAAAATCACCTCCCCCATCGACGGGATCGCCGGCAGCGCCAAGGCCCAGTTGGGCGATCTCGTCGGCACCCCGCAGGCCCGCGAGCTGACCACGGTCTCCACCGTGGACCCCATCAAGGTCTATGTTCCCATCAGCGAGCGCGAATACCTGCAGACGGTCGAGAGGTCCAGGGCTGCCGCCAAGGAAGATGCCGGCAAGACCGTCTTCGAACTGATTCTGGCCGACGGCAGCTTCTGGCCTCAAAAGGGGACCTTCTCGTTTGCCGACCGCCAGGTGGATACACGGACCGGCACCATCAGGGTGGCCATTCTTTTCCCCAATCCCGAGAACATGCTGCGGCCGGGCCAGTACGCGCGGGTCCGGGCGCTCATGAAAACCGAGAAAGGGGCGCTGCTGGTGCCGCAGCGGGCGGTCGGGGAGCTCCAGGGCCGCTACCAGGTGGCGGTGGTCGAGGCCGACGACACGGTGCGCATCCGCGGGGTGACGGTCGACGGGCGGTTCGAGAACTTGTGGGTCATCCGCGACGGGTTGAAGCCCGGGGAGCGCGTCGTGGTCGAGGGCATCCAGAAAGTCGGCAACGGGATCAAGGTGACTCCCAGGCCCTATGCCCCGAAAACGTAGGCGGCACGCCGTGGTCCGAGACCGCCGTTGAAGCCGCGGGAGGGCCATCCTGCCGCGGATCCTTCCTTCGCGATCCACGAGCCGACATCCGGGCCAACGCCCGCAGCGCGTTGGTCCCTGAAAGGTTGATCCATGGCTAAATTTTTCGTCAACCGGCCGATCGTGGCGATCGTCATCTCCATCATTTTCGTCATCGTCGGCCTCGTGGCCATGCTGGGGCTGCCGATCGCCCAATACCCGGACATCGTGCCGCCCGAAATCGTCGTCAACACCACCTACGTCGGCGCCGATGCCCAGACCGTGGAGCAGGCGGTGGCCACCCCCATCGAGCAGGAGATGAGCGGGGTGGACAACATGAACTACATGTACTCGCTCAACGCCAACAACGGCGAGTTGAAGCTTTATGTGAACTTCGACGTCAAGACCGACCCCAACATCGACCAGGTGCTGACCCAGATGCGCAAGGCCCAGGCCGATTCCAAGCTGCCGGCCGAAGTGCGCGACTACGGGGTGACGGTCAAGAAGTCCACCTCCTCGCCGCTGATGCTGGTGGCACTCTCCTCCCCCAACGGCACCTACGACGCCACCTTCCTCGCCAACTACGCCTACATCAACCTGAACGACCAGCTGACGCGCGTTCCGGGGATCGCCAGCGTCACCGTGTTCGGCGCCGGGCAATACGCGATGCGCCTGTGGGTGAAGCCCGACCAGCTGGCCAAGCTCAATCTCACCGTGCCGGAGATCGTGGAGGCGATCAAAAAGCAGAACACCGTCAACCCGGCCGGGCAGGTGGGGGCCGAGCCCGCGCCGCCGGGGGTCGACTACACCTACGCCATCCGGGCCCAGGGGCGGCTGGAGACGCCCGAGGAGTTCGAGCAGATCGTGGTGCGGGCCAACCCGGACGGGTCGCTCGTGCGCCTCAAGGAGGTCGGCCGGATCGAGCTCGGCTCCCAGACCTATGCCATGGTCGGCCGGTTGAACGGAAAGCCCTCCGCCGTGCTCGCGCTGTATCAGCTGCCCGGCTCAAACGCGATCGCAGCCGTGGACGGGGTCACGCGGCTGATGGAGGAGGTCAAGAAAACCTTCCCGCCCGATCTGGAGTACAGCATCCCGCTCGATACGACCCAATCGGTGCGCGAGGGCATCGAGGAGATCGTGCACACCCTCTTCGAGGCGCTGGTGCTGGTCATCATCGTGGTCTTCATCTTCCTGCAGGGGTGGCGCGCGACCCTGATCCCGGGCCTGGCGGTGCCGGTGTCGCTGATCGGCACATTCGCCATGTTCCCGCTCCTCGGGTTTTCCATCAACACCATCGCCCTCATGGGCCTGGTGCTGGCCATCGGGCTCGTGGTGGACGACGCCATCGTGGTGGTCGAGGCGGTGGAGCACCACATCGAACAGGGACTCTCGCCCAAGGAGGCGACGCTCAAGGCCATGGAGGAGGTCTCCGGGCCGGTGGTCGCCATCGCGCTGGTCCTGTCGGCCGTCTTTCTGCCCACCATCTTCATCCCCGGGATCACCGGCAAGCTCTACCAGCAGTTCGCGGTGACGATCGCCATCTCGGTCATCATCTCGGCCTTCAACGCCCTGACCCTGAGCCCGGCGCTCTCCTCCCTGATCCTCAAGCCCAAGAAAAAGACCCGCGGGCCGCTCGGGGCCTTCTACCGCGGCTTCAACAATCTCTTCGGCCGGACCACCACCGGCTACGTGAGGCTCTGCGGCTGGTTCATCCGCAAGTTCGTGATCAGCCTGCTCCTGCTCGTCATCATGACCGCCGGGATCGGCGTCATCGGCAAACGGGTGCCGAGCGGGTTTTTGCCCGAGGAGGACCAAGGCTATCTCTACGCCGGGGTCCAACTGCCGGATGCCGCGTCTCTGCAGCGCACCGACGCCGCCACCCGGGAGCTCGAGCGGATCATCCTGGAGACCCCGGGCGTGCAGTTCTGCACGACCGTGGTCGGCTACAGCATGCTCTCCGGGGTGACCAACACCTACAGCGGCTTTTTCTTCATCACCCTCAAGCCCTGGCACGAGCGCAAGGCGCCGGAGGAGAACTACGCCGCCATCATGGCGAGCTTGAACCGGCGCATGGGCCAAATCCCGCAGGGGGTCGCCTTCGCCTTCTCGCCGCCGGCCATCCCGGGCATCGGCACCGCGGGCGGTGTGACCTTCATCCTGCAGGACCGCACCGGCAAGGACATCGCCTTCCTCTGGGAGAACACCCAGCGCTTTCTCCAGGCCGCGCGCCAGCGGCCGGAAATCGCGCGGGCGACGACGACCTTCCTGCCCACCGTGCCGCAGGTCTTCGTGGATGTAGACCGCGACAAGGTGCTCAAACAGGGGGTCGACTTGAGCCAGGTCTACCGCACCCTGCAGGCTTTCATGGGCGGCTATTTCGTCAACTACTTCAACCGGTTCGGCCGCCAGTGGCAGGTCTACGTCCAGGCCGAGGGCGAATACCGCACCCGCGCCGAACAGCTCGGGCAGTTTTACGTGCGCAATGCCGCCGGCGACACGGTGCCGCTCTCCGCCCTGACCGCGATCGAGCAGCGCTCCGGCCCGGAATTCACGATGCGCTACAACCTCTACCGCTCCGCCCGGCTGAACATCGTCGCGGCGCCCGGGTTCAGCTCCGCCCAGGCCATGCGTGCGCTGGAGGAGGTGTTCGGCCAGAGCATGCCGCGGGAGATGGGCTACGGCTACCTCGGCATGAGCTTCCAGGAGAAGAAGGCCATGGAGGGGGTGCCGGTGTCGGTGATTTTCGGACTCTCCATGCTCTTCGTCTTCCTGATCCTGGCGGCCCAGTATGAGAGCTGGTCGCTGCCCTTCAGCGTGCTCCTGGGCACCCCCATCGCGGTCCTGGGAGCCTTTGCCGGGATTTTTCTGCGCCAGATGGAGTTCAACCTCTACGCCCAGATCGGGCTGATCATGCTGATCGGGCTTGCGGCCAAGAACGCCATTTTGATCGTGGAGTTCGCCAAGGTGGAGTTCGAGAAGGGCAGATCGATCGTGGACGCGGCGCTCGAGGGGGCGCGGCTGCGCCTGCGGCCGATTCTGATGACGAGCTTCGCCTTCATCCTGGGCTGCGTGCCGTTGGCCATCGCATCCGGCTCGGGGGCGGTCTCCCGGCAGGTGATGGGCACCGGGGTCATCGGCGGCATGCTGGCGGCAAGCTTCGTCGCGATTTTTCTGATCCCGATGACCTTCTACGTCGTCGAGAAGCTCAGCCACCGCGGAGGAGCGCCGTCTGCGCATCCCAAGGCCCCGGACCCGCACCCGGCGAACCCGAAGGGAGGAGAGCATGCCTAAGCGCATTCTGTGCGGAATGTTGGTGACGATGCTGGCGGGCTGCGTGACGGTCGGCCCGGACTACCGGCGGCCGGCGGTCGATCCCCCGGCGGCGTGGAGGTTCGAAGCCAGAGAGGCCCACGATCTCGCCAACACCCCCTGGTGGGAGCAGTTCAACGACCCTGCGTTGAATGCCCTCGTGCGCACGGCGCTGAACGAGAACCGGGATCTGCTCATCGCGGCGGCGCGCGTCGAGGAGTTCTTCGGACGCTATTTTTCGACGCGCGGGGATCAATACCCCTCGGCCGGCGGCAGCGCCGACGCGTTTCGCCAGCGGTTGAGCGAGAAGGGGCTGACCCGCATCGACGGCCGGGACAACCCCTACCACCAATACGAAACGCTGCTCAATGCTGCCTGGGAGATCGATTTCTGGGGCAAATTCCGCCGGGCGACCGAGGCGGCCCGCGCCGAACTGCTTGGCACCGAAGAGGCCCTACGAACGGTTGTGCTGACGCTGGTCAGCGCCGTGGCCACCGCGTACGTGGATATCCGGGCCCTGGACAAGCAGCTTGCCATCACGCAGCGCACCGCCGAGAGCCGCCGGGACACCCTGGAACTCTTCCGCCTGCGCTTTCGAAACGGAATCATTTCGGAAGTGGATTTGACCCAGGCGGAGTCCGAGTACGAGGATGCGCTGGCGCGCATCCCGGACATCGAGCGCGCCATCGGCCAGGCGGAAAACGCCCTGAGCGTCCTTCTCGGTCGCAGCCCCGGGGGCATCCCCCGCGGGCTGGGCTTGGACGAACTCGTGCCGCCGGCGGTGCCGGCCGGGCTGCCTTCCGACCTGCTGGAGCGGCGACCGGACATCCGTCAAGCCGAGCAGCTTCTGATCGCCGCCAATGCCCGCATCGGGGTGGCCAAGTCGCTCTACTTCCCGACCATCTCGCTGACCGGCGCGCTCGGCACCGTCAGCACGGATCTTTCGAACCTGTTCACCTCGGCCTCCGGAACATGGAATTACGGGGTCCCGGTGAGCGTGCCGCTCTTTACGGCCGGGAGGATCGGCGGGGAAGTCAAGGCCGCCGAGGCCGCCCAGAAGCAGGCCGTGCTCGGCTATCAGCGGGCGATCCTGATAGCCTTTCGCGAAGTCGACGACGCGCTGCTCGAACGCGGCAAGAGCGGGCAGCGGCTGGATGCGCTGGGCCGGCAGCTCGAGGCGCTGCGAAACTATGCCCGGCTGGCGCGCCTGCGCTACGACGAGGGTTACACGAGCTACCTCGAGGTCCTGGATGCCGATCGCAGCCTGTTCAACGCCGAGCTTTCCTACACCAGCGGTCAGAACACGCTGTTTCGCTCGCTCATCAATGTTTACAAGGCGATGGGGGGCGGCTGGGTGGATACCGCGGCTGCCTCGGCGGCGGTGCAGCCGGTGAAGGAGGCCGGCTTTTTCCCTTAAGCACATCCGCACACCACTCGCATGGGCGGCCCCGTGCCGCGTCAGGCTCCACGGGTCACGAATGATGGTATGATCGGCCATGTCATCGCGATACGGAAAAATCGGGGGGGGTGCCGCAGGCGCAATCGGGTTTTTTCTTTGGCTTCTTTTGCCGGGCGGCGGTTATGCCCAGAGCGAGAGCGCTGCGACCCGAAGCCTCGTGGTCGGCGTTCTGCAGGCTCCGCCGGTGATGATGAAAGCTCCCGACGGCCAATGGAAAGGCCTCGGCATCGAGATCTGGGAAAATGTGGCGCATCGCATGGGGGTTGCATTCGACTACCGGGAGTTCTCCACGTTCGGGCCCCTGGTGGATGCGCTTGAGACCAGAACCATCGATCTCATCCCCTCCCTTCCGGTCGAGTTGAGGTTTGAATCGGCCGTCGACTTCAGCCAATCCTATTTCAAATCCGGCTTGGCGATTGCCGTCCCGGCCGGGGGCGAAGACTTTCGATGGGTCCGGTTGATCGTCGCCTTGTTTTCAAAAGACATCCTGGGGGCGATCGGGTTTCTGATGCTGCTCGCGGCGATCGCCGGCACCATCGTGTGGCTGTTCGAACGAGGGCGCAACCGCGAGATGTTCGACGGCAGCCTCCGGGGACTCGGCAGCGGGGTGTGGTGGTCGGTTGTGACCATGAGCACCGTGGGCTACGGCGACAAGGCCCCCCAAACGGCGGGCGGGCGGTTGGTGGCGGTGATCTGGATGCTTTTCTCGATCGTCTTCATCGCCAGCTTTACGGCCAACATCACCACCTCCCTGACCATGCAGGGGCTGCGGGGCAAGGTCAGCGGATTCAGCGATCTTCAGCGGGTCCGAGTCGGGGTGATGTTTCAATCCGAAGCGATGCATTTCCTGGACAAACACGGAATCGCCGCCGTCCACTTCGAGGATTTGACGCAGGGGCTTCAGGCGCTCGCCGAAGGTAGAATCGACGCCTTCGTGATGAATGAGCTGATGCTCAAATATCAGGTCAAAAATGAGTTTCAGGGAAAGGTCCGGGTGCTTTCCGGCGTTTTCGATGAGTATTTCGTGGGCATAGCGCTGCAGGAGAAGACCCCGCTGCGCAAGCCGATCAACAAGGCCCTGCTCGCCTTCATGAAAACCCCCGAATGGGTTGAGCTGCAGAAGCGCTACCTCCCCTGACCCCCGCTACTTTTTCATGCTCCGGATTTCCGCGGCGATTTCCCCGCTCAGGGCGGCCAGCGCGCGGCTGTGGGCGGCCACCAGACCCTCGTAGCCGGGCGTCTGGCTTCTCTCCTCGATCCGCGATTTCCTGACCGCCATCGCCGGCGTCCCCTTGGTTTGCTTGATGCTCCACAGCGCATTCAGCACCAGGCCTCCTTCGGGGTGCCCGTCGAAGCGGTTGACCTGGACGGCCACGATGAAATCCGGTTCCAAGGCGATGTCGTCGGTGGCCGCTGCCGCGTGGATATCCTGGAGCAGGATGTTCAGGTTCTCCACCAGCACACGGGAGACGTCCTTCCTTAACGTACCCGCCCAGCGCTGGAAGTCAGAGATGCTGACCGTGGTCTCCCCGGTGCGGACGACGATCTGGGGCCGGTCCAAGAGATCCGGCAGGGTCACCGGCCGCAGGGCGATGGTCAACTGCGGCGGCGCTGCAGCCGCCGGGGTGGAGCGGGGCAGGGGGGCCAGGGTGTAATACTCCACGGGGGGGCTCACGCGGCCGCACCCGATAAGCAGCAGGGCGAGGGCCGCCAGCGTCGCAATGCCGGAGGTCTTTCCGATGATCGGTTTCATTCCGGTTTTCCTTTCCCGAACAAGGCGGATTCCGGGTGTCGCTCGAGGTAGTCCGCCAGCACCCGGAGCGCCCGCGCCGCTCCGGCCATCTCCTCCAGCGCGGTGGTGAGGCGGTTGTGCAGCGGAGCGTCCGCACTCAGGGTGGATCCCGCCGCCGCCAGGGATTTGCGGGTCTGCTCGACGGCAGCGGTGATCTCGGGCGCCGTGCGCGTGCGCAGCTCGGCCGTCAGCAGCTGCAGCTCCTTCAATGCGGCGTTCAGGGACGAAACCGTCTCCAGGAGCTCGGGCGAGGCGACGACGCGCCGGGCGCTCTTGATGGCAGTGCTCAAATCCTGCCCGATCTCGTCGACGGGAATTTTGTCGAGCTTCGCCACCAGCTGGCTCACTTTTGTGCCGATCTCCTCCAACTGGGTCGGGGTGGTCGGAAACTCCGCATGGCCGTAACGTCCTGACCGTACCAACGTGGCGGGCGTGGCGTTGGGGAAGAAATCGAGCGCCACGTAGTTCTGGCCGGTCAGCAGGTTTCCCGTACGCAACTGGGCGCGCAGCCCTTTTTCGACGAAATAGTCGACCAGGTTCTCCCGAGTCACCCCCTCGGGCAGCTTGCCGGCAAGCGATATGCGTTCGGGCTCCGCGGCGACGACCACCGGGATCTTGACGTTATTCGTGCTGTAGTCAAGTTCGGACTTGATGTCGACCACCTCCCCGATCGGAATTCCCCGGAACTCGACCGGCGCCCCCGGCGACAGGCCGCGGACCGATTGCTCAAAGAGCAGCACAAAATAGTTTTTGGTTGCGTATTCCCGCATCTGGGCGGCATTGAAATTCGGGTAGAGCTTGAATGTCGCATCCTCCGGGGCCTGAGCATCCGGCGCGTGGCTCATGGGGAACGAGTCGAAGGCGATCCCCCCGACCACGATGGAGACCAGCGACTCCGTGTAGACCTGCAGGCCGGAGGCGTCCATCTTCAGATCGACGCCGCTCGCGCTCCAGAACCGCGAGCGCTGGCGGACAAAACGGTGGTAGGGGGCGTGCACGAAGATCTTGGCAACCACTTTCGATCCGTCTTCGCTTAGGCTGTAGGCAACGACTTCACCGACTCGAATCTGCCGATAGTAGATCGGGGCCCCCACCTCGATGGAGGCCCTGCGCTCCGATTCGAGGATGAAGTGGCGGCCGGGCAGCCCGGTCGTGACGACGGGCGGCTCCTCCAGCCCGACAAACTCTTTGGACGGTTTTCCCGGCGCTCCGGGGTCGAGATCGATGTAGGCTCCCGAGAATACGGTGCCCAGCCCGTAAATCGCGCTGGCCGAGACCCGGGCGCGCACCACCCAGAAGCGGGTGTTTTCAGAAATGAACCGCTCCGCCTCCTTGACGAGCTGGGCTTTGACGACCACGTGCTTTACATCCTCGCCGAAACGGATCGCGGTGACCTGCCCGATTTCGACATCCTTGAACCGGACCTTGGTTTTGCCGACCTCCAGCCCCTCGGCCGTTTTGAAGGTGATGGCGATCTCCGGGCCCTTTTCGGTCAGCGCCTTCACCACGAGCCAGCCGCCGATCAGGGCGGCCACCACCGGAACGAGCCACACCAGGGAAAAGCGGCGCTTGAGGCTCTTGACATCAGCCTCCGGGGCCTCCTCCGCATCTCCGGGGGACGAATGCAGCTCACTCATCGCTTGTCTCCTTTGCATCCCAAATCAGACGCGGGTCGAAACTCATGGCGGCGAACATGGTGAGGACCACCACGGCGGCGAAGTACAGCGCCGCCGGGCCGGCCTGGATCGTGGCCAGCGCCCCGAAATTCACCAGCGCCACCAGAATGGTGACCACGAACACATCCAGCATGGACCAGCGGCCCACGGCCTCCGTGATGCGGTAAAGACGGGTCCGGTCTTTTTGGCGCGCGCGGGACTTGAGCTGGACCGAGATCAGCAGGAAGGCGAGAATCAGCAGTTTCAGCAAAGGCACGAAGACGCTGGCGACAAAGATGACCAAGGCGATCGGCCACGAGCCGCTCTGCACGAAATAGATGACCCCGCTCAGGATCGTGTCCGACTGGACGGCGCCGAGCGTTGTCACCGTGGTCATCGGCAACACGTTGGCCGGGATGTAGAAGATGCAGGCGGCGATCACCAGCGCCCAGGTGCGGGCGATGCTGTCGGGCTTGCGGCTGTGCAGGCGGGCGCCGCAGCGCGGGCATCGATGCGCTCCGGCTCCTCCCGCGGACGGCCGTCCGGGGCAAAGAAGGTGGCACACGGTGCAGGCGATCAGACCGGCGTCGCGCGCGGTCTGCGCGATCGGTTTCATCGGGGGGGCTCCCAGCGCTCCCACACCTCGTGCGGATCGACCGCCGCGGAAGCGGCGGCCATGACGAAGATGAAGGCCGTCAGGCTGTAGACCGCGATCCCTGGGATGACCTCGGCCATTTTGGCGAGCTTGACCAGGCTGACCAGAACGCCCAGCATGAAAATCTCCACCATGTGCCAGGGCTGCAGCATCCTCAGGAAGCGGAACACCCGGAACATGCCGGGCGCCCGGCGGTTGAGGCTCACCGGCACCAGCACGTAGAGAAAGGCCAGCAGATGCAGGCCGGGGGCGATCAGCAGGTTGAAGGCCACGAGCGCGGCCAGGTGCGGCATGCCCTGCCGGGCGAGGTCGCGGATGCCCGTGGCCACGTAGGTCTCGTGAACGATTCCCCCCTTCTTGAAGGTCAAAAACGGGAAGGCGTTGAACATGACAAAGAGCAGCGCCGCGGCGACGAGAAGCGCCAGGGGGCGCTGAAGGCTTTTGGTCTTGTTGCGCAGCAGCGTGCTTCCGCAGCGCGCGCACAGCGCCGCCGCCCCCTCGGGGACCCGGGGGATCTTCTGGAGAAAATCGCACTCATGACAGGCCATCCAGCGCATGGGATGCTGGGCTCCGCACGATCGGGTGAAGTCACCACCGTCAGCATCTCTCTCATCATCCCTCTCATCACGGGCCGTGTATTGCAAGACATTTCATGACCCGGATGGTTCGATGGTCGATCGAAGACGTTCGTTGCAGCGAATCGAGCTTTCGAATCCAATCGCATTCGAACGGCGATCCGGCCACGAAATAGCGAAACGGTTCGCCGTGAGGCTTGTCGATGAGCTATATCCCGGTGGGGCTGTCGTTGGGGATCAGTTCCCGGGGGCCGCTCATGCCGAGCCGGCCGATCAGCCCCTGTCCTGGATCCGGCCTTCATGGCATCCGGGTAGCCGTCGAGCTCCTGCGCGCTTGCAAACTTTTTGAGCGATGCCAGCGTCCCCAGGATGTCGGAGACTTTCCTGATCTGCGGCCGAAGCATCCTGCAGATTCCATGCGGTCCTCCGCCCATCCACTGCGGCAGCGGTCACGCCTCCTGTCATCGAGTCGAGAATCACGAGCTCCGCCGGGGCCACTTTGGGAAGATGCCGCCGTTTTCTGCGCTTCGGGTGCGTCCGTCGGACCGCGCGGAAGAAAGGCGGGGATGTCCTTGAAGGACCGGCCGGTTCTGTTTGAGATCCCCGGCAAAGAAGAAAACCACGCCGTCCACCTTCGGCCGTTTGCACAGGGGAAAATCGACCCCGGCCTTCAGCCGGTGCCGCTTCGTCCCGCCCGGAAGGGCCCGGTGCGGGGGCGTTGCCGGCGGCACGGTTATCCGGAAGAGAGACCGGGCGTCTTGCCAGGGCCCTGACCGACCGCGCCCGGTCGGGGATGTTGAGGAGGATGCGTTCGAAGGCGGCGACGCAGTCCGGGCCCCAGGCCGCGAGCGCCTTGGCCATCGTAATCACGGTGGCGATGATGTTCCGGCGGTTCGGTTCGTTGGCGGCCTCTAGCGGCTTTACGAGCATCTCCAACTCGTGTCCGCGCGGCTCTATTTTCGCCGGCATCAGTCCGACAGCCTCGGCGATGCTCCGCGCGGGCTCGCCCGTCTCCGGCCCCGTGAGCGCCAGGGGCTCTGCGGAAACCGTGTCATTTGCTATGCGGGAGCATGCCGTTTTCTCCTAGGACCTGGGCCCTATGCCGCAGGGGAGGAGATGGGGCAGGCCATGGCGAGGAGCTCAGGAGGGAGGGGCGACCGGCACGGAGGGCAGGTCGATTTTTTGCGAGGCCCGGACCAGATCGGCCACCGAGGCGGCCTGCATTTTCGCCATCACCCGGCCGCGGTGGATTTTGATGGTCTTCTCGCTGACGCCGAGCTCAAAGGCGATCTGCTTGTTCGGCATCCCGCGCACCACCAGCGCCATGACCTCGCGCTCGCGCGGGGTGAGGGTGTTGAAGCGCTTCAAAACGGCGTCGCGCTCATCCCGGTCTGCACGCTCCAGTTCACAGCGGCGCAGGGCTTCCTCGACGGCCTGCAGGAGGTCGTCGTCCTTGAACGGTTTGGGAAAGAAATCGACCGCCCCCGACTTCATGGCCCTTACGCTCATGGGGATGTCGCCATGGCCGGTGATGAAGATGATGGGGATGGGCCGCCCGGACATGGAGAGCGCTTGCTGGAGTTGGAGCCCATCCAAGCCGGGCATCCGAACGTCGAGCAGCAAGCAGCCCGTCTCGGGATGCGCATTCCAGAACTCGAGGAATTCATCGGCGGACGCAAAACATGCGGCATGATAGCCGGCCGACGTCAACAGCCGTGCCAATGCCTTTCGGACCGGCGCGTCGTCATCCACGACAAACACCGTTGGTGATGATGCGCTCATTGCTGCTCGCGTCGGGTTTGTGGATGAGCGCCGATCGCTCCCGGTTCGGGCATCCAGGCCGTTTTTCATCCAATAGACGCTATCCCGCCTGCACGTCCTTTCGCCGTGGGTGTCTTATACACCCGGATGAATAAAAATCCAATCCGCAGAACAAAGGGCTCAAATTCGGCCACGTCCGCTCACCCCCGCCCGGATCGAAGCCGCGGGTCGCAGCGTGCGTCATGCGGCCTGCCGCCTTTTCTGCCGGTTGGCAGGGTCCATACGACCAAGGTCGTATTTCCAAACGAGAATCGGATTGTTACGCAGACCCCGGGGTACGGTGTCGCAGAGACGTTCAACGAGATGTTCCACAAAGCTCAACGGCCATTCTTCGGAAAAAATGCACATTCCTTGCACGCCGCCTCTTATCGCTGTGGTCGACGATGACCCCGCCGTGGGCCGGGGGTTGGACCGCCTGCTGCGCTCCTGGGGAATGCAGGTGCGCTTGTTTGGTTCCGGCAAGGAGTTTCTCAGTGCCCGGGAGGAGCTATCGAAAACGGATTGCTGCGTGATCGACGTGCAGATGCCCGAAATGACCGGGTTGGAGGTTCTGGAGCATCTGAACCGCAGCGGCAGCCGGCTGCCGGTCATCTTCATTACCGCCTACTACGACGAGACGATCGAATGGCAGGCGTTGAAGGCCGGTGCGGTAGGCTTTCTGCGAAAACCGTTCTCGGATGAAATCCTGGTGGGCCTGATCCGTAAGGCGCTAAAGGGCAGGAAAGGGGGGGGCCTATAAACGCCCGCGGCACGCGAGGGTCTTAGCGAAAGGCAGGCCGTGATGCAAATTCATGACCGGCTCGGGACGATCCTCACCCTTTTTGCCGCGGTCATGGCGTGCGGCCGTTGACGGCGTCACGGCCGGTTGAACGATCCCGGCCCGGAACGCCGAGGGAGGGGGGGCCCGGCCGCTCGAGGCCCGGGTGCCGGAAGGGGAGCTCATGGCGGAAACCCAACGCGACATCACCCGCACCGTCCTCGCGGTGATTTTTATCGGGGCGCTGATCGGCGCCTCCCTGTGGATCCTCAAACCGTTTCTCGGGGCGGGGGTGTGGGCGGTGACGATCGTCACCGCGACCTGGTCCCCGATGGCTGCCGTTCAGAGACGGCTCTGGGGACGCCGGTCGCTTGCGGTGGCGGTGATGACCGCCGCCCTTTTGTGCGTTCTGATCGTCCCGCTTTGGCTGGCGATCGGAACGATCGTCTCGAATGCCGACCGGATCACCGGGTGGGTGAAGTCGCTCTCGACGTTCCAGATGCCCCCTCCGCCGGCCTGGCTCGCTAAGCTGCCGTTTCTCGGCGGGCAGGCGGCGGCGGCTTGGGAGAAGGTGGCCCTGGCGGGCCTTCAGGACTTCATGACAAGGCTTGCCCCGTATGGGGGCGTTGTCGTGCGTTGGTTTGCCGCCGAAGTGGGCGGCTTCGGCGCCCTGGTCCTGCAATTTTTGTTGACGGTGATCTTCGCCGCCTTGCTCTATGCCAAAGGCGAGGAGGCGGCGGCGTGGGTCAGGCGTTTCGGTCGGCGCCTGGCCGGAGCGCGCGGCGAGCGCTCGGTCTACCTTGCCGGGCAAGCCGTGCGCGGAGTCGCCCTCGGAGTGGTGGTGACCGCCTTGGCCCAGTCCGTTTTGGGCGGAATCGGCCTTCTCGTCGCCGGGATCCCCTTTGCCGCGGTCCTCACGGCCCTGATGTTCATGCTGGCGATTGCGCAAGTCGGCCCCCTGCTGGTGCTGGTGCCTTCGGTGGTGTGGCTTTACTGGAGCGGCGGCACCGGGTGGGGAACCTTTCTGCTCTTCTGGACGATCGTGGTCGGCACCATGGACAACTTCCTGCGCCCGATTCTCATCCGGAAGGGGGCCGATCTGCCGCTCTTGCTCATTTTTGCCGGGGTCGTCGGGGGGCTGATCGCCTTCGGCCTGATCGGTATCTTCGTGGGACCGGTGGTGCTGGCCGTTGCCCACACGCTGATCACCGCTTGGGTCGATGATGACAGGGTGGAGCCCGAAGTGACAGGCCCGCCGCGGACATGATCGGCGGGCGATGCGCCAAAGGCCTTGCACCGGAACAACGCCAACGCTGGAACTGGAGAACGACCATGAAAACAGCAAAATGGATTTTTGTCGCGGTGGGGATCGCCGTTCTTGCAGCAGGGTGTGCCGAGATGGAGCGCGCCAAGACGCCCTCGGCTGCCCCGGTCATGGATCGGATCATCTCCCGGGGCGAGCTGCGGGTAGGGGTTTCCGGGGACATGCCGCCCATGAACCTGCTCACCAAAGAGGACAAAATCATCGGACTGGATGTCGACCTGGCCACGACGATCGCGGAGGCCATGGGCGTCACGCTGACCCTGCAGAGAATAGATTTCCGGGGGTTGCTGCCCGCCCTGGAAGGGGGCAGCATCGACATGATCGTCTCCAACATGACCATGACCCCGGACCGCAACTTGCGGGCCGCCTTCGTGGGCCCCTATTTCACTTCCGGCAAGGCCTTCCTGACCAAACGCAGCAGCATCGCCCAGGCCAAGGGGCTGCCCGAGGTCAACAACCCGCAATTCACATTCGCCGCCCTGAAAGGGTCGACCAGCGAAGCCGTGATCCGCAAGGGAGCGCCGCTGGCCAACCTGTTGACGGCGGACACTCAGACCCAGGCGATCCAGATGGTGATCGACGGCAAGGTCGATGCCATGATCGCCGATTACCCCGTCTGCGTCGTGGCCGCCTACCGCAACCCGGCCGCGGGTCTGATCTCGGTGATGACCCCGGTCACCTATGAGCCCATCGGGATCGCCGTGCCCAAGGGGGACCCGCACCTGGTCAACTGGTTGGACAATTTTCTGCGCGGCCTCGAGAAGTCCGGCCACATCGATGAGCTCGGTCAGAACTGGTTCGCCCAGCCGACCTGGCTGCCGCAGATGAAATAGCTTTTTTCGACGCCGGCGGAGACGTTCCGGATGATCGACGCAGCCAACTACGCCAAACCCGCAACCCTCAGGAACGGGGTGGCGGTCAGGGTCCGCTCGGTTCGGCCCGACGACAAAAAGAGATTCCTCGAGGCCTTCAAAAAACTGGACCCTGAAACGATCTACACCCGGTTCTTTCACCCCAAAAAGTCCCTTGGCGACGAGGATCTGAAATCCGCAACCGAGCTCGATTTCGAGAAAGCGGTCGCGCTGGTGGTTACGATCGGAGAGGGAGAGCAAGAGGTGATCATCGGCGGCGGGCGGTTTGTCGTCATCGAGGAGTCAAGCCGATCGAAAGCCGCCGAGGTGGCATTCACCGTCGAGGAGGACTACCAGCGCCAGGGGATCGCTCGTCTTCTCCTGCAGCACCTGGCGCTGATCGCCCGTCAAAAAGGCCTGACGCATTTCGTGGCGGAGGTTCTGCCGGAAAACCGGGGCATGCTCGCGGTCTTTGCACGCAGCGGGCTGCCCATGAAAAGCGTGCACGGGGGGGACGCCGTACACGTGACTCTCCGCCTGGCGCAGGAAGACCCTCCGTCACCGCCGAGCGGGTGATCCGGCCCAACCCACGGGGCGCCCTCCATGCTCATGTTTTTCGCATCCGTGGGAATGCTGATCCTCGGCTACTTCATCTACGGCAGGCTCGTCGACCGGCTGTTCGGCGCCGATCCTGACCGGAAAACGCCGGCGACAACCCGGGCGGATGGGGTCGACGACGTCACGCTGCCGCCGTGGAGGATCTTTTCGATCCAGCTGCCGAACATCGCCGGGCTCGGGCCCGATCTACGGCGCGGTTCCGGGGGCCCTCTACGGACCGGTCGCGCTGCTGTGGATTGTATTCGGGTGCATCTTCGCCGGCGCCGTCGACGACGATTTCTCCGGCACACTCTCGGTCCGCTGCGACGGGCAAAGCGTTCCGGACGTGGTGGGTCGACATTGGGGGAGCGGCTTCAAGCCGTTCATGCGCGCTTTTTCGATGATCCTGCATCGCCTACTATTTTCTGGCCAGCATCATGACCGTGGACAAGATCATCGGACGCATCGACCCGCTCTTCGGCGCCGTGCTCATCTTCATGGCGGTCGGTACGATCGGCATGCTCCTGATCGAAGGCTACGAGCTCTACCCCGTCAAGAGCCTGCAGAACTTGAATCCGCAGGAGCTGCCCCTGTGGCCGCTGATGTTCCTCCCCATCGCCTGCGGGGCGATCAGCGGCTTCCACGCCACCCAATCCCCGTCTCCTTCTTCTCGACGCCGGGGCGTCTGGTCGGTCTTGCGATGGTCCGACGGCTGGCATCCATGCGGGGTCCATTTCCTGCTCACATTGAAAAAGAAACAGTCCGGCTGGCCGGTCGAGGACCGACCCCGCCGAAGGCCTTGTCGAACAACCGCTCCTGCCCTTTTTGAATGGAAGGATGATGCGCCATGACCGCTGAACACACTCGACTGAAAGAGGCGCGGGAGCAGAAGGCTCCCTGGAAGAAGTGGGGGCCGTACCTCAGCGAACGTCAGTGGGGCACGGTGCGCGAGGACTACAGCGAGAACGGGGATGCCTGGAACTTCTTCCCCCATGACCACGCCCGGTCGCGGGCGTATCGCTGGGGCGAGGACGGCCTCGGCGGGATCTCCGACGAGAAGCAGCGGCTCTGTTTCGCCCTGGCGTTGTGGAACGGCAAAGACCCCATTCTGAAGGAGCGCCTCTTCGGGCTCACCAACAGCGAGGCCAACCACGGGGAAGACGTCAAGGAGTATTACTTCTACCTCGACAGCACGCCGACCCACTCCTACATGAAGTACCTCTACAAGTACCCCCAGGCGGCCTTCCCTTACGCCGACCTGGTGGAGACCAACCGGCGGCGCAGCCGCGAGGAGATGGAGTACGAGCTGCTCGATACCGGCATTTTCCAGGAGAACCGCTACTTCGATGTTTTCGTGGAATATGCCAAGGCCGGCCCCGAGGACATCCTGGTCAAGATCACCGCGGCCAACCGAGGGCCGGAGGCGGCCGAGCTGCACGTGCTGCCGACCCTGTGGTTCCGCAACGACTGGGCGCCGTGGATAGCAAAGCCTTCCCCCAAACCGCTGCTCGCGCAAATCGAGGGCCCGGCGGGCACCTGGGCGGTTGCGGCGAGCCACCCCGCACTGGGGCCGTATTGGCTGTACGGTGAAGGCGATGCGCCGCTGCTCTTAACCGAGAACGAAACCAACCACTCCCGCCTGGGCCTCGATTACCCGAATTCGGGCGCATTCCTCAAGGACGGCATCAACGACTGCGTGGTCCACGGCCGACGGGAAGCGGTGAACCCCGACCCATTCGGCACCAAGGCCGCGGCGCACTACCGGCTGAAGATCGCCCCGGGACAGTCGGCGACGGTGCGGCTGCGCCTCACGGGCCGGCCCACGCCGGATAACAGGACACCTTTCGGGTCGGACTTTGACGAAACCATCGCCGCGCGGCTGCGGGAGGCGGACGAGTTCTACCGCACCGTGACCCCGCCTTCGGCCACCCCGGATGAGGCCGGCGTGATGCGCCAGGCCATCGCCGGCATGCTCTGGTCGAAGCAGTATTATTGCTTCGATGCCGATTCCTGGCTGGAGGAGCACCGCGCCCACCCCTTGCACCACGGCAGCCGCAACTTTCGGAACCGGGAGTGGTTCCACATGATCAACGACGACATCATCTCGATGCCCGACAAGTGGGAGTACCCCTGGTATGCGGCCTGGGACCTCGCTTTCCATACGCTGCCGATCGCGATCGTGGACCCCGACTTCGCCAAGGAGCAGATGGAGCTGATGCTCCGCGGGCGCTACCTCCATCCGAGCGGCCAGCTGCCCGCCTACGAATGGAACTTCAGCGACGTGAACCCGCCGGTGCACGCCTTTGCGACCCTGTTCCTGCACCGGACCGAGCAGGCCCTGCGCGGCGAGACCGATGTCGATTTTCTCAAGTTCGCCTTCAACAAGCTCATGCTGAACTTCACCTGGTGGGTCAACCGCAAGGACCGCTTCGGCAAGAACCTGTTCGAGGGCGGCTTTCTGGGCCTCGACAACATCGGCGTCTTCGACCGCAGCGCCCCGCTGCCGACGGGGGGCTACCTGGAACAGGCCGACGGCACGGCGTGGATGGCGCTCTTCACGCAGAACATGCTCGAGCTCGCGGTCGAGCTCGCCTGCCACGACCGCACCTACGAGGACATGGTTCACAAGTTTGCCGAGCATTTTTATTACATCGCCGCGGCCATGAACAAGCCCGGGCAGGAAGGCATGTGGGACGAGGAGGACGGCTTCTACTACGATTTCCTGCAGCTCCCCGACGGCAGCGGCACGCGGCTCAAGGTGCGCTCGATGGTGGGGCTGCTGCCCCTGTGCGCCACGACGGTGATCGAGAAGTGGCAGCGCGAGCGCGTTCCGCAGGCGGTGGCCTCGATCATGGAACGCTTTCACCAGATGCCGGAACTCCTGCAGTCCATCCACCCCACCGGTCCCAACCACCTCGGGGCGGCCGAACGGGGAATCTTCGCCCTGGTCAACCCGGAGCGGCTGCGCCGGATCCTTTCGAAGATGCTGGACGAAAACGAGTTCCTGAGCCCCTACGGCATCCGCTCGCTCTCCAAATTTCACCACGAACACCCGTTCGTCTTCCACGTGAACGGCCAGGAGTACCGGGTGGACTACCTGCCGGCGGAGTCGAACACCGGCATGTTCGGCGGCAACTCCAACTGGCGCGGCCCGGTCTGGTTTCCGGTCAACACCCTGATCATCCGGTCGCTCCTGAACTTTTACCTGTACTACGGCGACACCTTCAAAATCGACTGCCCGACCGGCTCCGGCCGGATGATGAACCTCTTCGAGGTGGCCAGGAGATCGCGGACCGGCTCATCCGCATCTTCCTTCGGAATGGGCACGGCAGGCGGCCCGTCTACGGCGGCACCGAGAAGTTCCAGACCGACCCCCACTGGCGCGACCACATCCTGTTCTATGAGTACTTCCACGGGGACAACGGGGCGGGGCTGGGAGCAAGCCACCAGACAGGATGGACCGGAATGGTGGCGAAGCTGATCCAGCTCTTCGGGTTGCTCGATGCGAATACGTCGCTCGAAATCGGAAAGAGGGCGGCCTTCGCCGCCGGGGTGCCGGAGGGGGAGGCAACGAGATGAGCCCTTGGCCGAACCATCCGATTCTCTACGAGATCAATACCTGGGTCTGGCTTGAGGAGCTGAGCCGGAAATACGAGGTGCCCGTCACGCTGGCGGCAGTGCCTTCCGAGGAATGGGACATCTTGTCCTCCATAGGTGCCGATGCCGTGTGGTTCATGGGCGTCTGGGAGCGGAGTCCCGCGGGCACTGCCATTGCGAATCAGAACAAGGGGCTTCTGGAGGCTTTCCGGCGGGCCCTGCCCGATTTTCGGCCGGAAGACAACGTGGGGTCCCCCTATTGTGTGCGAAACTACGGGGTCGATGAACACCTGGGAGGCCGGAAGGGCCTGGCGGTCGCCCGTAGAGAGCTCGCCCGGCGGGGGCTCAAGCTCATCCTCGATTTTGTCCCCAACCACGTGGCCCCCGACCACCCCTGGGTGATCGATCATCCGGACTATCTCGTTCAGGGGGACGCCGACGATGCGAGGAACGATCCGGCCTCCTTCATTTCGGTGGGCGCAAAGGTGTTCGCCTGCGGGCGGGACCCCTTCTTCCCGGCATGGCCGGATGTGCTCCAGCTCAACGCCTTCCAGCCGGGGCTCCGTCAGGCGGTGATCGCGACCCTTGCGGACATCGCCGGCCAGTGCGACGGGGTGCGCTGCGACATGGCCATGCTGATGCTGAACTCGGTTTTCGAACGCACCTGGGGCAACCGTGCAGGGCAGCGGCCGGAAACCGAGTACTGGGTGGATGTGATTTCCGCCGTCAAGAAGGCGCACCCGGATTTTCTTTTTATGGCGGAGGCGTACTGGGACCTCGAGTGGGAGCTGCAGCAGCAGGGGTTCGACTGCTGTTACGACAAGCGCCTGTACGACCGCTTGGAGCACGATTCCGCGGAGAACGTGAGGCGCCATCTTTGCGCCGACTCCGCCTACCAGGAAAAGCTGGTCCGCTTCATCGAAAACCACGATGAGCCCCGCGCCCTTTCGGCCTTTTCTCCCCAAAAGGAGCGCGCCGCCGCCGTGGTCATCACGACGATTCCGGGGGCGAAACTCTTTCATGAGGGGCAGTTCGAGGGAAGAAAGGTCAGGCTGCCCGTCTTCCTCGGCCGCCGCCCGGAGGAGCCGGTCGATCCCGACCTCCTGCCGTTCCACCGCACGCTTTTGAAGGCCGTCTCATCCGAAAGCCTGCGAGGGGGGCACTGGCAGCTTTGCGAACGCACGGGCTGGCCGGACAACCCGAGCACTGAGAATATTCTCGCCTGGTGCTGGCGCCGGGCCGATGAGTATCACTTGATCGTGGTCAACTACTCCGGCTCGGGCGCGCAGGGGCGCGTGCGGCTGCCGTGGAACGATCTTGCAGGCAGGCCATGGAAGCTGACCGAGCTTTTTACCGGGCAGGTCTATGAACGCAGTGGAGACGAAATGTGCCATCCCGGAATCTACGTCGATCTTCCCCCCTGGGGCTACCACCTCTTTTGCCGATGGGTGCCGATGGGCTGAGTCCCGGCCCAGCGGAGGCAGGATCGTGTTCCCTCGTTTCGGCGCCGTTCCGCTTCCGTTCCCCTCACCGAACCCCGATTCACCCGGATTTTTTGAGGCCGACCGATGATTTTCCAAGAAGGACGGGATGGATTCGATTCCAATCGCTTATTGCATAATCGGCAGGCGCCGGGATATGATTCGACGAAATGACGGTCGCCAAAAATGTTGCCTCCCAAGAGAGAGGTTGCCAAGCGGCGATTCGGTGCTCCGATGGGGGCCGGTACCAGCTCGGGAAACCTCCTTGATTGACGAAGGCGGCAGTGATGCCTTCACCTCGGCAAGGCAAATGGACGCCGTTGCGTGGTCCAATCTGTCTCTTCGTATTGCTCTGCAACGGAATCTGCGGCGTGGCGTTATATGCCCAGGTCCACGCCTCGGTTGGCTTGGAAACGAAAACCATCCTGATCCTTCATTCCCACGAAGCCAACGCACCCGTCTTTTTGGGGACCGACAGAGGCCTCCTTTCGGCGCTGGAATCCGGCGGAATACCTCGCTTTAACCAGGTGTTCGAGTCCCTGGAGTTTAGGCGCTACCCTTTTCCGGAGCACCGTCGACTATTGGTCGAGCAAATGCGCCTGCGTTACAGCCAGCGCAAGATCGACCTGATCGTTACGATGTACCCGGAAGCCCTGGAATTCGTGCTGAACGATTGTGGCGAGGTTTTTCCCGATATTCCGATTCTGGCGCTCTACCTGCCGGAGGGTTTCGCCATAAAGGAAACAGGTCGGCGAATCATCGGCCATAGCGCGTCGCTTGACGTTCTCGGCACGTTTCAGATTGCGCTGAAGCTTCTTCCTGCCGCCCGGCAGGTGTACGTCGTGAGCGGCGCCCACGAAGTCGATAGAATGATAGAGGCCAAGGCTCGGCGCGAATTGAAGGGCTGGGAGGCCCGGTTGAAATTCCACTATTTGAGCAGCCTCCCATTCGACGAGATTCTGGCGACCCTATCCCAGGCGCCCGCCGACAGCATTGTCCTCCAGTTGGTATTCAGTCAGGATCACTACTGTCCCAACGTTGTAATCTGATGATTCTCTAACCTGTTAAGACCAAACAACTTATTAGCCAAAATGGCATTTTTCGATTTGAAAT
>FWPV01001065.1_pt1 | contig 67021 bp, 59 predicted proteins | sample 2228371 | NCBI WGS metagenome assembly FWPV01 (sample SAMEA103939776, study PRJEB20133) | metagenome
GCCGCTCACGCAGCGCGCAGAATAGGTCTGTCCGGGGAAAGGGGAACTCCGCCCATCAAACGATTTGCGCAACAAAGCCTGCTGGCGGCCATCGTGCGGGTGCATTTCCCGAACATCAAGGCGCAGCTGCTGGCGGCGGCGCTGACCCAGTTCTACGAGCTGCGCGAGGTTCCGGGGCTGAAGAAGAAGCCCTCGACCAGCGAGGTTCTGGACTGGTTGCGGCTGCTTCTGGCCGAGGATCTGGACCCCGAAGATCTCCGCGCGGACGCGAGATCCGCCCTGCCGCGGCTGCATGGCGCGCTGCTGAAGAACGAGCAGGACGTGCAGCTGTTCGAGCGGCTGGCGTTCCTGTCACGGGGGCAGAGATAGCGGCGGGACGAATCGTGCCGGGCCCCGGGGCGCGGAGTTCGCCGGGCCCGGGGCATGTCGGATTTGTAACATTCCGTGAGGGTGCGGGATACATCCTGCGGCGCAGATCACTTTAACCGCGATGGGTAGTGTTTGGAAACTTTGCGGTTTTTCGCGAATTGACTTGCAGGGGCTGCGGGCCGGACACTTTGACTGCGCCCGGCCTCGAGGGCGCGTCTCAGACTGGTCCAGCCGATGCGCCTGCCCGTTCTTCTTGCCGCGCTGAGCGTGGTATCCGCCTGCGGCGGTGTCGCCCAGGTGACCAAAAGCGGCGCAACCGCCGAGGTCGGCGTGGGCTTCGGCTCTGCCGTCGGGAATCGCGGTGCCGTGGCCCCGGTGGTCGGGTCGTCGCTGACGCGGGATTTCATGGACCTGACCTTCGCGATGGAAAGCGGGCAGGAGTTGCAGATCTTCAGCCGGTTCGAAGGGCCGGTGACGGTGGCGATGACGGGCAAGGTTCCGGCAACGGCGGCGCAGGATCTGGGGGCGCTGATCGCGCGGCTCCGGTCCGAGGCGGGGATCGAGATCTCGCCGACCACGGGGCCTGCGACGATCACGGTGGAATTCGCCAGCCGGGCCGACCTGCGCAGGCTGGCCCCGACGGCGGCCTGTTTCGTGGTTCCGAACGTGGATTCGCTGGCGGAATACCGGCGACTGCGGGGGCAGGATGCGGTGGACTGGGCCCTGGTCACCCGGCGCGAGCGGGCGGCGGTGTTCATTCCGGCCGATACCAGCCCGCAGGAAGTGCGCGACTGCCTGCATGAGGAACTGGCGCAGGCGCTGGGACCGCTGAACGACCTTTACCGGCTGTCGGACAGTGTCTTCAACGACGACAACTTCCAGTCGGTGCTGACCGGTTTCGACATGGAGATCCTGCGGCTGACCTATTCCCCGCGGCTGGTGAGCGGGATGAGCCGCGAGGAGGTCGCGTCGCGGCTGGGGACTTCGGCAGCGCTCGACAGCGGCCAATCGACCGACTGGACCCGGGCGATCGAGCTGGCGCTGGGGCGGGGCGGGTCGCAGGCGGCGCGGAAAGCCTCGGCCGAGCGCGCGCTGGCGCTGGCGCAAGCGGCGGGATGGCAGGACGGCCGGCTTGCGTTCAGCTATTTCGCATTGGGCCGGCTCTTGGCCGGGAACGAGCCGGCCCGGGCGCTCGATGCCTTCGGGCGCGCGGCGACGATCTATGCCGGGTTGCCGGGGGCCGAGCTGCGGCTGGCGCACATCGACATGCAACTGGCGGTGATGGCGCTGGCCGGGGGCTTTGCCGAAGAGGCGATACGCCTTGCGGACCGGGCGATCCCGGTGGTGCGCGCGCAGCAGAACGCTGCCCTTCTGGCCACGCTGCTGCTGATCAAGGCCGAGGCGCTGGAGGCCCTGGGCAATCCGTCGGCTGCGGCGGCGCTGCGCATGGACAGTGCACCCTGGGCACGCTATGGCTTCGGCTCGGAAGGCATGGTCCGCAGCCGGATGCGAGACATCGCCGCGGTGGCGGGGCGGGCCGGCAAGGGCTGAAGCGGCGGCATGGCAGCCGCGGAAATGGGGCGGCATGTTCGTGATCGGCGGTCTGATTCTGGGCGCAATCGGCGGGGGCCTGCGGGCGCGGACGCGAGGCGGCAAGGCAGCCGACATCGCGCAATATGCCGCGGTCTACGCGATCCTCTTTGCGCTGATCGGACTGTTCCTGACGCTCTATCTTGACCGGATGCTTCAGGGCTGATCCCGATGTTCCTGCCCTTCTTCCAGAGCTTGCGGGAAGAAGCGGTGCCGGTGTCCTTGCGGGAATTCCTGACCTTCCTTGAGGCGATGGCGGCGGGGCTGGTGATCCATGACCCCGAAGGCTTCTATCATCTGGCCCGGCTGACGCTGGTCAAGGACGAACGCCACATCGACCGCTTCGACCGCGCCTTCTCGCGGGCGTTTTCCGGTCTGCAGACCATCACGCCAGAGCAGGTGGTGCGGGCGCTGGACCTGCCGCGCGACTGGCTGGAAAAACTGGCCGAGCGGCACCTGAGCGCCGAGGAACGTGCGGCCATTCAGGCGCTGGGTGGATTCGACGCGCTGATGGAGACCCTGCGCCAGCGGCTGGCCGAGCAGACGGACCGGCATCAGGGCGGGTCGAAATGGATCGGCACGGCGGGCACCTCGCCGTTCGGCGCCCATGGCTACAACCCGGAAGGCGTGCGGATCGGGCAGGAGCAAACCCGCCACCGGCGCGCGGTCAAGGTCTGGGACCGGCGCGAGTTCCGGGCTCTGGACGGCGATGCCGAGATCGGCACCCGGACGATGAAGCTGGCCCTGCGTCGTCTGCGGCGCTGGGCGCGGCAAGGCGCGGATCAGGAGCTGGACCTTGACGGCACGATCCGCGCGACGGCGGCACAGGGCTGGCTGGACGTGAAGACCCGGCCGGAACGGCGCAATGCGGTCAAGGTGCTGCTTCTGCTCGACATCGGGGGGTCGATGGACCCCCATGTCCGGGTCATGGAGGAACTTTTCGCCGCAGCAAAGGCCGAATTCCGGCATCTGGAGGTCTTCTATTTTCACAACTGCGTCTACGAGGGCCTCTGGCGCGACACCCGCCGCCGGTGGGAGCATCAGACCCCGACCGTCGACCTGATCCGCGCCTGTGGCCCGGACTGGCGGCTGATCGTGGTCGGCGATGCGGCAATGTCCCCATATGAGATCACCCATCCGGGCGGGGCCAACGAACACTGGAACCGCGAGACGGGCGAGGTCTGGCTGCGCCGGATTCGCGCGCAGTGGCCGTATCACATCTGGATCAATCCGGTGGAGGAGCGCGTCTGGGGCCACACCCGCTCGACCAGTCTGATCCGGGAGATATTCGAGGGACGCATGGTGCCGATGACGCTGGACGGGCTCGGTCGCGGGGTCAGGGCGCTGCGGTGAGCTGCGGGCGCAGCCGACCTTTCGGGTTCGGCCGAAGATCCCGCCGCCCTTGGCAGCGACGACCGCGCACAGAAGCGGTGCTGTCCTGTCCGCCAAACGGCAGGCCGTATTGCCGGGCGGCAAGGCGTGCCTATATCTGCGCGATGACCAAGGCCCTGCTTCCCGTCCTGCTGGCGGTTCTCTACGCCTTCTTGATGCTGCGCTTTTCTGTCTGGCGCACCCGGAAGATGCTGGATGCGCAATCCCAGCCCCTGACCGACCCTTCGATCACCCGGCTGGCCGCCCGGATGGCCGCCGCGATGGATATTCCCGAGATCAGGGTCAACGTCTTCGAGATCGACGCGGTCAATGGTCTGGCCGCCCAGGACGGACGGATCTTCCTGACGCGCGGATTTCTGAACCGCAAGGCGCGCGGCGAGGTGACGGCCGAAGAGCTGGCCAGCGTGATCGCGCATGAGATCGGGCATGTGGCCCAGGGGCACATGCGGCGGCGGATGATCGATTTCACCGGGCAGAACGCGGTTTTCGTGATGCTGTCGGCGGTCCTGAACCGGTTCCTGCCCTTCATCGGCATCTGGATCGCCAACCTGATCTCGACCGCGCTGATGGCGCGGCTGTCACGGCGCGACGAGTTCGAGGCGGATGCCTATGCGACGGCGCTGCTGATCAAGGCGGGGATCGGGACGGCGCCGCAGATCAGCCTCTTCCGCAAGCTGGAAGCCCTGACGCAGAACCGGGCCGAAGGCATACCGGCCTGGCTTCTGAGCCACCCGAGGGTGGACGAACGCATCGCGGCGATCGAGGCGAACGAGGCGCGCTGGGTCGGGTGACGTTGGCAAATCCGGGCCGAGCGGCTAGGAGGGGTCAGGGTTTCGCTATGGGGGGCCGTCTTGGGAACGATCGACGGGCTGCCACCCCTGCGCGAGGTGATCCGGGCGCACGAGCTGGTCGCGAAGAAGCAGCTGGGGCAGAATTTCCTCTTGGACCTGAACCTGACCGCCAAGATCGCGCGGGCGGCGGGCGATCTGTCGGGTTGCGACGTGCTGGAAGTGGGGCCGGGGCCGGGGGGCCTGACGCGCGGGCTTCTTGCCGAAGGCGCGCGACGGGTGGTGGCGGTGGAAAAGGACGCGCGCGCCCTGCCCGCTTTGGCCGAAATCGCGGCGGCTTACCCCGGGCGGCTGGAGGTGGTGCAGGGTGACGCGCTGGAGATCGATCTTGCCCGGCATCTGACGCCGCCGGTGAAGATCGTGGCGAACCTGCCCTACAACGTCGGCACCGAGCTTCTGATCCGCTGGCTGACGCCCGAGGTCTGGCCGCCGCTCTGGACATCGTTGACGCTGATGTTCCAGAAGGAAGTGGCGGAACGGATTGTTGCGAAGCCGAGGACAGAGCATTACGGGCGGCTGGCCCTTCTGGCGCAATACCGCTGCGAGGCGCGGATCGTGATGACCTTGCCGCCCGAGGCCTTTACCCCCGCACCGAAGGTGCATTCCGCGGTGGTGCAGCTGACCGCGCTGCCCCAGCCACGCTTCCCTTGCGATTTCAAAGCCTTGCAACGGATCACCGCGATGGCCTTCAACCAGCGCCGCAAGATGTTGCGGGCAAGCCTGAAGGGGTTGGCGCCGGGGATCGAAGGGGTGCTGGAAGGGGTCGGCATCGCCCCCACAGCGCGGGCCGAGGAGATCGGGCTGGAGGGGTTCTGTGCGCTCGCCCGGGCGGTGGGCTACAGCGCACCTGCCAGCGCGGTCCGGTAGGTGTCAAGATATTGCGCGGTGTAGGCCGGGTAGTCGAAGTCGAGATCGGAGTGGCTTTCCTGGACCATCGACCACATCGCCTCGCGCAGGGCGGCCGCCGCTTTCATCGCACGGTAGCGCCGCCAGAGGTCGGCGTCGGGGGGCTGGCCGTAGTAGGTTTCCAGCACCCAGGCCTCTTGCGCGGCATCGAGGCCCGCGTTGGCCGCAAGACCTCCCAGGTCGAACAGCGGCGAACCCCAGCCGGCGTAATCCCAGTCGATCAGCCACATGCGGGCACCGTCATGCAGGAAGTTGCCGGGCAGCAGGTCGTTGTGACCGAAGACCATCTCGATCCGGCCCACGGCGCGTTCCAGGGTCTCGGCCTCGGCCAGAAGACCGGAGAGCGCGGGAAGGTGACGGGAGCCGCCTTCGGCGAGTGTGGCGGCATAGTCGCGCAGGACCTGGAAGACCCAGAAGGTCAGCGCAGGCCCACGCAGGGCACGCGGAAGCTCGTGGTGGGTGCGGCGGACAAGGTCGAGAGCCTGTGCCAGGCGACCCGGATCGCAAAGATCGGCTGCGGTCATGGTGCGGCTGTCGAGGAAGTCGATCACCAGCGCGCCGGGTTCGTGATACAGAACGGCGGGCGATATGCCGACGGCATGGGCGGCGCGGCTGGCGGCAAGCTCGTTGAAGCGCATGATCTGGTGGACCGGGATGTCGTCACCGATCCGCACGACGGCGCGGCGGCCGCAGTCGGTGACCAGCACATTGAGGTTGGTGATCCCGCCACCCAGGCGCATCGCACTTGCCGGTCCCTGCCAGATCGGCAGCGACAGCGCCCGCGCCAGGGGATCGGTCCGTTCGCTCATGTCCGCTTTCCGCGCCGACGATTGCGGGGCAAGGATGCGGCGCGGAGACGGAGCTGTCAAAGCGAATTCCGACCGGGCGGTCAGGCCGGTGCCGATCCCGCCGCGGCCAGGCAGCGCCCGAGCGCAAGGCCCAGCATCTCAAGCCGGATCGGCTTGGCCACCACCGCCGTGAAACCGCGGCCGAGGTAGTCGTCGACCTGGTGTGTCATCACGTTCGCGGTGACCGCGATGGCTGGCGGCATGTCCTTGCCCACGGCGCTGGCGAGGTCGCGAAGGGCCGCCAGCGTCTCGATCCCGTCCATTCCGGGCATCGCGATGTCCAGGAGGACCGCATCGAAAGCCCCGTCCCGGAAGCGGTCAAGGGCGTCAAGGCCGTCCTCGACAATCACGGCCTTTACGCCAAGCGACTGCAACATGCTGTGCAGGATGATCCGGTTTGTGGCGTTGTCTTCCGCCGCGAGGACCGTCATCGCGGGCAGCCGCAGCGCCGCGCTGTCGCCGTTGCGCGCCGGTCCGGCTTCCAGCACCGGAATCTTCAGCCAAACCCGGGCCGTGACGCCCTGCCCCTCGACCGAGGTCAGCGCCACATCGCCACCCATCAACCGGGAAAGACGGCGCACGATCGGCAGGCCAAGCCCGGTGCCGACATGGCTGCGCCGCGATCCCCCCATGCCTTGCGCGAATTCGTCGAAGGCCCGCGCGATCTCGGCCTGCGACATGCCGATTCCGGTGTCGCGGACCCGGATCTCGATCGCATCGCGGGCTGTGCAATCGATCTCGACGCCGACCGAGCCCGCGTCGGTGAACTTGATCGCGTTGCCGATCAGGTTGTGCAGAATCTGGATCAGGCGCATCTCGTCGCCTTCGCGCAATTCCTCGGCCGACCCGCCGGAGCAGTGGATGGTCAGCGCGATTCCCTTGGCCGAGGCCGCGACCCGGTGCAGATCCGAGACGCGGGCGAGAAGGTCGGGCAGCCGGATCGCACGCGGGTCGAGAACGAGACGCCCGGCCTCGATCTTGGCAAGGTCGAGGATGTCGTTGATCACGCCGAGAAGATGCTCGCCCGAGTCGCGGATCACCCGGACCATCGCCTGTTCCGAGCTGTCCGTCAGCCGTCCGGCCAGCACGGTCGCCATGCCGAGAACTCCGTTCAGGGGGGTGCGGATCTCGTGGCTCATCGCGGCGAGAAAATCCGACTTCGCCCGGTTTGCGGTCTCGGCCGCGGTCATCGCGGCACGAAGCCGGATCTCGTTGCGAATCTCTTCGGTGATGTCGGTGAAAGTGCAGACCACGGCAAGATCGGTGCCGGGTTCGGACAGCCGTGCCGAGGTGACCGCGAGCACCCGGCGTTCGCCCGAGGGCCAGCGGATGTCATGTCGCATGGCCTGCATGCCCGGCTGGCCGGCAAGGGCGCGCGATACCGGCAGATCCGTGACGCGCACCGGCTTGCCGTCGAGATCCGAAATGTCGGCCGAACGGAGAATCTCCGGCAGGCTGTTGCCGGGCGCGACACGCCGCCCGAGCACGCTCTCGACCGCGGCATTGGTGAAGACGACGCCGCCGCGTTCGTCGACCACCACAATGCCCGAGACCGAGGCCTCCATCACGCGCGCCAGAGTGTCGCGCTCGCGTGCCAGGGCTGATTCCAGCGCCTTGGCCGAAGAGATGTCAAGATTGATGCCGTTGGTCCTGACCGGATGGCCGTCCGCGTCCCATTCGACGACCTGGGCGCGGGTCAGAACCCAGACCCAGTGGCCCTCGCGGTGGCGCAGCCGCACTTCATGTTCGATCAGCCACTGCCCGGCCTCGAACGATTCCCGCTCGTGTTCGATCAGGCTGCGTGCGTCATCCGGATGCAGCATCCCCAGCCAGCGTTCCAGCGGCATCGGGCTGAGTTCAACCGCACGATAGCCCAGGATCTCGGCCCAGCGGTCGCTGACGACGGTGACGCCCGTGCGCAGGTCATGGTCCCAGGTGCCGACTTGCGCGCCGTCGATCACCTGACCCAGCCGCTGCTCTGCCTCGGCCTGGGTGGACACATCAAGCGTGATGCCCGAGATGCGCCGGGGACTGCCGTCGGCCCACCGCAGCGCGACATGCCCCCGGGTCAGAAGCCAGACCCAGCCCTCGTCGACATGCCGCATCCGGCAGCGCAGACTGAAATCCTCGCCCCCTTCCAGGAAGATCGCGCGTTGCGCTGCGGCGACGCCGTCGCGATCCTCGGGGTGGATGAGTTCGACGAGGTCCTCCAGGCTGACCGCCGAGCCCAGCCCGAGCATGGCACCCCAGCGGTCATTGATCGCGCTGAAGCCATGTTCGGCGTCCCAGTCCCAGACCGCGATCTCGCCGCCGTTCACCACCTGCTGCAGCCGACGGTCGGCAAGACGGCGGGCGGTGACGTCTTCGTAGAGGCCCACGGTTTCTCGAGTCGGGGTCGCGCGCTCGCGGACCCAGATCAGCCGACCGTCGGCCAGTTCATCCTCGTTGTCCCAGATTTCGGTCAACGGACGGTCGAGACGCCGTTGCAGGTTGGCATCGTCGCGTTCGCCTTCGGCCCCGAAGACGCCCCGCTCGATGGCCGCGCGCAGCAGATCGTCATAGAGCGCGCCCTCCCGGATCAGGTCGGCAATCTGGGCAAAGACCCGGACATAAGGCGCATTCCACAGCACCAGCCGGTCTTCGGCATCGAACACGGCAAAGCCGTCGTCCAGAGCCTCGATGGCAGCCAGGAACCGGGACTTGGTGGCGGCAAGCGCGCGGCTTTCGGCCTGAAGCGCGGCCTCTTTGGCCCGGATGTCCTGGACGTTCTCGATCAGCGACCAGACCAGCCGCCTGCCGTTGGGGTCGACGCTGAGGAAACAGCGGACGATTGCCGGAAAACCGGTGCCGCCGCTGTCGCGGAAAACTGCCTCGACCGGGCCATAGCTGAGCGTGGCCTTCAGGGCGACGACGGCGCCGTCGATCATCCACCGGCTTTCGGCGGGCAGGATATGGTCGACCTGCATGTCGAGCCCGGCCTGCGGATCAAGTCCGAAGGTCTTGCGGAACGCACGGTTGCCGTCGACGATGCGTCCGGTGTCGAAGTCGTTCACCAGGATCGCATGGGGGCACATTTCAAAGAAGGCGGTGAACTGGCCTTCCCGGAACGACAGCATTTCGCTGGTGCGGTCCGCGGCCGAAATGTCGCGGATCACCGCAAGCAGGTTTGCAGCCAGGCCCGGGGTCGCCGGATCGACACGGGTCACGGAAACCTCGTAGCGGTGCGGCGAGACCAGTGTCGACAGACCCACGCGCCGGGTGAAGGCAATGTGGTCGGGGGGCGGGCTGGCAATGAACTCTTGCAGCAGTCCGGCCAGGGCATCGGGCAGGACCTCGGCCACCGGGCGGCCGATCCCGGCATGGACGAGGCCGGAAAGCCATGGCAGCTTGTCCGAGTGGCAGGCGACGATCCGGCCCGAGGGCGCAAGCTCGATCACCAGATCCGGCAGCGCGTTCAGGGTGGCGGAAAGATGGCTGCGTGAGGCGGCTTCGGCCCTGGCGGCGTCGATGCGCAGCAGGACCGAACACACGGCGCGGCCGATCGATGTCAAGAGGAATACCACGTCCGGTGCCCAGGACCGGTCGGGCCGGGCGCAGTCAAAGCCGATCACCCCGGACAACCGGTCGCCGTCAAGAAGCGGCACTTTCAGCGAGGACTTCACCCCGATCTCGGCCAGAAACATCCGCTCGGGACTGCCTTGCGGCAACCGGTCGCGGTCGCCGACGGTCACGGTCCGCCCGGCCTTCAGCGCCAGGTGCCAGTCCGACCGCACGGTTTCGGACTGGCCTGCCGGCATCTTGCCCCTGTGCGCCTCGACGCCGGGCGCGACCCATTCATGCGTGTTGACATAGCCATTCACGTCGTCAAAGCGGAACACGAAGGTCCGGTCGAAGCCGTAGGCCTGGCCGATGCTGGCAAGCACGGCGTCAATCTCGGCGTCCAGCGTTGCAGGCGTCACGTCGAGAAGCCGGTTCATCAGCTCGACCACACGAAACTCGACCCGCGCAGGCTCTGCGGTCACGATGTCCGGCTGACCTGCGTGTCTCATGCGTCCTCGATCCCAGCCGGGGGATTATCAGCCAGAAGTTGTGCCCCCGCAAGGCGCATCTGGCCTGACAGAAGAGCTGCCTCGGCGCAGCGCCAGTCGGGCAGAACCCAAGATCGGCAGCTTCCCAAAGCGCCGCATTGGCCGACACCCAGAGCCTGTGGCCAGGCGCGCCCGCCGTCCAGGCACCGACCCCGTCTAGACACCGACCAGAACCGCGACCAGTGCCAGGAGTGCCGGAACTGCCTGCAGATACAGGATGCGCCGTGCCGCCGTGGCGGCCCCGTAAAGCCCGGCGACCACGATGCAGGCCAGAATGAAATAGGCAAGCTGTTCCCCCGGCCCCGGGACACCCCGGATCAACGCGAGGATCAGACCGGCGGCCAGAAAGCCGTTGTAGAGGCCCAGGTTTGCCGCCAGCACCCGGGTATTGGCGGCGAAATCGGCGGAGACCCGGAACAGCGCGCGCACGAATGCCGTCTCCCACAGGAACATTTCCAGTGCCAGGATGGCCAGATGGATCAGCGCCACGATGGCCACGAGGCTTGCCGCGATCATGGGTTGGGCATCCGGGTTTCGGCCATCTCGGCATACCAGGACGCGCCGAAGGGAATGGCCGCATCGTCGAAATTGTACGCCGGGTGGTGAACCATCGCGGTATCGCCGTTGCCAAGGAAGATATAGGCACCGGGGCGTTCGTTCAGCATGAAGCTGAAATCCTCCGCGCCCATGAGCGGGGGCGTGTCGGTATCGACCTGGCCCGAGACCCGTGCTGCCACTTCGGCGGCAAAGGCGGTGTTGTCCGGAGCGTTGACCGTGACCGGGTAGCCGCGCTGATACCGCACTTCGGCCCGGGCGCCCAGGGCAAGGGCGGTGCCTTCGACGATCTGGCCGATCCGGTCCTGCACGAAATCCTGGACCTTGGCATCCATGGTGCGGACTGTGCCCTTCAGCTTGACCACTTGCGGGATGACGTTGTGGGCGGAGGAATCGGTTTCAACCGTGCAGACACTGACCACGACCTGCTTCAGCGGATCGACATTGCGGCTGGCGATGGTCTGGAGCGCGACGATGATATGCGCGCTGACCACGGTGGTATCAACGCAGTCATGCGGTTTCGCAGCATGGCCGCCCTTGCCGGTCACGACGATCTCGAACTGGTCGGCGGCGGCCATCATCGCACCGGGGCGGATCGCGAAATGGCCCACCGGGATGCCGGGCATGTTGTGCATGCCATAGACCTCTTGCACGTTCCACCGGCTGAGCATCCCGTCCCTGACCATCTCGCGCCCGCCGCCGCCACCTTCCTCGGCGGGCTGGAAGATGCAGACGACCCGGCCGTCGAAATTCCGTGTCTCTGCCAGGTATTTCGCCGCACCGAGCAGCATCGCGGTATGGCCGTCATGGCCGCAGGCATGCATCTTGCCCGGGACGGTCGAGGCATAAGGCAGCCCGGTCTGTTCGATGATCGGCAGCGCGTCCATATCCGCCCGAAGGCCGATCACCCTGCCCCGCGTGTCGCTGCGGCCCTTGATCACGGCGACAACGCCGGTGCGGCCGATGCCTTCGACGACTTCGTCACAGCCGAAGGACCGGCAAAGTTCGGCCACACGGGCGGCCGTGCGATGGACCTCGAAAAGCAGTTCCGGGTTGGCGTGGAAGTCCCGGCGCCAGGCGGTGATTTCGGGCAGAAGTTCGGCGAAGCGGTTCTTGACGGGCATGGCAGGCTCCTTTGGCGCGAACGTGAACCTGTCGGGCGGAAACGGCAAGTCCCGGCTGGCTGGCGCACGGCAAGGCAGGTCAGGAAAACCGGAATGTGATCAAGGGCCTGTTGCCGAAGACGCACATTTGAGACAAAGCGTCGCAAAATCGTCATGAACCCGGCTTGTTGCGGCCAAGGGAACGCGCAAGATGGGCAAAAGGCAGGAAATAGCCAAGAACGGAGCAGTCGAATGGCCACAAAACCCAGCCAGCCCCAACAAGGCGGCAGCACAACGCCAGGCCCGCAGCAGCAGGGCCAGCAATCCGGCGGATCCACCCAGCAGGCGGGCGCGCCGATCTTCAAGGACTGGGCGTCGATCTGACCTGATCCGCCGCCGGCATCCGAAGCCATTGACAAGTCTTGGCCCAGCCGCGACGCTGGCCTTGTTTTGTTCTTCAGCGGCCCTGCCCCATGCCCAGCCCGGTTTCCTCGATCCCGAACCTTGGCCCCGCCTCGGAACAGGCCTTCGCCAGGGCCGGGATCACCAGCGCCGAAGACCTGCGCGAGCTTGGCGCGGATGAGGCCTACCGACGGTTGCTCTGCTCGGGCGCGCGGCCGCATTTCATCGGCTATTACGTCCTGGTGATGGGCCTGCAGGGACGGCCCTGGAACGACTGCAAGGGCGAGGAAAAGAAGGCCCTGCGCAAACGCTTTGACATCCTCTGCGCCGGGTTCAACCGATCCGACGCGAAGCTGCGGTCCGATCTGGAACGGGCGCTCAGCTTTCTTGGCGTGGTGGAACGCCCGTAGCGCGGGCCGTTCCGACCCGATCTGCCAGGGTCACCTGCGGGATACTGCCAGCTGGAGGCGGAGGGGCCCGCGCGCCGGTCGCCGATCGCCGGGGCGGTGGCATGGTCCGGTCGCCCGGCTGGCCCGAATCTGGGCCCGAATCTGGGCCCGACCCTGGCGGTTACGGTCACCGGGGAACGCGGGCCGGCAGCCCCCCGCCACAGGCGACTGCAAGCCGACGGCATGGTGTTGCAATCGTTGCATCACCCATGCCATCTAGGCGAAACGCTTGGCGTCACATTTCCTTCAGTCGGAGCGACGATCTGGCCCGCGGCCCATTCCTTTCAGCCCGGCCTGCCGCTGGCGGTCCTTGCGTCGGCGCGCTGCCGCGCGCAGGTCGGGCTGCGCGCGCTGTCAATGGTTGACCGATGCCGCGCGGAATGACCCAGGATCCGCGCTGTGCGCCCGGGCCGGTCGCGGCCGGGCCGCGCAGGATCACCGCGATGACCGTGGCGGCGATCCTGGCGATCACCCTCTGGCGCCTCGGGCTTGCGCTGTTGGACCGGACCGAGCTTTCGACCGACGAGGCGCAATACTGGGCCTGGGGGCAGTCGCTGGCGTTCGGCTATTACTCCAAGCCGCCGCTGATCGGCTGGATCCTGCGTGGCAGCAGCGAAGTTCTGGGCGATAGCGTCGCAGCGGTGCGGCTGGCGGCCCCGCTGTTCCACATGGCGACAGCGCTGGTCCTGTTTCATTTCGCCCGCCGTCTCTTGCCTGTGCCGGTGGCAGCGATCGCAGCACTTTCCTACCTGACCACGCCGGCGGTCGCGGTGGGCTCTGCATTGATGACGACGGACACGCCGCTCCTGCTGAGCGCGGCGATCGCCATGGGGCTGCAAACTTTGCTTGCCGAAGCGCGGGCCGAAAACCGGCCCGCGATCGGGCTGGCGCTGCTTTTCGGCCTGGTGCTCGGGGTCGGACTGCTGGCCAAATACGCGCTGCTCTTCTGGCTGGCCGGAGCCGCCATCGCGGCCTGGATCTCGCCGCTGTTTCGTCCGCGCGGGGTGGATGCCCTGATCGCGACCGCGGTCATGCTGGTGGTGATCGCACCGAATCTGTGGTGGCTGCTGCAGTGGAACTTCATCACCTTGGCGCATGTGCAGCAGATCACCGAGGGCAACGGGCTTTCGCTGCTCCGCCCGCTGATGTTCGTCGCCGAGCAGGCCCTGGTGATCGGGCCGATCCTTCTGGTCGCCATCGTGCTGGCTGTCGGCAGAGCGCCGAAGGACGCCCTGACGGCCGGACTTGCGGCGTTGACGCTGACCCCGTTGGCGATCGTGTTCGGGCAGGCGGTCAAGGGGCCGGTCCTGGCGAACTGGGCGGTCCTTTTTCTGTTGCCCGGGGCGGTTCTTGGCGCGATGTGGCTGGTCCGGCACCCAAGGCTGACATGGCTGTCGCTGCTTGTTGGCCTCGCTGTCACGCTTGCGCTGCCCCTGGCAAAGGTTTTCCCGACCGCTCTGCCAGAAGCGGGGGGCAAGCCTCTGATGGCGCGCTATCTTGGCCATGAGGAAATCGCCCGCTGGGCGCTGCGCGCCGCGAACGAGGCAGGTGCGAGGACGCTTGTCGTTCCCGGCCGGGACCTGATGGTCGACCTGCTGTGGTTCGGCCGCGATTCGCCGCTGGTCCTGCGCGCCGTGCCCCCTGCCGGTCGTCCCGCCCATCATTGGGAACTGACCGCCGCGTTCGATCCGGCGACCGATCCGGGGCCGGTCGCGCTGATCTGGCCCGAAGAGCAACCGCTGCCCTGCGCCGCCGCGATCCCGATCGGACGCTTCACCGCCCCGCCGGGTGCCTATGGCGGGCGGAACTTCCTGATGGTGCGCCTGACCGCACCAGACTGCCTGCGCCCGAGAAAGGCCACCCGATGACGGACCAGCTTTACCAGCGGCTTGTGGTTGCTGTCCTGCTTGCCTTTGTCCTGGCGCAAGCGGTCTTTGCCGCCTTTCCGCGCATCGACCTTGCGGTTTCGGCGCGATTCGCCGCTGGCACGTCCGGGTTCCCCTGGGCCAGCCAGGCACCCGCGACAGTCAACCTGGTGCTGCGGCGTCTTGGCGAGGGGCTGACCCTTCTGCTGATCCTGTGGTGGTGTCTCGGGGCGGTTACCGGCAGCCTGAAAGGCGACGACCTTCGGGCCTGGGCCCTGGCGCCGCTTGGTGTCGTGCTGTCCAGCGGTGGCATCGTCAATCTGGTCCTGAAGGACCAGGTGGGCCGGGCAAGGCCCGCCGACATCGCCGAGTTCGGCGGCACAGCGGGCTTTAGCCCGGCCTGGGAGGTGACCCGCCAGTGCAGCCGGAACTGTTCGTTCACCTCGGGCGAAGTGGCCCTGGCCGCAAGCATCGCGATCGCGGTGGTGGTCCTGCTCTGGCCGCGCCTCGGTCGGACCCGCGCCCGCATCGCCGCAATTCTGCTGGCCGTGGCCTATGTCGGCGTGGTGGCATTTCTGCGCATCGGTCTTGGTCGCCATTTCCTGAGCGACACGATCTTTTCAACCTTGTTCTCGGCAGTCGTCGTGCTGGTTCTCTACCGTCTTCTTGGCATCGGGCGGGCCCGGCGCGCCTTCGACCCCGCGCTGCCTTTGCGCACCACCCGCCGGTGGCTTGAGGTGCCGACGCGCCGCGCGCTGAGGTGGCTGCGGCGGGCGTCGTGACGGCCGGCGCGGCATGGTCGCGCAAAGCCGCGCGGCCCGAAGGGCGCTTGCGCCCTTTGCGATCCTGACCATCCGGTTCGACGGTCACGGCACCGGCGCAATCACGCCTTTGCGAAACATGAAGCAGCCGTAGAACCGACGCTCGCCGGTCTGGATCACGGCATAGGATTTGCGCGCCATGTCGTAGAAGGCAAAGCGCTCGATCCCGATCATCGGCCGCGGCCTGCCCTCGGCGGCGTCGATTTCGGCCTGCACCTCGGCCTGGACCGGAGGAATCGCCGCCGGATCGCCGACGACTTCCATCCGGCCGGCAAAATCGTCGACGAATGTATCCAGGGGCAGGACGGACAGGATCGCGCGGACGGCGTCGGCGCAGGTCAGGTTCTCCATCCGCAAAAGCTGCCCCGTCACCGTGGCCCGCGCCACCGAGTCGGCAGGAAAGTTGGTGTCCGCGACGATCAGCACATCGCCGTGGCCCATGGCGCGCAGGCAGGCCAGCACATCGGCATTCAGCCGGTTGTCGATTCCCTTCAGCATGGACGTCCCTCCTGGATGCGCCGGCCTAGATGCGTTGGCCGGTGGCCTTGTCGAAAACGTGCGCCGCAGCCGGATCCGGCGCAAGCGTGATGGCGGCGCCAGGGGCGAAGGCGACCCGGTTGCGGAAGACCGCCGTCAGGTCGCGCCCGGCACTGCGCAGCACCACATGCGTCTCCGCTCCCGTCGGCTCGATCACCGCGACGGTCGCGGGCAGACCGGCTTCGGCCTGGTGAAGATGTTCGGGGCGGATGCCGTAGATCACGTCGCGCCCCTCTTCGGCCGCGACGCCGCTGGGCAGAGGCAGGCGCGAGCCGCCGATGTCCACCATCCGGCCCGAAACGCGGCCTTCAAGGAGGTTCATCGACGGGCTGCCGATGAAGGCCGCGACGAAGACATTGGCCGGGCGGTCGTACAGTTCCAGCGGTGCGCCGACCTGTTCGATCCGCCCGCCCTGCATCACCACGATGCGGTCGGCCATGGTCATCGCCTCGATCTGGTCGTGGGTGACGTAGACCGTCGTGGTCTTCAGCCGCTGATGCAGCTCCTTGATTTCCGTCCGCATCTGGACCCGCAGCTTGGCGTCGAGGTTCGACAGGGGCTCGTCGAACAGGAACACCTGCGGGTCGCGCACGATGGCGCGACCCATCGCGACGCGCTGGCGCTGCCCCCCGGACAAGGCGCGGGGGTAGCGGTCAAGGTAGGGGGTCAACCCCAGGATTCCGGCGGCATGTTCGACCTTCTGGCGGATCGCCGCTGCCGTCATCCCGCGCATCTTCAGCGCAAAGCCCATGTTCGCGGCCACGGTCTTGTGCGGATAAAGCGCGTAGTTCTGGAACACCATCGCAATGTCGCGCTCGGACGGCGGCAGGTTGTTCACCCGTTTCTCGCCGATCCTGATGTCGCCGCCGGTCACTTCCTCCAGCCCGGCGATCATCCGCAGCAGGGTGGACTTGCCGCAGCCCGACGGGCCGACCAGCACGACGAAGGCACCGTCGGGAATGTCGAGATCAAGTCCGTGCATCACCTGCAAACCGGCGTAATTCTTGCGCAATGCGCGGATCGTCACCTCGGCCAAACGCGTGCCCCCTTCGAACTCCTGCAGATACCTACCGCAGCATCGCCGGGTCTGTCCATCCGCTGACCATACTAACATGTTAGAATCTTGACAGGGCCTTGCGGCCTTGCGAAGCTGCCCGAGGCACGCTGCCAAACCGGGGAGAGGGAGACCCCTGCGCAGCACGATCAGTCTGCAGACAGTTCCGTCTGCGGAAAGCCGGAAGTCTGGCCGCTGAGGGGCGGCACCGCTGAGCACACAGAACCGACACCAGGCCACGCCGGGGAAAACCGGTTCGGGCATGTTCCAAAAGGGAGGAGCTATCTTGAAGGTTGAACTTTACGAGGCGCTGTCGCGGTCCCGGCTGAGCCGCCGCCGCATGTTGCAGGGCACGGCCGCACTGGGCGCGATGGCAGCGATGCCGACGGCCATGGGCCTCCGCCCCGCCATGGCACAGGGCAACTTGCGGGCCGAGATCCTGAAGATCCCGGGCGTGGGCAAGGGCAGCCCGACCGATGCCGACTGGCAGAAGGTGGGAGAGATGACCCTCGGGCCGACCAAGGCCAATGTGGCCGAGGGCGAGTTCGCCGGGGTGGAGCTGACCTTCATGGGGCTCAACAACCAGAATCTGCACAACGTGCTGTTCCGCGGCTTCCTGAAGCCGTGGGAGGCCTATACCGGGGCCAAGATCAACTGGATCGACCTGGCGCAGGCCGACTACAATCCGCGCCTGCAGCAGGCCATCGCGACCGGAACCGTCGATTTCGACATCATCGAGATGGGCGCCCCCTTCGAAGGCGACACCGCAGGCAAGGGCCTGCTTGACCCGATGCCCGACTGGGTCGCCGCGCAGATCGAGGCCGACGACCTCGTGAACTACCTGAAACCGCCGGTGGGCACCTGGGATGGCAAGACCTACCGCGTCACCATCGACGGCGACACCCACACCCTGGCCTATCGCAAGGACTATTTCGGCGACGGCGGGATCGGCGGCGCCGAGATGCCCCGGCACTGGGAAGACGTGAACGCGATGTCGGTGGCGCTGAAAGGCAAGACCGACCCGCTGACCGGCCTGCCCGCCTACGGCTTCCTTGACCCGCTGAAGGGCTGGGGCGGCTTCGGATTCTACTTTCTGGAAGACCGGGCCACGGCCTATGTCAAGCACCCCTCCGATCCCGCCTGGCTGTTCGATCCCGACACGATGAAGCCGCGAGTCAACAACCCGGGCTGGGTGCAGGCGATCCAGGACGTGATGGACCTGATCAAGGCCGACGCCTATCCGCCGGACCAGATCAACGCCGACCCCGGCACCACCGCCTTCAGCCAGTTCCTGGCGGGAACCGGCACGGCGCTGACCTGGTGGGGGGACGTGGGATCGAACGCCCGCACCTCGGACACGTCGGTCGTGGGCGATGTCGTCGGCTTCGACATCAACCCCGGTGCCAAGCGTGTCTACAATCACGCCGCCGGCGCCTGGGAAGAGACCGAGAACTTCGCCCCGAACCTGGCCTATCTGGGCTGGGGGGTCTATGTCACGAGCCGCGTCTCGGGCGACGAGAAGAAGCGCAAGGCGGCCTGGTCGGCGGCGGCGCATCTGGGCGGCAAGGACCTCTCGTTGTGGACAGCCGCCTATCCCTCGGGCTTCCAGCCCTACCGCAACAGCCACTTCAACTTCGACGAATGGGAAGCGGCAGGCTATGACCGGGCTTTCATCGAGGATTACCTCGGGTCGAACCGCGACAGCTACAATCACCCCAACGCCGCGATCGAGCCGCGGATCCCCGGCATCTTCCAGTATTACTCCATCGCCGAGGACGAGCTGGCCAAGGGCTTTGCCGGAAAATACGCTTCGGCGCAGGAGACGGCCGATGCCATCGCCGCCGCCTGGGAGAAGATCACCGACGAGATCGGCCGCGACAGCCAGATCGCGCTCTACAAGGCCTCGCTCGGGATGTGACGACCGGATGGGCCACGGTGCCCATCCCACCTCTTTCGGGCGCGCCAGGAAACCGGCGCGCCCGTTCTGATCTGGCGGGCGGCACCGGTGCCTTGCCGGTCAGCGTCCGCGCCAGCCTTCGCGGGCAAGGCTCCGGGCGCGCCTGCTGCTGGCAATTCGCCGGGCCGTTCACCACTCCCCTCCCGACTGCCGCGCCCTGGATCGGACGACCGGGCGACCGGTTTCCCCGACGCACGCCGTAGATGACGGCGCGGACGATCGTGCCGACCCCGACTTCATTCGGGTCAGCCAGGCGCCCTTCGGCTGATCCTCCTCGGGCACAGGCTCGATTGTCGGCTGGCGAGTGGCAGAGCGCCTGCAGTCGACCATTTCTCGCGCTCCCCGGCCTTGGCACTCCGGTCCAGGCGATGCCGTGCGGCAGGCAACGGCCCTGCCGCCGGAAGAGGAACGGGCCTTGCGCCCGGGCTGTCCGGCCACGCGCCAGCCGGGCCGACCGGCGCGTGACCGGGGACAGTGCGGCAAGCCAGCGCCTGCGACAGTTGCAGCCCGGCGCGCGCCGCGCTGCCATCGGACAGCGCGATCCGACCGTTTTGCGGGCCGCAGGGCCTGGCTTGCGTCCAGAGCGGCCCTGGTCCAGATCGAGAGACAGCCTCCCTGCCGGAACCGATCCCGCAAACCCCCTTTCCAAAGGGACGAGCGCCGCGCTAACATGCTAGCATGAGCACCGCGACCCATCTGCACATCGTCACCAATGACGACATCCCGGACCGCCGCAAACGGCTTGGCCGAGGGCTGGTCTGGGGCTCTGCAGGCCTCATGCTTGCCGTGGGTCTGGCGCAGCTGATCCAAAGCCTGGGCTGGCGCGACTTCGGCTTTCAGACCTGGCGACCCACGCTTTATGCCTTCTGCCTGTGGGCCACCGCGATCTGCTGGGCGCAGGTGCTGGTGCGCGGCGAGCAGGGCAAGCGCACCCTCTTCGTGCTGCCCGCAGCCCTGTTCGTCGTGTCACTGACGATCTTTCCGCTGCTCTTCGGCCTGATCATCGCCTTTTCCAGCTGGAACCTCTCCAGCCCGGATGGCCGCCAGTTCAACGGGGTCGGGAACCTTGTCCAGATGTGGAACGATCCGTTCTACTGGAACGCGCTTCTGAACATGGTCTGGTACAGCCTTGCCATCATCCTGGAATATGCCATCGCCTTCGGCCTTGCGCTGCTGCTGAACACCCAGATCCGGGCGCGGAAGTTCTTCCGGGTGGCTTTCCTTTTGCCGCTGATGCTGTCACCGGTCGCCGTCTCGTGGATGATCGGCAAGTCGATGCTGGAACCGCGTTTCGGTCCCCTGTCGCGCCTGGCGAGGCTATTCGGCTGGGAAAATCCCTCGTTCTTCGGCACGCCGGAAATGGCCCGGCTGACCATCATGCTGATGGACGCCTGGACCTTCATCCCCTTCATGATGATCATGCTTCTGGCCGGCCTGCAGGCGATCCCGAAAGAGCTGACCGAAGCGTCGCGTGTCGATGGCGCCACCGGCTGGCGGTCGTTCTGGGAGGTCACCTTCCCGCTGATGCTGCCGGTGTCGATCACCGCGATCCTGATCCGGATCATCTTCAAGCTGAAGCTCGCCGACATCGTGATCAACGTCACCTCGGGCGGTCCGGGCGGGGCGACGGATACGGTCACCAGCTTCATTTTCCGCGAATACCGGGACCGCTCGAACGTCGGTTACGGCACGATGCTGGCCATGGTCTACCTGGTCTTCATCATCATCGGCATGACCATCCTGATGAAACTCGCGGCCAGAGTGACGGGCCCACGCACATGACCGGAACCGCACTCTTCAAGGACAGCGCCACCGACCGCAGCTTCCGCATGAAGTGGTATGCGAACCGGATCGTGGTCTATGGCATCCTGATCTTCTGGGCGGTGATCTGCCTGTTTCCGATCTACTGGACGATCTCGACCAGCTTCAAGATGGCGCCGAACGTGATGCAGGGCAACCTGGTGCCTTGGGTCGATTTCCAGCCGAAATGGCTGGGGTGGAAGTCGCTTGGCCTTTCGCCCGACACGATCGGTGCCGAATCGACCGTGCGCGACGAATTCGTCAAGAGATTCATCAATTCGACGATCACTGCGCTTGTCTCATCGACACTTGCGGTGATCCTCGGCTCGCTGGCAGCTTACGGCCTGTCGCGGTTTTCCTACAGGTTCCTGTGGATGAAGAACGACGACATCTCGTTCTTTTTCCTCAGCCAGCTGATCCTGCCGCCCGTGGTTCTCGCCCTGCCCTTCCTGGTGCTCTACAAGGAATTGGCGCTTCTTGACACCACTGTCGGGCTGATCCTGCTCTACACGCTGTCGGTCCTGCCCATCGTGATCTGGATCATGCGCGACCAGTTCGCCGGAATCCCGACCGAGCTGGAAGAAGCCGCGATGGTCGATGGCCTTGGCGTCTGGGGGGCGTTCTTCACGATCATCCTGCCGATTGCCCTGCCGGGCATGGTTGCGGCGTTCATCCTGAGCCTCGTGCTGACCTGGAACGAGTATTTCTTCGCCGCGCTCCTGACCTCGACCTATGCCAACACCCTGCCGGTGATGGTCGCCAGCCAGACCGGTTCGCAGGGGATCAGCTGGTGGTCGATGGCGGCCCTGTCGACGGCGGCGATCCTGCCCCTGATCGTGATCGGGGTCGTGCTGGAGCGGTTCATCATCAAGGGCATGGCGGCGGGAGCGGTGAAGTGAGGGGGGGCAGTATTGCCCACCCTACGCAGAGGATCACATGCTGAAAGGGATCAACCAGCGGCTTTCGGCAGAGATCGTCCATGTCCTGATGCTGATGGGGCATGGCGACGATCTGGTCGTCTGCGATGTCAACCATCCGGCGGCGACCATAGCGGCCGCGACGACCTATGGCCGGCTGATCGACATGCCGGGCTGCGACATCCCGACAGCGGCGCGGGCGATCCTGACGCTGATGCCCCTCGACACCTTCGTCCCCGCCCCGGTCCAGCGGATGCAGGTCGTGGGCAACCCCGAGGGCCAGGTCCCGATCTTCGCCCGGATGCAAGGCGTGGTGGATGAGGCCGAGGGCCGCCCGGTGACCATTGGGGCACTGGAGCGGTTCGACTTCTACGCCGCTGCCAAGCGCGCCTTTGCGATCATCCGCACGGCGGACTCGGGCCCCTACGGCTGCTTCATCCTGAAGAAGGGCGTGGTGGACCTGCCAGAACTTTAGGACTTCAGACCGAAGACGTCCCGAAGGTGAGCAAGGGCGATCTCGACCCCAGTTTCGCCTAGGGTCAACGTCGCCTGTCCGGCATCCGCCGTATACCAATGTTCCCCATCCTGCGCCCGGGCCATGTCCACCGTCTCGGGCGCCAGCGCCTGCATCAGCGCGGTCTCGCCCTTCCCGGCATGGTCGAAGGGAAAACCCGCGCCCTTGGGGAAGAGCGGGTGGATCCGGATCCAGTTGAACGGGTCGGCGGCGCGGGCCTGATCGGCGTAATAGTCCTGCATCGCCCGGTCGCCCCACCAGCCGGGGCCGCGCGACGCCTCAAGGTGCCGCATGATCGCGGTGCGGCCCGCCAGCCGGAAGGCGAGGTCGGTGGGCATGCCCTGGTCAAAGCCTTCGGTCTGGTGGTGGATCACGCCGTGGATGTTGCGAAAGCCCGCCCTGAGGAGCGCGGTGAACAGCCCCTCGGCCACAGGCAGGATCGCGTTGGCATCAATGTGGAGCGTCCCCGTCCCCTCTGGCCCGGCGACGGCGTGGCTGGCCGCGCCATAGGCAAAGGGCGGCAGGGTGATGATCTTGTCGCCGAGGCGGTCCAGCACCTCGGTCACCGCCAGCAGATCCACCCCGGCGGGAAGATGCTGGCCGTGGTATTCCAGCACCCCGATGGGCAGGACGACGGGGGTGTTCGCCGCAATGGCCTCCTGCAACTGGTGCGGGCGCAGGCGGGCGAAGTCGGTCACGGCAGCGCCTGCATCAGGTCGCGGGTTTGGGCATAGAGGCGCTTCCAAAGCGGGTATTGGGTTCTGTAGGCGGGGACGGATTCGGGCGTCACGGTGCTGGCACCGGGATTCCAGGTCAGGATATCCGGCGGCTTGACAGCCCCGATCGCCAGCGCAGCCAGGAAGGCGTCGCCATAGCTTGCGCCGATGGTCTTTTCGCAGACATGCTGGGCGATGCCGCCGAAATCCGAGGTGGCTTGCAGCCAGAGCGGGTTCTTCGTGCCGCCGCCGACAGCGAGGACGCGGTCGGGGGAGGCTCCGACTTCGGCATAGGTCTCCAGCACATGCGCGGTCCCGGCGGCGATGCCTTCGCAGACGGCGCGGAACATGTCCGCGCGGGTGTGGGTGAGGTTCAGGCCGAAGAACGCCCCGCGGGCGTGGGGGTCGTGGATCGGCGTCCGCTCGCCCGAGAAATAGGGCAGGCAGATCAGGCCCTTTGCGCCCTTGGGGCTGCCTTGCGCTTCGGTCACGAGCTGGGCAAAGTCGGTGTCGCGGGCAAGCTGGTCGCGGAACCAGTGGGTCAGCGTTCCGCTTGTCGCCAGCCCCGCCATCGAGGCGTGCATCCCGGGAAAGAGCCAGGGCGCATACCACAGCCGCGGGTCGCGGACGGGCTCGGCCGTGACCTGGATGATGAAGATGGTCGAGCCATACATCAGCATCATCTCGCCCGCAGCCTTCACGCCGACGCTGACCGCCTCGGCAGCCGCGTCGATGGTGCCGCAGGTGACGGGGGTGCCTTGGGCGAGGCCGGTTTCGCGGGCGGCTTCAGCGGTGACGTGGCCTGCAATCTCGGTGGACCACATGAGGCGCGGGAGTTTTGAAAGCGGGATGATCTCGGGGGCGAGGTCGGAGGTCCAGTTTTGTGTCGTGACATCGTAGAGCGGCGAGAAGTTCGCGGCGGTGTAGTGGTCGATGACGTATTGGCCGGTCAGCTTCCAGATCAGGTAGCTGGTGGAGGTCAGGACCATCGCGGTCTTTGCGTAGAGGTCGGGGCGGGTGTCTTTGAGCCACAGGATCTTTGGCCCGACCGACTGCGAGGTCAGCGCGTTGCCGCATCTTGCGTGGATCGTTGCCTCGCCGATCCGGGCGTTCAGGGCGGCGATCTGGTCGGTGGCGCGGGTGTCGACGCCGTAAAGGACGCCGTTCATCAGGGGCTGGCCCTTGGCATCCACGGGCAGCATGCAGGGGCCGATGGCGCTGGCGGCGACGGCCTTGATCGCTGTCGGGTCAAGGCCGGATTGCGCAAGGAGCGCCCGGGTCAGGTGGACGAAGTCGCCCCACCAGTCCTCCTCCGCCCGGTGTTCGGCCCACCCGGCGCGGGCGACAATCATCTTGTGGGGGCGCGAGGCCTGGGCGGTGATGCGGCCCTGATGGTCCACAAGGACGCCTTTGGATTCGAAGGTGCCGATATCAATTCCAAGCGTATGGGTCATCGGGTGAGCTTCAGGTCCGGGGTAATCGCGGAGAGGGCGGTGTCAAGCAGGATGACGAGGGCTTCGAGGTCCTGCGGGTCCACCACTTCCAGCGCGGAGTGCGAGTAGCGCATCGGGAAACCGACATCGAGGCAGGCGACGCCTTCGGGGCCCATGAACTGGATGTAGGAGAGGTCGGTGAGCGCCCCGGTGTGGGCCGAGCGTTGCAGGGGGAGGTTCGCGGTTGCGGCTGCGGTTTCCATCAGGCGGACGAGGGCGGGGTGGGGGATCACGCCATTCAGGGTGCCGCGGCCGTGGAAGGAGTAAAGGCTGATGCCGGGTCCGCCCCCGAGGGTGACGTCGCCTCGGGCGGTCATGTCGGGGGTGTCGCAGGCCAGGAGGAGGTCGATCTGGATCGCGACTGCCGGGGTCAGGGCGGTGGCGGCGGGCAGGACGCCGCGGAGGTTGTATTCCTCTTGCACCGACCAGACGAGGTGGAGGGTGGGGCCGGGTTTGTGCTGGCGGACCTCGGCGAGTTTGAGGAGGGCGGCGCAGCCCGCACGGTCGTCGACCGAGGTGCCGGCGATGCGGCCGTTGGCGAGGGTCAGCGCGCGGGGGAGGTAGGTGACTGGGGTGCCGATGCGGACGCCTGCGGCCTCTGCCTCGGTTCTGGAGGTGAAGCCCGCGTCGATGTAGAGGTCGGCATAGGGCAGGACCTTGTATTTCTCGTCCGGCCCGGTGGCGTGGTGGCTTTTGTTGGCGATCACGGCGGGGAGGTCGCCGTGGTCGGTGCAAAGAAGGACCGCCTGCGCGGGCAGCGCGCGTTCGGGAACGCCACCGAGGCGTTCGAGGCGGATGAGGCCCGAGGCTTCCACCTTGCGGACGACGAAGCCGAGCTGGTCCATGTGGGTGAAGACCATCACGGGCGGCAGCGCGGGGTCGCCCGTGATGGTGCAGGTCAGGTTGCCGAGGCGGTCGGAGTGGTGCGGGAGGCCGAGGGCGCCGAGATGGGCGGCGATGGCGGCGGCGACGCGGCTCTCATGTCCGGAAAGGCCGGGGATCAGCATCAGTTCGACGGTCAGGTCGGCGACGGAGGCGAGGGTCATCTGCCGCCCCTGGCTGCGCGGGCGCGGGCCATGAAATCGGCGGCGCGGTCGGGGTCTACGGCGGCCCAGGTGTCGCCGCCGTGTTTCAGCGCCGAACCGACGATGCAGCCGTCGGCCACCGCCAGCACGTCGGCGACGGTGGCGTGCTTGACGCCGGTGTTCGCAAGGACGGGCGTGGTGGGCAGGACGCGCTTGACGGCTTCGAGGTCCTCCATCCGCGCGGCCTCGCCGGTGATGGCACCCGAGACGAGGACGGCGTCGGGGATCGAGGAGAACACCGCCGAACGCGCCCGATCGGGCAAGGGGCGACGGTCGAGGCTGTCGGCGAACTCGGCCGAGACGTTGTAGAGGCGGGCCACGCCCCCCGCCCCGAGGCGTTGGGCGTAACGGACGGCGGCCCCGGCGTCGGGGGCCCAGACGCCCATGTCAGAGGCATAGGTGCCGGTGAAGATCTCGCGCACGAAGGCGGCCCCGGTGGCAGCGGCGACGGCGAAGCTGGACATCGGGTCCCAGAGGACGTTGACGCCGAAGGGCACGGTGATCTCGTCGCGAAGGCGGCCGATGATATAGGCCATCGTGGCCGAGGTGGCGGTGTCGACGCGCAGCTCGTAGGGGCGGTCGTTTTCGTTGCCGAACATCACCGCGTCGAAGCCCGCGGCTTGCAGGGCGCGCAGATCGGCGCGGGCGGCGGTCAGGATACCCTCGACCCCGGCCGCGGCGTCATGCAGCGGCGCGCCGGGAGAAGCCCCGAGATGCACCATCGCAATCACCGGCTTGCGGTCCCCGAAAACGGCTTGAAAACGCGACATCTGATCCCCCCTGCCGCGCCACGCTAGCGCGAAAGATATTGGACGGGAAGCGGGAACACTCTAGCATGTCAGGTGCTTCAGGGGGATGCAGATGCTGGCGACAAGGCACTGGGATCGGCTGGGAAACGGGGGGCTGACCTTTACCGAGCTGGGGTTCGGGGCGGCGCCCTTGGGGAACCTCTTCCGGGCGATCACCGACGATGAGGCGCATGCGGTGCTTGAGGCGGCCTGGGCGGGCGGCGTGCGCTATTTCGACACCGCGCCGCTTTATGGTCTGGGGTTGTCGGAGACCCGGCTGAACCGGTTTCTGCGTGGCAAGCCTCGGGACGACTATGTGCTGTCGACGAAGATCGGGCGGCTTCTGAAGGCAGTTCCCCCGGACCGGCGCGACGGGGCGGGCAAGTGGATCGACGTGCCCTCGCGGCAGGAAGTCTACGACTACGGCTACGACGGCACGATGCGGAGCCTTGAGTTTTCGCTGGAACGGCTGGGGGTGGAGCGGATTGACATCCTCTATGCGCATGATCTGGACATCTTCAACCACGGCAACCCGGCGGCCCTGCAAGCGCGGCTGGATGAGTTCATGGCCGGTGGCTACCGCGCGCTGGTGAAGCTGCGCGATCAGGGGGTGATCCGGGCCTTCGGCGCGGGGCTCAACGAGTGGCAGCCCTGCCAGTGGCTGCTTGAGCGGGGCGATTTCGACATCTTCCTCTTGGCGGGACGCTACACGCTGCTGGAGCAGGAGGCGCTGGAGAGTTTCCTGCCGCTTTGCCAAACGCGCGGCGTCGGGGTGGTGATCGGCGGGCCCTACAACTCGGGCATTCTGGCCACGGGGCCGCGCCCCGGGGCGCATTGGAACTATGCCCCGGCGCCGGACTGGGTGATGACGAAGGCGGGGCGGTTGCAGGAGGTCTGCGCGGCCCATGGCGTGCGGCTGGTGGATGCGGCGTTCCGGTTTCCGTTGCTGCATCCGGCGGTGGTATCGGTGATCCCGGGTGGGCAGGGTCTGGGGGAGATGGCGTCGAACCTGTCGGCGGCAGGGGCGAAGATACCAGAGGTTCTGTGGCAGGACCTGAGGGGGCAGGGACTGGTGCGTGCCGACGGATAAGCCAAGCCCAAGAATTTTCTAGAAAATTCTTGGGCCGGTCAGGCGCCGTAGAGCGCAGCCATGACAATGCGCGTAGCAAGTGCCGCGTCTTGACCGGCCTGAGCCCTTGCCAGCGCCGCATTCCCGGCCAGCGTCCGCGCAATGGCGCGCAGGCGGTCGGTGACGGCGATGTTCGCACGCGCCTCGCCCACCGGATCGGTGCCGCCGTGGTCGGGGAAGGTGTCGAAGTAGATCACCCCGTCGTAGGCGGCACGGTCGAGGGCCACGAACAGCTCCACCGTCTGCACGGGATGCACCGAGCCGGCGATCAGCCCGTCGTCGCGCTTGCCGTAGCCGTCGTTGAGGTGGACGCCGAGGATGCGGCTGTGGCGCGCGGCCAGCATCGCGGCGCGGGCGGGCATCTCGCCCGCGAAAAGCATGTGGCAGAAATCGAGCGTGACGCCGGTGTTCGGGCGGGCGACCTCGGCCAGCGCCAGAAGCGTGGTGGTCATGTCCGGCATCACCACATGGGCGCGGGGCTCGTTGGGTTTGTATTCGACGGCGATGTCGATGGCGGGGTTATGGTCGGCAACCTCGGCAATGGCGGCAATGCTGTCGTCCCACTGGCGCGCGTAATCCGCCTGGAACGAGTAGTCGAACCCGTCCTGCCCCATCCAGAGCGTCATCAATCGCCCTCCCATTTCGGCCAGGGCGTCAAGCCCGCGTCTGGTCAGGTCGATGGCGGCGCGGCGGGTGGTAGGGTCGGGGTGGGTGAAGGCGCCAAGACGGAAGCCGGGGTCGGTGTAGTAGCGCATGGCCAGGCCGTTCAGCGCCATGCCGTGATCGGCCAGAAGCCGTGACAGTTCAGCCGGGCCATGGTGGTCGAAATGGTCGGGATAGTTCAGGTCGGCGGCATCAAGTCCGCCGACCCGGCCTGCGGCGGCGATCATCTCGGCCACCGAGTCACCCTTTTGCCTGAACGCGTTCAGCCGGGTCGCATAGCGCGGGCGGTTGGGCAGGGTCATGGCTGTCCGGGGGCTGAGAAAAGCTCTGGGTGGTTGCGTTCCAGCGGCTGGAGATAGGTCAGAAGCTGGCGCAAGTGGTGCTGGACCGCCAGACGGGCGGCCTGGGGATCGCGTGCCTCGAACGCCGCGAGGATCAGCCGATGCTCGTCGAGCGTGGCCTGAAGGCGGCCGGGAACCGGCAGGATCAGTTGCCGGGCGCGATGCACGGACAGCCAGGCGGTCTGCGACACCTGCGGCAGGCGGGGAAAGCCGGTGAAGGACAGCATCATGTCGTGCATCTGGCCATCCAGGCCCATGAAGCCCTGTTGGTCACCGTCCGCCGCCAGCGCCTCTTGCAGCCTGAGGTTGCGGCGCAGATCGCGCAGCTGATCGTCGGTGACCTGTTCGGCAACGCGTTCGGCGGCAGCGACCTCGATGGCTTCGCGGATGAAGGCACCTTCGCGGATGTCGGTCATGGAAAGCCGCGTGACAAAAGTGCCTGCCTGCGGCACGACATCCACCAGCCCGTCGGCCGCGAGGCGCGCCACGGCATCGGCCACCGGGCTGCGCGACACGCCGAGCCGGTCACAGATCTCGGGCTTGCGGATGATGTCGCCGGGGCGGTAGGCGAGGGTCAGGATCGCGTGTTTCAGGCTTTGATAGACCCGCTGGCCAAGCGAGCCCTGCAGCCGGTCGAGCGGCACCAGCCGCGCGGCGTCATTCTGGTCTTGTGATCCGGTCGAGGGCGGCTGTAGCATGCTAACATGTTAGACTTGGCGGCCCGGCTGTCAAGAAAGCGCAGCAGGGACCGCGGGATCGGGGTGACATCATGGCAGACGCAATTATCCGATTGCACGCGGCAGACAACCTTGTCATCGCGCTGGCCGACCTGCCCGGGGGAACAATCCTGGCCGGGCTGCCGGTGGCCTTGCCCGGTCCGGTGCCGCGTGGACACAAGCTGGCCACCCGTGCCATTGCGAGGGGCGAGACGGTGCTGCGCTATGGCCAATCCATCGGCCAGGCGACCGAGGACATTCCGGCGGGCGGGCATATCCACAGCCACAACCTTGGCATGGGCCCGCACAGCACGGATTATGCGATGGGGACGCAGGCGACGCCCCTGCCCCCGCTGCCCGGGCGGACATTCCTGGGCTATCATCGCGCCGACGGGCAGGTCGGCACGCGCAACTATATCGGCATCCTGACCTCGGTGAACTGCTCGGGGTCGGTGGCCCGGTTCATCGCCGAGGCGGCCGAGAAGGATCCGGTCCTGTCCGCTATGCCCAACATTGACGGATTCGTCCCCATCGTCCACAACACCGGCTGCGGGATGTCGGGCGTGAACGAGGGCTACGACACCCTGATGCGCACGCTGAAGGGCTATGCGCGGAACGCGAATTTCGGCGGCATTCTCCTGGTCGGCCTTGGCTGCGAGGTGATGCAGGTGCCGGACCTTGTGGGCCAGGGTCGGCTGCGCCCGGACGGCAATTTCCGCTACATGACGATCCAGGGCACGGGCGGGACGCGGGCGACCATCCAGAAGGGGCTGGAGGTGCTGCGCGAGATGGCGGAGGTGGCGTCGAAGGTCGCGCGCGCGCCGGCCCCGGTGTCGAAGCTGATCATCGGGCTGCAATGCGGCGGGTCGGACGGCTATTCAGGGATCACCGCGAACCCCGCTCTGGGCCACGCCAGCGATCTGCTGGTGCGGATGGGCGGCACCACGATCCTGTCGGAAACGCCGGAGATCTACGGGGCCGAACACCTTCTGACCCGCCGCGCGGTCAGCGCGGAGGTGGGCGAAAAGCTGATCGAACGGATCGGCTGGTGGGAAAACTACACCGCGATCAACGGCGGCGAGATGGACAACAACCCCAGCCCCGGCAACAAGCGGGGCGGGCTGACGACGATCCTTGAAAAGTCGCTGGGCGCGGTGGCCAAGGGCGGCACGGCCCCCTTGAGCGGCGTCTACAAGTTCGCCGAACCGATCACCTCGCCCGGGTTCGTCTACATGGACAGCCCCGGCTATGACCCGTGCAGCGTCACCGGCCAGATCGCCAGCGGGGCGACGATGATCGTCTTCACCACCGGACGCGGGTCGGTGTCGGGCTACAAGCCGAGCCCCTGCATCAAGCTGGCCACCAACACCGAGATGTACAACCGTATGGCCGAGGACATGGACATCAACTGCGGCGACATCATCGACGGGGTCAGCATCGAAGCGAAGGGCGCCGAGATCCTGGACAAGATCATCGCCGTCGCCTCGGGCGAGCGGACACTTTCCGAGGAGCTTGGCTTCGGCGGGGCCGAATTCGTGCCCTGGCAGATCGGCGCGGTGATGTAGGTCAGGCCAGGCGGTAGAAGGATCGAGCGGTGTCACGGTAGATCTGACGCTGCTCGGCGTCCGAAAGGTCGGAAATCATGTCGTCGACCAGCGCCACCCAGGCGGGATAGGTGATCGCAAGCGTCGAAACCGGCCAGTCGCCGCCGAACATGATCCGCGACGGCCCAAAGGCCTCCAGCGCGACCTCGATGTAGGGCCGCAGGGTTTCCGGGGTCCAGCCTGCGGCAGCCTCGGTGGCCACGCCGGACAGCTTGCAGACCACATTCTCGCGTCGCGCCAGGTCTCGAACCTGGTCGGCCCAAGGCTGCATCAGCCCCGCGGCGATGCCAGGTTTGGCGATGTGGTCCAGCACCATCGGGACGTTGGGGCAGGCGTCGGCCAGCCCGATCGAGCTTTGCAACTGCGGGTGCTTCAGACACATGTCGAACGACAGGCCATGGCCGTCCAGCGCCCGCACCCCGGCGATGAACTCTGGGCGCAGGCAGAAGGCCGGGTCGGGTTCGTCCTGATAGATCCGCCGCACGCCCCTGACCTTGTCGGTGGCTGCAAGCCGTTCCAGGTCGGCGCGGACGGCGTCGCCCTGCTCCAGCGCGGCATGGCAGACCATCGCCGCGATCCGCGGCTCGGCCTTCGCCTGTTCGAGGATCCAATGCGCCTCGTCAAAGGCGTGCTCCGGGGCGGCGGCGCATTCCAGAAACACCAGGCTTTCGATGGCCACCGACGCGCTGTCCGCCTGGAAGTCGACAGGAAGGAACGGCCGGGCCAGACGCCCTGACAACCATGGATAGCGGATAAGGCGCGGATCCCACAGGTGCAGGTGGCTGTCGACAATGGGAAAACTCGGCATCGCGACCTCCTGCAAGACGGGCCTGCGGCGCATGCTACACCGGCCCGAAGACCGGTGGAAGCGACGGGTCTGCTGCATGACGCATCCGGCCCGGGGCAAGCCTGGGGGCGGATCGAGGTGCGGGGATGATCCTTAGCCATGCAACCCGACGTGACGGCATCCAGGGGGGGCCGGCGTGCGACCGCCGTCTTGTGACTGGTGCCAGCGCGCGCGACCCGTCCGGACCGGCAAGATCGCGACGGATGTGGCGGAGCCCGCCGGCACTCTTCCCTTTGCCCGCGACCGCGATCATCATTGTCGCCATGCTGATCGACCGGCCGACCAGCTGACATGAGGGGCGCGGGATGGGCGATGCAGGCGAGATCGGCGTCAGGAGCGCGCTGCGGTTGCCGGGGGTAACGCAGTCGGACGCCACGGCGACCGACGACACACGGGCGCCCGGGCAAGAGGCGGTGCCCGGGCCTTGCTGCATGCCGCCCGCCTGGCAGCGCAGGCCGAGGCCGGGGTTCTTGCCCGCCGCCGCGAAGCGCGCGGCGCAGGTCAGGCAGAAGGACCGCAGGAAATGACGGTGGCCCGCCCTGCTGTGCTTGTCGTCGGCAGCCTGCACTATGACATCATGGTCAAGGCCGACCACCTGCCCCGCAAGGATGAAACCGCCGTGGGCACGGCCTGGTATCCGAAGTTCGGCGGCAAGGGCGGCAACCAGGCGGTCGCCGTGGCCCGCGCGGGTGCCGCCTGCCGGATGTTCGGGGCCATCGGAGACGACGCGTTCGGCCGTTTCCTGCGGCGCGCTCTGCGGCAGGGTGGCGTGGATGACAGCCATGTCGCCACCCTTGCCGGCCACGGCTCGGGGATCAGCGTGGCGATCCTCGACGGCGCGGGCGACTATGCCGCGACCATCGTCTCGGGGGCCAACCTGCAGATGAACCCCAGCGCGCTGGCCAATGGCGGGCTCTGGCGGGACATCGGTCTTCTGATCCTGCAGAATGAAGTCCCGGAGGCAGTGAACCTCGCCGCAGCACAGCACGCCAGGCAGCGCGGCATCAGGACCGTCCTGAATGCCGCCCCGGCGCGGCAGCTCGCCCCTGATCTCGTGCGCCTGGTCGACATCCTTGTCGTCAACGCTGTCGAGGCCGAGATGATGGGGGCCGATCCGGTGGCTGGCCTGGTCGGTGCCTCCAAGGCGGCAAGGCGGCTGGCCGACCGTTTCGGCACCGTGATCGTGACCGCAGGCAGCAAGGGGCTGGCCGCGGTCGGACCGGATGGAGCGGCCTTTTCGCTTGCCGCAGAACGGGTGCCGGTCGTGTCAAGCCACGGGGCGGGGGATGCCTTCATCGGGGCGCTTGGCGCGGCGCTGATCGAAGGCGTGCCGCTTCGCGCGGCCTGCCAGACGGCATCCCTGGCGGCCGCGCGCCATGTCGGCACGGCGGAGGGGCCCGCGGCGACAGTCGTTGACGGGTCGCGTCCCGGCTGAGGCCATGTCCGCGGTGCCGTCCGGACGACCACGGCCTCTTCCCCTTTCCCCCGCCCCTATGGATGTGCAATCTGCGCGCCATGGCTGACCCGAAATCCGACCCGCTTCCCGAACCCGACCGGCTGGAGGGTGCCCCACACCCCCGCGCGACGCGCGTGCTCTACGGCCATGCCGACCAGCAGGCCGACTTCCTGCGCGCGCAGGTTTCGGGACGGCTGCATCATGCCTGGATGCTGACCGGCCCGAAGGGGGTCGGCAAGGCGACGCTGGCCTGGCGCCTGGCGCGGCTCCTTCTGGCCACCCCACCGGGCGATGGCGGGACGTTCGCGGCACCGGCCTCCGCCACGCTGGACATTCCCGATACCAACCCCGTCGCCCGTCGCCTGCTGCAGGGGTCCGAGCCGCGGCATTTCCTGCTTCGCCGTGGCCCGAACGACAAGGAGACTGCGCTCAGCCAGGTGATCTCGGTCGATGAGGTGCGGAAGATGAAAAGCTTTTTCGCGCTGTCCGCTGCGGATGGTGGCCCCCGGACGGCCATCATCGATTCGCTGGACGAGATGAACACCGCCGCCGCGAATGCGCTGTTGAAGCTGCTGGAGGAACCGCCTGCGCACGTCACGTTTTTCCTGATCGCACATCAGCCTGCCCGGCTTTTGCCGACCATCCGTTCGCGCTGCCGAGAGGTGCGTCTGATGCCGCTTGGGTCGCAGGATCTGTCCGATGCCCTGACGCAAGCGGGCGGCGTGGTCGCCCCCGAGGATCGTCAGGCCCTGGCCGAGCTTTCCGGCGGTTCGGTGGGCGAGGCTTTCCGGCTTGCCAACCTCGACGGACTGAAGCTTTACGCCGCGCTCGTCCGGCTGTTTGCCACCCTGCCCCGCCTTGACCGTCCGCAGGCGCTGGCGCTTGCCGATCTCGCAGGGGCGCGCGGCGCTGCCGAGACCTTCGACCTTCTCGTGACCCTGATCGATCTGTTCCTTGCCCGCCTCGCGCGCAGCGGCGTGACCGGGCACCCTCCCGCCGAAGCCGCACCCGGCGAGACGCAGCTTCTCGTGCGCCTTGCCCCGGTTCCGCTTGCCGCCCGCGCCTGGGCCGAGCTGGCCCAGTCGCTGGCGGCCCGGGCCCGGCGCGGCAAGGCGGTCAACCTTGACCCCGCTGCTCTTCTGATGGATATGCTTCTGAAGGTCGACGAGACGGCGGGGAGCCTCGCCCAGAGGTAGCCCGAACATGTCCCCCCTTCCCGATCTGGTCGATAGCCATTGCCATCTCGACTTTCCCGAACTTGCCTCCGAGACCGCAGAGATCATCGCCCGCGCGCGCGCTGCCGGGGTCAACCGGATGGTCACGATCTGCACGCGGCTCCGCCACGAGCCGCGGGTGCGCGCCATCGCCGAGGCACACACGGAAGTCTTCTACGCCGCCGGCACGCATCCGATGAACGCCGCCGAGGAACCCCTCGTCTCGGTCGAGGACCTTGTCGCCCTCGCCCGCCAGCCCCGCTGTGTCGGCATCGGCGAGACCGGGCTTGACTACCACTACACGGCCGACTCGAAAGCCGTCCAGCAGACCAGCCTGCGCCTGCATATCGAGGCCGCGCAGGAAACCGGCCTGCCGCTGATCATCCATTCCCGCGACGCGGACGAGGACATGGAAACGATCCTTTATGAGGGCATGAAGCGCCGCCCATACGCCTGTGTCATGCACTGCTTCTCCTCGGGTCCCCGACTGGCAGAGGCCGCCATCGAGATGGGCTTCACCCTGTCGATCTCCGGCATCGCCGCTTTCCCGAAAAGCCGGGATCTGCGCGACATCTTCGCCAGAACCCCGCTTGACCGGCTGATCCTGGAAACCGACAGCCCCTACCTCGCACCGCCGCCCTTCCGCGGCAAGCGCAACGAACCGGCCTATGTCGCCCACACCGCCCGCGCGCTGGCACCCCTGTTCGGCCTTGAACTCGAAGTTTTCGCCGCCCGGACAACCGCAAACTTCGACCGGCTCTTTCCCCGCGCAGCGCGCAGCGCAAAGGCCGCGTGATGGCGCGGGTCATCTTCACCATCCTCGGCTGCGGCTCTTCGGGCGGCGTGCCGCGCCTCGGCGGTCTCTGGGGCGACTGCGATCCTTCAAACCCCAGGAACCGCCGTCGCCGCTGTTCCTTGCTCGTCACCCGTGAAACGGCCGCTGGCTGCACCCGCGTGCTGATCGACACGTCGCCTGACATGCGCGAACAGCTCCTCGACGCGGGCGTCGGCGCACTTGACGGGGTGGTCTACACCCACAGCCATGCCGACCACATGCACGGCATAGACGACTTGCGTCAGGTGGTCTTCAACCAGCGCCAGCGCTTGGCCGTCTGGGCCGACCCGCCCACGCAAGAGGCGCTCCTGTCCCGCTTTGGCTATGCCTTCGCGCAGCCCGAAGGCTCGCCCTATCCGCCGATCCTCGATCTGCACACCATCGACGGGCCGGTCACCGTCCCCGGCGCTGGAGGTCCGGTCACCCTGACCCCGTTCCGCGCCGATCACGGCAGCATGGACGCGCTCGGCTTTCGCATCGGTCCCCTGGCCTACCTGCCCGACGCCGTCGACATCCCGGCGGAAAGCTGGCCCCTGCTTTCCGGCCTGGATTGCTGGATTGTCGATGCGCTGCGCCGCAAGCCGCATCCGACCCATGCCCATCTCGACATGACGCTTGGCTGGATCGCCCGCGCACAGCCTGTCAGGGCAGTGATCACCAACATGCACATCGACCTTGACTACGAAACGCTGCGCGCGGAACTGCCCCCGCATATCACGCCCGCCTACGACGGCATGACCGTGACCTATGACAACCAGCTCTGACCCAGCTGCTTGCCCATTTCCGAAATACTCCACGGGGGGTGCGGGGGGTGTGACCCCCCCCGCCCGGCCGCAGAGATGAGCGCGCTGCTGGACGTCATCCTGCCGGTCTTCCTGGTCATCGGCTTTGGCTATGCCGCGGTGAAGGCAAACCTTCTTTCTGAACCCGCGATCGACGGCCTCATGCGCTTTGCCCAGAACTTCGCGGTGCCCTGCCTGCTGTTCCGCTCGATCGCGCATCTGGACCTGTCGGCGGCCTATGACCTCGGCCTGATGACCAGCTTCTATGCCGGAGCCTTCGCCGGGTTCTTTGTCAGCTTTTTCGGCGCGATGCTGATTTTCGGCCGCCCCATGCCCGATGCCGTCGCCATCGGCTTTGCCGGGCTCTTTTCCAACTCGCTTCTCCTTGGCCTCGCCATCACCGAGCGCGCCTATGGCACCGAGGCGCTGCAAGGCAACTATGCGATCATCTCGCTGCACGCGCCCGTGCTCTACGGCTTCGGAATCGCGTTGATGGAATGGGCGCGGACGCGGGGGCGCGGGCTTTCCGGACCGGCACTCCTGCGCCAGATCGCGCGAGCGATCCTTTCGCAATCGCTGGTGATCGGCATCCTCCTCGGCTTCGCCGTGAACCTGGCCGGGAACCCGCTGCCGGACTTCTTCTGGTCCGGCATCGACATGATCGCCCGCGCCGCGATCCCGGTGGCGCTTTTCGGCCTCGGCGGAGTTCTTGTCCGCTACAGGATCGAGGGCGACATCGGGCCGGTCCTGCTGGTCAGCTTCGCCTCGCTGGTCCTGCATCCCGCACTCACCTGGGGCCTTGGCACCCGGGTGTTCCAGCTTGACACGGCCGCCCTGCGCTCGGCCGTGGTGACCGCCGCCATGGCCCCCGGTGTCAACGCCTACATGTTCGCGCACATGTATGGGGTCGGAAAACGGGTCAACGCCTCGGCGGTGCTGGTCGCAACGGCAGCCTCGATCCTGACCGCCTGGGCCTGGCTGCGCCTGCTGCCGTGACGGCTGTCCTGAAGCTGGCCACGCGCGGACGGCTTCGGCCATCACGGCAAATCAATGGCTTGCCAGCGGGCGTTCAGATTTCGTCAACCTTTGCCCGGCGCGTCTGAAGGCGCGTCGGTTGCATCGCACCCCGCGGCAGACGGGTCGTTGCCAGATCGGGAGAGGCGCTCCGACGGCGGACAGGTCAGAGACCCTACCGGAACAGCACCAGCGCCGACGGGCTCCACGCCACGCGCACTTTGGTGCCGACGTCGAGGACCGGGCGACCGGGGACGTTGCGCATCGACAGGCGCACTTCGACGTCGGTCCCGCCAAGGTAGACGTCATAGTAGGTCATGTCGCCGAAGTAGATCACTTCATCGATGACACCTGCCGTCTCGCGTTCCGGGGCTTTCTGGTCGTCGTAGAGCAGCGTCAGGGTTTCCGGTCGCAGGCCGACCACGGGGCTGTCGCCGGATTTGACCGGCGCCTGGGCGATGTCCAGCGTGACCCGGCCGAGGCCTTTGGCATCGACATCGACGCTGTTGCCGCTCTCGGACAGGATATCGGCGGGGACGAAGTTCATCGTGCCGATGAAATCGGCGACCTTCTTTGTCGCCGGGCGGCGATAGAGCGTCTCTGGATCGGCAAGCTGGGCGATCTCGCCGTCGAACATCACGGCAATCCGGTCGGACATGACCAGCGCCTCTTCCTGGTCGTGGGTCACCAGGATGAAGGTGATGCCGACCTGACGCTGCAGCTTGATCAGTTCGACCTGCATGTGTTCGCGCATCTTCTTGTCGAGCGCGCTGAGCGGCTCGTCCAGAAGCAGCACCTTCGGCTTCAGGATGAGGGCCCGCGCCAGCGCCACGCGCTGCCGCTGGCCGCCCGAAAGCGCATGGGCCGCCCGCTTGCCAAAGCCTTTCAGGCCGACCATGTCCAGCGACTCGGCCACGGCCTTCGCCTTTTCCTCTTTCGAGCGCGGGTCCTTCCGCAGGCCGAAGCCCACGTTTTCCTCGACCGTCATGTGCGGGAAGATCGCGTAGCTTTGGAACACCATGTTCGTGGGCCGCGTGTTTGCCGCGACCGAGGCCATGTCCTTGCCGTCGATCATGATCACGCCGGAGGAGATGTCCTCGAACCCGGCGATGGTGCGCAAAAGCGTGGTCTTGCCACAGCCCGAGGGGCCAAGGAGCGAGAAGAACTCGCCCGCCTTGATCGTGCCGTTGATGCCGCGGAGCGCATGGTAGTCGCCATAATACTTATGGACCTCCTTGAACTCGATCATCGTCGGGCGGTCGTCGGAAAAGGTCACAGGAAGCCTCCGGAATCTTTGCCACCTGCCTTGGCGATGCCACGACGGCGGAAGTACTCGGCGAAACCGAGCAGGATGATCGACATGCAGACGAGCACGGTTCCCAGGGCCAGCATCGAGGGCACCTTGGCCGGGAAACGGAACTGACCGAAGATATAGACCGACAGGATCGGCTGGCCGGAACCGAGAAAGTTCGAGATGATGAACTCGTCGAACGAGATGGTGAAGCAGATGAGGAACGACGCCAGGATGCCCGGCATCACCAGCGGCAGGATGATCAGGCGGAAGGTGCCCCAAGCGGTTTCGCCGAGGTCCATCGCGGCTTCTTCCAGCGATTTGTCGAGGCTCTGGAACGCCGAGGTCAGGATGGCGACCGCGAAGGGCGTGGTGATCAGGACCTGGCCGATGATCACGGTGAACAGGGACAGCGGCACGCCGATCGACAGAAGCACCACCAGCAACGCCATGGCCACGATCATCTCGGGCAGGACAAGCGGCAGCATGATCAGCCCCATGAGAGGCACCTTGCCCGGGAACCGATAGCGGACCGAGGCGCGGGCGGCGAAGATGCCGAGGACCGTCGACAGCGTTGCCACCGACAGTGCGATGATCAGGCTGTTCTTGGCCGCCGTCCGCAGGTTCTGGTCCGACAGCATCTCGCGAAACCAGTCCAGCGTGAACCCCTGCAACGGGAAGGCGACGACCTTGCCGCTGTTGAAGGCGAAGATCGGCAGCAGCACGATCGGCGCGTAAAGGAAGACGAGGTAGAAGATCGTGTAGCTTTTCAGCAGCGGGGCACGTTTCATTTCTGCCCCCGGATGAAGCGCCGGTTCAGCAGTACGAAGCCGACGCTCACGATCCCCACCATCAGCATCGACGCCACGGCAAAGGCAGAGCCCTGCGGGAAATCCTGCAGTTTCAGAAGCTGGGTCTCGATGAAGTTGGCGATCAGCGGCTGCTTTCCGTCACCGACCAGTCTGGGCGTCACATAGTCGCCAACTGTGGGGATGAACACGATCAAGGACGCAGCGATCACCCCGGGCATGGACAGAGGCAGTGTGACGCGCAGGAACGTGATCCAGCGGCTTTCGCCCAGATCCTGACCTGCCTCGAGCAGTGACCGGTCGACCTTTTCGAGACTGACGAAGATCGGCAGCACGGCAAACGGGGCGTAAGCATGGGCAAGGATGAAGATGATTGCCGGCACGCCATAGCTGGAGAAATTGAGCTGGGTGTTCGTGATCCCGAGGGACATCAACAACTTGTCCAGCAGCCCATCATATCCGAGGATCACGAACCACAGGCTCACCCGGATGATGTAGCTTGTCCAGAACGGGATGGTGATCAGAAACAGCCAAAGGCTTTTCCGGTCCGGCTTGACGTGGAAGCTGACGAAATATGCCACCGGATAGGCCAGCAGAACCGTGATCAGCGTCACGGCGAGCGCAATCATCAACGACTTCAGCAGCACGAAGACGTAGACTGCGTTGCTCAGGCCGTTCCAGATCCATTTCAGAAAGGTCAGATCCGGGTCCTCGCCGGGCATTCCCTTCGCAAAATAGTCGATGAGGTTTCCGCCACCCTTCGTGTTGAGCAGACTGTAGTAATTCTCGCCGGTGACCGGAAAGGAGACATTGCCCCGCCCGCCGGTCATCACCGAATAGATCAGCACGGTCGCCAGCGGCACGGCGAGAAGCAGAATCACATAGATCGCCGTCGGTGAGATCAGCTTGAGGCCAGTTCTGGCCTCGGAACCTGGCGTTGCAGCCATTTTTCCCCCTGTCCGGCCGCGCTCCGGCAGCCTTGTGATTTGATCAAATCTAGACCGGATGAACACGTGAAGGCAAGGGGGGCATCATTCGCGAAGGAAATCAACCCCGCGGGCGGGGCACCCCGGGAGAAACGGAGGCATCGCGAGCCCGCCTCGGATCAGGAGGCGATACGCTCGATCGCGATCGCCCGTTTCTTCAGCTCGTCATAAAGTGTCGGCAGCACCCGGATCGAACCGACCGCAAGGCGGAGCGCCTCGGAGATGCGGGCCTCGGAGGGATCATCGCTTGCCACGCGCCAGGTGATGCGCCGGGCAACGCCGTCGTCATAGACGATCTCGGTCAGTCCGTGCCGGTTCTTGCGCCAACCAAGGAAATCCGCGCCGCCGTGCGGCGCGTGAAAGGTATGTTGAAGTCCCATTTTTCGGGCTCTCTTTTTTTCTGCTCGTGCGCGAAAGGTGGGGCAGGCGGGGCGGCCCCGTCAACCGGGCTTCCGGGCAAATCCGCGTGAGCGGGTCCGAATTGCCACAGGTCGGGAATTTCAGACCAGAAGGTCGGACGGCGGCCTCGCCAGCAGGTCGGCGAGGGTGCGCATCGCGGTCACGAACGCCTCGCGCGACAGGGCCGCCGCGATGGCGATGCGGACGGCATTCGGGGCGCGGCCGTGGACCAGCGCGTATTCGTCGGCCGACCGGACGAGGACGCCCCGGGTCTCGGCGGTGCGCAGGAAGGTCGAGGCGCGCCAGCCCTGCGGCAAGCGCAGCCAGACAAAGGGCACGCCGGGTTGCCAGCCAAGGTCGAAGGCACCAAGATGATTGACAAGGATCTGCTGGCGGGCGGCGAATTCGGCCTGTACCGCCTCGCGGATGCGCGCGGCGTCGCCCGAGCGGAAGAGGTGGAGCATCAGGTCGGCGACCGGGCGCGAGAGGGCGAAGAAGCCGTGCTGGGCGGTTAGGCGTCCGGCCTCGCCCATCCCGGCGGGGCAGATGACATAGCCAAAGCGCAGTGCCGCCGAGAGGGTCTTGGAGACGGAACCGACCAGCCAGACCCGCTCCGGCGCCAGGGCGCGCAAGGCGGGAATGTCAGAGGCGGCGACGGAATAGCAGTCATCCTCCAGAATCTGCAGGTCGTAGGCCCGTGCGATTTCGGCGATCTCCTGCCGACGCTTCACCGGCATCCGGCCTGTGGTGGGGTTCTGCGCCTCGGTCGTGAGGCAGAGAACCTGCGCGCCGTGGCGGCGACAGGCGGCCTCCAGCGCCTCGGGGACGATCCCGTGTTCGTCGATCTCGACCGGAACGACTTCGGCGCGGGCGGCGCGGGCGGCGTAACGAAAACCCGGATAGGCCAGTTCCTCGATCAGGACGACTGGCCGCTCGCCACGCAGGCAGCAATCGAAGATCAGGTGGATGGCGTTCTGCCCGCCATGGGTCAGCGCCACGTCCTCGGGGCCGATGGGACCAAGGATGCGGTCGCCCATCCAGGCGACAACCTCGGCGCGCAGGGCCGCCTCGCCCAGCTGGCTGGTATAGTCGAGCCACCCCTGCCCCGTGGTTTCGGCCATCTGCAGCAAGGCCGCCCGGATCGCGGAAGCTTGGCCGACCTCGGGCACCTGCGGCGGACGCAGATCGACAAGCCCGGTGGTGCCGCCGGTGATCCGTTCGGTATACAATGCCTGCGTCGGGCCAAGCCGCGGAGATTGTGCCGCCACGAAGGTTCCCCGCCCGACTGTGGCCGCCAGAAGGCCCTCCTGCGTGGCAAGCTGGTAGGCCCGGGCAACGGTTCCGGGCGTAAGTTGCAGGCGCCAGGCCAGATCGCGCACGGTCGGAAGCTGGGAGTTCGCCGGAAAATCGCCGCTGCGGATCGCATCCCGCAAGGCGCGCGACAGGGCCAGATACTTGGGTCCGGGAAATTGAGTCAGATCGGGCGACCAAGTTGTATCAGTCACAATATACCTCTGGCGACTCATTTGCGGAGAGCTTTAGATTATCTTAGTAAAATCGGCCTATTGTATCAATACAAATCGAAGGAGGCGCAAATGCCCCGGACCCGGATCCAGACCCTGCCGCTCAGCCTTCCCCGCGGCCTTGTCGCGCTGAGCCTGACCGCTTTCACCCGGGCGCTGGCCCGCCGCAGCGACCGCCAGCGCCTTGCCCAGCTTGACGCGCATCTGCTGCGCGACATCGGCCTTGATGCACAGGACGCGCGCCGCGAATGCGAAAAGCCCTTCTGGCAGGCCTGACACATTCGCTCGAGCGTCGTTTCTACCCCTGACTGGGCCGGGTTCTTCCCGGCCCTTCTTTTTGTCTGCGAAATGCAAAAGGCCCGCCAGATCGGCGGGCCTTCGCAGTCTGGTACGCTGCCGCGCACCCTGCGCAGGCAATCAGCGCTTGGAGAACTGGAAGGACCGGCGGGCCTTCGGCTTGCCGTATTTCTTCCGTTCGACGACGCGGCTGTCGCGGGTCAGGAAGCCTGCGGCTTTCAGGGCACCGCGCAGGGCGGGCTCATACAGCTGCAGCGCCTTCGATATGCCGTGCTTCACCGCCCCGGCCTGGCCCGAAAGCCCGCCCCCGGCGACGGTCGCGTAGACGTCGAACTGGCCTTCCACATTGGCCACGGTGAAGGGCTGCTTCAGGATCATCTGCAGCACGGGGCGGGCGAAGTAGACCGCCATTTCCTTGCCGTTGACCACGACCTTGCCAGACCCGGGCTTGACCCAGACGCGGGCGACCGCATCCTTGCGCTTGCCGGTGGCGTAGGACCGGCCGAGCTTGTCGCGCACGGCGACGCGGGGCGCGGCCTCGACTGCGGCGGGCGCCGAGCCGACCGCCGACTTCAGGTCATCGAGAGATTTGATATCGGCCATGATCACGCGCTCCGGGTGTTCTTCGGGTTCAGGACCTTGACGTCCAGAACGGTGGGCTGCTGTGCTTCATGCGGATGGGCGGCCCCGGCATAGACACGCAGGTTCGTCATCTGCTGGCGGCCAAGACGGTTCCTCGTGATCATCCGCTCGACGGCCTTTTCCACCACACGTTCGGGATGGTTGCCTTCGAGGATCTGTTTCGCCGTCCGCTGCTTGATCCCGCCCGGATGACCGGTGTGCCAGTAATAGACCTTGTCGTTGCGCTTGTTGCCGGTCATCTGCACCAAGCCAGCATTGATGACGATGACGTTGTCACCCATGTCCATGTGGGGGGTGAAGGTCGGCTTGTTCTTGCCGCGCAGGATGTTGGCGACGATCGTGGCAAGGCGGCCCAGAACGACGCCCTCGGCGTCGATCAGGATCCACTTCTTCTCGATGTCCGCCGGAGTAGCGGTGAAGGTTTTCATCGTGGTTCCCAACGAAGAGGAGGGCAGAAGCGCCCCCGTAAATCTCGGATGGCGGCTTATCGCCGAAGGCAGATGCAGCGTCAAGCGCCACGACCAAGATTTATGGATTTGAAATCATGCACTTGCGCTAACGGTATCATAATACCCCCGTAGCGCCTTGCCCATTTTGCAAATACTCTGGGGGTTTGGGGGTGAAACCCCCATCGCCCGAGCCGGTTGGCGCTTGCGCCAGAGGCGAGACGGAAGGCGTGCGGCGAATGCCGCTCGAGCTGGCTACCGCAGTCTTGGCGGGCGCGTCGGGTCCATGCCGGGCGCCTCCGGGGCCGGCGCCGGCACTTCCGCCGCCGGAAGGTCAAAGCGCAACGCAACGCGCGCCATCGCCACGGCGGCAGGCGCGTCGGCCGGCAGGAAGACCACATCCAGTTCTCCGGCCTCGATGCCCGAAAAGACCAGCGCCTCGTTCATCGCCCGCGCGAGCGCCGCCTCGGCCCCTCTGGCCGCGTCCAGAAGCGCCAGGAGGTGCCCGCGCCGACCGTCCCGGTAGACGACCCCGACCAGCAGCGCAGCGACGGCCAGACCTGCGGCGCGCGCCAGTTTCGCGTCCAACCCCGTGATCACCGTCTCGGGCACGGTGGGCGGCAGGAAGTCCGATGGCAGGGCTTCGACTTCCACGGGCCCGCCTTCCAGTGTCTCTGCCAGCCAGTCCATCGCCGCCGGGGGCAACAGCATGGACGACGGCGCCACGCCCAGGTTCACCCCCATCCCGATGCCCCGCCCCTTCAGCAGGCCCGCGATCAGCCGCCCGGGCAGGGCCGCATAGGGGGCGATGCCGCCGGTGAAGCTGGCCAACCGCTCTTCACGATCGAACACCAGCACCACCGGCCCGTCCTCCAGGTCGAAGATGCGCGGCTCCAGGGTGTCGCCGACAGCCTCCCGCGCCAGCAGGAGCACCATCTCGCCATCGGCCAGGCGCTCGAAGAAGCGCAGGCGCAGCGCCTCGTTCCCGGGGTCGGCCGAGACGGCGGCATGGGCGGCGTCAAGCAGGGTCACAGGCTCAGACATCCATCACCTCCCGCACCCGGGCGCGCAGGGCCGGAAGCAGCTCGACCGCGAACCAGGGATTGCGTTTCAGTCACCCCGTATTCCGCCACGAGGGATGCGGCAAGGGAAAGACGCCCTGCCCCGCCCCGCCGCGCCAATCGGCCACGGCGGCGGTAACCTGGCGCGGGACCGTGCCGTGCCGCAAGCGCGAAGCCTGCCCGCCCCGCGCCCGGCCAGCGCCCGTCGCCGCTCGCGGCGAGCAGTTTCCATCCGCAGCCCTTTAAAGGCCACAAACTGGATGTTAACGATATGGTCGTAGCCATAACGAAGACGCCCAGCAAACGGGTGCCGAGGCCAGGATGATCGAGTTCCGCAACGTGTCAAAATCGTTCTGGACGGGACAGCAGCGCAAGGTGATCCTTGATCGCGCCTCGTTCCGGGTGGAGCTTGGCAATTCCATGGGCATCCTGGCCGGGAACGGTACCGGCAAGACCACGATCATCAACATGATGGCAGGCCTGGAAAAACCGGACGAAGGCGTGATCAGGAAGACCTCGCGCGTGTCCTTTCCCCTTGGCTTCATGGGGGGCGTGAACAACAAGCATTCCGCCAAGGAAAACTGCCGCTACATCGCGCGCCTCTATGGCCTTGACCCGGACTATGTCGAAAGTTTCTGCCGCTGGGTCTGCGGGCTGAGCGAGTATTTCGAGATGCCGTTGTCCACCTATTCCTCCGGGATGCGCAGCCGGTTTTCGTTTTCCCTGCTGCTGTCGATCGAATTCGACATCTACCTGATCGATGAAGGCATGCCCGCCACGGCGGACGTGGAATTCAACCGCAAGGCCGGAAACATTCTTCAGGAACGGCTGAAGAATTCGACGGTCGTCATCGTCTCGCACTCGCCCAAGACGCTGGAGAGGTTCTGCCGCTCGGCGGCGGTCCTGAAGAACGGCACGCTCTACCAGTTCGAGACCCTTGAAGAAGCGAAACTTCTGTATGACTACCAATCCTAAGGCCGCCCGCTACAACACCCGCCCGGTGGAACGACCGGCCGTGCCGGAGGCACCGGATGCGTCCGGTCTGTTCGACACGCAGGACGACGGGTTCGGCACTCTCGACGTTCGCCAGGACGAAGAGCGCGCGCCCCCACCGCCCCCCGTTCCCGAGGTCGGACCCACCGCCGCAGACCTGGCTGACGTCGACGCCCGGCAACCTGCCCGCAAGGCCGGGACGCCCGAGGAAATCGAGGCCGCGCTTGCCCGCATCGCGGCGGAAGGGTTGACCGGCCGCCAGCTTCGACGGGCACTGCTGATCGCGCAAAAGCACCAGATCGCTCCCAAGTCCGAGTTTGACGCCGTCCGCCTGCTGCGAGAGGCCGGGATCGACCCGTTCTCGCGCGCCTCGATGCTGCGGATCGTCAGCTCTCAGGGCCAGGGAGAGCCGGCCGGTCCCGGGGGTGCCGACGCCCTGCCCCGCCAGGCCGGGCGCGAGCTTGCCCGTCTGCCCGGCGACACGGTGCAGCTGCCGAAACGTGCGCGGCCCGTGGCCCTGCCCTCGACCGAACAGCGCGCGGAAGTCAACCAGGCGGCCGAGATTCTGCGGATGCAGCAGGACATCGCGCGCCGCCGCCGCCGCCGGCTGGCCCTTCTGGCTGCAAGGATGTTCGCCTTCGTGCTGTTGCCGACCTTCCTTGCCGGTTGGTACTTCTACAGGATTGCCACGCCGATGTATTCGGTGCGCTCGGATTCGTGATCCAGCAGGCAGGCCCGGCATCGTCCGGCGGCTCGCTCGGGGGACTTTTTTCCGGCACGGCCTTCGCGACCTCGCAGGATTCCATCGCCGTGCAAGGCTATCTGCAATCACGAGAGGCGATGGGTCGGCTGGACAAGGACCTGGGTTTCCGCGCGCATTTCCAGAACCCCAAGATCGACCCGCTGCAGCGGCTGGACCAGGACGCCACGCTTGAGGCGGCCTACAAGGTCTACAAGAAGTTCCTGAAGATCTCGTTCGACACCACCGAAGGCGTGATCCGGATGGATGTCATGGCGGACGACCCGCTGGTGGCGACGGCGTGGTCGCGGCAGCTGATAAGATATGCGGAAGGTCAGGTCGACAACTTGACGCAACGCCTGCGCGCCAACCAGATGCAGGATGCCCAGGCCAGCTATGATGCGGCACAGGCGTCCCTGATGGAGTCGCAACGCCGCCTGATCGCTCTGCAGGAGAAGTTCAAGATCATCTCCTCCGAGACCGAGGTCGGCCTGATCGTGGGCCAGATCAGCGGGCTGGAGGACCAGATCACCCAGGAAAGACTGGCGCTGGCGCAGATGGAATCGAACCCCGAGCCGAACCAGGCACGGATGGAACCGATCAAGCGCCGGATTGCCACGCTCGATGCGCAGGTGGCCGAACTGCGCGCCCGGATGACCGAAAACAGCGCCGACGCGACCAGCCTGGCGGAAATCCAGGGCGAGCTTCTGATGGCGCAGTCGGACATGCAGACCCGACAGATGCTGCTTGCCCAGGCGCTGCAGTCGATGGAAACGTCCCGGGTCGAGGCCAACCGTCAGGTCCGCTATCTGTCGCTGTCGGTCAGTCCGATCCCGCCCGACGAACCGGCCTACCCGCGCGCCTTCGAGAACACGCTGGTCACCATGTTGATCCTTCTGGGGATTTACCTCATGGTCTCGATGACCGCAGCGATCCTGCGGGAACAGGTCTCGTCGTAAGGGATTGCGCATGAAGGACGTCCAGATCGGCGGGTTGACCGTCGGCAACGACCGGCCGCTTTTGGTCATCGCCGGGCCTTGCCAGCTGGAAAGCCTGGACCACGCCCAGATGATCGCGGGCCGGATGGCCGAGGCATGCCGGGCCGCGGGCGCGCAATATGTTTTCAAGGCCAGCTACGACAAGGCCAATCGCACTTCGCTGTCGGGCAAGCGCGGGATGGGGATGGAGGCGGGGCTGAACGTGCTGGCAGCGGTGCGCGCGCTGGGAATTCCGGTCCTGACCGATGTCCATGACGCGGGTCAGGCGCGCGAGGCGGCCTTGGCCGTCGACGTGATCCAGATCCCGGCCTTCCTGTGCCGGCAGACCGATCTCCTGCTTGCGGCGGGCGAGACGGGGGCGGTGGTGAACGTGAAGAAGGGCCAGTTTCTCGCGCCCTGGGACATGGCCAATGTCGCGGCCAAGGTGGCCTCGACCGGCAACGACCGCATCCTTCTGACCGAACGCGGGGTCAGCTTCGGCTACAACACGCTGGTGGCCGACATGCGGTCCCTGCCGATCCTGGCGCGAACCGGCTGGCCGGTGGTCATGGACGCTACACATTCGGTGCAACAGCCCGGCGGGCAGGGATCGAGTTCGGGCGGTCAGCGCGAGTTCGCCCCGGTCATGGCCCGCGCAGCGGTGTCTCTGGGCATCGCCGGGGTCTTCATCGAGACGCATGAGAACCCGGACCGCGCCCCCTCGGACGGACCGAACATGATTGCACTGGACCAGATGCCGGCCCTGGTCGACAGCCTGATGCAGTTCGACCGGCTGGCCAAGGCTGATCCGATCCGCATCTGACGTCACGCGATGGCAGCGGATGCCGCACCCGGCCTCTGCAAGCCTCGCCGGTGACGTTGGTGCGGTGCGATTGCGCGGAAAGGCTGGCTGGGGCGCTAGGATTCGAACCTAGGTATGGCGGTACCAAAAACCGCTGCCTTACCACTTGGCGACGCCCCAACCGTGCGCCGGTGTTTAGCGAAGGGCCCAAGGGCGTGCAAGGCCCTCGGGACGAAAATTTCCGCGGCGGTTCGCGGCTTGCCGGGCACGGGCGGGGCCGCTAGGACGAGGCATGGTGTGGGACACGATCATCCTTGGGGCCGGTGCCGCCGGCATGATGGCGGGGGCAGAGGCCGGACGCCGCGGACGCAGCGTTCTGGTCATCGACCATGCCAGGGCACCCGGTGAAAAGATCCGCATCTCCGGCGGCGGGCGGTGCAATTTCACCAACCTTGGCATCGCGCCCGACCGGTTCCTGTCGCAGAATCCGCGATTTGCGCTGTCCGCGCTGAAGCGGTTCACACAATGGGACTTCATCGCCCGGCTGGACGCGGCCGGGATTGGCTGGCACGAAAAGGCGCTGGGTCAACTGTTCTGCGACGGGTCTGCGACGCAGGTCGTTGCGATGCTGGTCGGCGACATGGCCCGGGCGGGGGTCAGCCTCTGGCTGGACTGCGCCGTCGGCGAGGTGCGGCGCGAGGGGTCCGGCTTTGTCGTCGGGACCGCGCGCGGGCCCCAGACGGCGCGGACGGTGGTCGTGGCGACCGGCGGCAAGTCGATCCCGAAGATGGGCGCGACGGGCTTTGGCTATCAGATCGCCGAACGCTTTGGCCTGCCGCTGGTCGAGACGCGGCCCGCGCTGGTGCCGCTGACCTTCGCCGACCAGGAACTGGCGTGGATGCGGCCCCTTGCCGGAGTTTCGGTTCCAGCCCGGGTTTCTTCCGGACGGACCGGCTTTGCCGAGGCGATGCTGTTCACGCATCGCGGGCTTTCCGGGCCGGCGATCCTGCAGATCTCGTCCTACTGGCGCGAGGGCGAGCCGATCCTGATCGATCTGACCCCCGGGCAGGACCTTGCGGCGGGGCTTCGGGCCGCGAAGGCCGCGCAGGGCAAGGTTGCCTTGCGCACCGCCCTTTGTCACTGGCTGCCGGAACGTCTGGCACGGCATCTGGAGGTGGCAGCGGGTGTCACCGCGCCGCTGGCGGAACTGGGCGGCGCGGCGCTGGACCGGATCGCGACGGGCATCCGGAACTGGCAGCTGGTGCCGGTCGGATCCGAAGGCTATCGCACCGCCGAGGTTACCCTGGGCGGGGTCGACACCCGCGCGCTGGACGGCCGCACGATGGAAGCGAAGGGAGTGCCCGGCCTGTTCTTCATCGGCGAGGTCGTCGATGTGACCGGCTGGCTTGGCGGCTACAATTTTCAATGGGCCTGGTCGAGCGGCTGGGCGGCAGGCCAGGCGCTGTAACGCTAGATCTCGATCTTGGCGAACCCGTCGCGCAAAGCGTTCGACCAGGCTTCGGACATCGCGCGGAAGGCGGGATCGCCCGCCTCGATCCGGCGCTTCTGGGTGACCTTGCAGGCGTCGCGGTCGATCACGGCAAGGTCGAGCGGCATCCCCACCGACAGGTTCGACCGCAAGGTCGAATCCATCGACAGAAGCACTGCCTTCTGCGCATCCGACAGACTGGTCGTGGGCTTCACCACCCGGTCCAGGATCGGCTTGCCGTATTTGTGCTCGCCGATCTGCAGGAACGGCGTGTCCTCGGTCGCCTCGATGAAATTGCCTTCGGGATAGATCAGGAACAGCCGCATCGCGCCACCCTTGCGCTGTCCCGCGACGATCATCGATGCCGAAGCCCCCTGCATCGCCGACAGCCTCTCGTCGACTTCGGCCCGGACGGCGGCCAGGCGTGCGCCGACGATCTCGGCCACCTTGAGCAATGTCGGCGCCAGCATGATCGAGGTTTCCGGCGTGGCGTCGGCATCCTCGATCGCCTCGCGCAGCTGGGCGATGGCGGTCTGCGTCACGGACAGGCTTCCGGCGGTCATGATGACGATGACACGTTCGCCGGGATCCTCGAAAGTGAACATCTTGCGGTAGGTCGAGATATTGTCGAGCCCGGCATTGGTGCGCGTGTCCGACAGAAGCACCATGCCGTCGTTCAGCAGCAGGCCCACGCAGTACGTCATCGTCTTTCCCCCGTTCCAGCCCGCACCCTATTGGGCCGCCTGGAGGATCGCAACCGTCACATCCATCGCTTCGGTCGCCCCGCCGCGCGCGATGCCGCGGATCGGCGCTGCATCCTGCGCATCGAAGCCCGAGCCGAGCCGGATATACCGCGCGTCCGGGCTGCAGCGGTTCGCCGGGTCGAAGCCCACCCAGCCCAGAGCCGCAACATGCAACTCGGCCCAGGCATGGGCGGCTTCGTGCATCGTGCCGTCTTCGGTGGCGAAGAGATAGCCCGACACATAGCGCGCCGGGATGCCGCGATACCGGGCGCAGGCGATCAGTGCATGGGCGTGGTCCTGGCAGACGCCTTCGCCAAGGGCAAGCGCCTCGGCCGCGGTGGTGTGGGCATGCGTGACGCCGGGACGGTATGCGATGGCACCCGAAACAGCGGCCGAGAGCGCATGGGCAAGCGACAGCATGTCAGCACCGGAGGCGCTTTCGCCAAGGGCGGCAAGGGCCGGGTCGATCCGCGTCGGGGCGGTGTCGCGAAGATAGCAGTCCGCCGCCACTGACTCGCGGTGACCGCGAAGCACACCGGACAGGTCCATCGTCTCGACCGTGCCCCGCACCTGCACGGCAACCTCGGTGACCGGACCGGCGATGGTCCAGCCGCGGACCTCGTCTCCGGCCCCGTCGCGATGCCGCGCCCCCTCGACCCCGCCCGAGACCGTGACCTCCCAGTCGATCACCGCCTGCCCCGCGAAGATGGACGGGGTCAGCCGGTGGCTTTGCACGATGGACCGGACCGGCGCGTCGTATCGGTACAGGGTCAGGTGATCGACCATCAGGCGCATCAGCGCATCTCTCCGCCAAGATAGGCATTGTGGATCGCCGTGGCCAGTTCTGCCGCATCGGTGATGTAGCGGGTCAGGAATTCGTGCAAGCCCTCGTCGAAGATCGCCTCGACGGTGGCGGTCTCGATGCCAGACACCAGGTTGCGCGCCTTGTCCTGCGCCTCGGTCGCGCGCCCGTAGGCCTTGGCAAGGCGGGACAGATGGTTCACCAGCCCGGCGGTGCAAGTCGCAAGCGACCGGGGAGATTGCGGGTTGCAGATCAGGAAGTCGGCGATCTTGGCAGCTGTCACATCGCCGCCATAGGCCCAATGAAACGCCCGTTGCGCGCCCATGGCGCGCAGAAGCGTGGTCCACTGGTAATTGTCGAGCCCGGACCCCACGAAATCGACCCGGGGCAGCAGGACGTAGTATTTGACGTCCATCAGGCGCGCCGTGTTGTCACCCCGTTCCAGATAATAGCCGATGTTCAGGAAATTGAACCCGTCGTTGCGCAGAAGCGTCGCGTCGATCGAGCCCCGCACCATCGCCGCGTGACGCATTGTCCAGTCGGTGAGCCGCGACAGGTCCATCGAGGAACGCTTGGTGCCTTCAAGGCCGCGCAGTTCCTGAAACGCGGTGTTCAGCGCGTCCCAGACCTGGGTCGTCAACGCGGTGCGCACGATCCGGCCATTCTCGCGCGCGGCGGTGATGCAGCTGGCAATGGACGACGGGTTGTCGCGGTCGAAGAAAAGAAATGTCTCGATGGCGCGCTGCACCGGCTCGCCGTGTTTCTTTGCGAAGGCATGGGCCATGCCGGTGGCCTGGAGCAGGCTGTCCCATTCGCTGCGGTAGCCCTGCGCCGAGGGCAGAAGGCTGATCCGGCTGCCGACCTCCAGCAGGCGGGCAACCGTATCGGCGCGTTCCATGTAGCGGGCGATCCAGTAGAGGTTGTCGGCGGTGCGGCTCAGCATCGCGTCACTCCGCCAGAACCCAGGTGTCCTTGACCCCGCCGCCCTGCGACGAGTTCACCACCAGCGAACCCTCTTTCAGCGCCACCCGCGTCAGCCCGCCGGGGACGAGTTCGATCCGCTCGCCGACCAGGCAATAGGGCCGCAGATCGACGTGACGGGGGGCGACGCCCTCCTCGACGAATGTGGGAACGGTGGACAAGGCCAGTGTCGGCTGGGCGATGTAGTTCGCCGGATCCTCGGCCAGCTTCGCCCGGAAGCGTTCGATCTCCTCCTTCGCGGCCTTCGGACCGACCAGCATCCCGTATCCGCCCGAGCCGTGGACTTCCTTCACCACCAGCTCGGGCAGGTTCGCCAGCACATGCGCCAGATCGTCGGGGCGTCCGCACTGCCAGGTGGGCACGTTTCGCAGGATCGGCTCCTCGCCCAGGTAAAAGCGGACCATGTCGGGAACATAGGTATAGACCGCCTTGTCGTCGGCCACCCCTGACCCGGGTGCCGAACAGATCGACACGCCGCCCGACCGGTAGACATCCATCAGCCCCGGAATGCCCAGCATGGACTCCGGGCGGAAGCAAAGCGGATCAAGGTAGGCGTCGTCGATCCGGCGATAGATCACATCGACGCGCTGCGGGCCCTCGGTGGTGCGCATGTAGACATATTCGCCATCGACAAAGAGGTCCTGCCCTTCCACCAGTTCCACCCCCATCAGGTCAGCCAGCAGCGAATGCTCGTAATAGGCGCTGTTGAAATGGCCGGGGGTCAGGATCACCACGGTCGGCTCACCGTTGCACTTCGCGGGCGCAACGCTGGCCAGCGTGCGACGCAACTTTTCAGAGTAGGTGTCGACCGGCTCGATCCGGTTTTCGCGGAAGATGTCGGGAAACATCCGCATCATGATCTCGCGGCTTTCCAGCATGTAGCTGACACCCGAAGGCGTGCGGCAGTTGTCTTCCAGCACGAAGAACTCGTCCGGCCCGGTACGGACGATGTCGACGCCGACGATGTGGGAATAGACACCCCTGGGCGGCACGAAGCCGGCCACGGCCTTTTCGTAGGCCGCGTTCTGATAGACCAGACGGCCCGGGATGCGACCGGCGCGGATGATCTCGCCGCGCCCGTAGACATCGACAAGGAAGGCGTTCAGCGCGCGGGCGCGCTGCTTGATGCCGCGTTCCAGCCGGGCCCATTCGCTGCCCGAAAACACCCGCGGGAACATGTCGAACGGGATCAGCCGGTCGGGGTCCCCGCCTTCGCCATAGACCGCGAAGGTGATCCCGATGCGGCGGAACAGGGCCTCGGCCTCGGCCTGCTTCAGGCTGCGCAACTCCTGCGGCATGGTGGCGATCCAGTCCTGCAACCGGGCATAGGGGATGCGGACCTCGGTCCCATGATACATCTCGTTGAACTGGGTCAACCGCTTCCCCCCCCGCGCCTTCGCCCGACTAGAGCAGAGCCGCCGCCGCTGGAAAAGCCTTTCCGCAGCGACACCGCCCACCTGCCGACCAGATGCTCAAATATTGAGCGCGAGGCGAAGGCCGAGGCGCGTGCGATCGGGTGGGAGGGGTCAGACGGGCGGGGTCATCGGCGCGGCAGATGCGGTGCCAGCACGCTGCGCACCCGGTCGGCGACCGTCTCGGCGTCACCTGCGGCGTCGATCACACGGAAACGGGCGTGGCGGGCGGCCAGCGCCAGAAATCCGGCGCGGGCCCTTTCCTGGAAGGACAGGCCCATGTCCTCGAACCGCAGCTCGGTTCCGGCCCGCGCGGTGGCGCGGGCAAGCCCCAGGGAAGGGTCAAGGTCGAAAAGCAGCGTCAGGTCGGGTTCGACACCGATCATCAGTACATGCAGCCGGTCCACCATGTCGGTCAGGTCGCCCCGGGTGATGCCCTGGAAGATCCGCGTCGAATCGGCGAAGCGGTCGGTGATGACGATTTCGCCCCGGTCCAGCGCCGGGCGGATGGTTCTTTCCAGATGATCGCGGCGGGCGGCGGTGAACAACAGGATCTCGGTTTCCGGCGACCAGCGATCCACATGGCCCTCCAGCACCAGGCGGCGGATCTCCTCGGCTCCGGGACTGCCGCCGGGCTCACGGGTCAGGGTGACAGTGTGACCGGCCCGGCGCAGCGCCTCGGCCAGCAGCCGACCCTGCGTGGACTTTCCCGACCCGTCGATGCCTTCGAGCGAAACGAAAAGCCCGGCCATTCAACTGGCCGGAGACCCGAGATAGCGTGCGTAAAGCACCTCGGCCGCCGAGGTCAGGCGTTTGACGAACCCGGCCTTGCCGACATCGGCCTCGGCCACCAGGGCCACGCGGCGATCGGGCAGGTCCGGAGAAAAGATGATCATTTCGGCCACCGCGTCGCCCTTGGACACCGGCGCGATCAGCGGCCCGTTGTAGACGACTTCCGCCTTGAGCCCGTCCTGCGCCAGGGCCGGGATCAGAAGACGGATGTCTTCGGCCGGAACCAGGCCGACCGTGGCCGCGTCGCCAAGATGGACCTCGGCCTCTGCCACCCGCACCCCGGCCTTGGCGACGGTCTTTTCCGAAAACTGCCGGAACGCCCAGTTGACGATCCGCTCGCCCTCCTCGGCCCGGGCCTGATCGGACGGCAGGCCCGAGAAGGCAAAGACGATCCGCCGGTCGCCCTGCTTGGCCGAGGCGACCAGCCCGTACCCCGCCTCGATCGTGTGGCCGGTCTTCAGCCCGTCGACGCCGATGCCAAGACCGAGCAGCGGGTTGCGGTTGAAGCGGTTGTCGGGCGAGCGCCCCTTGTAGAGGTATTCGGTCTCGGCAAAGATCGGATAGTATTCAGGAAATTCCTCGATCAGGCGTTTGCCGAGGATGCCCAGATCCCGCATCGACATGCGCTGCGCGGGGTCTGGCCAGCCGCTGGAATTGACCAGATTGGTGGCGGTCATGCCAAGCGCGCGGGCGCGTTCGGTCATCTGCCGGGCAAAGGCCTCTTCGGTTCCGGCCAGTCCTTCGGCGACCACGATGGATGCATCGTTGCCCGAATTCACGATGATGCCCCGGATCAGATCCTTCACGGACGGGCGATCCTCCCGCTGCAACATCATGGTCGATCCGCCCTCGCGGGTCATCTGGACCGCGCGCTCCGAGACGGCGAAGGTCGTATCCATCGTCACGCGACCGTCCTTCAGCGCCTCGAACAGCATGTTGATGGTCATCAGCTTCGACATCGAGGCCGGGGGCACCGGCTGATCGGCATTCTTGTCCATCAGGACCGTGCCCGTGGTCATGTCATAGACCCAGGCCGCGGCGGCGGCGGTCTCGAAGGCGCGCGCCGGAAGTGCGGTCAGGGCCAGGGCAAAAAGGATCAGGGCGGGGCGCAGTCGGTTCAGCATCATGGGCCTTCCAGTGTCACTTCAGGAAAAAGGCGTCGGCGAACCCGGCGGCCTTGATCTTTTTCAGCATCGCGTCGTCACCTTGCACGACGACGCCCCACACCGCCTTGCCGTCGCGATCGGACTTCTGCGGCGTGGCGGTGACACCGATCTTGGCCAGCGCTTCGGCGGCCCGCCGGGCGTTGTCCTCTTTCGAGAACGAGGCCACCTGGATCGGGCGGACCGGGCCGCTTGCCACGGCAGGGGCAGCCTTGGCGGCGGGAGTTTCGGCTGCAGGCACCGGAGTTTCGCCCACGGTCTTGCGCTTGGGCGCGGCGGCGGACGCGGCCAGGGGCGCGCGGGCGTCAAGCGGTGCCGATTCGATCGGCGCGATGGCAGTGGTTTCCGGTGTGGCGGTCGGAGCCTCGCCTGCGGCCGGGGCGGTGCCGGCCTTGGCGGCAGAGGCTGCGGCCTTGGCTTCGGCGGCAGCCTTTCTCTTGGCCTCGCGGGCGGCCTTGGCCTCGGCCCGGCGCTCCTTCCAGGTCTTGCGCCTGGGGGGCTCGTCACCGACGGCAGTCGTCCCGTCGGCGGCGACCGCAGCGGCCCCGGCGACAGGGGCGGCAGGCACACCGGCGGCTTTGGAGCCGGTCTTCGCCGCTCCCTCAGCCTTGGGCTTCGCTGTCCCGTCGGCCACCGCGGCAAGGGCAGCGGATGCGATTGCGGCGGCTTCGTCAGCCTTGGCGGAGTCAGCGCCCTTCGCCGGATCCGTGCCCGCCGCCTTTGCGGGGGCCTTGACCGCGGGCTTGACGGCAGTCTTGCCCGCGGCTTCGCCGACGCCCTCGACCGGGGCCGCGGGCTTTTCGGCAGGTGCCGCATCGACCACGTCGACCTTGCGCAACGCGGTGACACGGATTTCGGTCGGCTGCCCGGCGAGGATCGCCAGCGCCTCGGCGGCATCCGACGACAGTTGCAGCCGCGGTCCGGGATTTTCACGTTCCCGCTTGAACAGCGCCCCCGTCACGGATTTGCCGGTCGCCGGGTTGAACATGATCACGCGTTCGGGGTTGGTCACTTCGGGGGCGGCCACCCAGATGCCGCCAAGCGATGGCCGTCCATCCCAAAGCGCGCTGTCTGTCGTCTGGAACACTTCGGGGGCCTCGACATCCTGCGTGCCCGCCTGCTTCTTGGCCGAAGGTCCTGCCAGACCGGCCCCGCCTGCGGCACCGGCCTTTCCACCACTTTCGACGCATCCCGCCAGCAGACCCGCTGCCGCCACACCGATTAGGATAACCCGGAGGCCCGCTCTTGCCATCTTCCGCCCTCAGAACCGCGCGGTCTGTGCGCCGCACTTGACCCATGACCATTCCCGTGACGGGGGCAAGACGCCCGGGCCATTCCGCCCTTTTCGCCACAGGCAATACCTGTCTTTAGGGGTTAGCATACTGCCTTGCGCAAGCGGTGGGAAGGGCAGAGGCGCAGAGGCCCCTTCACGATGCGCGGAAATCGCCTCAGCCGTCGGCGCTTGGTCCCGCAAGCACGGCCTTTCAGAATCGTTCGGCGGCGGCTATGCGGTCCGGGCCGCGTCCGGCCTGGCCCGGGTGCAGGGAAGTGTGGCCGAGTGGTTTAAGGCTCTGGTCTTGAAAACCAGCGTGGGGGGAACCCCACCGTGGGTTCGAATCCCACCGCTTCCGCCAATCCGCCTCTGCACCTGCCCCGCCGTCCTGGCGGCTTGAGTTTGCCGCGCCGGGCCAATACACCATTGGGACCAAGGAAGGACCGTCCCCATGCGCATTCATCAGGACCTCGCCGACACGATCGGGAACACGCCGCTTCTCAAGCTGAAGAAGGCTTCGGAAAGCACCGGCTGCACGATCCTGGGCAAGGCCGAGTTCATGAACCCCGGCCAGTCGGTCAAGGACCGGGCCGCGCTTTACATCATCAAGGACGCTGTCGCGAAGGGCAAGCTCAAGCCGGGCGGCACGATTGTCGAGGGCACGGCCGGAAACACCGGGATCGGTCTGGCACTGGTCGGGGCCTCGATGGGGTTCCGCACCGTCATCGTGATCCCGGAAACGCAGAGCCAGGAAAAAAAGGACATGCTGCGGCTGGCGGGGGCAGAGCTGGTGCAAGTCCCCGCGGCGCCGTACCGCAACCCGAACAACTATGTGCGCTATTCCGGCAGGCTGGCAGAAGCCTTGGCCAAGTCCGAACCGAATGGCGCGATCTGGGCGAACCAGTTCGACAATGTGGCGAACCGCCAGGCCCATCTGGAAACGACCGGCCCCGAGATCTGGGACCAGACCGGCGGCAAGGTCGATGGCTTCATCTGCGCGGTGGGTTCCGGCGGCACGCTGGCGGGCGTGGCCGAGGCCCTGCAACCCAAGGGCGTGAAGATCGGCCTTGCCGACCCCGAAGGTGCGGCGCTGCACAGCTTCTATACCACCGGCAAGCTGGAAGCCCCCGGCAACTCGATCACCGAAGGCATCGGCCAGGGCCGGATCACCGCGAACCTCGAAGGGTTCAAACCCGATTTCAGTTATCGCATTCCAGATGCCGAGGCGCTGCCGATCGTCTTCGATCTGCTGACGGACGAGGGGCTTTGCATGGGCGGGTCCACCGGCATCAACATCGCGGGCGCGATCCGCATGGCGCGCGAGATGGGGCCGGGCAAGACCATCGTCACCATCCTGTGCGACTATGGCAGCCGCTATCAGTCCAAGGTCTACAACCCGACCTTCCTGCGCGAGAAAGGCCTGCCGGTGCCTGCATGGCTTGATCAGGCGGGCCGGGCGATCCCGACGGTCTTCGAAGACGCATGAGGCGGCTTGTCCTCTGGCTGGGACTGGTGCTCGCGCTGGCCGCCGCGCCGGTGTCGGCGCAGGACCAGACCGGGCAGAACGTCACCGCCGCCACCGGACCGGCGGCGGACGGGGCGGATCTCGACTATGCGCTGTGGCAGCGGATGGCCGAACGGGCCGAGGCCGAGATCGAAAACCGCAAGACGCCGACGGTGCGGATCGAAGAACTCCGGGCGCAACTCGCCAAGTGGCGCGCGGCCCTGATGAACGCGCAAAGCGCCAACTCGGCCCGGATCGCCACCGTGCGCCAGCAGATCGACGCGCTTGGCCCGGTTCCGGCGGACGGAGCCGCCGAGGCCAACGAGATCTCGGTGCGCAGACAGGAACTGGCAGGCCAGCTTGTCAAGCTGCAGGCCCCCGGAATTGCGGCCGAGGAAGCCTACCGCCGCGCCGACGGCCTGATTGCCGAAATCGATCGCACCTTGCGCGAACGCCAGGCCGACCAGCTGTTGCAACTCTGGCCGTCGCCCCTGAACCCCGGCAACTGGCCCGAAGCGGCGATCGGCCTTGCCGACACCGTGCAGCGGCTCTGGGACGAGACCGCAGAGGCCTGGGCCGATCCCAAGGCACGGCGCGGGCTATTCGACAATCTGCCGCTCATCCTGGTGCTGGTCGTGGTCGCCGTGGCGCTGGTGGTCTATGTCCGGCGCTGGATCGAAGGCTTTGCCGAACGGCTGCACGAGGGTGCATCGGTCCGCGGGCGGGATTTCTGGGCGCTGATCGCCTCGCTGGGGGGGATCTTGCTGCCCGCGCTCGGCGTCGTGGCGCTGGCTTGGGCGCTTCTGGCCAGCGGGATGCTGGGCGAGGTCGGCAGCCGGATCGCCACGGCCCTTCCCGTCGTGGGGCTGGTCGTGTTTTCCGCCGCCTGGCTTGGCGCCAGGGTCTTCCCGCGGGTGCAAGACGACGGGGCGGTCCTGCCCCTGCTGCCCGAACGCCGGGCCGAGGGCCGGTTCCTGTCGGTCCTGATGGGGCTGGTGATCGGCGCCGACATGCTGCGCGCCGCGGCCATGGACGCGCAGGCCTATTCCGATGCCACGACCGCAGTGATGTCCTTCCCGATCCTGCTGACCGGCGGGCTGGTGCTGATGCGGCTGGGCCGGACGCTGCGCAAGGCGCGCGAAACGGACGAAAAGGGCGGCAGCTATTCCCTGCGGCTGACCCAGCTTCTGGCACGAGCCCTGACCGGTCTGGGCGTGCTTGGACCCGTGCTAGCAGGGTTCGGCTACGTTCAGGCCGCCGAGGCGGTGATCTACCCGGCGATCCTGTCCTGTGCGCTGGTCGCGTTCCTCTTCATCCTGCAGCGGCTGATCGGCGACGCCTGGGCGTTGTTCACCCGGGCCGAGGCCGCCTCGGGGCGCGATGCGCTTGTGCCGGTCCTTGCCGGCTTCGCCCTTTCCATTGCTTCGCTGCCGGTCCTCGCCCTGATCTGGGGCGCGCGGTTTTCCGACCTGACCGAGCTTTGGACCCGTTTCACCGAAGGCTTCCAACTGGGCAGCACCACGATCTCGCCCTCGAATTTCATGATCTTCGCCATCGTCTTCGTGCTCGGCTACATGCTGACCCGGCTGTTCCAGGGCGCGCTGCGCACGACGATCCTGCCGAAGACCAGGATGGATCAGGGCGGGCAGACCGCGCTGGTCGCTGGCATGGGCTATATCGGCATCTTCCTGGCCGCCCTCATTGCGATCAACGCGGCGGGGATCGACCTCTCCGGCCTTGCCATCGTCGCCGGTGCCCTGTCGGTCGGCATCGGTTTCGGCCTGCAGCAGATCGTGTCGAACTTCATCTCGGGCATCATCCTTCTGGTCGAACGCCCGGTCAGCGAAGGCGACTGGATCGAGGTCGGCGGCGTGCAGGGCAAGGTGCGGGCGATCTCGGTCCGCTCGACCCGGATCGAGACCTTCGACCGCAACGACGTGATCGTGCCGAACGCCGACCTGATCACCGGTCGCGTCACCAACTGGACGCGCTTCAACCTGTCGGGCCGGATCATCGTGCCGGTCGCGGTGGCGATGGGATCGGACACGCGGCGGGTCGAACAGATCCTGAGGGAAATCGCCGAGGAACAACCGCTCGCGATCCTGAACCCGCCGCCGGTGATCGTCTTCATGGGCTACACGCCGACGCAGCTGACCTTCGAGATCCGGGTGATCCTGCGCGACGTGAACTTCGGCCTGCAGGTCCGCAGCGACATGAACCACCGGATCCTCGAACGCCTCGCCGCAGAGGACATCGCCATCGTGCCGCCCCCTGCCCCGCCGGTCGCGCCCGACCCGGTCAGGACTGCCGAAACGGTTCTGGCCCTGGCCGATCTGCTCGACCGCGAGAAGGCCGCGCCGCCGCCAAAGTTGCGCCGCAAGCCCGCAGCCCCCGAACCCGCGGCCGCGACGAAAGGAGCCGACCGATGACCGAGCTTCTCTTCCGCGACGACGCCTATCTGACCACGGCCGACTGCCGGATCATCGGCCACACGCCCGAGGGCGGATTGATCGTCGACCGTTCGGTCTTCTACGCCACCGGGGGCGGCCAACCGGGCGACAGTGGCGAGCTGGACTGGGGCGGAACCCGATTGCCCATTGCCACCGCCCTGAAGGTCGAGGGCGGGATCGCGCTCATTCCGGCCGAGCCGACGCCGATGCCGCCCATCGGCGCGCCCGCCCGTCAGCTGATCGACTGGGGCCGCCGTTTGCGCCACATGCGCGTCCACACCGCGCTGCATCTGCTGTCAGTGGTGATCCCGCTGCCGGTGACCGGCGGCCAGATCGCCGCCGACAAGGGGCGGCTCGACTTCGACATGCCCGAACCGACGGGCGAGGCTGCGGCGCTGGAAGAGGCGCTGAACCGCCTGATCGAGCGCAACCTGGCGGTCAGCGACCAATGGATCAGCGACGCCGAGCTTCTGGCCAATCCGGGCCTGGTAAAGACCATGTCTGTGCACCCGCCGATGGGCCAGGGCCGTGTGCGACTGGTGCGGATCTCCGAAGCGGATGCGCAGATCGACCTGCAACCCTGCGGCGGCACCCATGTCCGGCGCACGGGCGAGATCGGCCGGGTGGAAATCGGCAAGATCGAGAAGAAGGGACGCCAGAACCGTCGCGTGTCGATCATCCTCGCCTGACGTCCAGCCAGCCCGCCCCACCCTTCCGTCGTCCCTTGCGATGCCATCCACCCCGGGAAAACATCGGCCAGCCCCGAAAGCCCCTTGAACGCACCGCCAAACCCGGAGTATCAGCCCCCGACGGACAGTTGGCCGAGTGGTCGAAGGCGCACGCCTGGAAAGTGTGTAGGCGGGGAACCGTCTCGAGGGTTCGAATCCCTCACTGTCCGCCACTTGCCCTCACGAAAGCGTTCTCCCGATCCGGCTGCGGCCGGATTTTTCCGTTGTTTTCGAGGGTTATGCGGGTGGGGCTTTGCACCGACGTCCTCGCCATAGCAGGCGGACACGTTCTCTTGAGCCCGACATTCTCCGGACCTCTCGACTGCGCGCATTCGGTGTAGAGCCCGTAACCAGAGGAAAACATTGGACCAATTCCTCGCGCCACCTGAACACTTCGATGCCAGTGGCGTTCACGGAAAGGAACGGAAATCCAACCAGCTCTTTTTCCTGAAGCCTCGCAAGCCCCTTCCGCCATTGAGAATTTCCGCCGACGACGGCATCCTGTCGGTGAAGGAGGCTATACATGGCGGAACCGGACCTCGACACCGATAAGCTCGACGACGCGGCGCTGGCGATCCTCAGCCTGACGCTGCATGACGGCAATCGCGTCTGGAAAGGGATCGACTGGTCGATCACCGACCGGCTGCACGCCAAGGGGCTGATCCACGATCCCATCGGCAAGACGAAATCGCTCGCCCTAACGGAAGATGGACTGGCGCGAGCGGAGGCGGCTCTCGCCGAGTTGTTCGTGAAGCCGCAGTCGAAGAATCCAGCAAGGTCCGAACCATGAAATCGACCGATGAAGACCGCATCGCGGCGCGTCTGGCCAAACTGATGGCGATGATCTGTGTGCGCAACACGGGGATCGAGGAATTGCACGCGGGGACCGTCCCGGTCACCCACACGGGCGATTATTCGGACGTGTTCATCACCGACGCCGACGGCCGCCAGATTCGATGGTCTGACGCGTCCCATCTCGACGACGACCAGATGCGAAGCCTGATGCGGCAGATCGTCGACCGGCTCTACACCTTTCACCTCAAGGCTGACGATCAGGGGTTCCGCGACCACCTCGACCGTTGGCTGACCGTCGCCGAACGATGGGACGAACCGAAGCTGGATGAGTCATTCCTTGCGACCATCTCCCGCGGGGAAGCCAAACTGCCCAGTTAGCCATTCGCGGTCAGGTCGGGCTTCGACGGATGGTCGCCGGATCCAACTATGAAACGGGTTCCACAACGGCCGAGTGCTTCGTGACAATGTCCTGAATTTCCGCGGGCTTGAACGCGACATCCCATGCCCAGTGGCCGAAGCCGCCCGCCGCGTTGACCGCCTTCACCCACTCGTTCAACGCGTCCCGCTTGGCCTTGTTCTGGGGGCTGTCGGTGCCCTTGATCTCAAGCGCCAGAATGGTGCCGCTGGTAAGGCGCACGAGGAAGTCCGGAACATACCGGCGCCGTGAACCGGCCCACATGTAGTAGATCTGGAACCCGAGGTGATCGTTCTTGGCATAGGCGATGACGTCTTCGCGCTTCTCGAAGATATTCGCTGCATGTCCCTCCCAAGACGAATCCCCGACCAGGTGGCTGATATGCGACTTGGTGGTCGGAAAGCACGGCTTGGTGGTGTACCAGGTCCGCATCTGGCCGGTGGCGCCGATGGGGTTTTCCTCGTCGAACACCGGCGTCAGACGCTCCGTGTTCTGCTCGGTCACGTTGCTCAGCACATGCTGAACGACAAGGTCGATGTTGAGCGCGATCAGAATCCGCCGCCGAAGCGGGTCGGAGTGGAACAGCGACGGGATGTCGAGGCGGTCGGAGTTGAGGAACGCCTCAACGATCCTGACCAGCTGCGCCGCCAGATACTCGTGGGTGCCGGTGAACCCATGGCTCAGTTCTGCAAACGCCTTCCGCGCAGCCTGAAATACGAGGCGCTGCAGACGGAAGCCATCCGGTAGCTTTTCGAGGTCGATCGCGGTGACCTTGCCCATGTCCGTCGCGCCGCCGAGCGCCGGAGCCAATTCCGCGCTGATTGGCGTGCTGGCAGGGTCGAGCACAAGCGGCGCTACCTTGCCCCAGTCCATGGCAAGTTGCGGTCTCACGACCGTTTCAACCCGCAGCACGTTCGGCCAGCGAAGTTCCAGATGGGCCCGCTCGGGCACGACTTCGATCTGCGTGGTCGGCTTGGGAGGCGGCGGAGCCTCCCCGCCTTCGCCTGTTTCCGAAATGGAAAGCGGCACACCGAAGACGTTGACGTATTCGGGCAGGAACAGGCCATTCTCGTCAGTGTCGTAGGACACCCTACGCAATCCTCGCCCGACGACCTGTTCGCAGAGTAGCTGGGATGTGAAGGCGCGGAGACCCATGATGTGCGTGACGTTCTTGGCGTCCCATCCCTCCGACAGCATCGCGACCGATATGACGTTCTGCAGGTCTTGTCCGGCCGCTCCCCGCTTCCCGACATTGTCCACGATCTCGCGCAGCAGTTCTTCCTTCTTCAGGGCGCGGAACTGTTGGCGGCGGGTCTCGGGGATGGTCGCGGCGTCGATGATTGCCTTCAGCCGCGCCTCGTAATCCTTGTCGGATGTCGCGGTCTCGCCGATCTCAGCCTTTTCCAGCACCTTGGAATCGACCCGGAGCGTTCGGGTCGGTGCGTGCAGTTCGGGCCAGTGCGCATCGCCCTTGTTGAAATAGGTCTCGATGCGGGCTGCGGTTTCGGTGCGGTTGCAGACCGTCAACATGACCGGCGGGGAATGATGCCCGGCCTCCTGCCATTGCGCCCGGGTTTCCCGCCAGTCGGCACCGAGCAACGTATACGCGTCCTGGACCAGCTTTGGCAGCGCCTCGTGCGCTTCGGCCTTGCGGTTCAGGTCTTCGGAAACGGTCGGGTCGCGGTAGATGTGGTAGAGCTTGGAACGCAGCGTCTTGGCGTCCGGAACCGCATCGTCGCGGACAACGACGCGCGGTGTCTTCACCAGCCCCGCCTCGATCGCGTCGTTCAGACCGAAATCCGAGATTATCCAGTCGAACAGCGCCGTATCGGTGCTCTTCTTGCCGGTCGGCGCGAAGGGTGTTGCCGACAGGTCGAAGCAGCGCTGGATGCGCCGGGTCTTGTGGATGCGGTCGAGCCCTTCGATCCAGCGCGTTGCCTCGTCAAGGTCGATGCCATGCTCTTCGGCATGCTTCTTGCTGATCTTCACCTCGGGCGGCTTGCGATAGGCGTGGTGCGCCTCGTCGTTGATGACGATGATGTCCTTGTGCGCCGCCAGCTTGCCCAGCACCCGCCGCGTGAAGGCCTCGTCGGACTCGCGCCCCTTCTTCACCACCGAGCGGTCCGCTTCCTTCAGCGGCATCAGCGTGTGCCAGTTCTCGATCAGCACCTCCGCCTGGTTCAGCTTCTGGCGGAGCGCCTCGGACGGGCACAGGTTGAACTCGTCGTAGTAGCTGCCCTCGCTAGGCAGCAGCACCTGCAGCCGCTCCTTCACAGTCAGGCCGGGCGCCACGATGAACACGGCGCGGCTGAAGTCCTTGTTGCGCTTCGGATAGGTCAGCGCGTTGAGCACCTGCCAGGTGATGATCATCGCCATCACCGTGGTCTTGCCCGCGCCCGTCGCCATCTTGTTGCAGAGCCTCTCCCACACACCGCCATCGCCGGGGATCGCGATGCCCTGCTTGTAGGCCTCGGCGCCTTCGACCCACCATATCAGCGTCTCGATGGCCTCGAGCTGGCAGAAATAGAATGGATGCTGCCGCGCCTCACGGTCGTGCCAGTGCTCCAGCAGCTTGCGGGTAACGATGGTCACGCCGGGCCAACCGTCTTCGCGCCACTGATCCACGCGGGTCCGGATGGTGTTCACCAGGTCCAGCACCTCGGTGCGCTTGGTGTTGTTGCGCGCGTCAAAGACCTCGTAGCTTGCCGGCCGCCGCTCAGACTTGATCTCCAGCTTGCCGCCCTTGGCCTCGACCCAATGCTGCGCCGGGCAGACGAAGGGCGAATTGATGATGAGGGACATGGGCTTATCCCTCCAGCGACATGATCTTGAGCGTCTCGATCCCGCGGTCGTCCACGATCTTGACCGCGATGCGCCGGTTGTCGCCCGCCTCGAAGGGCAGCGAGACGGTGCCGTGGAACTGCTCCAGCAGGTCCTCGTCCAGTTCGGCCCGCACGGTCTTGCGCAGGCGGTTCCAGCCGCCCTTGGCATCCGCCATGGGGAAGAACACCTGATGCGGCATCAGGGATCGGTTATCGTAATCCACGTCCAGCGACCACATCGCGATCTGCTTGGTGCCGCCCGAGACCAGATCGCCCTTGCGCGGATCGAAATAGTCGAAGCCGTTGACCTGAACCTCCCACAGCCCGTCCTTGCGCTTTCGCAGGTCCACATCGGGCTGGCCCATCAGCCAGAAGGACTGGTTGGAACTGCGGCCCTTCTTCAGATCCTCGGTCAGAAGGTCCGTGTTCATCTGCGCCTTCAGCAGCGTGACGCCAGGCCAGTTCACTTCGTCGATGTCCTTCGCGGCTTCGGGGTCGAAGGTGAACGCGCAGAACAGGATGAATTTGGGCGACGGGCGCAGGGTCTCGGCCTCGGTCAGCGCCAGTTCCACCTGCCGCTGCTCCAGCGCCGCGTGCTCGGGGCCGAAGCTGACGACGACGCGTTCGCCCGTCTCGGCCAGCGACCCGCTGGCATGGATGTGCTTCAGCCCCGGCAGCGTCTCGAACTCGGCGAAGCGGAGTATGGCGCCGCCCTTGCCGCGCACGCCAGTCTTGAGCAGTTCGTCGCGCCACAGCGCCTGGCGGGAGGTCTCGCCGGAGCGCGCGACGGTCTCGTCGGCCTCTTGCGGCGGGATGCTGTCGTCCAGCGACAGGACGGTGGGCGCCGGCACCGCCTCGACCGAGAAGGGTCCGCAGATGCGCAGTTTGGAGCGGTCGATGCGCGGCTTGTCGTAGAGCGTCTCCTGCTCGGCATGGTCACTGATGCTCTGGTCCATACGGCGCTGCATCGCCTGACGGGCGGCGTGGAAGGCATCGAAGGGCGCGCGAGCGGACTCGGGCCAATCGTCGGGCCAGTCGAAGGGCACCTCCCATTCATGCAGGGTGTCGCCCTTGGCGAAGTCCACCGGCTTGCCCTTGCGCACGCCCTGCGCAGGCTTGAGCGGCTTTGGTGGGCTGGCGGTCAGCGCGGCGTTCAGGTCGGCCAGCGCCGCCGCGATCTTCGGGTGATCCTCGTCATGGATGGTGTCGATGTCGGGGTTGTTGGCGATGCTTTTCAGCGTGATGTGCGGGACGGTTTCATAGTCGAATCCACCCCCCAGCCCCTCGTGCGGATAGCGCAGCGCGTAGTAGTCGAAGCTGGCGGTCATCAACCGCTGCTTGGCCAGCGTGATCGCCACGCGAGACGTGTCGCAGGTGATCCAGCGCCGCCCCCATTTCTCGGCGACGAAGGCGGTGGTGCCGGAGCCGCATGTCGGATCGAGCACCAGATCGCCGGGATCGGTGGTCATCAGCATGCACCTTTCAACGACCTTTGAATTGGTCTGGACGACATAATTCTTGGGATCGCCGAAGCCCGCAGTCGTTGTATCGTCCCAAAGTCTGTTGATTGGAAACTTTGGAAAATCGTCGACGAAGCGAACATAGCGAAGCGTGTTGCCGGCTGCATATAGCCTTCGCGCTCGATTCAACTTCTGCATGCCGTCGCGGGTAGTTTTCCAGCCGCTCTTGGTGTTCGAGAAAGTCTGCCCATCGAAGTTCCAGTCGAAAAATTGCGGGCCGCCCGAGCTTTGCGACGTCAGATTGTCGGGTGTAAACGCTCTTGCGTCCGGTCCGTCCTCGTCGCGAAGGCGGCGACGTTCACCGCTTTCGTCCTGCATCATTGAATAGCCAGAGCCGCCGTCACCTCCGACCTTCTTGTCGCGATAAACTTGGCGGTATTTCACCTGTTGTCGGTCTTTGGCGTACCAAACGAGGTAGTCGGAAACCTCTGCAAGGACCTCCGTTCCGCCCGTAGGGCTTCCGGCTCCA
>FWPV01001402.1_pt1 | contig 66966 bp, 60 predicted proteins | sample 2228371 | NCBI WGS metagenome assembly FWPV01 (sample SAMEA103939776, study PRJEB20133) | metagenome
GAAGGCGTAGCGAAAGCGGAAGAGGGGGGGAGCCTTTGGCTCCCCCCCCTCTCTTTTCAACATCAAAAAAGGTCAGCTTCTTCACCCCCCTCGCCAGGGGTTTTTTCTTCGACGTGTCGAAAGACGGATCGACGGCCGCCGTTCCCTGGATGCAACGCGTTAAAATGAAAAAAATCCCTATTTCGGGACCGGGAAAAGAAACACAAGGGAACGAAAACTCGGAAAGGGAGAAAAAGGCCAAAGGAGACCCCCAAAAAGGGGAAAGGAGAGGTTGACCTATCCTGACGGTATGGCAGTACGGAACGGTGCGAGGGAACGAACATCCGATCCAGACGGAAGGAAGTGAACCGCGATGGAAAACTTCGAAACGCTGGCAGCGTGGATCCTGGAGGAAGGGCCGTTCGTGGTGCTTTCGGGAGCCGGCATGAGCACCGAGTCGAACCTTCCGGATTTCCGGTCCCGCCAGGGCCTTTGGGCTCGTTTCGATCCCGCCCGCCTGGCGACGGACTGGGCCATGGAGAACCGGCCCGACGAATTCTACGCCTTTTACCGGATGAGGGTGGAGTCGCTTTTGGCGGCATCCCCGAACCGGGGACACCGGATCCTGGCGGAGTGGGAACGGCGGGGGCTGTTGTCGGCCATCGTCACGCAGAACGTGGACGGGCTCCACCAGGCGGCAGGTTCGCGACACGTGGTGGAGCTCCATGGAAGCCTCCGAACGGTGCGATGCAGGACCTGCGGGGCAGGCTACCCGGGGGCCGCGCTCCTGGAAGGGCCCTGTTGCCCGGCCTGCGGGGGCCGGCTAAGGCCCAACGTGGTCCTTTTCGGAGAATCCCTTCCCGCCTCCGCGCTGGAAGAAGCCGAACGCCTTGCGTCCGCGGCGGGGTTGCTCGCGGTCCTGGGCTCCTCCCTTGCCGTTTCGCCGGCGAATTCCCTACCCGGCATCGCGGCAGCCTGCGGAGCCAAGGTGGCAATCGTCAACCGGGAAGAGACGCCGTTCGACAACAAGGCGGACCTCGTGATCCGGGCAGGGATCGGAGAAGTCCTATCGGAAATCGACCGGGCCCTTTCGAAAAGGGCGGCTTCTTCAGAAGGGGCGGTCTGAAAGGGTCGGATCTTCCTCCAGGAGGGAGGCGAAGGCGGAAACGACGTCCGGGTCGAATTGGACGCCGGATGCCCGTCGAAGGTGGTCGAGTGCCCTTTCGGGGGTCCACCTCCTGCGAAAGCTGGTTTCCGAGAGGAGGGCGTCCCAGACGTCCACGACGGCAAAAATCCTCGCCGCCAGGGGGATCTCCGTCCCTTTCAGGCCGTCGGGATACCCGCTGCCGTCAAACCGTTCGTGGTGCCTCAGGGGAACGTCCAGGGCCCCTTTCAGGGCGGGCACGGAGCGGAAAGCTTCGTAAGCCCTGACCGTGTGGGTTCGCATCGTTTTCCAGTCCTCTTCCGTCAGCGGCGGACTCTTCTGCAGGAGGCTGTCCGGCAGGGTGAGCTTGCCGATGTCGTGCAGCAGGGCTCCCCGCCGCAGGTCGACCAGGTCGCGACCGGAAAGCCCAAGGCGCTCCCCGAGCCTGACCGCGAGGACGGTCACCCGTTCGCTGTGTCCAGCCGTTTCATGCCCGCGAAGTTCCAGGAGCTTCGTACAGGCCTCCACCATGGCATCGACAGAAGAATCCAGCAGGGAAGCCCCACGGTCCAGGGCCCGAAGGCGCTCCGTCCTTGCCCGCGCTTCTCCGATCGCTTCCGCGAGGCCGCTGAGTGTCGAGAGGACTTCCTCTCCCGGGGGGGTGTCCTTGAATCCCGCTACGAGGAGCCCGGCTGCGAGATCGTTCTTGTCCAGCGGGATGGGATGGGGGCGGTACCCCCGTTCCGGGTTCAGGGAGATTTCCGCCGATCCCGCCGGAAATTCGGCTTCGATCCAGGCGGGCGGGGTTCCGGAAGAGGCGGCCCTGCATGCCAGTAGGGCCCTTTCCTGGACCGGGAGGAAGAGGGCGATGGGGAGCCGGGTCGCATGGGAAACGCCTTCCAACACCGCGACGAGGTCCTCCGCCGGAGGATCCTGGTGGGTGAGCACCCTGGCCAGCGCCTGGAAGGGGGGCGAAACCTCCTCGCCCGCTGCCGGTAGCGCCGCTTCGATCCCGAAGCCGGCTTCCCGCAGAACCTGCAGGAATTGTGCCTGTTCCTCAGGAGAAGCGTCCTGGAGCGTGACAACGATTTTCCCGGACATGCAGGTGCCCTCCCTCGCGGTTCGAATGCGCCCGGAATGCGGGTAAGGCTATTGTATCAAAGAGGGGGCGAAGCCCAGGGAAAGGCGATCCGGCAGGGTGTTCATGTCCGCAAAACCCACCGGGATTTCCAGGATCGCCAGCGCCTGGGGGTGGAAGGCGAATGACCAGGGTTTCAGGACCGAGTGCCGGAGGACGACCCCGTCTTTTCCCAGAAACAGGATGTCCAGCGAATACCGCATCCAGTGGGAATGGACGGAACGGCACCCCGGGAACCAGACTCCCAACGGCTCTGGATCCGTGAAAAGGAGGCCCTTGAAGCGCTCCCCGAAGGTGGCGGCAATCCTGACCGGCTCGAACCAGACCCTGCCGTCGGGGCCGACGGCGGCGAGGGGCTTCCTGTCGAGGGCATGCGTCGTCATGGCTTCAGGTTCTCCATGATCTGGATCATGGCGGGCCCCAGGATGATTACGAAGAGGCTGGGAAAGATGAAGAGGACGAGGGGGAAAAGAATCTTCACCGGGGCTTTCCTGGCGTGTTCTTCGGCTCTCAGGCGGCGCCGTTTTCTCAGCCCCGCGGCCTGGGAGCGGAGGACCGCGGCGATGCTGGTGCCCAGGCGCTCGGCCTGGATGATGCTGGCGGTGAAGGATTTGATCTCGTCGAAGGGCAGGGCCTCCGCGATGCCCCTGAAAGCGGCTTCTCGCGGAGATCCAAGGCTGATCTCGGCCATGGCTTTCGAGAAGAGTTCCCCCAGGGGGTGCCGGAAGCGGTTTGCAACCCGCTGGATGGCGGCATCGAGTCCCAGCCCGGCTTCCACGCTGACGACGAGCAGGTCCATCGCGTCGGCCAGCTGTGCCCGTGCGAGTTCCACCCTTTTCCGGATCCGGGAGGTCAGCCACAGGCCGGGGAGGACGTAGCCGAAGCAGGCGGAGAGAATCGCGGCGGGGAGGACGAGTTTGCCCCGGAAGACGAGGGTTGCGGTGACCCAGAGGAGGAAAGCGGAAACGACCTTGGAAACCGCGAGGGATTTCCCCGTGAGGCCCAGGGGGCGTCCGGCCCGGTCGCAGTATTCGTCCAGCCGTTCGAGCGTCCTGGGAGGGTACAGGCGGGACAGGACGTTCACCAGCGCCTTTCCCAGCGGGGAAAGGACCCTCTGCCTGAAGCTCGGGGTTTCGACCCGCTTTTGGACTTCCAGGTATTCCGAGGCTCTCTGAAGCCGAACGTCCTCTCCCGCGAGGAGGGTCTGGAAGAAAAGCCAGAGGCTTAAGCCCAGGAGAAAAAACAGGGTGATCGGAATCCACAGGTCCATTCGTTTCCCTCCTTCAGTAGCGGGGCTTGACGATCCGGTTCACCAGGAAGACCCCGATGATCCCGAAGATCACGGAAAGGGTGAGCATCCGGACTCCCTGGGCAGTGTGGAAAAGGACCCCCATGTATTCCGGCCGCGTCAGGGTGAAGAACGCCCCCAGCACGACCGGCAGCAGCGAGATGATCCAGCCCTCCATGCGTCCCTGGGCCGTCAGGGATCGCATTTCCATCTGGGCCTCGCGGCGGTCCCGCATGATCCCGGAAATGTTGTCCAGGACCTCCGCGAGGTTCCCGCCGACTTCCCTCTGGATCAGGATGGCGGAAACGGCCAGTTCCAGGTCGAGGCTGCCGGTTCGTTCCACCCATCGCCGAAGGGCCGTTTCGACGTCGAAACCGACAGTCATCTCCGTGATCACCTGCCGGAGGGTCGGGCCGATCGGGGCGTCCATCTGGCCCGCCGCGTGCTGGAGGCTCTGGAAAAAGCTGAACCCGGCCCGGAGCCCCGAGGCGAGCAAATCGAGCAGGTCGGGGATCTGCCCTTCCATTTGCCGTTTTCGCCTGGCGCTCAGGATCCGAAGGTACAGCAGGGGAAGCGTCCCTCCTGCCGCTAGGCCTGCGGCGAGCCCGGTGAGCCTGGCCGCCAGGAACCCCGAGAGCGTGCAGGCCAGGAGAAGGATGGTCCATAGGAGGAGGGCTTCTTCGACCTCCAGCGGGATCCCGGCGTTCTGCAGCAGCCGGAAGACTTTCCGCTGGATCTGCCTGGGAGTCAGCGACGAAACGAGGCGCAGGCGAGGCCGTCCCTCCGGGTTAGCCCGGTTTTCCTGGGCAAACCATCGCTTCACCCGTTCGATGGGATCGCTCGCCAAGGCCGGCCGGAATGCCCGAGCGGCGCACAGGAGAGAAGCGAGCCCTAGCGCGACCGAAAGAAGAGCCACGAGAAGGTCCTGCATGGTGTTCCCCTCAGCGCCCCGAAAGGCAGTCCACCGGCAGGGCAACGCCCGCGAGCTCGAACTTCACCAGGTGTTTCGGCTGGATTCCGGTGGGGCGAAGCCGTCCGCGGACCCGCCCCCTTTCGTCGAACCCCTGCAGGTCGAAGTGGAAGAGGTCCTGGGTCTGGATGATCTCGCCTTCCATTCCCGTGATTTCCGTGACGGTCATCACCCTTCGAGTACCGTCCCGGAGCCGTTCCTGGTAGATCAGCAGGTCCACGGCAGAGGCGATCTGATCTCGGATGGCCTTCAGGGGCAGTTCCAGGCCGGACATCATCACCATGCTTTCCAGCCGGGCAAGGGCATCCCGGGCGGAGTTGGCGTGGATCGTGGTCATGGAGCCGTCGTGACCCGTGTTCATGGCCTGGAGCATGTCGAACGCCTCCCCTCCGCGGCATTCTCCAACGATGATCCGGTCCGGGCGCATCCGGAGGGCGTTCTTGACGAGGCTCCGGATGGGGATGGCTCCCTTCCCCTCGATGTTCGCCGGGCGGGCTTCGAGCCTGACGACGTGGGGCTGCTGCAGCTTGAGCTCGGCGGCGTCCTCGATCGTCAGGATCCGTTCCTTTTCCGGGATGAAGCCGGAAAGGACGTTCAGCAGCGTCGTTTTCCCGGAACCCGTTCCCCCGACGATCACGATGTTGAAACGTGCCTCCACTGCCGCCCGGATGAACGCCACGGCTTCCTCTGAGAGGGTGCCGCCGGCGATGAGGTCGGCGGTCGTCAGGGGGGTCTTCCTGAATTTCCGGATGGTGATCAAGGGTCCCTCGAGGGAAAGCGGCGGGATGACCCCGTTGACCCTGGAACCGTCCGGGAGGCGGGCGTCCACCATCGGGGAGGACTCGTCGATGCGCCTTCCGAGCGGGGAAACGATTCTTTCCAGGACTCTCCTGACGTGTTCGTCGTCCGCGAAGACGACGTCGGTGAGCTCGATGTTCCCTCGGCGCTCCACGTAGACGATGTCCGGCCCGTTCACCATGATCTCGCTGATCGAATCGTCGTCGATCAGGGGCTGGATCGGGCCATAACCGAAAACCTCGTTCAGGACTTCTTCCCGGAGCCTTTCCTGCTCTGCCGCCGACAGGTCCGGGCAGCCGGAAAGGAAACCGTCGACGATGCGGACGACCTTCTTTCGAAGTTCGGGGTTCCCCTGGTTTGCGGTGTCCGCCGCGCCCAGGTCTTTCGGGTCCACCTCCTCGGCAAGCCGGACGAGGAGGCGCCTCTGCGCGGCCCGAAAGGCCCCGGAAACCTGGATCCGCTCCTTCTGTTCCTCGGTAGAACGGCCCGCAAGCCGCTTGAGAAGGCTCATCCGGTTTTCCTCCCCTTCCCGGCGGAGGGACTATCGGGGAAAAGCCGGTCCAGGAGTTCCCCAACGGCCTTGACGAAGGGAGATCGAGGCATGGTCTTCGCTGGGGTTCGACCGCTTTCCCAGGCCCGTTCCAGGGCGGGTTCCTCCGGGATCATCGCCACGGCCCGGTAAAGGGAAGACAGCTTTGCGGCCGTCTGGGCGTTCCCCTTGTTGACCCGGTTGATCAGCGAGGCTCTTTCTTCGTTGACGAGCCGGAGCTGGTCCAGGAGGTTCCAGAAAAGGCTGACGTTCTTGACCCCCGTTAAAGAGGCGTCAGTCACGAGCCAGAGGCGTTGGGCCTTCTCTGCGATGTGCAGGGTGATTTCGTCAAAGCTCCGGTGCAGGTCGGCGATGACGAGGTCGTGGGACTTCAGGAGGAGGTCCAGGGCCTGCGAAACCGCCTGGGGCCGGATGAGTTCGGACTGGGCCGGTGATTTCGGGGCGGCCAGGATCGAGAACCCCTCTTCCGTTGGTACGAGGTAGCGGTGGATGTCCCGTTCCCCGGTGCCGCTGTCGCGGGCCCAGTCCACCCACGTCAGGGCGGGTCTCGTGTTCACGAGGAAGGCCGAGTCACCCAGGGCGATGTCGCCGTCCGCCACCGCGACTTTGAGTCCCTTCCGACGGGCGGCTCCCGCGAGGGTCAGGGCGACCGAGGTCGTCCCTGCCCCCCCGCGGCATCCCCATAGTCCCAGGAGAAGGCCTGTCCGGTCCCGGTTTTGCCCGACCGCGGCAGAATAGGCCCGGTTCACCACCGCTTCGAGCTCGGCCGGCCCGCACGCGGCGGGCAGGAAATCCCGCGCCTTCAGGCGGATGATGGTCCGGATCGCCTCAGGGTCGTTTTCCTCTGCCGCGACGATGACCCCCGGGCAGAATTGAAGCTGTTCCAGGGTCTCCAGGAGTTCCGCAGCTTCAGGTTCCCCCGCCGGCAGTCCCGTGAGGAGGACATGAGGCCGGACCGCCTGGGCAAGGGCGTTCAGCTCCGCGAGGGAAGCGGCCTCGCCGGCGATCTCGATCCCCGGGTTTTCCCGAAGGCCGTTTTTCCAGTGGTTTCGACGTTCTTCCGAGCCTGCCAGGAGGAGGCGGATCATGGGGTCTTCACCACCTGCGGTACGACGGTGATCACCAGTTCGGTCTCGTTGTTCTGGAACTGCTTGCTTCGGAAAAGGCTGCCGAGAAGCGGCAGGTCCGCGAGGAACGGGATCTTCTTGACCATCCGGGTTTGCTTGTTGTCCAGGAGTCCTCCGATCACCAGCGGCTCTCCGTCTTTCAGGACCGTCCGGTTTTCCACCTTTCGGCTCCGGAGGGCCGGGATGGAGACCCCGTTCGTGACGATGCGGTTGTCCCAGTCCAGTTCCGAAACCTCGGCGGAAAGGTTCAGGAGGATGTCCCCGTCACCCAGGACTTCCGGGACGATCGTCATGATGACGCCGTAAGGTTTCCATTCGATTTTGACCTGGTTGTTCTCCACGCCCACCGGAACGGGAATTTCGCCGCCCACGTTGATGAAGGCCCTTTCCCCGCTTAGCCCGCTTACGCTTGGCCGACTGAGGATCCGCGTGTTGGTGGTGTTCCCGACCGCTTCGAAAAGGCCCTTGAGGTTGGAGGTGATGTCGGCGGCCCGGTTCCAGGTGAACCCGATCTGTCCCAGTTCGGAGTTGATGAGGTTGGCCGATCCGGAAACGAGCTGCCCCTTCCCTCCCTCGAGATACGACAGGCCGAGCTTTTGGCCGTTCCCCTTCGCCATCTCCATGACGATCGCCTCGATCTTCACGCGCGGATCTCCCTCGACGTTCAGGAGGTTGACGACGTTCGGCGCGAAGCCCTTGGCGATCGCCTCGGCCCTCCGCTTGTCGTAGGGGGTCCTTACGGTGCCCTCCAGGACCACGGTGGTGTCCGTCACGACGACTTTGATCCCAGGGCACTGCAGGACCCTCTCGAGATCCCACGTTCGAACGCGCCGGGACGGGTGGACGAGGATGTCGAACCTGTGACATCCCTTGGAATCCCAGACCACGAGAGAAGAAACCCCCTCGGACTTGCCGAAGAGGAGCAGTTCGTTCCGGCTGACCGGCTGTGCGTCCAGGACGTTCGGGTTCCCGATGGCGACCCGGCTGAGGGACGAAAACGAAAGGGGGGCGTTTTCTCCCGTTTCCAGGTGAAAGGTCTGCTGAGGCTGGGAAAAAGCCGCAGCGGGATGCACGGGCAACAGCACCAGCAGGAGGACCGCCGCCGCCAGGGCTGGATAGAGGGGTGTTTTCGTCATCGTTCAGGCCTCCCTTTCATTGGGCTGGAACCGCGACGGATTCCGTCTTGCCCGGAAGCATCACCTGGACGGACCAGCCGCGGTCCGGCCTTCCGCCGGATGGCCCGGGAACCGGTGAAGGGGCGGGTTTCGCCTTCGAGGGCGGCGTTTCGCCGCCCGGTTTGGGCTGTTCCTTCCACGCACCCGGCTCCGGTCCGGCGTAGACAGCCTCGGGAGTTCTTTCCGTGTCCCCGGCGGGACGCAGGGAAAGCCAAAGGTCACCTCGCCGCTGGGCCCAGGCCAGGATCGGGGCCTGTTGCGGCGTTACCTCCAGGACCACCGACTTCGCCAGCTCGACCGGGGCCGGCTTTTTCCGCTCTTCCGAGGTGGGGCCCGCGTCCACTCCAACGGCCAGGACCTTCAACCCGGAAAGGAGGTTGCGCGCAGGGGTGACTCCTCCCGGGCGCTTTTCGAGGATCACCACGTCCACCCGGTCGTCGGCCCGGATATGCCCGGACACCAGGCTGACTTCGTCCACGGCCATGGCGATCGCCCTCATCCCGTTGGGCAAGGCCAGGGAAAGGCTTCCCTTTCCGCCCTGATCGGTCACCTTGAATTTCAGGACAGGATCTCCCTTGGCCAGGCGATAGAGAGTCCGCTTGCCCGCCAGCTGTTCGGGGGGAAGGATTTCCGCGAGGGGAAAGGCTCCCCTGGGCATTTTCAGGATCGTGATGTCCTCCGGGGCGAGGGTGCTGAAAGCCTCGATTTCCCTTGCAGCCGCCGGCACCGGAACCGTGCGGTTCTCTGCCGCGACAAGGCGCTGCCGGTACTCCCGGATCTGCCCGAAAACCAGGGCTGCGGCGATCAGGGCAAGAAGGATCGAAAGGGTCAGCAACAGGATTTTCCTTCGCATTCCACATTCCCTCCTCGGTTCCGGTACGACCAGGCGAATGCCGTAGGCTCCGAAGTCGGGGACGCTCCTGCCGCTCCTGGCGTTCGGGGTTACCATCTTTACGAAACGCGCCAGGATGTCCACGTCGTTGCCTGTCCCCACGGCGTTTTCCAGGAAGACCCGGGCGAAGCCGATGACGCGGACCAGTTCACGGCCGTTGATGTCGGCCATGGATTCGATGACGGGAATCGTGATGAGGCGGCTGCTTTCCTCGATGCCGGGCATGGACTGGTAATAGGCCCAGTCGTGGGGGTCCTGCCCGACAAGAGTGTTCACCCCTTCCCGGGTCGGGCCCGCCATGTTGCCGGGTTCCGTGTAGATCCAGTCGTCATCGGTGGGGATTTCGCTTCCGATGCGGATCCAGCCGTCCGAGCCGTACTTGATGTTCTCCAGGTAGTCCTTCGCTCCCCGGTCGTCCGGGTCCAGGGCCACGGCGTTGAAGTTGCCGTGGTAGGACCCGCTGCCGGGGCCGGGGCCGTACTTGATCGTGTAGGTCACGCCGTAGGTGAACCCTCCCTCTGGCGGGACGATGGCAAAAGGACGCAGCCCCCGGACCTCGGAAACGGGTGAAGCGATGGCTTCCGCGTGAGCCCGGACGGTGATCGTGTCTCTTCCCAGGAAAACGGCGAAGAACGTCCTCAAGGCCTTTTCCCCGTCCACGTGGCAGCGGTTCGAGGCCGGGAAGCGGACAGAATAGGAAGCCTCCAGGTTCTCGTTACCGATCTCGATGGCTTTCCCGGCGGCGGTTCCCGGGTGTCCCATGGCCAGTTCCATGGCTCCGCAGAGGGCGGCGGCGTCGACGGCGCCCTGGAGGCGCTCCCTCATGAGGACCGCGTACCCGTAGTCCACGGCCAGGGCGGCCGCGGAAAGCAGGACGCCCAGCGAAAGTGCGGTGAGGACAAGGATGCCGCCCCTTTTCCTGCGGACGTGTCCCATGCTCACCCCTCCTTCCGGAAGGCGGCCACCGCCGTCGGGCGGAAGGTTCCCGAAAACGAGGGAACGAAACGGCCGAGAGGCGTGATCGTCCTCAGGGGCACCGAAACGGAGACTCTCGCCTCCACGTAGGAAGGAAGGGGCACTTCTTCCACATGGATCGTCGGGGTTCCCGCGAAGGAACGCAGGGAAAGGAGGTTCGAAACCGCGGCCGTCACGGCTTCGGTGGGTTCGCCGAGGGCCGCGAGGCGGGCCCCCTCCCGCGCAGCGTGCTGGACGACCTGGAACTGCTGGAAAAGCGAGGCCATCTCGATGATCCCCATGACGAGGACCAAAAGCACCGGCAAGGTGAGGGCCAGTTCCACCAGGGCGCTGCCGGGCTGCCTTCTTTCGGTCATCGAATCCACCCGCTCCCGATGAGGGGGAAGAAATGCGAAAGAACGAAGCCTGCGGTCATCGCGAGGGCATAGGGGACTTTTTCCCGTTTCCGCGAAGCTGCGCTGCGGCATAGGGACTTCAAGGCCTCCCTGGGGCCGGAGGCAGCGGCCAGCCAGGCCTGTAGCCATTCCTCCCGCCGGATCGCCAGGAAGATGACCAGGACTCCCCCGGACAGGGCGGACCAGAGGATGGCATCGACTGCAAAGGGCCAGCCCGCAGCAGCTCCGAGGGCCGCCATGAACTTAACGTCACCTGCCCCCATGCCGCCCAGCCAATAGGGGACGAGGAGGGCCAGGAACCCGGCCGCACCTCCCCAGGCCGCCTGCAGGACGTCTCCCCGGCTTGCATGCCAGGCGAGCGCGGCCAGCAGGATCGCTCCGTTCAGGAGGTTGGGGATTTTCCTGAACCGCAAGTCCCAAAGTCCCCCGAAAAGGGACGCCGGAAGAAAGATCCAGAAGGCCGCCATGTTCTCACCTCTTTCCCCGGGTGAATCTTCCCGGGCCTGGGCGAGAAAAGGGGCGGAAACCCGCCCCTTTTCTTCTTCGTCAGTTTCGCTCGGGTTTCCCCTCAGGAGCCGCTGCTGTTGCTGCTCATCTGGTCGGAGGCATTTTGAAACACGCCTGAAATGCCCCCCCGCAGGGTCACCAGGGCGGCTACCAGGGCGACCGCGATTACGGCGATGATCAGCCCGTATTCGACCATTCCCTGTCCCTCTTCATTCCGCACCAAACCGATCAGCTTCTTCATCGTTTCTGCCACCTCCCCGAATGGTTGTACTCCAGGTTGCTTTTTCATGGAAAAATTACCTGAACCTGTCTAAACAAGCGAAACCTGGCAATGATCATTATAGAAAGGCCAAAAAACGTGTCAAGCCTTACAAAAAGTGGCTTTGGCCTGTTGTTTAAAACAAATGGAGAAACGGAAGATTTTTAAATTGTAAAAAAAGAAAGGAAGATCCCTCTCCAGGGGTTCCTGTGGGAACGCCCCAGGCAAACCGTTCAAAACCGTTTTCCTGGGGCAAACCAGAAAGATTCCGTACAAAGAGCGAATATCGGGATAGAATGAAATGATTCAGAAGAAGGGGGTGGAAAAGGATGACAATCCGTTAACTTTTTACTGAAAATTCATGAATGCGATTTCCCCTGGTTTCTGGATTTCGAACCGGTTTTATCGATTTTCAGGAACCGTTACCTTCAGGGGTTCGATCATTTCGAGGAAGGCTTGCGCCACGGTGGGGTCGAAAAGCCGGCCGGCCCCCTCCCTGATGTAGGCAAGGGCTCGATCGGGTGTCCAGGCCCTCCGGTAGGGCTGGTCCGCCGTCAGGCTGACCCAGACGTCCACTACCGAGAAGATCCGGGCGAAGAAGGGGATTTCCTCCCCTTTAAGGCCGCGGGGATATCCCTGGCCGTCCCAGCGCTCGTGGTGGCTGTGCGGGATCGCGACGGAATCCTTCAGGAAGCCGATGGGTTGCAGCATGTGGAGGGCATAGACCGGGTGCAGGCGCATGATCTTCCACTCTTCCTCGGTCAGCGGGCCGGGTTTGGTGAGGATCGCGTCTGGAACTCCCATCTTCCCGATGTCGTGCAGGACCGCACCCCTCCGGATTGCCTGGAGATCTTTTCCCGTCACCCCGAGTCGGCCGGCAAGACGGACGGTCAACTCGGCGATTCTTTCCGTGTGCCATTCCGGTTCCCTGCATTTCAGGTCCAGGGCCCTGGACCATCCTTCGATGGTGGAATCGTAGGCGAGGTTCAGTTCGAGGTTCGCCCGTTCCAGTTCTTCCACCAGGAAACCGCGGTGCAGGGCTGCGGAAGCCTGCCTTGCGACCGTGTCGATCCTTTCTTTCCAGGTTTCAGGGTCATCCAGCCTCCTCCTGCGGTAGGCCTCGAGGACGCCGAGAAGCCGGTTGGAAGCCAGGAGGGGCGCCGCGCAGGCGGCTCGAAAGCCCTCGTGGTCCAGGAGGAAAGGTGCGACCCGGATCTCTCCCGGATTGTCCAGGTCCGTGAGAAGGACGGCCTCCCTTCGAAGAGCCGCAGCGCCGCCCGGTCCCTCTCCAGGATCGAGGGAATGGGACCGGATCGCGGATCCCCGGAAGCCATCCCCCTCTGCAAATTCCAGCTTCATCGTCCCGTCGTCCAGCAGGTAGACGGCAGCGGCGTCGACTTCGTTGTGGGAGCGCAGCAGGCTGACGAGGAGTTTCAGGGTGGACTTGGGGTGCCAGGTCTCGTTCAGGGCCAGGTTCAGGGATTGAAGGGCTGCCAGTTCCCGGGCCTGCACCTCCAGCCCTTTCTCATAAAGGTCTGTTTTCCCGCCCGGCTTCAGGGTGGCGAGGATACGGGCACGGTCCAGGTCCTCGCGGAAGACCGCGGAAAAGGTGGCTTCGGCGGGGCTTTCCCCTGCCGCGGCAAGGGAGAAACGGACCTCCCTCGATGCAGGTTCCCGTTCCCCCAGGAGGAGGCCGTTGAACAGGCCCGACAGCGACCGGGCTTCCTCCTGTCCGAAAAGGCTCACCAGGTCCAGTCCCTCGAGTTCTTCTCGCCGGGATTTCGTCCACCCGCAGAAGGCCGGGTTGCAGCTTTCCAGTCCGTAAACCGGGTGGAATAGGGCGATTGGCTGGTCGGCTTGCAGGAACATCTCCGGCAAGCCGTTCCGCGTTTCTTCGGTCTTTTCGGCAAGTTTCCGGACGGCTTCCGCCAGCTCGGACTGCCCCGGACCGTGAAGGAGGCGCCGAGCCCCTCTCTCCCGAGCGAGAGCCGAAAGGGCTTCATTTGTCGGATCGACGACGGCCAGGCGCGGACCCGCCGGCAGGAAACGGGCTTTTACGGGCCAGGGGGCCCTTAGGTCCAACAGGACGGCTTCCCACCGACCGGCCTCCGGTTTCGGAGCTTCGGTTCCCACTTCCCAGGCCTGTCCTGCAATCCCCTCTGCCTCGAGGAACCCAAGAAGCGCCTCGGCGCTCAGGAGGGAGCTGGAGGCGACCAGGACGCCCATTCGGCTACTCCACCCAGCGTTCGAGGGAAGACGCCAGAAGTTGGGTCAGGTGCCGGGTCACGGGTCCCGGCCGCCCGTCCCCGATGCGGGTCGTTCCGATCCTCACCACGGGGACGATTTCCTTGACGCTCCCGGTGATGAAAAATTCACGGGCCTGTGGCAATTCCTCCAGTGTCGGGCAGCGTTCCTCGATCCGGTACCCTGCTTCCCTTGCCACTTCGAGGACGAAGGCGCGGGTGACGCCGGAGAGAACCCGTTCCAGGGGAGCGGTGACCAGTTTCCCTTCCGTGACCATGAAGGCGTTGCTCGACGTGGCTTCGGTGATCTCTCCCCCCGGGCAGTAGAGGATCTCGAAGGCTTCGGGGTGGAGTCCCCGTTCCACGAAGGCGGCCATGTAGTTGATGCTTTTCAGGAGGGGAAGCGGGCGCTCGTGCGGCAGGGGCCAGAGCGTCACTCCCGCGGACGTCGCGGATGGGTCGATCCGGTGCATGGGCTCGAACAGGACGAACCATCTCGGGGATGGAAAGCGCCCTCCTTCGCAGCGGTCTCCACCCGTGACGTAGATCCGGATCGAGGTCTCTTCTTCCATGCGGGAGATCCCCTCCCGGACCACGCGCTCGATTTCCTCCCTGGTAGCCGGAAGCGCGATGCCGGCTTCCTTCAGGGAGTGTTCGAGGCGGTCCAGGTGCAGGGAAAGGGCGAGAGGCCTTCTTCCCAGGGTGCGCAGGGAATCGAAGACGCCGACCCCGCGCTGGAGGGCCAGGTCGCTCACGGGGATGCAGACCGAGTTCAAGGGGCGGAATTTCCCTTCAAAATAGACCACGGACAAGCGGGAACCCTTCTTTCCGGCATGAGGATGGGGGCAGGACGCCCGCGCCAGTATACGGCGAAAAAGTGAAAAGACGGTGACCGGTTTGGGCTGCCTTGCATCCGGGTCTCACCTGTGCTAGTTTTCACAATATACGCCAAGAGGAAGCGGAGGATTTCGTGGAATTCATTGCTCAGGGATTTGTCCAGGCTCTGACCCTCCTGTTGACCGGCGATCCCGAAACCTGGTCCGCCATCGAAGTTTCGGTTCGCCTCACTGCCCTTTCGATGCTGGCGAGCCTCCTGCTGGGCCTTCCCCTGGGGATCCTCCTCGGGACGCGGGATTTCCCCGGCAAGGGGTGGGTTCGCGTAGCGGTGGACACCTGCCTGTCCCTCCCCACGGTCGTCGTGGGATTGCTGGTCTATGCCTTCCTCTCCAGGCAGGGGCCCCTCGGTTCCTTGAACCTGCTTTTCACCGTCCGGGGGATGGCCATCGGCCAGGTCTTCCTGGCTCTCCCGATCGTCGTGGCCCTAACGGCTTCGGCCCTGGAGGGGGCCGACCCGCGCATGATGCTGACCTTGCAGACGTTGGGGACCCCTCCCGGGAGGATGGTGCTTTCCGTCCTCAGGGAGGTGCGATATGCCGTCCTTGCCGCGGCCGTGACGGCTTACGGCAGGGTCGTTGCCGAGGTGGGCGTTTCGATGATGCTCGGCGGGAACATCAAGTGGCACACGAGGACGATCACCACGGCCATCACCCTGGAAACCGGCAAGGGGGAGTTCTCCATGGGGATCGCCCTGGGACTGGTCCTTCTTTCCATCTCCTTCGCGCTCAACGGGGCTCTTTCCCTTTTCCGGAGGAGGGCTGCCTCGTGAGATCCGCCGTCTACCGTCTCGAAAACCTGCAGGTTCGTTACGGAAACCGCCTGGTGCTGGATGTCGGGCATCTCGAGATCCGGGAGGGATCGATCCTGGGCCTGGAGGGGCCCAACGGGAGCGGCAAGAGCACCCTTTTGAGGGTCCTGGCTTTCCTGGAGTCCCCCACGGGCGGTTCCCTGCACTTCATGGGGGTACCGGTCTCGGGGAGTGATCCGCTCCCCCTCCGCAGGCAGGTCACGCTCTTGCTGCAGGATCCCTACCTGCTGCGGACTTCCGTTTTCGAGAACGTCGCCTATGGCCTCAGGGTGAGAGGAGTCCGCGAAGGGCTGAGGGAACGGGTGTTCCACAGTCTCGAGCTCGTTGGGCTCGACCCGGCCTCCTTTGCCGGGCGTTCCTGGAAGTCCCTTTCGGGCGGAGAGGCCCGCCGGGTGGCCATGGCGTCCCGGCTGGCCATGCGGACCCCGGTGCTTCTACTGGACGAACCGACAGCGGGAGTGGACGCGGAAAGCGCAGTCCTCCTGAAATCGGCGGCACTGAAGGCCCGGGAAGAGTGGGGAGCCACCCTGGTGGTGGTGAGTCACGACATGACCTGGATGAGCCAGGTCGCCGACACGCTCCTGGCGTTCCAGGACGGCCGTCCGGGGCGGTACGTGGTGCACAACCGGTTCGAGGGGCCCTGGTCCGAGCAGGAGGGAGGCCTCTGGTCGATGCCGATCGGGGACGGCCAGTCCGTCGTGGCGACGAAGCCGCCTGCCTCCGGCAGGACCGGATTCCTGGATGCGGAGGACATCACCGTTGCCGTCCAGAGACCGCAAGGGCTCTCCACGCGGAACGCGCTCCGGGTGACGGTTCTCCAGATGGGCCTGGAGAACGGGTCTGGTGCCGTCCTCCTGAAGGGGGCCTGCGGAAACCGGATCCTGACCGCCCGGCTGACGCGCTCTTCCGCTGCGGAACTCGGCCTGGTCCCTGGAACGGAGGCCTGGTTCCTGTTCAAGGCTTCAGCTTTTCAATGGGAATGACTTTTTTCCCGAAGTGATATAATCGTTTTTCGGAAAAGGCCTGAAAAGGCTTTCTCTTTTTTTGTGCCCGGACACGGTTTTCGGTCCGGAGGAAGATCAATCTGGAGGAGGACTGCCCGGTGAAGAGATCCCCGATCGGCGGCAAGTTCGTTTCCGGCAAGGCGGCGGGCCAGGCCCGGGCCCGAGGGGGGTGCTGACATGGGCCTTCAGGTCCTGGCCATCAACCCCGGTTCGACGAGCACCAAGGTGGGATGGTTCGATGACGGCGTAGAAGCCTGGCACAGCACCGTCACCCACGATCCCGCTGAACTGGCGGCTTTTCCGACCATGGCGGACCAGTTCGGGTTCCGGATGGCAGCCATCGAGAAAGCCTGCGAAGAACACGGCAACCATTTCAGCCAGCTTTCGGCGGTGGTGGGACGCGGGGGCCTGCTGGACCCGATTCCCGGGGGAACCTACGAGGTGGATTCCCTGATGAAGGCCCACCTGAGACGCGGGAAACCCTGGGAACACGCTTCCAACCTGGGCGGCATCCTGGCCGATGCCATCGCCGCCCCGCTCGGGATTCCTGCCCTGATCGTGGATCCGGTCGCGGTGGACGAGCTGGATGACGTGGCCCGGGTGACCGGCCTTCCCGAACTGCCCAAGCGTTCCCTCGGCCATGCCCTCAACGTCAAGGCGACGGTGCGGCGCGCGGCCAGGGACCTGAACGGCGACTGGAGGGCGATGAATTTCGTCGTGGCCCACCTGGGTGGCGGGATCACCGTCTGCGCCCACCGCCAGGGAAGGATGGTCGACATCAACAACGCAAACGAATTCGGTCCTTTCTCCCCGGAACGCGCGGGCGGCCTTCCGGCCGGTGACCTCGCCCGCCTCTGCTTCAGCGGGCGCTACACCCTGCAGGATCTGAGAAAGCGGCTGGTCGGAAAGGGTGGGCTCGTGGCCTACACGGGGGAGAGCGACGTCCGGAAGGTCAAGGCCCTCATCGCGGGTGGGGACGAATCCGCCGCCTTGGCCTACCGGTCCATGGCCTTCCAGGTCGCAAAGGAAATCGGCGCCTGTGCAGCGGCGATGGAAGGAAAGGTCGACGCAATCCTCCTGACCGGGGGAGTGGCCCACGATTCCGATTTTGTCGGGATGGTGACGAAAAAAATCCAGTGGATCGCCCCGGTCCTGCTCTATCCCGGCGAGGACGAACTCCTGGCCCTGGCCGAAGGGGCGATGCGGGTCCTGAGGAAAGAGGAAACCCCGTTGCGCTACGGGGATTTCGTGAAAGCGGAGGGCTGATGGATGCAGCTCAAAAACCTGGATTTCCTGCTGGAGAAATGCAAATCCGCACCCCGGATGACCCTTGCCGTGGCCTGCCCCCAGGGGGATGACATCCTGGAAGCGGTGGTGGACGCCGCCCGAGAGGGAGTGGTCGATCCCGTCCTGGTGGGCAACCGGAGTCGGAGCGAGGCGATCGCCGAAGGACTCGGCCTGGACCTTTCGGGGATCGCGTTCGTCGACGAGCCGAACGACGCCCTTGCGGCGGAAAAGGCCGTGAAGATGGTGTCCTCGGGGGAAGCCCACCTGCTGATGAAGGGCAACGTGAAGACCGCGGTTCTCCTGAAGGCCGTACTGAACAAGGAATGGGGCCTGCGGAGCGGTTCCCTCCTTTCGCACCTGTTCCTGTTCCAGGTTCCCCGGATGCCCGGGGTGATCGGGATGAGCGACGGGGGAATGACGATGTACCCGGACCTTCCCACCAAGGTCGGGATCGTGGAAAACGCCGTCTGGGCCTATCACAGGATCGGGGTCGAATGTCCCAAGATTGCAGCCCTCGCGGCGGTGGAAGTCGTGAACCCGGACATGCAGGCCACGCTGGATGCCGCGGCGCTGGCGCAGATGAACCGGCGCGGGCAGATCAAGGGATGCCTGATCGACGGTCCCCTGGCCCTGGACAACGCCGTCAGCGCGGAGGCCGCCCGCATCAAGGGGATCGATTCTCCCGTCGCGGGCGATGCCGACATGCTTCTCGTCCCGAGCATCGAGGCGGGCAATTTCGTGGGGAAAGTCATGATGTACATGTCGGGAGGCAAGGGTGCAGGGGTCATTCTCGGGGCTCGCCGCCCGATCGTCCTCACCAGCCGGTTCGACAACGCGGAGACGAAACGGCTTTCGATTGCCTTCGGAGCCGTTCTTTCCATGTCCTGAAGCGCGTCAAAATTATCCTTTTCAAGGAGGTTTCAACGTATGGAACAGCTTCGTTCGCTCACCGCACTGCTGGATTATGCAAAAAGGATCGGCGCAGAAAAGGGGCCCCGCAAGGTGGCCATCGCGCTCGCCGAAGATGCGGGGGTCCTCGAGGCCATCGAGGCCGCCCGCAAGGAAGGTTTCGCCTTCGGGATCCTCGTCGGCAACGGAGACAGGATCAAGGCCGAGGCGGACAAGGCCGGGATCGACCTGGCCAACTACGAGGTCATCGACGAACGCCGCGGTGAGGCCCAGGTCGGCCTGACCGCCGTCGAGCTCGTTTCCTCCGGCAAGGCCGATATCTTCATGAAGGGCATGATCCATACCAACTACTTCCTCAAGGCCCTCCTGAACAAGGAGATCGGGCTCCGCACCGGCAAGACCATCTCCCACTGCTACTTCCACGAGGTGAAGGGGTACGATCGGATTTTCTTCATCGCCGATGCCGCGTTCAACATGTACCCGGACCTGAAAACGAAGGCCGATATCCTGACCAACACCGTCGGCCTGGCCCGCTCCTTCGGCGTCGAGTGCCCCAAGGCCGCAGTCCTCGCCGCCGTTGAGGTCGTGAACCCGGACATGCCGGCGACCCTGGACGCCGCTGCCATTACCCAGATGAACCGTCGCGGCCAGATCAAGAACTGCCTCGTGGACGGTCCCTTCGCCCTGGACAACGCCGTCAGCGAGGAATCCGCCAGGCACAAGGGGATCGTTTCCGAGGTGGCCGGCAAGGCCGATATCCTCCTTGTCCCGAACATCGACGCCGGGAACATGATGGTCAAGGCCCTCGTCTACTTCTCCGAGAACAAGACCGCGGGACTGATCCTTGGCGCCTCGGCGCCGGTCGTCCTGACCAGCCGCTCCGACACGATCGAGGCCAAGACGCTGTCCATCGCGGCAGCCGTCGCCCTCTCGGTCTTCAAGGGCTAGGTTTCTGGCGGAGGGGGCTGCTCGGGCGGCCCCCTCCCTGATGGGAGGGGTTGAACTTGGAGAACGGGAAATACCGGATCCTGACGCTGAACCCGGGTTCCACCAGCACCAAGGTGGCGCTTTTCGAAAACGAAACCCAGTGCTGGAGCGACACCCAGCGGTACGACGCGGACCTCATCCGGTCGTTCGCGAACATCATGGACCAGGAGTCCTTCCGCCTGGATGCGGTCCGTCAGGCCCTGGCGCGGCACGGGACCCCGGTTTCGAGCCTGGATGCCGTCGTGGGCCGCGGGGGGCTTTTGAAGCCCATCCCCGGGGGAACGTATTCCGTGAACCAGGCCATGATCGAGGACCTGAAGAGCTGCCGCTGGGGGGCGCATGCCTCGAACCTCGGGGCTCCCATGGCCGCCCACCTGGCAGCGGAGGCGGGACACGACCGGGCCTTCATCGTCGATCCGGTGGTGGTCGACGAACTGGTTCCCGAGGCCCGGCTCTCGGGCATCCCCGAGATCGAGCGGCGATCGATCTTCCACGCGCTGAACCAGAAGGCGGTTGCCCGCCGGGCCGCCCGTGACCTGGGCAAGGCATACACGGAGGTCAACCTCGTCGTCGCCCACATGGGTGGGGGGATTTCCGTGGGTGCCCACGGGAAAGGCCGGGTGATCGACGTGAACAACGCCCTCGACGGGGACGGCCCCTTCTCCCCTGAAAGGGCCGGTTCGCTGCCCGCCGGGGAGCTCGTGCGCCTTTGCTTCAGCGGGGCCTACGGCCTGGACCAGGTCATGAAGAAACTGGTGGGGGGCGGCGGACTGGTCGCCCATCTCGGGACGAACGACCTGCGGGAAGTCGAGCGGCGCATCGCGGAAGGCGACGAAAAAGCAAGGCGGGTTTACGAGGCCATGGCCTACCAGGTGGCCCGGGAGATCGGGGCCAGGGCCGCGGTCCTGGAGGGACAGGTTGATGCCGTGGTCCTGACGGGCGGCCTGGCCTACAGCGAGAGTTTCACGGGTCGGATTGCCTCCCGGGTGGCCTTCATCGCCCCCGTCCGGGTCTATCCGGGAGAGGACGAGTCGGCCGCCCTGGCCGAAGGAGCCCTGCGCGTCCTCCGGGGAGAGGAAGAACCCCGGAACTACGCTTAGAGGCAGGACGGGGGACGAAAGGCGCGCCGGTGAACGGGTTTCTTGAAGGCGGCGTGGGGTTCGCTTTCGGCCTGACTCTCCTGGCGGGACTTTCGACGGGGCTCGGCAGCCTTGCCGCCCTGTTCTCCCGCCGGACGAACAAGGCCTTCCTGTGCGCGGCCCTGGGTTTTTCCGCCGGGGTCATGGTGTACGTTTCAACGATCGAGATCTATGCGAAGGCCCGGCTTGCCCTGACCGGCGAGCTGGGCCTCCGTGCAGGTTCCTGGGCGACTTCCGGGGCCTTTTTCGCCGGGATCCTCCTCATCCTCTTCATCGACCGTTTGATCCCTTCCTACGAAAACCCCCACGAGACCCACGGGGTCGAGGAAATCTGGAACGGATCCCCTGCCGGGCGCCACGACGGGAAACTCATGCGGATGGGGATCATGACGGCTCTTGCCATCGCCATCCACAACTTCCCCGAGGGGCTCGCTACCTTCGTGTCGGCCCTGCAGGATCCGGGCCTGGGGTTGTCGGTGGCAGTCGCCATCGCCATCCACAACATCCCCGAGGGAATCGCCGTCTCAGTGGCCATCTTCTACGGATCCGGGGACCGGCGGAAAGCCTTCCTCTACTCTCTTTTCTCCGGCTTTGCCGAACCTGTCGGGGCTCTTGTCGGGTGGCTGGTCCTGAGGCCCTTCATGAGTCCCCTCGTCTTCGGGATCCTATTCGCCGCAGTGGGAGGCGTCATGGTCTTCATCTCCCTGGACCAACTGCTCCCCGCCGCGGAGAAATACGGTTTTCACCACCTCGCCATCTACGGCCTCATCTCGGGCATGGCCCTCATGGCCGTCAGCCTCCTGCTTTTTCTGTAAACACTCCTTTAAGGCAGAGTGCTACAATAAAAAGAAGAATCGAAAGAAATGACGAGGAGGACTCCCGGCGATGGACTTCGTTCCCCTTTCGCTCGATTTCCAGCGGGAATACAGGGACCTTTTCTCCGTGACCCCCGAGAAAGCCTCGGACTACAGCTTCGTCAACCTGTGGGCCTGGCACGCCCACAGGGGGTACGAGGTTGCCCTGGCCGGGGGGCTGGCCTGGATCCGACTCAACCGCCCGTGTCCGGTCCTCTGGGCTCCCGTGGGGGACTGGACGGCCGTCGACTGGAAACGGGTCTTGCCGGGGGAATTTCCGGAAGGGGCAGTTTTCGAACGCGTTCCCTCCTTTCTCGTTTCCCTGTGGGAGCGAGCTCTCCCGGGACAGCTCGAAAGCGAACCCCAAAGGTCGGAATGGGAATATGTCTACTCTCTGAAGGACCTGGTCGAGCTGCCTGGAAACCGCTTCCACAAGAAGAAAAACCTCCTGAACCAGTTTCTGAAATCGACGGGCTGGAGTTTCGAGCCCTTGGGGCATGAAACGATCCGGGAAGCCCTGTCCCTCCAGGCGGAATGGTGTTCGTGGAAGGATTGCGCGGGATCGGAGGAGCTATCGGCCGAAAACGAGGCCGTTTCCCGGATCCTTCATGATTGGGACCGCCTTGCCGGGCTCCTCGGGGGGGTGATCCGGGTGGACGGAAGGATCGAGGCCTACACCGTCGCAGAAGCGATCTCCACGGATACCCTGGTCATCCACTTCGAAAAGGGAAATCCCCAAATCAAGGGGATTTACCAGGCCGTGAACCAGCTGTTCCTGGAGCGGATGGGATCCGGGTTCGAATGGGTGAACCGCGAGCAGGACATGGGGGACGAAGGGCTTCGGCAGGCCAAGATGTCCTACAACCCCCGCCGTTTTGTGGAAAAGTTCCGCGTCCGGTTTCTCGGTGAAACGAAGGAGGGGAAACGATGAGGGACTTGCACCTGGAAAACTTCTTTCTCTGTTCTCCGTATGCCGTTGCGGCCCTCGGACACGGGGGGACCGTCCTCAAGGTAAACGCGGCTTTTACGGATCTTTTCGGGTATACGCCGGAAGAGGCCGAAGGTTCCAACCTGGACGACCTCATCGCTTTCGGGCCCGAGCACGAGGAAGCCCGTGCGATCACGCACAGGATGGCAAGCGGGGAGACCTTCGACTTCCGGGCGGTTCGCCGGCGCAAGGGAGGAGCCCCGGTCCACGTTCGCTGCCTGGGGATCCGGTCGGCTCCCCCGGAAGGACCCGTCGTCGACTACGCCATTTACGAGGACCTGGATTGCCCCAAGCGGGAAGAGGACACTCCCTCGGAGGATGCTGCCTGCCTGGAGGCTCTTTTCAGCGGGTCTCCCTATGCGGTGGCGCTTGTGGGTTCCGGTAGCGTCGTCCGCCAGGTGAACCGCCAGTTCGAGGCCCTGTTCGGCTATTCGGCCGAAGAGGCTGTGGGAAGGAAACTGGACGACCTGGTCGTTCCCGGGGACCTGGAGGAAGAGGCCGGACGCCTGACTTCGGAGGCCGATGCCGGGGGCACCTACCGGGTTGAAACCGAGAGGCGGAGGAAGGACGGGACGACGGTTCCCGTGCTCGTTTACAATCTCAAGACCCGCACGGGGAAGGACAAGGTTCGCGATTTCGTCATCTACCTCGACTTGACGGAAACCCGGGAAAAGGAGCGTCTCCAGAGGGAAGCCGCCGAGAGGATGAACCGGATCTTTCGGGCCATCCCCGACGCGGTTTTCATCCTGGACACCCCCGGGGGGCGGGTTTTGGACATGAACGCGGAAGCGGAAACCCTTTCCGGGTATTCCCTGGAGGAAGCCAGGGGAAAATCGTTTTCCGACCTGAACGCGTGGAAAGATTCGAACGAACGCTCCCGCTTGTACCGCCTGCTGGAAGAAAACGGGTCGGTGAGGGATTTCGAGGCCCGTTTCCGGCGCAAGGACGGGAGCGAACTCCATTGCCTGGTTTCCATGGAAAGGATCGAGGTGGACGGAGTCGATCGAATCGTCGCCATCGGGAAGGACATCACCCAGCGGGTTCGGTACGAGGAGGAAATCCGAAGGGAAAAGGCCTACTTCGAAAACCTGTTCCACAACTCTCCGGAAGCGGTCGTGCTGGCGGACGAGAAGAGTCGGATCCTCCGCGTCAACCGGGCCTTCCTCGACCTCTTCGGCCTGGATCCGGAGGACGTTCGGCCCGGAGCCGCGGTGGATGACCTGATCGCTTCCCGGGACCGTCACGAAGAGGCGACCGGCATCACGGAGGCCGTCTACTCGGGGACAAGGATCAGCAGGGAGACCGTCCGTTTCAGGAAAGACGGGACCCCCGTGGAGGTGTTTCTCCAGGGGCTGTCGTTCCCGGTCGAGGGCGAGGGTCGAGCCGTCTACGGCATCTACCAGGACATCCGCGAACGGAAGGCCGCCGAGAGGAGGCTGCTCGAGCACGCAGAAAGGATGCGCCGTCTCTGGATTGAAACGGTGCACGTCCTCGCTTCCACGGTCGAATTCCGGGATCCCTTCACCTCGGAGCACCAGAAGAACGTCTCCCGGATCGCCTCGAGGATCGCCTTGAAGCTGGGGCTGGACGAGCAGGAGCGGGAGGCTCTATCGCTGGCCGGGCTGGTCCACGATATCGGAAAGCTCGGCATCCCGGCCGAGATCCTCAACAAGCCCTGCAGGCTGAACCCGATGGAATCCAGGCTGGTGGAGATGCACGCCCAGATCGGCTACGAGATCCTCAGGAACATCCACCTTCCCTGGCCGCTGGCGGAGATCGTCCGGCAGCACCACGAACGCCTTGACGGAAGCGGTTACCCCTGCGGGCTTTCCGGGCAGGCCATTCTCCCGGAAGCCAGGATTCTCGCCGTGGCGGACGTGTTCGATGCCATGCGGTCCCACCGGCCCTACCGGGCAGCGCTGACGATGGAACAGGCCTGCGAGGAACTCCGCAGGGGAGCCGGGACGCTTTTCGACCCGGATGCGGTCGAGGCTTGCCTGGAGATTCCCTGGTGAATGGAATGCCCTGCGTTTGCCGGCCTCCTTGCGAAGAGGGGATCCTTTTCCAGGGGACCTGCGTCTGTGCCTGTTCCCCTCGAATCCGGATCCGAACGCTTGCGGCCGCCATCCTGGGGGCCAGCCTTTCGTTCATCGACGTCTCAGCCGTCAACCTGGCCCTGCCTGCCATCCAGGCGGAATTTTCGTCGACCGCCGCCCAGGCCCAGTGGATCCTCGAATCCAGCGGGGTTGCAACGGCGGCCCTGCTTCTGCTCGGAGGTGTCCTGGGAGACCGGCTGGGGCGGAGGAAAATGTACGCCTTCGGCACCTTTCTCTTTCTCCTGTCTTCCGCTGCCTGCTCCGCTGCAGCCGGAACGGTTTCCCTCGTCTTTTCCCGGGTTTTCCTGGGGGCTTCGGCTGCACTTTTGATCCCCGGATCCCTTTCTCTCATCGGAAGCGTATTCCCGCCGGAAAAACGGGCTTTCGCAGCGGGAGCCTGGTCAGGGGCCACGGCCCTGGCCATCGTTACGGCCCAACTCGCGGGAGGCTGGATCCTGGACACGTTCTCCTGGAGGACGATCTTTCTCGTTCCCTTTCCGATCGGGGCCGCTATTTTTGTCCTCCTTGCCAGGGTTCCGGAAACGCGGTCGGAAGGACACTCGACCCCCCTGGACTGGGGAGGGGCCGTGCTGGGGTTCCTTTCCCTCGGAAGCCTCACCTGGGGACTGCTGGAATCCCAGGCGAGGGGACTCGGGCCTTCCACCGCAGGGGCCGTTTCCCTCGGTGCCCTTCTCTTCCTGGCTTTTCTGCGTCACGAACGGCGGCACCCCTTCCCCCTCGTGCCGCTGGAGCTCTTCCGATCCCGGACCTTTTCCGGCATCAGCCTGCTCACCTTCCTGCTCTACGGAGGTTTCACGGGATCCCTGTTCTTCCTGCCCTTCAACCTGATCCAGGTCCAGGGCTACAGCGCTCTCCAGGCGGGAGCCGCCAACCTGCCCTTCATCCTCGTCATGGCGGTTCTGGCCCCCGCCAGCGGCGCCGTTTCAGGCCGAATCGGCCTGAAACGGTCCATCGTGGCGGGATGCCTCATCACCGCTGCCTCCTTTGTCCTGTTTGCCTTGCCCGGCGTGGGGGGATCCTATTGGTCGACCTTCTTCCTTCCCGCCTGCCTCCTGGGAACGGGATTCGCCCTGACCGTGCCGGCTCTTTCTTCGCTGGTCATCGGCTCGGCCCAGGCCGGGGGCATTTCCCTGGCGAGCGCCGTCAACAGCGCCATTGCCCGGGTGGCGGGCGTCACCGCCATCGCGGTGATGGCCAGCCTCCTCCTGGTGGGGTTTTCCGCGGACCTCAAGCGGAGGCTGCCGTCCCTAAACCTGCCCGAAGAGGAACGGGTGCAGGTCTGGGAAGACCGGGCCGCGCTGGCCTCGCTGAAGATCCCGGAGAGCCTTTCCACTGGACAGGCCGCATCGCTGCGGGATGCCGTAAAATGGAGCTTCGTGAACGGTTTTCGCCGCCTGCTGGCGATTTCTGCGGGCCTGGCGATCCTGGCTGCGGTTTCGGCCGCTGTCCTGGTCGAAGGCGAATTCGGCAGTAGCGGGACGGATCCCGACAAGGAGGGGCGATCGCCATGAAGGGGTATTTCGATGGGGCATCGAGGGGAAACCCGGGAGAGGCAGGGGCAGGCGCCCTGATCGTGGACGACCGGGGAACCGTGGTCTGGGAAACGGCGACCGCCCTGGGGATCCGGACGAACAACGAGGCGGAGTACATGGCCCTCATCCTTCTCCTCGAGGAGGCCGACCGCCGTGGGATCCGGGAAATGGAGGTCTACGGGGATAGCCGTCTCGTGGTCAGCCAGGTTTCACGGGCCTGGAAAATCAACGAACCCCGGCTCCGCGAGCTGGCGAACCGGGTTTGGAAGCTCTGCGAAGGGAAAACGGTCCGCTTTGCCTGGATCCCCCGCGAGCGGAACGCCCGTGCCGACACCCTTTCCAACCAGGCCCTGGATGGGGCGAAGGCGCCGGAACCCCTGAAGTGGGTGCACGAGGGCATCGGGATCGCCCGGGACCCGGACGGCGAGGTCTACGCGGTCGACGTCCGGCACCGTTCCTGCACCTGCGACCGGTTTCGAAGGTCCGGGACCTGCCCGCACCTGGAAGCGGCCTTGAACCGACCGGCGGCGCGGTGACCGACGTGCCTTCCCTGACTCTCCGTGCCTTTCCGGAGGAAAGCCTGCTGGACGAAGACGTCCGCATCCGGCTGGAAGGGGTCGAACCCGGTTCCCGGGTCCGGCTCGTTTGCCGCCTCCACGACGAAAAGGGGACGGACTGGGTGTCCGAAGCCGAGTTCGAGGCGACACCGGCGGGGACCGTCGATCCCGCGGAATTGCCTGCCCTTTCCGGGACCTACGAGGGGTTGGACGGCAAGGGGCTTTTCTGGTCGATGGTCCCCGATCCCCCTGCTCGGGGGCAGGGGAAATTTTCCCTGCACGACCTTTCTCCACTGACCCTGGACCTGGAGGCTTTCTGCCGGGGACGCTTCCTGGCGAGGATTGCCCTGACCCGGCATGTCGCGGCTCGGCGGGTCCGGCGGGTAGAGATCCGGGAGGACGAGCTGGTGGGGACCCTCTTCCTTCCGCCCGGGCCGGGACCCTTTCCCGGTGTGGTCGACATCGTCCATTCCGGGGGGGGACTTCGGCACGAACCCTTCGCCGCCCTCCTGGCTTCCCGTGGGATTGCGGCCCTGGCACTGGCGCCTTTCGGCATCCCTCCCCTGTCAAGGGCACTCGTGGAAATCCCCGTGGAGAGGGTCGGGGCCGCCCTGGAATGGATGGCCGCTGCCGACGGGGTCGATCCGGGAAGGATCGGCGTGAGCGGGACCTCCAAGGGGGCGGAGCTGGCTCTCCTGGCGGCTTCGATTTATCCGCGGGTGAAGGCCGTCGTGGCCTTCATGCCGAGCAGCGTCCTCTGGTCCGGGGTTGGCAGGGGGTACGAGAAGCGCGCCTCCTGGACCCTGGGCGGAGTGCCCCTTCCTTTCGTTTCCCCCCGTTATGACTGCCTTGCCCCTCGGTCAAAAGGCCCCCTTCGGCTGGAACCCATGTACCGCGAGGCCCTCTCCGAGCTTCCCGAAGACCACCCGGCGTGGATCCCCCTGGAGCGCTCGTCGGCGGCAGTCCTTCTCCTTTCGCCCGAGGACGATGCCGTTCTGCCTTCCGCCCTGATGGGGCGACAGCTCGAAATGCGGCTGAAGCGGGCCGGTTTTCGGAGGCCCTTCCTGCATCGAACCTACCCCGGTGCCGGTCACATGATCGGCTCCGACCTGCTGCCCGACTTGCCGACCTCGGTCCGGCACACCTTTCACCCCCTGGCCCGTTTCCCGATCGCTTACGGGGGAACTGCCCGGTGCACTGCCGAAGCCATCCGGATGTCCTGGCAGGAAATGCTGGAATTTCTCGGGGAGCATCTCTGATTGCAGCCGTTCCCTAGCGAAACCGGGCCATCAACCGTATCGCAGCCAGCCCTACCCGTTCCCTGAAGGCCAGGTATCCGGCCATCTCGGGGCCGGGAAGGAAATCCGCCACCCTCAGGGGAACACGGTCAAGCAGGTGTCCGGCAGGAAAGGGATACACGCGGATTTCGGGCATGACCCGCTCCGCGATCCAGATCGCCCGTTTCATGTGGAAGGCGTTCGTGACGAGGACCAGGTGCCGGATTCCTTTTGCCTTGAGGATTTCCGAGGTTTGAACCAGGTCTTCCCAGGTCGTTCGGGAACGGCTTGCCAGGAGGATCGGCCCTGCCGTGCCGAGATCCCTAAGCTTTGAGGCCATGATTTCGGCGGTCGTCGGCGCGTTGGGCTTCCATGGCAATCCGCCGGTCACGATGACCGGCCAAGGGTGCTTCCGGGCGATTTCGTGAGCGGTGACGATCCGGACCGTCGACAGGGGGCCGGGTTCGTCGGCGGAGAGGTCTCCCCCGTACCGGACCCCGCCTCCAAGAACGAGGATGGCGGCCTTTTCCCCGGCTTTGGGCAGGGAGGCTTTCACGTCCTCCAGGTCGCCTGCCAGGAAGCGGGCTCCTGCCGGTGTCGAGAAGAGGAACAGTCCGAGAGCCAGAAAGAGGGCCAAGAATCCCGGGGCCCTGTTTCCCCCGCGGCGAAGGTTCGGCACGGCCAGCACGGCTGCGGCCAGGATGAACACCAAGGGGGGCACGACCAGGGATCCTGCCAGCTTGTAAAGAAAAAAGCCTGGGGTCAAGAAACTTCCACTCCTCTCTCCGGGCCCGTTTTTCTTTCCCATTGTACCGCGGCAGCCCCGTTGTCATAGAATGGAGCCGGGGCCCCGTGCGAGGCGCCCCGTGAGGAGGGGTCGACCATCGAACGAAAGGAAAGGCTGCTCGCACGGATGGAGATCGACGGGTCGGCCATCCGGGCGAACTACCGTGCAGTCAAAGAGCTCCTGAAGCCCGGGTGCCGGATCATCGCGGTCGTCAAGGCAGATGCCTACGGCCTCGGGCTTGGTCCCGTCGCCGGGATCCTCGCTTCCGAGGGGTGTTCCCACTTCGCCGTGGCGACCGTAGCGGAAGCCGTTGAACTGAGGTGCCACGGGATCCGGGGAGAGATCCTTGTCCTGGGGTCCATCCCCGAGAGGCTGGCGGAGGAGATCCCGCGGTGGAACCTGTGCGCCACCTGCGGAGACCTGTCTCTCGCCGGCGCCCTCAGCCGGGCGGGCCTGTCTGTGGGGCGCCCGGCCCGCTTGCACGTGAAGGTCGACACCGGGCTCGGGCGGATCGGCTTTTCACCGGAAGAAGTCCTGCCTGCGGTCAAGGCGGTCCGTTCCATGAAAGGAGCGGAGATTTCGGGGATCTACACGCACTTTGCGACCGCGGACGAACCGAACCTCGATTACGCCCGGTGGCAGGGGGAGAGGTTCCTGGAGGCGCTCCGGGGGCTCGAAGAGGAAGGGATCCGGATCCCTCTCCGACATGCCTGCAACAGCGCGGCGATCCTGAACTGCCCCGGCCTGCACCTCGATGCCGTCCGGTGCGGGATCTTCCTGTACGGGCTGCCCAGCGGCCACGCGTCTAGACCGATCGGCCTTTCGCGGGTTTTCGAAGTCAAGAGCGAACTCGTGGCGGTCCGGGACCTTCCCGCCAGGCACCCGGTGGGGTACGGCCTTCGGTACGTGACGAGGGGAGCAACCCGCATCGGGGTGATCCCCGTTGGCTTCAACGACGGATTCCTCAGGGGGACCAAAAACCCGGAGGTCCTCGTCCGGGGGGTCCGGGTTCCCGTGGTGGGGTCCGTCTGCATGGACCAGATGATGGTCGACCTTGCCGGGGTTCCGGACGCCCGCAAACAGGACGAGGTCGTCCTGATCGGACGCCAGGGCGGCGAGGAGATCACGGCCCTGGAATACGCGGCACGAATCGACAGCATACCGGCCCAGGCCATGACCCTTTTTTCCAGGAGGGTGGCACGGGTTTACAAGGGAGGAGAAGACCATGCCTGAACGAGATCGAATCCTTGGAGAAATGGCGGCCGGCAGGCCGGTATTCTGGGAAAACGGGGACAAGCCCCCCGCGGCTGCGGTCCTCGGCCGGCTTCCCGTCAAGATGGCCGACATCCTCGAGGCGGAGGCCCGCCTGGACCGCTTCGCCCCGTTCATCCGGAGCGTTTTCCCGGAAACCGGGGACGGGTTGATCGAGTCTCCCCTCGTTCCCGTCCCAAGAGCGAGGCAGTTACTGGAAAAAGCCTACGGGAAGCCGATCCCCGGCAGCCTTTGGATCAAGGCGGACAGCGAGCTTCCCGTGGCAGGCTCCATCAAGGCCCGGGGGGGCATCCACGAGGTCCTGAAGGTTGCCGAGAAGATCGCCCTGGAGGCGGGGCTCGTGAAGGAGGGAACGGACTATTCCTGCCTTGCCTCGCCGCAGGCCCGGGAAGTCTTCTCCCGGAAAGAGATCGCGGTGGGGTCCACGGGCAACCTGGGGATGAGCATCGGGATCATGGCTTCGGCCCTGGGGTTCAGGGCAACGGTCACCATGTCGCGGGACGCCAAGGCCTGGAAGAAGGCCCTTCTCCGGGGAAGGGGAGTCCATGTCGTGGAGGTCGATTCCGATTACAGCGAGGCGGTGGCGGAGGGGCGCAGGAAATGTGAAGCGGACCCGGACTGCCACTTCGTGGACGACGAGCGTTCCCTCGACCTTTTCCTGGGCTATGCCGTGGCGGCTCTTCGCCTGAAACGGCAGCTGGAGCAGGCCGGGGTGCCCGTCGACGAATCGCACCCCCTGAGCGTCACGCTGCCCTGCGGGGTGGGGGGCGCGCCGGGAGGGATCACCTTCGGCCTGAAGTCCGTGTTCGGGGACGCAGTCAAATGCTGGTTTGTGGAGCCCACGCAGGCGTGCTGCATGACCCTGGCCCTCGCTCGGAAAACTCCGGAGGTTTCCGTGAAGGAGCTGGGACTCCACGGCCTGACGGAGGCGGACGGGTTGGCGGTCGGAGTTCCGTCGGCCCTCGTCTGGGGGCTGGTGAAGGACCTGGTCGACGGGGCCTTCACCCTGGAGGACGAGGAGCTTTTCCGTCTCCTGGCCCTCCTGTGGGATTCCGAGGGGAGGAAGGCGGAACCTTCGGCGGCAAGCGCCCTGATGGGACCCCTGGTCACGGGGGGAACACCCGAAACGAATCACGTGGCCTGGCTGACGGGCGGCCTCTTCCTGCCGGACGGGATATTCGCGGAAATGCTTTCCCGGGGTAGGGCTCTTCTCGGGAAATAGGGGGGATGCAGATGAAGGTTCTCGTGGTGTTCTATTCCCGGACGGGGGTGACGAAGTCTGTCGCAAACCTGGCGGCCTCGGTCCTGAAGGAACTGGGGGGAGAATCCGTTTCGGTCGAAACGGAGGAGATCGTCGACCTCAAGGACCGCTCCGGCATTCTCGGCTACCTGGGGGCGGGCCGGGACGCCGCCCTGAAGGCGGAAGCACGGATCAGGCCCCCCCGGGCGAAGGCGGAGGATTTCGACCTGGTGGTCATCGGAACGCCGGTTTGGGCGTTTACGGCGGCCCCTGCCGTTCGGACCTACTGTGAACGTCATTGCCGAAACGCCCGGGCCGTCGGGTTTTTCTGCACGATGGGAGGATCCGGGGACAGGGGCGCTTTCGAATCGATGGAATCCGCCTGCGGGAAAAAGCCGGTGGCGTCCCTCCCGCTTGTCGTCAAGCCGGGACGGGCGGAATCCGTCGAGGCTTACAGGCCAAAGGTCCGCCGTTTTGCGGAACAGCTGCTGAAGGCCTGCCTGCCCGGCTTCCAGGGGTAAGGGGCCCGTGAAAAGAGCCGCCGTTTTCGACATCGGTTCCGTGTCGGTCAAGATGCTCGCGGCGGAAAGCAAGCCGGGAGGGGGATTCGTTCCTCTCCTGGAGCGTTCGCGAGTGACCCGGCTGGCGGAGGGCCTGGCCGTCCGGGAGGATTTCCTGCCCGAGGCGGTCGAAAGGACCCTGGATGCCGTGGCGGATTTTTCGGCCGAAGCGGCCGCCCTTGGCGTGACCGAAATGGAAGCCCTGGGAACCGAAGCCTTGAGAAGGGTTCCCAACCCCGGCGACTTTGCGCTCAAGCTGCTCCGGCGAACGGGAATCCCGCTCCAGGTGATCGGGCCGGAAACGGAGGCTCGCCTCGCTTTCCTTTCGGCCGGCTTGCTCCTGCCCGACGGGGAAACCTCTCTCTGCATCCTGGACGTGGGAGGGGGAAGTACCGAAATCCTCTCCGGAAAGAAGGGTTTTCCGGGCTCCAGGGCCCTCCTTCCCATCGGAGCCTTGCGCCTGAAGGAGGCTTGCGTCGCTGCCGACCCGCCGGGAGAGGCCGAGGTTGCCTGCATGCGGGAAACCGTCTCGAAACTCGTGACGCGGCATGTCAACGGCCTTTCCTGTCCCCGCCTCGTGGGAATGGGAGGGACCGTCATGGTCCTGGCCTCCATCCATGCCGGAGGGCCGTCCTTTGACCCGCAAAAGCTCCACGGCTCCTGGCTGCCCCGGGACGCGGTCTCGTCTTTGATCGCGAAGCTCCAGGGACTTTCCCGGGAGAGGCGCCTGGAAATCCCCGGCCTTCCGCGGGATCGGGAAGACCTTGCCCTACCCGGGGCGGTCATCGTCGAGGGGGTCATGGATGCCCTCGGGATTTCCGGCCTTCTTGCCTCCGCGTGGGGGATCCGGCACGGCAGGATGGTGGAACGGTTCAGCCAGGCGGGAGAAAGGGAAAGACCATGTCCGCCTCCCTCGCGCTGACCCTTTTCATCGGGGGCCTGGCGCTCTTTCTCTACGGGGCCCAGGTCCTGACCGAATCGTTCCGGAAAGAATTCGGGGGCAAAGCGAGAAACGCCCTTGCCCGCCTGACGGCTCACCGGCCGGGGGCCTTCCTTTTCGGGATCCTCCTGGCCGGCGGGACGCAGAGCAGTTCGGTCGCCACGTCGATGGCCGTCGGCCTCGTGGACGCGGGCCTGCTCCCTTTTGCGGACGCGCTGACCGTCCTCATGGGGGCCAGCGTCGGGGCGATGGCCGTGACCTTCCTGCTGGGGCTGGACTGGAACGTCTTTTCTCCCCTGCTTTTGGCCGCCTGCGTCGCCGGGAGGAGGCTGCCCGAAGGGCGGATCAGGACCGCATCGGAGAAGCTGCTGGGATTTTTCCTCCTCCTGACCGGAATGGCGCTCCTCAGCGCAGGGGTCCAGCCCCTTTCCGGGAGCCGGTTTCTCCAGGACTGCATCGGCGCGGCGGAAGGGAACTTCCTGGCGGTCCTGGCGATTTCCGCGGCCCTGACGGCGGCTCTTCAGAGCGGCAATGCCGTGGTGGCCGTTTCGATCGCTCTGGGAACCGCGGGACTGTTTCCCGCCGGCGCCGTCTTTCCCCTGGTGCTGGGAACCCATGTCGGAGGGGCTGCCCCCGTCCTTCTGGTTTCCCTGGGGACCCGGAAGCGAAACGCCCGTCGCCTGGCCTGGGCCAACCTGTTCTACCGGCTGTCCGGGGCGGCAGCGGCAAGCCTCGCCTGGAGCCTCCTGCCGATCGGGACAGCCCTGGCGGCGATTCCTCCGTCCATGTCTCCTCCCGTTGCCCTGGGATTCGTCGTAGGCCTGAACGCCGCCCTCGTTTACCCCTTCACCGGCACCTTCGCAAGGGCGTTGGAAAGGCTCCCCATCCGGGAGCGGGAAACCCTTTCGGAACCTCTTTACCTGGATGAGGGGGCCCTGGCCCTTCCCTTCGTCGCGCTTCGCCTTCTCGCCAGGGAAATGGCCCGGCTTGCCGGGTATGCCGACGAACTCCTGACGAGGATCCTGCTGTCCCCCGAACCCAGGGGGAGGGTGGAAGCTCTCCGGAAGGACCTGCCGATCCTGGCTGAGTCCTGTCTCGATTTCATGTTCGAGATCCCCGCACCGCCGGAGAACGACCCTGCACGGACGGCCTATGCGAGCGTCTCCTATGCCCTGATAGCGCTCAGGAGCCTGGTCTGGGTGGCGGCCCAGCGGCTGGCTCCCCTCTGCCTTGGAGGGGAGTGCGACAATCTGGCGGCCCGGTTGAGGGAAAGGGATTGGGAAAATTCGGTCCGGCGCCTCGTGAGGCTGGTCGGTTTCGCCCTCGGATCCTTTGTCCTCGGTGATTCCGACCTCTCCCGCCGGGCCTTGGACCTGGCGGAGGATTTCGGCAGGGACGCCGAATCCCTCAGGTCCCGCCTGCTTGAAAAAGGGGGGCTTTTCGATTCCCGCTCCGAAGTGGCGGCGTGGGAGTTCCTGTCTGCCGCGGAAGACCTGGTTAGGGCCGCCTGCGAAATCGCCCGCAGCGAGTCGGTCGCGGGAAGGTTCGGACAACGCTGGGAGGGATCAACGTGATCTTCGGTTCGCGGAATAACGAGGAAAAATCGCAGGATCGTTTCCTGTACGAAAAGGACCGCCTGGCACTGACGGCTCTTGTCATGGAGATGGGAAGCCGGGCTGAAGAGGCATTCCGTGATGCCGTGCGGGCCATGGAAGAGCGGGACAGCGAGCTTGCGCAGCGGGTCCTGGACGGGGATGACGTGATCGACGAGCTGGAAGTGGACGCGGAGCTGGAATGCCTCCGATCCATCGGGATGCGCCAGCCGGTGCGGGAGGACTTGCGCTTCGCCTTTTCCGTCCTGAAAATCGTGACGGACCTCGAGCGGATCGGGGACGAGGCGTCGAACATCGCCGAACGGGCGCTTTGGCTGAACAGGCGTCCCCTCCTGAAACCCCTTGTCGATATCCCCCGCATGAGGGACATCGCCTCAACGATGCTGGCCCAGGCGCTCGAATCGTTCGAGAAGGGGAACGCGGCCCTGGCGGAAGTGGTGTTCCGGGCCGACGACGAGATGGACCGGCTCTACCATTCGATTTTTGACGAACTCCTGGGGATCATGGCCGGCCCTGCCCAGGGCAACCCGGACGCGCTCCTTTCCGCCACGGCCCTCCTTGCCGTGGCCCGCCACCTGGAGCGGATCGGCGACCACTCCGTCAACATCGCCGAGCGGGCCTACTTCATGGTGACGGGCAGGCGCCTCAAGAAAGTGCTTCGGGAAGCGGGCGAAAAACCCTCGCCGCCGTTCATCCGCTAGAGGGGGGCAAATCCCGGCCAAGGCCACACCAATCCATCCCCGTGGGCATCCTGGCCACCGGCAGGTCGTCATTGAGCTGCGTTTCGGCAAGGCAATTCCGTTCCTGCTTCTAGGATCGCCTCTCTTCCCGAGAAGAGCCGTTTTCCGGAGAATCGTTCCCCGTGCCGGGCAGCAGGGGGACGAAGCGGCAATATTCCGACCAGCTGTCCCGGAAGCCGCCGGCAGTTTTCTCCCGCACGAGAAGGCGCTCCAGCCCAGGCTGGATCACCAGCGGGACGACGAGCCGGCCCCCTTCGTCCAGCTGGTCCGTCCAGGCCCGTTCGACCCGGCAAGCGGCGGCCGTCACCAGGACCGCCCCGTAGGGAGCCCTCTCGGGGTATCCAAGGCGTCCGTCCCCGTGAACCACGAGAACCCGGTACCCGAGGCGGGCAAGCCGATCGCCCGCGGACCTAGCCAGCGAGCCGATTCGCTCGACGGTGACGACTTCCATTCCCATCTCCGCCAGGATCGCCGCCTGGTAGCCCGATCCCGTCCCGATTTCCAGCACCCGTGCCTTTTCCGGCAGGGCCAAAAGGTCCGTCATGAGGGCAACCATGAAAGGCTGCGAAACGGTTTGTCCCTCACCGATCGGCAGCGGTCCGTCGGCGTCCGCCAGGTCCGCGAGGTCGTCCGGGACGAATTCCGTCCGATCCACCCGTTCCATGGCTGAAAGGATCCGCTCGTCAACGATCCCTCTCGACCGGACCTGGGTTTCGATCATCCGCCGCGCTCTTTCCCGCCACGGTTTCATGCCGTACCCACCCTTTCCGCGAGGACTTCCTCCAGTTTCGCCCAGTCGGGAATGCCCCGGAAGATCAGTCGGCCGTCCAGGATCCAGGCGACTTCCGTGCTCTTGACCCGGAACCGGATCAAATCGAACAGCCAGAAAAAACACCGGGGGTCCAGGATGTCGATTTCGAGCCGGTCCCCAAACGTGTCCCGCACCTTTACCAGGAGGTCGGCGACGGACTCACGGTCCGCCCGCATCGGGAAGGATTCCATTTCGTCCTTCCCGTAGCTGAACCCCCCTCAGCACACCGCCGACTGGGGGCGTTCCATGAAGATTTTCAGCCGGTGCTTTTTCATGATCCGGTTCCCTCCCGCGGCAACTTTTGTTTCCAATTATAGGTTTCCCTGCAGAACTCGAACATCGATTCTGCTAAGATAAAAAAACGAACCAAGGGGAAACCGGAAGCCCGGATGGACCGAAACGAAAGGGGTGGGGAGCATGTTTGACCTTAGAGACGCGTTTGCAGTCGGAATGACGGAAGAAACGTCGAAGACGGTGGAAGCCTCCGATACGGTGGGAAACTTTTCCCCGAACCTGAACGAATTCCTCTCGACGTCAGCCTGCGCCAACACGATGATCCGGATGGCGATCGACATGATCGACCGCTTTCTCCCGGAAGGGATGATCTCCGTCGGCCGTAAGGTCGAGATCTCGCACACGGCCCCGTCCCTTCTCGGCGTCCACGTCCATTACCGGATCGTCCTGACGGGAATCGACGGGAATCACCTCCACTTTGCCTTCGTGGGCTGGGACGGGTTGGGAGAAATCTGCCACGGGCGGCACGAGCGCGTGGTCGTTTCCCGGGAGGCACTGGTGAGGAAGGCACAGGAACGCGCCGGTTTCCTGGCAGAGGCTTGAGGCTCGATGCTCGACCTCTCGGTGGAGAAACGGGTCAGTTCGAACCTGGCCGTGGCCTCGGTGGTCCTGAGCATCGTGGGAATCCTGGGGACGGCCGTGGGCTTTTTCGGGTTCATGGGGGCCCTGATGGCCGCAAGCCCGCTGGGTGCCGTCGGAGGGGGCGGGATCCTTCTGATCTCCCTCCTGCTGGGGGTGGTCGGTACGGTCCTGCAGCTGGTGGTGGTCTACCAGTGGGCTGCCGCGCTGAACACGAACCTGGCGAACCTCCGCCTCCTGCTCGCGCACCTCGTCGCCCATGCCGGCGACGAAACCGAACGGGTCAACTACCAGAACGGCCTGGAGCTCCTTTCCGGCATGGGGGTTTCCACGGCTCTTTTCTGGGGGTATATCCTGCTGCACCTGGCCGGCGTTTTCCTGCCCGGGGGACTCGGCAGGCTGATGGGCTTCGTGGCGTTCGTCTTCATCGCCCTCTACCTGAACGCGGTCTTCAAACTTACCGACGCGGTCCAGGAGTTGAGGCAGAAACTGGTCGCCCATGTCCTGGGAGAAGGCCCCTGCCTGCCTCCGAAGCGGATCCGCCACAGGAACCTGTTTGCTTCCCTGGTTTTCATGGTCCTCACCCTGGGCATCTACTGGCTCTTTCTGCTGTACAACCTCACCGCCGAGATCAATGCCTACCTGGATGACGACCAGGCGGTCCGAAACCGGATCCTCCAGGACCTGGCCTGAAAAAAGTCCAAACGAAGGGGGGCGGGCTGTGCAGCCCGCCCCCCTCCTGTCGACATGGATCATTCGCAACCGTAGAGCATCCAGTCCAGGCCCAGCCGGGTCAAGGTTTCCACGGAGGGAAGCCCTTCCTCCGGATCCCACCCCATCGCATCGTAGAAGCTTTCCAGGGCGGCTTTCAGGTCCACGACCTGGCCGGCGCCGGGGCCGTCAGCCCCCGGTTCCTTCAGGAAGCGCTCCGGCAGGGTGTCGTCGCTTCCGTCAAAGCCGAAGATCGCGTTGACCATGCGCTCCAGGTTGATCACCCGCTCGGCGGCAAGCAACAGCTCGTCCTTGTCCATCTCCCTGCCGACGGCCTTGGAGTGCAGTTTCGCCCAGGTGGAGGGCTTGATTCCCAGGGTGATGTTGGTGAAGAGGCAGGTCCCGAGGAGGTTCGGGATCATGGCGTTGGCCATCAGGGGCTTGACCCATCCCTTGTTCCCGTCCTCCGTGATCGAAATGGCCGCGTCTGGGGAGATCCCCAGTTCCGGTTCCCTGTAGCCGAAAGCGTCCACGGTGGAGGCGTAGGGGCGAAGGTGGTCCGCCCCGCGCGGGGAAACCGCGTGGACGACGGCCTCCCCCTTGCTGGCCCGGACGCCGTCGGCTGCCATTTCCATCCCCTTCACGGCCATGACGGCCGCCTCCGCCTCGGGGCCAAGTTTTTCCGCGGCCCTGGCACTGCCCAGGGCCAGCAGGTCGCCGATGCCTTCCCTGTGGGCGATCAGGCGAACCGCTTCCACCACGGCTTCCCCGTTGCCGAAGGCAAGGTCGAGGCCCTTCAGTTGGTCCTTCTTCAGGATCCCTTTCTCGGCCCACTCCATGGCCGTGGCGATGACCTGCCCGGTGGAGATGACGTCGAGCCCCATGTCGTTGGCCAGGTGGTTGGCAGCGGCAACGGCGTTCAGGTCCTTTACCTCGCACTTGCTGCCGAACGCGGCCATGGTTTCGTACTCGGGGCCTCCCCCTTCCATCCCCGCCCATTTCCCGGTTTTGATCTTCGTGTGGCGGCCGCAGGCGATGGGGCAGCCGAAGCAGGCATACGGCTTCACTTCCAGCGTTTCATGGTAGGTCTTGTAGGACATTTCGGGAAGCGATTCGGGGAAAGTGTCCCTCTGCCAGTTGCGGGTCGGCAGGATGCCCAGGGCACAAATCGCATCGTAGAAGGAAGGAGTTCCGTAGGGTTTCATCTCGTCCCGGACGAAGGCCTCGTTGAACAGTTCCTCCCGCGCGGCCTTCGCCTCTTCCTTCAGCCCCTCCGGGTCGGAAACGGGAAGTTCCCCGGTCCCCCGGACGGCGATGGCCTTCAGGTTCTTGCTTCCCATGAGGGTGCCGGCTCCTCCCCGGCCGAAGGCCCGGTGCCGGTCGGTCATGATGGCGGAAAACAGGACTCCCTTTTCGCCCGCCGGGCCGATGGAGGCAATCTGCCAGCCGGAACCCTCGACCTGCCCTCGGATCCAGTCCTCCGTGGCGCCGACTCCCTTGCCCCAGGCTTCCGAGGCGTCCAGGAAATCGGCCCCGTCGTCGTCGATGACCAGGACGACCGGTTTTTCGGATTTTCCGGTGACGACCAGGAGGTCATAGCCCGCTCGCTTCAGGGCCGGGGCGAAGTGTCCACCTGCGTTGGAAACCCCCACCGTCCCCGTCAGGGGCGAGCGGAACACGACCGCGCACCGGCCGCTCGCGGGTGCCGCGGTGCCCGTCAGGGACCCGGTGGCGAAGATCAGGGGCTGCTCCGGGGCCAAGAGTTCCGCTTCCGGGTCCACCAGGTCCAGCAGGAGGCGGACGCCGAGGCCCTCCCCCCCGATGTAGTCCCGGTACCACTCCCCGGGAAGGAGCGACTCTTCCACGGTCCGTTCCGTGAGATCCACCATGAGTGCGGTTCCGAAGTAGCCTCCCATTTTTCATCCTCCAATCGTTGTGAGATGGTTTCCGGCAACCGTGTTTCCGAGATTCTATTATAGCGAGTTGAAGCGGTTTTGGAATGAAAAGGGCCGGCCTCGAGGACCGGCCCAACTCGAAGGAAACGTTTGCAGGGAAGGCGGCTAGGGGGCCTGGGACCCTGCCATCCGCTCAAGGAGGGTCGAGAGCTTCCTGAGCTCTTCTCCGTAACGGGCCCAGTCTCCGGCCCGCTGTGCGGCTTCCGCGGCTTCGAAGGCCTTGCGGGCTTCCAGGGCCAGGCTCTTCAGGTCCGCCTCGCCCGAAGGGGAGGGGGCCGGGGTCGAAGGCACGGTTCCGGGTCTCGCGGGGACTGATGGTCTCTTCGCCTGGGTCCCGACGACCCGTGCCAGGGCTTCGTCGAAGGTTTCCGCCATGGCCACCCGGCCTCCAGTCGAAAGAATGACCCTCTTCAATTCGGGCAAATCGCCCCTTTCGGCCTTCAGGTATAAAGGCTGGACGTAAAGGAGCCCCTTGCCGACGGGGATCACGAGCAGGTCCCCTCGGATGACCTCGGATCCCCGCTGGCTCCAGAGGGAGAGCTGGGCGGAAATCTCCGGGTTCTGGTCGATGAGGGCTTCAATCTGGGCAGGTCCGAAAATGAGCTTCTGCTTGGGGAACTTGTACACCACGAGCTTGCCGTAGTGCTCCCCGTCGCTGCGGCCCGCCATCCAGGCGATCATGTTGTTCCGGCCCACGGGAAGAAACGGGATGATGAGCGCAAACTCCGGTTCCTTCTCTCCCATGAGCTTCAGGATCGTGTAGTTGGGGGAAACCGGCTTCCGGCTGCCTTCCGGCATGAGGGTCCAAACGTCCTCCTTGTTGTAGAAGGTGTTTGGATCCGTCATGTGGTAGGTCCGGTAGACGGCGCTCTGGATTTCGAAGAGACCCTCGGGATATCTCAAGTGTTCTCGAAGTTCTCCCGACATCGCGGAAGCGGGTTTGAAAAGGGTTGGGAAGACGGAACGCCACATGGAAAGCAAAGGATCCTTTTCGTCGATGGCGTAGAAGGTCACCGTTCCGTCATAGGCGTCGACCGTGGCTTTCACGCTGTTGCGCAGGTAGTTGGCTCCATGGAAATTCGATAGCGTCGGGTCGGATACGGATACCGGCCTGGAATACGGGTAACGGTTCGTGGCGGTGTAGGCGTCCTGGACCCAAACGAGCCTCCCTCCCAGAACCACCAGGTAGGGATCTGCGTCGTACAGCAAAAACGGGGCCAGGCGCTTCAGGGCATCCTGGATGTTCCGGTTGAAGAGGATCCGGCTTTCCGGACGGAGGGAACCCGTGAAGAAGATCTCGGTGTCGCCGAAGCGGGTCGCGAAGAGCAGCCTTCGCCAGGCGCTTCCGATCCCCACGCCGCCTTTTCCGTCGTAGGTGCTCCTGACGTTCGACTCTCCCATGGGGTAGTCGAATTCCTTGACGTCCGTTTTCACCAGGGCATAGGTGCTGGTCTTTTCCCCGAAATAGATCTGGGGCCGATCGATCTGAAGAGGAACGTCCACTTTCGGAGGAAGGTCGCGGATGAAGAGGATGGGAAGCCCCGAAGGCCCGACCTCGTTCACCGGGTTCATCACCAGGCCGTAGCCGTGCGTGAACTCGAGGTGGGTGTTGACCCAGGTTCGGTTCTGCAGCTGGGTGGGATCCAGTTCCCTGGCGGAAAGCATGACCTGGCGCATCTTTCCGTCAAACCGGTACCGGTCGATGTCCACGTCCGTGAAATCGTAGTAGGACCGGATCTCCTGGAGCTGCTTGTAGGTTCGAAGAAGGGGCCCGTAGTCCCAAAGGCGGATGTTCCGGATGGTGTCGGAATTGGCCGCGACTCCCTCGGGAGTCACCTCGTTCTCCGGGGTCACGTCCAGGACGGTCACGTCGCTGAGCCCGAAGGCCTCGAGGGTGGCTGCGATGTGGTGCCCGATGTAGGGCTTTTCCCGTTCGAATTCGTTCGGCTTGACGAGGTAAGACTGCATCAGTCCCGGAACGAGGCTTCTCAGGAGGAAGACGGCCACGGCCATCCCCCCCAGGATCCACCAGAGGGTTCGCCGGGAACGCCCGGTCCCCGTGAGAACAAGGACCGCCGCGGCTGCGCTGAGGGCGAACAGGACGGTCAGCGCAGGAAGGAGGGCGTGGATGTCCGTGTAGCCTGGGCCGAAGACGATCCCCGATGGAGAGTAGAGCAGGTTCCAGCGGTCGAGAAGGAAACCGCTTCCCCAGACCAGGACGAGGGCAGAGCCGAGAACGGAAAGGTGCCTTTTGGACTGCGGCCGGAGGCTGAAGTCATTTGCGAAGAACCTTCCTAGCCTTCCGGGGAGGGAGAGAATGGCCGTCCCCAGGAGCGCCAGGAAGAGCCCGTTCATGAGCCAGTTCCTGGTCAATTCCAGGAAAGGCAGGGTGAAGACATAGAACCCGACGTCCTTCCCGAAAACGGGATCCTTTTGTCCAAAGGCCCCCCCCTTGAGGAAGCCCAGGATCGTCTCCCAGGCAGCTCTTCCGGCCATGCTGTTGCCGAGGGACAGAAAGGCCGCCGCCCCGAGGATGACCCATGGAAGGAGGCCCGGATTCCAGCGGATCGACCAGGCCTCCGTCAACTCCTCCCTGGACCGGCGCCAGGCGGCCATCCAGTTGAAGGCCAGGAAGGCGAAAAGGAGCACGGTCGACCCCGCGGAAAGGGCGATCCTCGTGAAAAACCGCGTGCTGAAAACGCTCGAGAAGCCCAGGGAATCGAACCAGAGCCATTCGGTGTAGAAACGGGCGAACGCGGGCCATGCCACGAAAAGGAGGAGAAAGGCCGGCAGAAGGGTCCACAGCAGTCGCCATCGTCGCGGGAAACGGCCGAGGGGCTTCTCGGGCGGGCCCTCGTGACCGTTTCCGCGAAACGGCGGCCAGTTCCTCCTCCCTTCGAAGGTCCAGTCGTCTTCTTTCATGAGCCGGTCCTTCCTGCCCGGCCGAGGAGGAATTCCAGCATCGTCCGGGTCCCGAACCCCGTAAAGCCCTTCGGGACGTACCCGTACTCTTCCTTGCTGTTGTCGGTTCCCGCCATGTCGATGTGGGCCCAGGGGATGCCCTTCTTCACGAATTCCTGCAGGAACATGGCGGCAAAGATGGCCCCGCCGTAACGGCTGCCTGCGTTCACCAGGTCGGCGACGTCCGATTTCAGTTTTTTCCGCAGCCGCTCGTCATCCATGGGGAAAGGCCAGAGACGCTCGCCCGAAATGCGGGAAGCCTCCATGAGCTGCTCGACGAGGCTCTCGTCCGGCGAGAAAAGCCCGGCCGTGTAGTCTCCCAGCGCGATGTGGCAGGATCCCGTGAGGGTGGCGATGTCCAGCACGGCCGCCGGTTCCAGGTCGCTGGCGTAACAGAGCACGTCGGCCAGGGTCAGGCGACCCTCAGCGTCCGTGTTGTCGATCTCGATCGTTTTGCCGTTTTTCGCCCGGATGATGTCGTCGGGACGGTACGCATCCCCGCCCGGCATGTTCTCCGCCGCCCCGATCAGCCCGTGGACCTCCAGGGGCAGTTCCAGGGCGCTGACCGCGCTCATGGCGGCCAGGACCGCGCAGGCGCCGGACTTGTCTCCCTTCATGGTCCTCATGAAATCTCCGGTCTTGATGTTCAGGCCGCCGCTGTCGAAGGTCAGCCCTTTGCCGACCAGGGCGATCCGCTCCCTGGCGCCTTCCCCGGGTATCCAGGCCAGGTGGATGAGGCGAGGCTTGTTCTTCGACCCCTTCCCGACGCTCCAGAGAGCTTCCATTCCCATCTGGCGGATGGCCTCGTCGTCGAAGACGGTGCACTGGAGCCCGGATTCCTCGGAGATCCTCCTGGCGGTTTCGGCCAGCGATTCCGGCGTGATGACGTTCCCCGGTTCGTTGGCGAGGTCGCGGGCGTAGTTCTGGGCCTCTCCCAGGATTGCTCCCGTTTGAAGTCCCTCCTCGTTCCCGTCCGCCAGGAGCAGCGTTTCCACTTCGAAACGGGGCGGGTCTTCCTCGTCTCGGCCGCGGTACTTCTCGAAGCGGTATCCCGCCAGGATGGCTCCTTCGGCCGCCGCCTTCGAAAGGGCCCATCCCGGGGGTTCCGGCAGGAGGAACAGGACCTTCGCCCCCCGGTCCCGCAGCGCCGCCCTCACGGCTTCCCCGGTCGCCTGCCGGACGGTTTCCTGCCCGAGAGGCCCCTTTTTGCCGAGCCCCACCATCGCAAGCGTCGGTTCTCCAGCCTGGGGCAGAACCAGGACCTCTCCGGCCCGTCCCTTGTATGTGCGCCTGGCGGCCAGGGCTTTCAGCCGTTCCGCCCAGCCGGGTTCCAGCCGGTCCAGGGTGCTCCAGTCATCCTCGAAAACCGCCGCGGCCAAAAAATCGCACGGCCAGCTTCCCGGGGTGATCCCGATCGTTCGAACCTCCACTTGAATCGCCTCCCGAAGTGTCTTTTTCCTTCCCGTCCATGAGGCTATTCTAGCAGTTTCTTCCCCAATGGAGCTTTAACATGCTATCATCATTCCCATGACAGGAGGTGCTGCCGCGTGTTTGGAAAACTGCTGTTCGTGGACCTCGAGTCCGGGAAGTTCCAGGAACGATTCCTCACCCGTGAGGCCGTGGCCCGTTTCCTCGGGGGCAAGGGGCTTGGCATCGCCCTGCTTGACGAACTGGCACCGTCAGGCTGCGATCCGCTGGACCCTGCAAACCCGCTCTGCTTCCTCACCGGTCCCCTGACGGGAACGCCTTTTCCGACCTCCGGCCGTTTCACCATCGCGACCCGTTCCCCTCTCACCGGGCTCTGGCTCGACAGCCATTGCGGAGGACATTTCGCCCAGTCCCTCCGAAGGGCGGGTTACGACGGGATCGTTTTTTCGGGCCGCGCGGACGTCCCGGTCTATCTCTGGCTGCAGGACGGAAAGGCCGAGCTGCGGGAAGCAGCGGATTTTTGGGGGCACGGGGTGGATGAAACCGTTTCCGGCATCCGGGAGGAAACCGACCCCCAGGCCCACGTGGCCGCCATCGGCCCGGCTGGGGAGAACCGCGTCCGCTTCGCTTCCATCGCCGTGGACCGGGACGCCGATCCCTGGAGGGCGGGGATGGCGGGCAGGGGGGGCGCAGGGGCCGTCATGGGGTCCAAGAACCTGAAAGCCGTGGCGGTGAAGGGCACGAAGCCCGTTTTGCTGGCGGACGAGGCAGGGATGAAGGTCCTGGTGAAGGACCTCCTGGGGCGGGTCATGAACAATCCTGGAGTCCACAGCCTCCGGGTTCTGGGTACCGCGGCCCTCGTCGAACCGATGAACCGCACGGGAATCCTGCCCTGTTTCAACTTCAGGCGGGGGTACCTGGAAAACGCCCATGCGCTGAACGGGGCAAACCTCCGCTACCATGCGAAGCGGGACGCAGGCTGCTTCAACTGCCCGATCGTCTGCGGCCGGGTCATGGCCGTCGACGGGCGTGACGTGAAGGTCGAGTACGAGGCGCTTGCCCTGCTGGGAGCCTCCTGCGGCGTGATCGACGTGGTGGACGTGGCCCGGTCCATCGCCGTCTGCAACGACGCGGGCATGGACGTCATCTCGGCTGGCGGCGTAGTGGCCTTTGCGATGGATGCCGCATCCCGGGGCCTGCTCGAGGAAGTCCCCGAGTTCGGGGATGCCGCCGGACAGGTGAGGCTCCTCCAGGCCATAGCCCGGAGGGAGGGGATCGGGGACCTCCTCGCCGAAGGGGCCTGGAGGGCGGCGATGCAGTTGGGCATGGAGGCCGATGACCTGGCGGTCCACGCGAAGGGGATGGAACTTCCCGGCTACGATCCCCGGTCGAGCTGGGGAATGGCCCTTGCTTACGCGACCGCGGACCGGGGAGGGTGCCACCAGCGGGCCTGGACGGTCATGCCGGAAATCGACGGGGCCGTCGAGCGGTTTTCCGCGGAAGGGACTGCACGGATCGTCAAGAACCTCCAGGATGACCGGGCTGCGGCCTACTCTCTCGTGGTGTGCGACTTCCTCCCCATGGAGACGGAGGACGCGCTGAAGGGGCTCGAGGCCGCCGAGGGGCTCGAAATGGACGAACGCGGCTATCTTGAGGTGGGGGAACGGATCTGGAACCTGGCGAGACGGTACAATCTGAGGCAGGCGGGATCGGGGGGCCTGGCGGACACCCTGCCCCCGAGGATCCTGAAAGAACCGCTGCCCATGCCTCCCCAGGGAAAAACCGCCGTTTCCCTGACGCCGTGGGACCTGCAGGGGATGCTGGACGACTACTATGCCCTGCGGGGATGGGACGCCGGTGGGCAGCCGACGGCGGCCACACTGGAGCGCCTCGGAATCGCCGCTAGACCGGGGGAATCCATCCTGGAGAAGGAAAAAAGGGAGGGGGAGTAGCCATGTGGAACATCTGCCTAGTCGGGTTCGGCAATGTCGCCCAGGGCCTGGCCAGGATCCTGGCCGACAAGCGGGAGCGGCTTGCCGGGAAATACGGTTTCGAATATCGGATCACGTCGGTCGTCACGGCCCGGCGGGGGTGCCTGGCGAACGAGCAGGGGCTCGATCCTGCGATGCTGCTGGAAGCCATGGAGAGGGACGGGGGGCTCTGGGGATGCGAGGGGGCCCGGCTGATCGACCCGCTGGAAGCCATCAAAAGCCCCCACACCGACATCCTCGTCGAAACCACCCCCACCAGCCTCGTGCGCGGCGAACCGGGGCTGACCCATATCCGCACCGCCCTGAAGGCGAAGAAGCATGTCGTGACCTCCAACAAGGGCCCCCTGGTCCGGGCTCTGTCGGAGCTGACGGCCCTGGCGGAAGGGAGCGGGGTCGCGTTCCGCTACGAGGGCGTGATCATGAGCGGGACACCGGCCTTGAACCTGGTCCGGGAAACCCTGGCCGGGTGCGACATCCAGCATGTCCAGGGGATCGTCAACGGCACCACCAACTTCATCCTGACCGAGATGGAAAAAGGGAAAACCTACGAGGAAGCCCTCGCCGAGGCCCAGCGGCTCGGAATTGCCGAGGCGGATCCGACCGCCGACGTGGAAGGGTGGGACGCTGCGGTGAAGGCCTGCATCATGGCAGTTCTCTTCATGGATGCCACGCTTGAGCTGGAGGACGTCGAACGGGCGGGGATCACGGACGTGACGCAGGAAACGATACAAACCGCCCTTTCCCGCGGAAAACGAATCAAGCTGGTGGCGGAGGTCTACCGGGAAAAGGGCCGCGTCAAGGCGATGGTCGCCCCGGTGGCAGTCCCGCTCGCGCGGCCGCTGGCGGGGGTCATGGGCGCGATGAACGCCATCACGTACACGACGGATCACCTCGGGGACATCACGATCGTCGGACCGGGGGCAGGGAGAATCGAAACCGGGCAGGCACTGCTGTCCGACCTGCTGGCCATCCACAGGGCCCACGGCGCGGTCGATCACCCTTCCAGGAGCCCGTACTAGCCTTTTTCGGCCCGGGCGGCCAGGACGATCCCCGCAAGGATGAGCGCACCGCCCACGGTTTTCCAGGCAGTCAGGGTTTCTCCGAAGAAGATCCAGGCCAGGATGGTGCTTCCGATCGGTTCTCCCAGGAGGCAGACGGCGACCGTGCTGGCCGAGAACCAGCGAAGGGCCCAGTTGTAGGAAGAATGGCCGATGACCTGGGGGATGAGCGCCATCCCGGCGAAGGCCCACCAGGTCGGTGCCGAAAAGCCGGTGAAGGGGGTTTTCGAGGCGAGGACCAGGATCCAGAGGAGAACCCCGGCGGTCCCGTAACAGGTCGTGACGTAGGCCAGGAGGGAAAGCCTGGGGCGAACGTTGCGCCCGAGCATGATGTACAGGGCCCCTGAAAACCCTCCCGCAAGGGCGAGCGCGTCGCCGAGGAGGGCCTTGCCCCCGAGGGCGAAATCGCCCGCGCCGATCAGGATGCCCCCTGTGAAGCTCAGTGCGATCCCGGCGATCGTCGCCTTACCGGGTCTTTCCCCGGTCACGAGGGGGGTCAGGATTCCCACCCAGAGCGGGATGGTTTCCACGAGGACGACGCTGCTGGCCACGGAAGTGTACCCCAGGGAAGCGATCCAGGTGGCAAAATGCACCGCAAGGAAAAAACCGGCTCCCAGGACGGCCAGCCAGTCCCGGCGGTCGAGGCCCGAAAGCTCCTTCGGGCATTTCCACGCGGCAAAGGGAGCGAGGATCAGGGAAGCCAGTCCGACCCGGTAGGCGGCGATCGTTAGGGAAGGCGCATCCGCAGCCCGGGCGAAGATCGCTCCGGTGGAGATGGCCGCAATGCCGACGGTCAGGGCGATGACAGGATTGAGCACGGGTTTTCCGGATTCAGCCATGACACCAGTTTAGCATGGATTTCCCCTTGCGCCCCCGCGACGCAATGTCCATAATGGCCATTCGGGAGGGGGTGAACCCATGGAGCGGAACCGGGGAAAGGCTTTGGCGGCGGGGATTGCGGCCGCGGTTTCCTGGGGAGCCTCCTTCGTGGCGATCAAGGTGAGCCTGCGGACCCTTTCCCCTCTACCGCTGGTCTGGCTTCGGTTCGGGCTCGGTGTGCCCGTCCTGTTCCTTTTCACTGCGCTGCGGGGCGAAAAGGACCCGCTCACTTTGAAAGAATGGGGACTGGTCATCCTTCTCGGCTTCCTGGGAGTCCCTTTTCATCACCTCATCCAGAGCACGGGGCTGAAAACCGCACAGGCCGCGACGTCGGCCTGGATCATCTCCAGCATGCCGGTCTTCATCGCCATCCTTGGAACCCTTTTCCTTGGAGAAAAGATGACCTCCAGGCGTTGGACCGGCCTTGCCCTGGCGGCCGCGGGAGTGCTTCTCGTGGTCACGCGGGGAGATCCCGGGAGGCTCCTGATGAAGGATCCCGGCTCGTTGGGGGACCTGCTCGTTCTCCTGAGCGCCCTCAACTGGGCCGTTTTCAGCGTGGTTTCCCGAAACTTCCTGAAGCGGCACAGACCGGCACCGATGATGCTCAGGGTCATGCTCGCCGGCTGGCTCATGACGACTGCCCTTTTCGCGGGGACGGGCAATCTCGGTTCGGTTTTCAGGCTGGACTTCGAGGGATGGCTTTCCGTGCTTTTCCTGGGTGTTTTCTGCTCGGGCCTGGCCTATGTCTTCTGGTACGATGCGCTCAAAATCCTCCCCGCCTCCCAGGCGGGAGTCCTGATGTACCTCAATCCCCTATCTGCCACCCTTGTGGCGGTTTTCGGGCTCGGCGAGCCCGTTTCCACTGCCATGGTCCTGGGTGCGGCCCTGATTTCCGTCGGAGTCTGGCAGGTCAACCGCTGATCCGGACCTTCGTTTGTGTGCCCGTCTCGACCAAAAATGGCCGCGCATTTGCAGGAAGAACCTCGAGGATGTCCGGGAAGGCGTAGGTATCGCGGCGGGTCCGGATGAACCGGACCCTCGCCGGCGGGGAATCGACGTGATAGGTGGTTCCCGCCGGAACGTGGGCGGTGAGGATTTTTTCAAGCGTTTCCCTGCGGGCGGCCCGGGCCTCGCTCCGGGACTGGAGAGAAAGAGCCGCGGAAAGCAGGGAGCGGATTCCTCCCCCTTCGGCCTCCAGCGCGAGGGCTTCCCCCTCGGCCTGGAGAGCCTCCTCTTCCTCGGGGTTCCACTCCACGAGAACCTTCTTTGCCCTCCTGGAAACGACGAACCCCATCTGCCGGGCGTTTTCCGCCAGGTCCCTCCGGCGCTTCAGGTAGCGGCGCAGCCTCTTGGTGTTGAGTCCGGGGATTTCCTCGTCGGTTCGTTCCGCAAAGCTCTCGATCTCCCTGAACCCATGCCCGGGGTGAATGAGGCAGGCCATGCCGTCCTCGAGCTTTTCCCGGAGTGCGGCATCCCTGGCTTCCTCGACGGCGATCCCGGCCAATTCCTTGACCAGCCTGTCGACCTCTTCGGTCGACAGGGGCCGGTGAGCGGGAGAAGAGAAGCTTTCCTTTTCGCGGTTTTCGATGTCGATGAACTCGACCTCCGGGTGCTCCCACTGCCGTCCTTTCAGGATCGGCTCGGCGAAGGAATCGCCGAAGACGATCCTGCCGATGTTGATGGCCGCATTGATGTCCCGGTGGATCGCCGCACCCGTAGTGCTGTGGTACTCCTTTCGGGTGAGCCTTCCCGTGTCATGTTCCCTCGAGCGGTTTCTTTTCCCCGCCACCGGTTCCATACCCAGGGCGTCGATCCGGCTGGTGTTTGTCTCGTCCACGAGGTGGACGTCGATCCTCGCCAGGGCGCAGCGGAACCGCAGGGTGCTCAAAAGGTGAAGGCTCAGGTTCAGGAGGGGGTTGTCCCGTAGGGCCCTTGGGCGAATCGAAAAGGGGTTTCGAATGGAGCGGGTGCCGATGGCGATCGAACCGACCTGCCACTCGAGGCACTTCCGCAGGACCAGGTCACAGGTAGCATCCACGCAGGCCGCGATGCGCCCCACCTCGGAATGGAACTTTTCGGGATCGGACTGCATCGATCGCCTTGCCCGATCGATCGCTACGCGGTCGATCGGGTTTTTCACCAGGACGGCCCGGGACAGGGGTGCGTTCGAAATCATGGCGAACAGGTAGGTGTCTCCGATGTCGATCGCCAGGGCTCTCTCCCTCTGGTTCGCTTCCACGGTCATCGCCTCCCCTAGAAACGGAAAAGGCGGCAGGGAGAAGAACTCCCTGCCGCCCCGAGAGCGGTTTTCCCATGCGGGTTTCGGTTTTGCGGAACGCATCTGCCCGGTCTTTCCGGCATCATGCAATCCCCCCGTACCCAAAATCCCTTCACCTGTCATTTTAAACTTTCACGGGGTTAAAAACAAGGGCGTTGTTCACATGGAACGAAGTTGAAACGAAGATGTCAGGGATTCAACTTACGGCGTTCCGAGAGGATTCTGTCGATGTCGCGCATGACGATGCGGATTCGAGGCCTCAGGTAGCGCCACACCTTGGCCAGGAGCAGCCTGGAAAAACGGGGGCTCGAACGGGTCGCGTCCATCCTGGCCGGTTCTTCCAGGACGAGGGCCGTGGATTTCGAACGGGCGAGAATCTGGCTGGGGTAAACGCTCCGGTGACCCGAGATGAGGAAGGCCACGACACAGCTGACCGCGCCCAGGGGAGCCGCCTTTGACCCGAATAGCTCGATGCCCATGATCGTGGCCGCAATTGGGGTGTTGGCGGCGGCTGCGAGGACGGCCACCAGGCCGATCCCGGAAAAGAGGGCCCGGTCCAGGCCGAAAAGGGTAGCGAATAGGGATCCGGATGCCGCACCGACGAAAAACGTCGGGGTGACGATACCGCCGCTCCCGCCGCAGCTCAGGGTGATGGAGGTCAAAAGCGACTTGAGCAGGAAGGCTGCGTGCGGGATCGGTTCCCCCGCCATGGCGGCATCGATCGTGTCCGTTCCCAACCCGAGGTAGCGGCTTCCCGCCACTGCGGTCACCGAGAGGAGAAGAAGCCCCCCCGCCAGCGGTTTCGCCAGGGGGTGGACCTCCCATTTCCTGAAAAGCCCTTCCCCGAGCTTCAGAATCTCGATGTGGATCAGCGAGACCAAGCCGAAGAAGACCCCGGCTGCGATGGTCCAGGCGAGGACGTGCCCGGAATAGTCGGGGATAAGGAAAATCGCCTGGCTGGAATGCACGACGCCCCAGTGCATCGAAACGAGGTAGGCCGTTATCCCGCTAACGAGGGAAGGCAGGAGGACGTCGGTGAACATCTGCCCGACGTAGAGGACCTCAACGCCGAAGAGCGCTCCCGCCACGGGTGTGCCGAAGACCGCCGCGAACCCCGCGGAAATGCCGCAGATCACGAGTTTCTTGCGATCCGGTTCCTCGAACCGGAAGAGGGATGCCAGGACGGACATCAGCCCGGCTCCGATCTGGGCGCAAGGGCCTTCCTTGCCTGCGGATCCCCCCGACGCAAGGGTGATGACCGTGGCAACAAGCTTGACGGGTACGACCCTGAACGCGATTCGTCCCTGGCGTTGATGAATGGCCTCGATGACCTTCTCGGTCCCGTGGCCGGAGGCGTCGGGAGCGAACAACCGGACGACGGCGGCGCTGGTGAGCAGCCCGATAGGCAGGAGGGCAAAGCGCCAGGAAGGAAGTCCGTTGATGAAACCGATGCTCTTTCCCAGAACGAGGAGGAAAAAAGAGGTCGCGGTTCCGACGACAGCTCCAGCCAGGATGGAAAGGAGGATCCACTTTGCGAGGCTGTAGGAGAGGGCAGCGAGTTCCCTGATGTTGCGGTCATCCATCATCATTCGCGGGGGTCACCTCGGTGGACCGGGTGCATGAAAATCGCTCCCGGATCTTGGATTGATCCGGGAGCGACCCCTATCGTACGGAAGGCAGCGGATACTGTCAACTTGATTTGCGAAGCTGGAATCTCATTCACCGGCGATGCTCGTGACTCAGGGTCACCAGGGCTTCAAGGCAGAGGTCGATTTCCTCTTCGGTGTTGAAGTATCCCGGGGAGATCCTCAGGGCTCCCTGCGGGAACGACCCGAGGGTCCGGTGGGCTACCGGTGCGCAGTGCAAACCGGGCCGGGTTTCGATGCCCCACCGGTCGGCCAGTTCCAGGGCGGCTCTCCCGTTGTCGAGGTTCCCGAGGTTGAGGGCAAAAACGGAAAGACGGCCTTCCATCGTCCGTCGCCCGTAGAAGCTGACCCCGGGAATTTCGAGAAGCCCCCTGAGCAGCCTTTCCCCCAGTTCGTCCTCTCTCCCGCGAATCGTGCCGATCCCCGTCTCCTTCAACCAGTCCAGGGCAGCCAGGAGGCCTGCCAGGCCAGGAAGGTTCGGCGTTCCCGCCTCGAACTTGTCCGGGAGCACCGAAGGCTGGACTTCTTCGTGGGAAAAGCTTCCCGTACCGCCCTCGATGAGGGGCCTGCATTCCGAGGCAAAATCTTCCCGCCAGAGAATTCCGCCGGTACCCTGGGGACCCATGAGTCCCTTGTGCCCGGTGAAACAGCAGGCGGCCAGGTTCCATCCCCTGGCGTCGATCGGGAGGACTCCAGCCGTCTGAGCCGTGTCCAGGACAAGGGGGACCCCTGCCGATTCGCAAAGCGGCGCAAGCCGGTCCAGGTCCTGCACCGTTCCGCAGACGTTGCTGGCGTGGGACAGGACGACCAGGTCGAGTCCCCTTTTTAGTTCTTCGGCGAGCGTTTCGGGTTCAAGGATGCCCTCCGGCGTACAGGGCATCACGGTCACGGAAACCCCTTCGCTTTCGAGCCGCCTCAGCGGGCGCATGACGGCGTTGTGTTCCATCGAGGAGGTGGCGACCCTCATGCCCGGTTTCAGGAAGCCCTTGAGGACGATGTTCAGGGACTCGGTCACGTTGGCCGTGAAAGTCACGTTTCGAGGGTCCGCGTCCGGCCCTCCGAAAAGGGAAGCGATTTCCATGCGGCAGGTCGTCACCATGTCGAGGGTGCCGAGATCCCTCCGCGAAGCGGACCCTCGGGCAAGGTTGGCCCCCCGTCCCTCCAGGAAGGCTGCCATGGCCGCTGCCACGCAGTTCGGTTTCGGCCACGTGGTAGCCGCGTTGTTCAAGTAGTGCGCGTCCAGGGGTTCCATTTGTTCTCCTTTCTCGAGGACGGATTCAGAACCGGATCCTTCCCGAGCCATCCAGGAACCGGCCGATCCTCCGACAGTCCGGCGCGCAGCCGGTCCGGCAGAGATCCAGCAGCGCATCGGTTCGTTCGGGATCGACGGCAAGAAGCAGCCCCCCCGAGGTCTGGGGGTCGAAAACCAGGTCCTGGTATTTCAGGGGCAGCTTTTCGAGCCCGTCGATCCTGGGTGAATAAAGCTCCCGGTTGCGGTAGGCACCGGCCGGGATCAAGCCCATGTCGGCCACCTCCAGGACGCCAGGGAAAGCCGGGAGGCTCTCGGGATCGAGAAAACAGTCCGTCTCGTTCCCCGACAGCATGTCGAGCAGGTGCCCCGCCAGGCCGAACCCCGTCACGTCCGTGCAGGCATGGATCGCGAGGTGGAGATCGTCATCGAGGTGCCGCGGGAGATCGTTGAGCCGGGCCATGGAGTCGAACACCGGCTTCGTCTCGAGCAGCTCCGCCATTCCCGCTTTGACCGCGGTGGTGCAGAGACCGGTGCCCAGGGGTTTCGTCAGGACCAGGACGTCCCCGGGCCGGGCCCCGGACACGCGCCAGATCCGGTCGCGACGGACCTCGCCAAACACCGCGAGGCCGTATTTCGGCTCCTCGTCCTCGACGCTGTGCCCGCCTGCAAGGACAGCTCCCGCCTCCGTCACTTTCGATTGCCCTCCCCGCAGGACGGACTCCAGGAGTTCGAGGGGTTCGCAGTGAACGGGGAACCCCACGATGTTGAGGGCCACGAAAGGCTTTCCCCCCATGGCGAAAACGTCGCTCAGGGAGTTGGCCGCGGCGATTTGCCCCCAGAGTTCCGGGTCGTCCACGATGGGAGTGATGAAATCCAGCGTCAGGATCCCGACACGGTTTTCGTCGATGGCCCAAAGCGCCGCGTCCTCCCCGTGATCCCAGCCCGTGAGGAGGCGTCCGCCGGAATCCGGTTTCAACGATTTCAGCAGTTTCTCAAGGTCCGCCGGACCGATCTTGGCCGCTCAGCCGCTGGTCCGCGCCATTTCCGTCAACCGTCTCACGGGGATCGCCTCCTGCTATTTCTCCAGGGTGAGCCTGAAGCCCCCCTGTTCGGAATCCTCCCAGGTCCCCTTCCATCCCATGCGGGCCGCCAGCCGCAACACGTTTTCCCTTGAAGTGACCGTGTCCACAAGGACTTCGACCGTTCCCTGCCCAGTGGATTCCAGGGCAGCCTTGGTTTCCAGGACGGGCTGAGGGCAGGAAAGGCCCCGGGCGTCCACGAGTATCTTACCAGTCATGACCGAATCCCTCCCTAGGCGGACACGCGTCCGCGGTTGAAGAAGCCGACGGCCAGGCAGAAGATCATTCCCGCCGCGAAGGCCACCGCTGCATACGGGCCAGGTCCCTTGGGGCCGCTGGCGAAGCCGAAGTTGTGGGCAATCCCCGCTCCCACGATCAGTCCCATGACGAAGAGAGCCGCGTCGTTGTCCCCTTCACCGCTCATGATAAGCTGGCGCCCCGGGCAGCCGCCGGCCAGGGTGAAGGCCAGCCCCGACAGGAGCATGCCGAGGAAGTTCCAGAGGGCGTTGGTGTGGGCCACGGGTTGCCCCGTGAAGCCGAGCTTGAACTGCCCCAGCGCGACGTTGGTGGCGATGGCGGCGGCAACCAGGGTGAGGATGCCGTAGAAGAGGTGCGGGTCTTTCAGCATGAACAGGTCGCGCAGGGCACCGACCGTGCAGAAACGGCTTCGCTGGGCCATCCACCCGACGAGGAGGCCGACGCCCAGGGCGATGAAGGTCGGGGCGTGCATGGAACCGGGGCCTTCCTTGGAGAAGAAGATCGGGCCGGTGGGGAGCCCGGCAGCGTCACGGCCGAACTGGGGGGCCAAAAGCAAGAGAACGAGGAGGATCACGGAAAAGGCGGGCATGACCAGCCCGGAGGCTTTCGCCGTGGGGGCGCTGCGTCCCAGGTTGAAGCCGTTCCAGAGGAAGGCGATGCCGATCCCGACCCCGGAAGCCAGGCCCGCGATGCCCCACAGGGCGTTCAGGTCTCCGCCCGAAAGGCGCAGGTAGGCCCTCCAGGGGCAGCCCAGGAAGATCAGGGCCCCGACCATGGCAAAGACGCCGAGGAAGAATCGGATGATCGGTGCCGAGCCCGCCCTGGGCCGGTACTCCCGGTAAAGGACGGCCGAAACGAAGCTGCCGAGGATGAAGCCCGCGATCTCCGGCCGCAGGTACTGGACGACGGCTGCCCGGTGAAGTCCCAGGGCCCCGGCGATGTCTCGGCCGAAGCAGGCGACGCAGATCCCCATGTTCCCGGGGTTGCCTAGGAACACGAGAACGGGGGCAAGGATCCCCACGACCGCTCCGGTCAGGGCAGGGCCGAAGCGGGACATCAGGAAACGGTTGATCAAGGACGATGCACCTCCCTGTGAGATTTGCACTTGGGCAGGGAGCATGCCGCAGCGAACCGCCGGCGGTTGAGACTTTTCGGGCTGAATGGGGTGCGGGAATCCTCAGGGGAGGGGGGAAACGGGGGAAAGGGAACACCGCACCGACGTGCGCGCACCGCGCGCACCACCGATCCGGCTTCAACGGCAAGCGATCCTGCGGATCATGCGATGCCCTCCCCTCGTGGAGAATGGAACGATCTTCATTGTATGGGCCGCAGGGAAAGCCTGTCAAGCTTGCGGGGCGGTCGCCTCCGAGGAGCATTCTGTGGGATAATAAACTCTAGTCCGGGAAGGACGTCAGACGACTTCAAGCTCGAAAACCGAGGAGGAAAACGGTATGGATGCCTTTCTGGCGGGTTTTGCCGCCCTGACCCTCAAGCAGGCGGTCATGCTGGGTATCGGGGGCCTGTTGCTCTATCTCGCCATCGCGAAGGAGTACGAACCGGCCCTGCTCCTGCCGATGGGGTTTGGCGCGATCATGGTGAACATCCCGCTTTCGGCGGCGGTGACCCACATGTTCGACGGAAAGCTGCAGGAAGGGGCGCTGAGCCTTCTCTTCAACCTGGGAATCGCAACCGAGCTCTTTCCCCTCCTGATCTTCCTTGCGGTGGGAGCCATGATCGACTTCACGCCGCTTTTCCTGAACCCGCTGATGTTCCTCTTCGGCCTCACGGCCCAGGCCGGGATCTTCCTGACGATGGGGCTGGCGCTCCTCCTCGGCTTCGATGTCCGGGAGGCTGCCTCCATCGGCATCATCGGTGCGGCCGACGGCCCAACTTCCATTTACGTCGCCTCGAAGTTCGCACCCCACCTCCTGGGACCGATCTCGGTCGCCGCCTACTCCTACATGGCCCTCGTTCCCCTGATCCAGCCGCCGGTGATCAGGGCACTCACCACGAAGGCCGAGCGTCGGATCTCCATGGTCTACCGGGAAAGGGAGATCCCCCGGTCGCTGAAGGTCGGTTTTCCGATCGCGGTCACCCTGCTGGCGGGTTTTTTCGCCCCCGCTTCGGTGGCTCTCATCGGGTTTCTGATGTTCGGCAACCTCATCCGGGAAAGCGGGGTCGTCGACCGGCTCTCGAAAGGAGCCCAGAACGAACTGGCCAACATCGTCACGCTCCTCCTTGGCCTGGCCATTTCCACCACCCTCGCGGCCGACCGGTTCCTCCAGCCCACGACCCTGGTCATCATCGCCATGGGACTCGTGGCCTTCGTCCTGGACACGGCGGTTGGAGTGCTTTCCGCCAAGCTGCTGAACCTCTTCAGGAAGGAAAAGGTGAACCCGATGCTCGGGGCTGCCGGGATCTCGGCCTTTCCCATGTCGGCGCGGGTGATCCAGAAAATGGGACAGAAGGAGGATCCCCAGAATTTCCTGCTCATGCACGCCGTCAGCGCAAACGTTTCCGGGCAGATCGGGTCCGTCCTTGCCGGGGGCCTTCTCCTGGCGATGCTGGCATAGGAGGGATTGGATGCAGGTCATCGACCTCTACAAGATGAATCTTTTCCCGGATTTTCGCCTTCTCGCGGGCAGCGGGGGAGTCCTGAACCCAATCAACACCATCACGGTTTTTGATTCTCCCGATATCCATAAATGGCTCAGGGGAGGAGAGTTGCTCATAGGCAACGCGTACATCTTCAAGGACCACCCGGAGGAACTCGAGAGTTTCATCCGAAGGATCCGGGAACATGGGGCTTCCGCCCTGGGGATCAAGCTCGACCGTTTTTTGACGGAGCTTCCCAAGCGAATCCTTGAAGTGGCCGACGAACTTGAACTCCCTCTTATTCTGATTCCTTTTACCTATCGGTGGGCAGATATCATCGAGGTGGTCCAAAGGCACCTCAACACGCCACAAGCCGCTAGCCAGGAGAAGGGGGCAGAAATCAAATTCCTGGAGGACTTTCTCGAGCCGACGGAATTGGCCTATGCCCTTGCACGGGAATTGAAGCATTCCGTTTGCGTAAATTGTCCTTCCCTGGACCTCCGCCTCTTTGTGTCCGATGAGGGAACGGCTCTTCCCATCGAGGAAGCGAACGCTTACCTCGAGGCGGAGATTCTCGCCGAAGATCAATTGCCCCCCCATGGAACGATCCAGGTGACGAGAACCACGAGGAACGTTCCTCCAGAAACGGTGAGCGCGGTCTACCGTTCTACAGGACAGGCAAGGACGGAGGTTCACCTGATCCTGAATCCGGAGGAAAAGGTCCCTTCGCTGAGACAGGAGCGGCTGGCCATGCTTGTCCTGAACCTGGTTCGTTCCTTCGCGCTTGAGAGAATACTGGGAAACCAGGTCTCCACGGGGTCACAGACGACATTCCTGGAAAAACTTTGCCTCGGGGGTTTCTCGGATCAGAAAATCGCATTGCAAAGGGCTTTGTCCCTTGGTCTAAAGGTTCCGGAACCGTGTTTTGTGACGATTCTTAATCTCACCGATTTCAGGGAATCCCCTGAAAAAGGTGAGGAAGAGTCGTTCGTGTTCCATATCGGCCACTTGAGGGTTTCAATAATCCCCTGGTCTGAGAGGGAACAGCATTTTGAGAAAATTACTGAAATCTGCAAAAAAATGAAGATCTGGGGGGTTTTCGGAAGAAAGGCAGAGAAATTGATCGAGATTCAGGATTCTTACCTGGATTGCAAGAAGTCTATTGCAATTCTTCGAAATACATTCCTGCCCCCGGGTGCCTACCCTCACGAAGAAGCCGTGGTGTTTTCACTTTTCAGGAAAATGGCGAAATCAGGGGAAGGAAAAGTCCTGGTCAAACGCTACTGGCAGCCGCTTCTGGACTTGCCGGATGAGAATCGAACCCTGAAGCCTGTTCAGGTCATCGAAGCCCTGGTGAAAAACGGCTTCAATGCAAAGAAATCCGCCATGGACCTTCATGTCCACTACAATACGGTCCGAAATTACATTTCTGAAATCCAGGATTCGATCGGGCTGGACTTCGACGAACCGCTGGATGTCTTGATGCTGACGATCTGTTACCTGCTTGCGCAAGGACAAGAGGATGGCAAAAGGTTGTTCTCGAATGCTTTCTAGGACGGGAGAGGGATCGAAGTGAAGAAGAAAACCCTTCTGGCGGTGGTCTGGTTGGTACTGGGGATCTGTCTAGCTCCAGCTTCTGCTTCGCAGAAAGCGGCCAGTTTGAGCAACGACCCTGGCGGCTTCAGGGGAATCGAATGGGGAAAGCCTCTAGCGAGTTTCGAGAAAATGATTCCCTACGAGGTGACTCCATATACCAACGAATTTTATCATTGGAGAGTCGACGGTTTCGGGTATGCGGATCGTTTCTTCGATGACGACTGGAAAAAACCGCTCATGGATGGGAAAAGGGAAAATTACGTTCGTGAAGGCGAGTCTATGCTTTTTTACGACGTTCCCCTGATCCGGATCGTGTATTCGTTTTCCAATGGAAAGTTATCTGACGTGACCCTGCTTTTTAAAGGAGACGAGAACTACCTGGCGATGGAAAGGGTGGCCGAAAAGCTTTTCGGCCCAACGGTTGTAACGAAATGTCCTCCAGTCCTGGGAGCAGTCGGGCGTTTGCAGACCGATCGCTTCTGGCAGGGAAAGAAAACCCTGATCCACTTGCGCTGGGATCACCTTCTTTTTACCGACAAGACGTTCGGGTTCCTACAGCTTAGATCCAGGACGGACACGTAAAAAAGACAGGCGGGCGGAGGACGTTCCGCCCGCCTGTCTTCCAATGCGGAATGACTGGGTTGTTCTAGAAGAGAAGTTTAAGAAGGGTTTCGAGGAGGATATTTGCTCCCATCTCGATATCGGACCAACGGGTATTTTCTTCCGGAACATGACTCCTCCCGTTGATGCTTGGAACGAAAATCATCCCGATCGGGGCGATGTCCGCAATCAGGCAGGCGTCGTGCACGGCCCCGCTGTTCATCCTCCGGTACCGGGCCTGATGTTTTTGGGCAGCCCACTCGATGAGATTCGTCATTTCCCTGTTGATCTCGATTGCCCTTGATTCTCCGACAAGCGCCATTTCACAAAGCAGGTTTCGTTTTTTGGCAACGGCTTCCAACTTGGACCGGACTTTTTCGACCACCTCGTCCATGCCCTGTTGGGTTACATCCCTCGCATCGAGAGAGAATCGGACTTTTCCTGGAATGATATTCGATACGTTGGGTTCACAAAAGATCCGGCCAACGGTGCCGACAGCGCTTCCCGTAGCGCATTCCCTGGCTGCCGCTTCGGCTTCCAGGATGACTTCTGCTGCACCGGCAAGAGGATCCTGCCGGAGTGTCATGGGAGTCGCACCGGCGTGATTCGGAACGCCTTCAAGGCTGAGGGAATAGGCACGAATTCCTGCGATCGCCTCTACGATGCCGATCTGCAACTGTTCGGAATCAAGAACCACGCTTTGTTCGATATGGAGTTCAACCATGGCCTTCAGGTCACCGGATTTCAATGTGGATTCCGGGAGTTTCTCCGGGTCAAGGCCGATGGATTTGGCTGCTTCATACATGGAAGTCCCTTCGAGATTCTTGAGCTTCCGAAGGTTCTCGATCCCGTACCTGCCGACCATGGCTTTGCTTCCGGCGGTAGTCGATCCGAAGTTCGACCCCTCTTCCTCGACGAAGACAACGACATCGTAGGGATGAACGGGCGTGATCCCCTCTTCCCTTAAAACCCGGGCAACCTCGAGAGCTCCGACGGTGCCGACCAGCCCGTCGAACATCCCGCCGTGCAGGACGGTATCGATATGGGAACCGCTCATTACGGAAGGAGCTGTCGGCGAACTGCCTTCGATCCGGGCGATCATGTTTCCGACCGGGTCGACTCGGTAGGGCATGTCCAGCTCCTTGAACTGGGAAATTAGGTATTCCCTAGCTTTCAGATCTTCCTTCGAGTAGGAAAATCTGGTGTAGCCTTTCCCCGGTGTCGCATTGTAGCTGCAGATCGTTTCGATATCTTTTCGGATCCTTTCGATGGAAACCTGCATTGTCGGACTCCCTCCCCTTGCGGTATTTTCCAGTGAGCTAACCTTTCTTCGCTTTGTTGCGAAGCAGTTCCCTCATCTTCATGAGGCCCCTGAGAATCGTCATGATCCCTCCAACGAAGATGGCAAGGACACACAGCAACAAAACCCAGAGCCACAATGTCCCCATTGGTTTTTTGCCCCCCTAGCGAGTTGCGAGTGAAAACTCTGGGTAGAATTCTAAGTTCTCTGCTTCGATCCAGGGCTGTTACCTGATGACAAGAAAAGCGAAAAGCTTGTGAAGGCTTAACAGGGCTTTCGTCTTTGTTCTTATCTATAATCGTCCCCGAACCCAGTTCTGAACCTGTTGCAAGGAGATTCGCGCTTAAAGAAGGGAGGGTTTGTAAAAAAAAGAGCTTAAAATTCCAAAGTCTGCTCTCGCCACTGTGATCCAAGTTCAATTCCCGGAGGTGAATGTTGGATGCGTTGGGATTTGATCATTCCAGTCTTGCTGATGTATGCGGGGGTCGCGGTCTTGACCAGCGTTGCCCTGAGGAGGGTTCGAGACTCTCTAGACTACATGCTTGCAGGGCGCCAGCTCGGTTACGGTCTAGTCATTCCTCACATTATCGGGGCCTTCTTCGGTGCCGGTTCGACGATCGGCGTTTCGGCACTGGCGTATATCTGGGGCTTCGGGGGTTCCTGGTACAACATGGCGGAGGCTCTCGGCCTGTGGATTCTCATGGCGTTTATGGCCCGGCGGTTCTGGCATCTGGGGAAACGACTGAATTTCGTTACTCTGCCGGACCTTCTTGAATCCTATTATGGAAAATCTTTCAAGGCCATCACCGGACTCTTCATCGCGCTCGGCTACATGAGCTGGGTGGCGGGACAGATCGTTGGCGGGGGCCGGGTTTTGCAGACCATCACCGGTTTCCCTCTTGTCTGGGGAATTATCCTTGCAACGGCATTGGTCGGCTTCTACGCCGGGTTCGGAGGCCTCTGGGGATCCGTTTTCGCGGACCTCGTCTTCGGTTCGCTGACGGTCATCGGGGCTGTCGTCATCGCTCCGGTCCTGATCAGCCAGGTCGGAGGCTGGTCTGGCATCGTGAGCCGGGTTCCCGCGAATTACCTGCACTTTTTCTGGCTAGGCGAGAAAAACCCGATCTGGGGCGGAGTTTACGGGTGGACAAGCGTTAAGTGGTTCATCTGGTACCTGATGGTCTTCGTGCCGGCCTTTGCCATCGGACAGCTCAATATCCAGCGGATTTACGCCTGCAAGAGCGAGAAAGTTGCGGCCGGCATGTCCACGTTCATCTCTGCTTACGTCATGGTGCAGCCTGTTTTCTTCGCCGTTTTCGGGATGGTGGCTTTTGCCCTCAATCCAAACCTGCCCTCAAAGGATGCGGCAGCACCCTGGGTCATGGCCAACGCGATGAGCACGCCGGTCGCCGTCGTTTTCCTCTGCTCCGTCATGGCGACGATCCTTTCCTGTGCCGCGGCGGGACTGAACGTTTCCAGCTCTAGCCTGGTTCGAGACATCTGGAAGCAGAGGAACCCGAATCTGGACGAACTGAAAGCGGGCCGAATCGCTTCCTTGGGAGTTACGCTCCTCTCCCTCGTCCTTGCATTGGCACTTCCTGACGTAGTCGGCTGGCTCGCCCTGGGCTTCACGCTGATGAGCTGCAGCCTTTTCATCCCTACGGCTGCGATCGTCGCGGCAAAAGGCCGTTTCACCAAGTGGGCGACTCCTAAGGGAGCCATTTGGAGCAGCTTGATCGGCGGCGGCGCAGCTATCCTCTGGAAGATCCTTATTCAGGTTTACGGCATGCCTTTCAAGAACTGGGACCCCGTGTTTATCGGACTTCCGACCTCGGTGATCCTGTTCTTTGTCATCAGCGCAATGACGAGCAACGAGAAGATCCAGGCAAACGAAACCTACAAGGCTCGGATCAAAACGATCCAGGAGGTCTTCGATGAAGTCCGTCCCTGCTTTGCCTTTGAGGGGAAGGATAGCCTGATCGTCCTGGCATCGATCTTCGTCGCGATTTACGTGATGCCCCGTATCTTAAGTCTATTCTAATAATTAGGAAGAGTGAAGGGTCGAAGTGGAGGGGGAACCTCTCCACTTCGACTGATTTAACGTCAACAGAAAACGGAGGCGAAAACCGGGATGAAAGAGTTCGTTCTCGCAGGTTGCCAGATCGCATCCGAACCCATGGATGTCGATTTCAACGTCAGGAAAGGCGTTGAATGGATACCGAAGGCTCTCGAAGTCGGGGCGGAACTGATCGTCTTTCCCGAAACCGTGACTACGGGATTCAATCCAGGATGCAGCAAGGAAGAGTTGTGGGATAAGGTGGACGTAGCAGGTGGAAGGATCACCGAGCCCATCCAGAAGGCAGCGGCCAAGTACGGCGTCTATGTGATCTGGCCATCCTATGAACGGGGAGAGAACCGGGGGGATATTTACAATACCGCTTTCCTGATCGGGAGAAACGGTGAGATCATTGGACGTTACAGGAAAACTCATCCCTGGCCGGGTGAAAACGTGAACGGAATCGGATGGGTCATCCCAGGGACGGAAGCCCCTGCGTTTGACACCGACCTCGGGAAGATCGGCATCATTATTTGCTACGATGGCGATTTCCCGGATTTGTCAACGACGATCGCACTGAAGGGAGCCGAAGTGATCTGCCGGCCTTCTGCCCTTCTAAGAACCTACGATCACTGGTGGGCAACGAATTTTGCGCGTGCCTACGACAACCACGTCTACGTAGCCGCCATCAATGCCGTTGGAACCGATGCCATCAAGACGTATTACTTCGGGCACAGCATGATCATTCAACCAAACGGGTGGAAAGTGGCCCAGGGGCGTTGCGCGGAAGAAATCGTCTACGCACGTTTGACCCCCGAAGCCTTGAAAACGGTTTACGGCGGGATGACTTCCCAACAGATTTTCGACCACATGACCGATCGGAACCTGGAGGTTTACGACGTCATGAAAGACGGGCAGTCCCCCTTCGAACCCTCGAAGAGGATCCCGGTTCGCAAGGGGAAAGCCTGACCCTCGGACGGAAACGCAAACGACCTGGACGGGGAAAAACCGTCCAGGTCGTTCAGGAGAGGAGGCGTTTCAGATGAAGGGAGTGTCGGAAGGGCAAAGACAAAGCATCTCAGCTTTTCTTCAGTCTTGCGAAAGCGATCTGCTCGATTTCACTCGGAAACTCATCCGCATCAACACCGTAAATCCCCCCGGGAAAGAAGATCCGATCATTTGGACGGTAGGGGAGCTGTTCGACCGTTTCGACATCCCCTATACCGTTTTTCCGCATGGAGATGGCCGTTCCAGCATCCTTGGCATTCTCAGGGGCAGCGGCGAAAAACCGGGCTTGCTGATGGCAGGCCATGCGGATACGGTTCCCATAGGAGAGTCGAAATGGCAGCATCCCCCATTTGGTGCGGACATCGAGGACGGAAAGATCTACGGGCGAGGGGCTTCCGACATGAAAAGCGGGGTTGCTGCGATGGTCTATGCGGCGGCAGCTCTTTCTACTTTAAAGGTGCCGATACGAGGAGACCTGCTTGTTGCCGTAACTGCGGGGGAAGAAACGGACAGCCTTGGCGCAAGGGAAGTCGTGAAATCTCCCTGGATCGGGGAAGCCGCATACGGGCTGATCGCCGAACCGACCGACCTGAACATCCTGGTGGCGGAAAAGGGAGCTCTTTGGGTGAAGCTGGAGGCGTTTGGAGTTACTGCCCACGGTTCCATGCCGGGGAAAGGGGTCAATGCGGTGGAATATCTTTCCGAATTGGCAGGCTGGTGGAAAGGGGAATGGGAGAGAAACTGGTCTCACCCGGCACATGAACTCCTGGGGAGGGCGACTCTAAGCCTGAACAGCTTTTCGGGAGGAACCGCTCCGAATGTGGTTCCCGACCATGCCGTAGCGGTGATCGACATGAGAACGCTGCCCGGCCAGGACCACGGAAAAATCCTGGAGGCCCTCGGCTGTCGAATGGCTCTTCTTGAGGAGGAACATCAGGGGCTGAGGATGAAACTGCATGTTCTCAACGACCGGCCCCCCTTGGATCTTCCCCTGGATCATCCACTGCCGCTGTCCTTAAAAGAAAAGGTGGCGGAAATCGCCGGATTCGAACCCGAATTTGGCGGAGCTGCGTTTTACACCGATGCTTCCGTTTTCGGGCCCCAGGCGGGAATGTCCCTGGTCATCTGCGGCCCTGGAAACATGGCGACGATGCACAAGGTGGACGAGTACGTGGAGATCGGGTACCTGAAGAAAGCTGCTGAAATCTATGCCTGCTGGGCGGCTGAATGGCTTTGCTGAAAAGAATACAACGGGGAGGGAAGTATTGATGAAGGAAATGATTGTTGCCGGTTGCCAGTTTTCGATCGTTCCGATGGATGTGGAAGGGAATATTGCAAAAGCCCTGGTCTTTCTTGAAAAGGCGGTTCAGGAGCACAAAGCTGACCTGGTCGTTTTCCCGGAAACGATCACGACCGGGTTTACTCCCCTTCCCAAAGGGAATCAAACCGAAACGATCGCTTCCCTTTGGGAAGCTGTCAGCGATGTCCCCGGGAAGGTAACGGCCCCAATTCAGGAAGCCGCGGCAAGGCTGGGTGTCCATGTCGTATGGGCCACGTATCGAAGAGGGCCGGAAAAGGACGTTGTCTACAACTCGGCCATGGTGATCGATGACAAGGGTGAGATCTGCGGAAAAATCTATGACAAGACGCACCCCTTCCCGACAGAGCGGAAGGAAGGCGGCGGCTGGACCACCGCGGGGAAGGACCCGGTGGTCGTGGAAACGAAACTGGGCCGAATCGGGCTGACGATTTGTTACGACGGCGATTTCCCCGAGCTGGCGAGAGTGGAAACCCTGAACGGAGCCGAAATCATCGTGCGTCCCTCTGCCCTTCTCCGGACATTCGACATCTGGCAGTTTGTCAACCAGGCCAGGGCCTATGACAATCACGTCTACTATGTTGCCGTCAATTCAGTGGGACCGGATGGATCGGGGAACAGCTTCTTCGGGAGTTCGATGATCATCGACCCGACGGGCTGGAAACTTGCGCAGGCCAGGGGATGCGATGAGATCATTTCGGCGCGGCTCAATCCGGATCCGATCAGGTTCGTTAGTATGGGGACAAGGTCACCGATGATTTTCGATCACGTCGAAGATCGAAATGTCGGGGCCTACCGGGATATCCTGAAGGAAGGGCGCTGCGCCTTCGAACCGTCGAAGAGGATCCCTTACGCTCGCTGAGGCGGGAATAAACCGCTCCTGCAATTTCCGAAACTTTCCAGGTATAGAAAGGGGAGGAGGTACCTGAAGTCCATTCAACTTCCTCCCTCTTTTCTTTTTTCAAATGCCGACGAAAAGTTACACCTTGCCAAGGATCGGGTATGAGCATTGTCAACACTCAACAGAGCATTCTTAGGGCTCATTCATTATGATCGATCCTGAAGGAGTCCTATGGCTTCGACTTCGGGAAAGACCCACAAGGAGGAGGAACGATGAAAAAAGCGCTGGAGAACATTCGGGTTCTCGATTTCACGAGAGTCCTTGCAGGGCCGTTTTGCACCATGATGCTGGCCGACTTGGGAGCTGAAGTGATCAAGGTCGAGCGACCGCTGGAAGGGGACGACGCAAGGTCTTTCGGTCCCTTTATTGGCAAGGAAAGTGCCTATTTCATGAGCATCAACCGGAACAAGAAAAGCATTTGCCTGAACCTGAAAAACAGGGATGCCGTAGGGATCGTCAAGCAGTTGATTCCCAAAGTGGACGTGGTGGTAGAGAATTTCCGACCGGGTGTTATGGACAAGCTGGGCCTTGGATACCGGGACCTTCGAGAGTTGAATCCTCGACTTATCTATGCCACGTCCAGCGGATTCGGATCGACCGGCCCCTATTCCCAGCTCCCGGCGTATGACCTGATTTTGCAGGGGATGGGCGGGATCATGAGTATCACGGGTGAAGATGCCGACCATCCAATCAAAGTCGGAAGTTCGATCGCCGACATTTTCGCCGGGGTCTTCTGCGCGATCGGGATTCTTGCCGCGTTGAACCACCGGGAGAAAACCGGTGAAGGGCAAATGGTCGATGTGTCCATGCTGGACTGCCAGGTCGCTATCCTCGAAAATGCGATTTCCCGCTATTTCGTCACGGGTGAGAATCCGGTCCCGATTGGGAATCGGCACCCGAGCATCGCTCCTTTCGCAACCCTTCACACGGCCTCGGGATTCCTGAACATCGCCGTGGGGAATGACTCTCTTTGGGAGAAGTTCTGCCAACTGATCGGAAAACCCGAGCTGGTCAAGGATCCTCGTTTTGTGGACAACGACAGCAGGAACAGGAACTGGGAAAGCCTGAAGCCGATCCTGGAAGACATCCTGAGGAAGGATACGAAAGAAAACTGGATCGAAAAGCTCCAGGCGTCGGGTGTCCCCTGTGGTCCGATCAACACGATCGAGGATGTCGTAAGGGATCCCCAGGTCCTCCACCGGGAGATGATCGTTGAGGTGGAACACCCGGTTGCCGGGAAGCTGAAGATGCCGGGATGCCCGATCAAGCTTTCCGAAACCCCGGCATCGGTCGAAAAGCCATCTCCAATCCTTGGTCAGCACCAGGAAGAAATCCTCCTGGATTTTCTCGGATTGGATCAAAAGGAGTTTGAAAGGCTGAAGAATTCAGGGGCCTTTTAAACGCTATCGCGAAAGCGCGGGAGGAATGGTGAAATGTCGGAGAAGAGCATGGCGGAATACTGCG